>Ga0310121_10001330_pt1 | contig 25533 bp, 23 predicted proteins | sample CB27_Tmax_986_MG_FD_203504 | JGI IMG/M metagenome (GOLD analysis project Ga0310121, IMG submission 203504) | Marine microbial communities from Western Arctic Ocean, Canada - CB27_Tmax_986 | ecosystem: Environmental > Aquatic > Marine > Oceanic | place: Canada: Western Arctic Ocean | collected...
ATATGACCGAATCGGACTGCGACACCTCGGGCGGACAGTGGACCCTCGCCACATCCTGTGCAGACACGATCTGCACGCCCTTTGAGACGGGTGCGTGCTGTAAACCGGACGGCACCTGCAATACAGGCAGTGCCGCTCAGTGTCAGGGTGAAGGCGGCACCTATATGGGCACCGATGTGTCCTGTGAAGAGGTCCTTTGCAACACGGGTGTCGAGGGAGCCTGTTGCCTTTTGAGTGGCTGCGTTGTTCATCCGGAGGCAACCTGCGCCGCTCTCAGCGGTGTCTTTCATGGAGAAGGCTCCCTCTGCACACCCAGCCTGTGTGAGCCGGAACCCACGGTCGTGTGCTGCCTCCCCAGTAACGCTTGCAAAGAGATCACGACAGACGAGTGCTCCCTCTTGACCGGTACCGAGATTAAGAACGCAGGGGTCACCTCGTGTGGAGACATTGATTGCGGTGCAGAGGGCGCTTGCTGTGATGTTCAAGGCGGCTGCACAACGAGTAGCTATGCGAACTGTGCCAAAAGCTCGGGTCTCTACCAGGGCGCGAACATCCTCTGCGACGATGCAGGATGCGACGAAGGCCAAGCCGCGTGCTGTCTGGAGGACGATTCCTGCCTCTTCATCGCAACGGCATGGTGCAATTCGCTCGGTGGTCAACAACCACTGGAGGGCGCACAGTGTATGCCTGGCCTCTGTCAGGGCGATCCCCTTGGCACGTGCTGCAACGACCTCAACGGATCGTGCGACGTGACGACCAACGCTGGTTGCGAATTGCAAGGAAAGAGTTCGTGGGATCCACAGGGCACTTCCTGTGATCCAAACCTGTGTCCGCAACCCAATCAAACGTCCGCGTGTTGCGTTCCGGAGAAAGACTGCATCGAAGCGGCCTCCAGCGATTGTGACGTGGTGGGTGGCCAGTGGGTCGACGGCCTCGGATGCGACATCGCCATTTGCGGCCAAGGGGATGAGGGCGCCTGTTGCCTTCCGGCAATCGATGGGTGCAAGAAGATCTCCGAGAGCGACTGTGTCGACGAAGGCGGCACATTCAACGGACTGGCCACCCTCTGTAAAGATGCACAATGTACTGGTGAGCCCGAGGTGATCTGCTGCACCCCATGGAATCAATGCCTCATCAAAGAGAACTCCGAATGTGGTGACATCGGAGGCACCGTGATCGCGTCCGAAGACGACTGTGTGCAAGCCGGTTGTGACCCGATCGCCAAGAACCCGTGCTGCCTGAAAGACGGACAATGCCAGGACCTGAGTAAAAATGCTTGTTTGGACCTGGACGGGGTCTCCCTCAAGGGCGTCACCACGTGCGCTTCGCCCTTAGCGACATGTGAAGCCGGCCCCGGTGCCTGCTGTATGCAGGATGAGACGTGTTCGGAAATGATTTCAGCCGCCGTGTGCAGCGCGATGGGCGGCACCATGCCATCGTACAACTCCACCTGCAGCACTGAATTGTGTAATAAAGTAACCAAGATCGGTGCCTGTTGCTTGCCCGAATCAGAGCTTCTCCTGGCTCAATGTGTCGACGTTACCGAAGAATCTTGCTTGGTGCAGAGTGGCGTGTTCATTCCGGACACGATCTGTGACAACAACCCGTGCCTTTCGAAGACCGATGAAGGGGCATGCTGCAGCCTGGACGGCACTTGCCAAGTCGCTGAGAAAGGTGGCTGTGATACGCTTGAGGGCTTCTACATGGGCAAAGGAAGCGTGTGCTCCGACGCCGTGTGCAATCAACCCGGTGCCTGCTGCACGGGCGTAGAGACCTGCTCCTTGAAGGAGATGACCACCTGTACCAACGGCATCTTCCACGGACCCGATGTTCCCTGTGATTCGGTGAACTGCGGCGAGACATTGGGGGCATGCTGCAACAACAACACGTGTTCCGAGAACACGGTCTTTGAGTGTATCGATTTGCTAGGCTCATTCTTGGGGGCTGGGGAGGTCTGCTCTCTAGAGGAATGTGGCGTGGAAGGAGCTTGCTGCCTCGATACAGGACAATGTGTTTCACTCTCCTTGGCAGGTTGTCTGTCTTTCGAAGGAACCTACAACGGCGCACTGAGCCTATGCAGTACGACTCAATGTACCGATGCGCCACTCGGAGCATGTTGTTTCCAAAACACGACGTGCGAGCAGTTGACCGAGGTTCTGTGTTACTCGGAATTGGGCAGTTGGTCCGGGGAGGGGAGCGTGTGTGATGACCAGCAGTGCATCCCCGACACCCCGCAAGCCTGCTGCTTGCCCGGTGCCATTTGTGATCTTAAGACCAAGGATGAATGCGCTGGGCTGTCCGGCACATTGTACACAGGTCAATCTTGCGGCGACATACAGGACATCGACCCGGAGGGTAAGCCCGGCCCCAACAACCTCTGCGTCGGTTCTGGGGCCTGTTGTGTGACCGGAGTAGGATGCGAACAAGTCCTCAAGGAAGCCGCGTGCGGTGCCCTGGGAGGCTCTTTCAAAGGCATGGGGACCGGTTGCACGTCCACCAATTGCGGCGGAGCGACCGGTGGCGCCTGCTGCCTCCTGGATGGTTCCTGCAAATCCCAAAGCCAAATTAATTGCGTCATCAACGAGGGCATCTACCAAGGAGACAACAGCATCTGTACAGACCAATGTGTCCCCTTGGGGGCTTGCTGTACCGACACGGCGTGTGAAACGGTGTCCATCGCCGAATGCTCATCCAAAGGCGGCAACTGGACCGCCAATGTACCGTGCTCGACCTTCAATTGTGCGGAAGGGGAAAATGTGAGTTGTTGCATGACCGATAACTCGTGTCAGGAACTCAATGAGCTCGAGTGCGCCAACGCAGGTGGGACAGCCTATTTCAACAAGGATTGCGACACATTGAATTGCCTAGCCATGATCAAAGGGGCCTGCTGTAATGGAACAAGTTGCGGTGAAGTCATCGAAGCCGAATGCACAGGATCATCCACTTGGAAAGACGCAAACTCGACATGCAACCCCAATCCCTGCTTAACCGGATGTGACAAAGACACCGGCGCCTGTTGCGACACCGATGACACGTGTATCAGTGGATCTTTCACTGAAAGCTTGTGTGTCTTGTTTGAAGGAACGTACATGGGAGACTGCAGCACATGCGAGGATTGCAAATAATCCGATAATCACGCCACGAATCCGGGGCAGCGCCGGCCCCCCTAATCCACCCGAATGGTTGACATCTGCCACGGATTGCGGTCAAAAACAGGCCATCATGTATCAGACCACCGACATCCGAAAAGGGCTCAAGGTAGAATTCGACGGCGAGCCATTCATCTGTGTGGACTTTCAATTCGTCAAACCCGGCAAGGGGAATGCGTTTACACGGACTCGCTTCAAGTCCATGGTGACCGGGCGTGTTCTAGACAAGACGCTCAAATCCGGCGAATCCCTGCACAAAGCCGACCTGGAAGATCGTCAAATGTCTTATCTCTATTCCAATGGGACCAACTATACGTTCATGGACAGTGAAAACTATGAACAAATCGAGTTGGACGGCGACGTGCTGGGCGATTCGACCAAATTGCTGACAGAAAATCTTGAGGTCAACGTCTTGCTTCACAATGGTCGTGCCATCAGCATCGAATTGCCCAACTTTGTCGAGATTGAAGTGGCCCGATGTGAACCGGGCGTCAAAGGAGACACCGCGACAGGCGCAACCAAACCGGCGACCCTGTCCACAGGAGCTACAATTTATGTACCCTTGTTCGTCGACGAAGGCGACATCCTAAAGATCGATACCCGCACCTTCGACTACGTCAGCCGAGTGCGCAAGTAACGCGCGGCACGGCCTCGTACTGCTGGACCCCATTGTGACCCCAAGCCACGAGTCGACTGTCACACGCTTCGCACGCGTGCTGCGTGTGGATGAACACGCCATCCATGTCAGTACAACGACCGGTGTCGTCGTCTGCGCCCCCCCATCCATTGAGGTCGATTGTGGTGATCTTGTGAGGGTCCACGAGGGTGTCATCATTGACCGGGTGCGTCCCAACGAGGCCACCCGCCCCATTGAACAGCAGGATTGGTGGCGCCTCCATCGTGTGCTTCCCATGCTCAGACGGCGAAGCGCCATCCTGCACCAACTGCGACAGTGGTTTCTCGAACAAGACTTCCTGGAAGTGGACACACCCATCCTAACGGCGCATCCAGGACTCGAAGTTCATCTGCAACCCATACAGGCTCAGGTGGCTGACCAAGTTCGCTACCTGATCACGAGCCCAGAATTCCATATGAAACGACTGTTAAGCGCTGGCCTGGAACGGATCTACTACCTTGGAAAGTCATTTCGAGACGATGAAAGGGGCCACCTCCATCACCCTGAATTCACCATGTTGGAGTGGTATCGAACGGACGCAGAGCCGGCCGATCTCATGAGCGACGTGGAAACCATCGTCGCCCTGGCGACCGGACAGCAACGTCAATGGGTTCGGATCAGTGTGCGCGAAGCGTTGGCGCGATGGGGGACACCCACGGACGACCCCGACGACATTGTGCGCCAGCTGGTGGAGCACGTAGAGCCCAACTTGGTCGAGTTGGGCGCGGTCTTCCTCACCGACTACCCGGCATCGCTGGCCAGTCTGGCACGACTGAATTCCGACGACCCAACCACAAGCGAACGATTTGAAGCCTATGTAGACGGTGTCGAGCTCGCCAATGGCTTTGGTGAGCTCACCGATCCCGTGGAACAACGTGAACGCTTCGAAGAAGACTTGAACCACCGCCGCGCACTGGGCTTGCCGGAATTTCCAATGGACGAGTCGTTCTTGGATGCGCTGGCGGCCGGTCTACCTCCCTGCGCGGGGATCGCCATGGGAATTGACCGCCTGGTTATGCTCGCCACAAGCGCGGATCGGATCGCGGACGTGGTGTGCTTTCCGCCCGATCAGGCATGACTCACAAGGACCGTGTCGCACGGATCGCGCACATCTCTCGACTTTTTTGTCAAAATTTGGGAAAATTAAGCTGTGCTCTTGGCACACCAATGACCCGATTGATCGTCTTTCATTATGTTTGAACGCAGCCGATACATGACGGGGTACTTCCCCACGAAGAGCTTGCAGGGTGATCCCATTTTGCTGGTGATTGCGCGTCGATCGTATGAAATCGATTTGGTGGAAGGCGTGTGCAACATTGCTGAGTCCCAGGATGAATTGGTCCTCGGAGACGCCTATTTGGACGGCGACAACCCCTTTCAGTCCAGCATCCGTTTGGAGTCAGAGATCGCCCCATGGAAGCTCCATAAGGACATTGTGTTTGTGGGCAAAGCGTACGCGCCAAAAGGCAAAGCGGCCAAGTCGTGGGACGTCTCGATGCAAGTGGGTGCCCATCAACGATCCTTACGAATCTTTGGCCCCCGATCGATCGACTGGGTCGCGCCCAAGAAGAAGGGGAAAAAAGACATCCCGCAGCCCCCGAAAATCAGTCCGCCGAAAGCAGTCGAAGCAGTCGATTTGTCGTACGAAAACGCATACGGCGGATTTGCCACCTATTACCCGGAGGACCGGCGAGCCTACCGAAAAGCGGTTCGTAAATCCCGAAAGAGCGCCAAAGAAAAAGAGGCCGCTGAAAAGGAAAAAGCCGAAGCGGCCCACCAAGAAGCCGAAGAGAAAGCAAGAGCGGAAGCCAAAGCCGAGGCAGAGCGCCAACAAGCCCGCTCCATTGAAGACCACTTCATGGGCGTAGGCCGAAAAATTGAAAACGCGCCCAATGTACCCCTCGTGGTCGAAATCGGCAGTGCTCACCACAAGGACAAAGGCGGCACCGTCATCCTCGATACCGCAGAATTGGCCGAAGCCAAAAGCCGCGAAGACAGCGAACTGGCCGAAGAGACCGCCGACAAACCCACCGAAGATAGAGGAACCGCCATCATTGACGCCGACGAGCTGGCTCAGTTGGCCGCCCAAGACAGCGAGGACTATCTGAAAGAGCTCAAGACCTCACAGGCCACAGATGAAGAAGGGACTCAAGCACTGGATTTGTCGAAAATGGGAGACCAGGTCGAATCCACTGGTTCATGGATCCAAGACGAAAAGAAAGCACGTGATGAATTTTATGTCTCACTGGGGCGGGATCCAAACGAAGAGGTGGTCTGGGAAGATGGCGAGTTGCCGCGGATCCCCTGCCCGACCAATCCCGTGGGAAAGGGGTTTGCGTTGGGCAACTCCAAAGAGGCGTTTGACGAGCTCATGATGCCGCTCATCGAAGACCCTCTCCATTTGCTTCAACCCGAAGATATCCCCCGCAATCCAGCCACACTTCACTTGCCGATGCCGATCCCGGCAGGGTTCGGGTTTTACAGTCGCTGTTGGATGCCACGAGCCACCAAGGCAGGTGCCCTCCCGGACGAGTTGGCCGACGCACAACATAATCTGGACAAGCAACTGGTCGAGGGTGATTTTGACCCGAACAACGAAGACGATCAGAAGGTCATCGATGCCCTCATGGATCGAGAGGCTCAGGCCATGTCCCCCGACTATCACAATGGCGCACACCCCATGTGGCAAGTGAATGACTTGCAGGGGGATGAAGCCGTGATGCTGACCAACTTGGACGCCAATGGAAAGACCTACTTTAAGCTGCCCGGCCATCGCCCTCTGGTACGATTACGGCGAGGATCCGGCTGGGAAGAAGTATCGGTGGAGCTCGACACACTGGTGATCGAGCGGGAAGCAGACAAAGTCCACATGGTCTGGCGCGGTTCTCTTTCCTACGGCGGACCGAAGGAACTCGATGAATATCCCTTGGTCGACATCGACGTACAGGACCTCAATCTCAACGAATGGCAAGAGCGAGCCCATGACGAGGCCATCGCCAAACTGGCGAAAGACGGTGCAACCAAACTGATCGATCTGGATGCGCTGAGCGATGAAGACAAAGCCGAATTTGGCGACCGCATAGAACAAGCCGGCATTGGACAACACGGCGTCAAAGAAACCAAAGCATCCGAGGCCCGTGAGCTTCGTGCAGAGGATGGTGCCCTGTTGGACATGCAAGACCGGGAGGATGTCATCCTGGCCGATCGCAAATGGGAACAGATCGCCAAAGAAAAGTCCCTGACAGACGACGAACGCAAGCAGCTGGAGATCGAACGAGACGAACGCAAAGCGGTCCAGGCCAAGAAAGACGAGCTACGCAACATTCGAGAACAGGAAAAGCAAAAGAAAGCCGAGGAAGAAGCCAAGAAATCCAAACGAACCAAGAAGAAAGAGGCCAAGAAATCCAAGAAGGAGTTGGAGAAGAAATCCGGGAAGAAATCCGGAAAGAAGGGCGTTGAATCCCAAGACGAGGACGATGTCCCCCTGACCGAGGACGTGGAAGAAAAAACCTCCGGCAAGTCAGCGCCTCCGACGAAGAAGGACACGAAAGCAAAGAAACCTGCGAAGAAGAAACAGAAGGACAAGGAGTAGAACATGCCGAGTTTGGTCGTGCCCATGGAACAAATCGCGGATGCCGTGTTCGTCGCACAACGGAAAATGCTCCCGCCCAATTGGAAACAGCCCCAAGGAAAGGCCGGGGACCAATACAGAGATGCATTCGAACCATCGGAGCACATGGCCGTCCCGGAACCCATGTGTTATTTCTGGGCCGCCTCCACCAACAAGTTGCACGTGGATTCAGCCAAGGACATCGGCGGAAGCATGAAGTCGTTTTGCCACGACATGCTCAGTGGCTTCAAGAAGGCCCTCGACCTATGGCGCGCTCAGGCCAAATTCCAAAACCTCAGGATCATGGCCGTCTCTGCAATCGGCTCTCCGGGATGCCTCAGCGGCAGCTCCATTGAAAACAACATTAAGAACTTCAGCCGGCCGGCTGCATCCGACAATGAAAAGAAGTGGCGCGATGCCGTGGCCAAAGGATTGGCCGATTCTTTCAAAACCTGGCAAGACGGCGTGATGATCCCAGGCCTCCCGTTTTATCCGGCGTTTGCGGCATTTCCCGGTCCTATGGGTCCACCCATGCCCAATGTACCCTTTCCATTGATCACGTGTCCGTCTTCGGGCTTGGCCAAGATGACCCCGTCCACCCTCAAGCAAGCCATGTGCTCCAATTTTAGTCTGGATGATCCCGACGACCAGTTTGGCGCACTGGCTCAAGCCATCGGGACGGCAGTAGCGGCCGCCTTTCTCGCTTGGCTGCCCATGCAGCAAATCATGATGGTGATGGGCAAAGGATCGATACCTACGTTTGCGCCGCCCTGGGTTCCCGTCGGCCCCGTCATTGCCGGCGACAACATCGCTACACCGGGACACTTGTCCGTGTAACTGCTCGTGTTCTTGAGTCGAAGTGTTCGGGGTATCTACACGTCAGAGGGCCCAAGCTCTTGGGTCAATCCACTCTGGGCATCGGTTGGGGAGTCCGGGGCCATCATCCTCTCTCGAAGAAGACCCGAAGCCTGTTCTTTCTGTACCCGAATATCCGTATCTTTTGTGGGTGTGCGTTCAACCTCTTGCGCCGATCCACTGGAATGAACCGCACGGGACTCTTCCTGCATAGAGATGTCCCGGACCATGGTCCTCACATCGGTATCGACGGTGGCACCGCTTGTCTCGGGAAATGAACTGGGTGGACGATCGCCACGGGGACGTATGATTGGACGAGGGAGACGCCGCTTCGACATGGAACGCGGCCCGGGCAGATACCAGAGCTCTTCACTCCATCCGGATCGATGCGGTACATCCTTGGCGCTGCCGCTACCGAGAGCTTCCAAGGGTCTGCGATGGTCATCACCGTCGTGCCTTCGCCCGCGACCGCTCGACATGGATTCTCGGCGACCGTGCGTGCTGTGAACGCGGCGACGTCCCGCTTTTGCGAGCCGGTCGAATGCAAACCGAGGCACACGTCGTTGGGAGTCACGGGGATCCGGTGTGGCCTCACGTACGCTGGTGCCGATCCGTATTCGGATCTCCGCATCACCGAATTGCAAGAGATCCCCACTGACCACCCGCATACGCCCCAGGATCGGCTTCCCATTGAGCAATGAACGGTGAGCCGAATCCGCCGCAACCACAAACTGCCCGTGTGTGCAATAATTCTCAATGACGGCGTGGATGGACGCGAAGCCTGCATTCCGTACCACCAGATCCCCGCGCTCTCCCCCAATGGAAATGGTGGATTTTGCCATCCAAAAGCCGAACTCCATTTGATCGGGTCGCCGGACCATTAAACACACGGTCGTCGGAGACACCACCTGGACGCGAGCAAACAGAATATCCTTGTCCCCAAGTTGAATGCGGTCCCCATTTTGCAACTCGTATGCACCCACCAAGGCGTTCCCGTCCACAGACACCTCAGCGTCCTCAATGGCACGAAGAAGAAAGACATTATTGACTCGTACGATCTGCGCGTGCGCTTCGTGAATGGACGAACACATCAGGCGGAAGTCGCTGGTTTCTCCACTGCCAATGACGGTCTGTTCTTGGGAGAGATCGCATCGAATGATCCGACGTTCTTCCTCCAAAAACAAATACGCCATTTGACCCATCAAGAGTCCTTTTGCTCTTCCAAGAACGATGGACGGCTGCGCGCCCAATGAGTGTTGATTATAGCACATTATCGGGTTGCGGTCCCGAGGATTCGGAGGCACTAAAGCGGTTGAGATAAACCCCTAGGACCCGGGTTTCTGGACGTCCACGCCATCGGCTCGGATCTCCGGATCGGACAATCCCTGGCAACAGAGCACAACACACTCGTCTACAGACATCGACGCGGGAGCCAAGGACGCTCGCCCCCGAAGAACACCCAAGTCCACGGGCTTCTGTAGGAGCGAACGGCACCGACGCCGACAATCGGTCGAACCCGTGTTCTTGCAACAGATCTGGTCGGTGCCGCAAGAATACCCCGCCCGGCAGTCCGAGTCGCGGGCACAAAGACCACCGGGGGCAACGGCTTGTTGGGGTATGGCCAACTCAGGGCGAGAACAACCCGGCCCTCCGACACAAATCGCGACAATGAACACAATGCACCATGCCAATCGATTGGACTCTCTTTGTTCGCTTGGCATGGTATATCCATCGCTCCCATTGATTGGAAATGACCGTGAAGTAGCGCGTACCACGAGACGAGGAGTATACTAGCGTTGGACTACGTGGTCCGCAACCTGGAGCGATGAGCATGGGTGACTGGGAAGACGACATCATCGAAGAGTTGGCGACCGGCGAAACACGCGCCATTGAAGGCGACAACCTTCGACAAACCGCAGATTATGTCATGATGGCGTACAAGCAAGTGCGGGAGGCTATTAATAGCGCGATCGACCGCATTTCCAAACGTGCCAACGCAATCGTCGAACACAATGAAGACATCCCTTCCGGGCGCATCCGCTGGACATACGGTGATCGTCTCTTGTCGCTGCGGATCGAACGAAGCACCAGTCGACTCTTTGTGTTCGTAGACCTCGGCAATAACTTACTCTTGGACCACATCACGGTCACGGAACACGAGTGCACCGACCAGCAAGGGCGCGATGTGACCGGTGGTGAGTTGGCAGAACGATTTGTGCCCCTATTATTTGGCGCAAAGATCGATGCCCAGTAACCAATTCCGACCCTTACTTGTCGGGTTGGCGTAGCGCGACCGCCACCATCCTGCTACACTCCATTGGCGAACTGACACAACGGAAACACCTATGCATCGTACTCCATCTTTCTTCATTGGCTTGACTTTGTTGTTATCGACTCAATCGGCGCTGGCGCTTGAACTGACCGATCGCCGTGTAACCATCGGAACGGAGCTGTCGCTCAGTGCGGCTCGATCGATCGCTGATAAACTATTCCGAATGGATGCCACGAGCATGGAACCCATTCTTCTCTACATCAACACCCGTCGCGGGTACACACCGGCCGCGATGGTCATCGTTGACGCGATCGCCGCGGTGAAGAGCAAGGTCTACGGTGTCGTGCAAGCGGAGGCGTTTGGTCCGGGGGCAGTCGTCGCGGCGTTTTGCGACCAACTGTACCTCTTTCCTCACGCCTCGTTGTTGTATGAAAAGCTCGAATACGATTCCGAACGGACTATGAAGGAGAAGCCGCCCTTACCAATCGCGGCAGCGACCGGCTATTTGGACCGAGCGCGCAACGCGCTCGCCAAACGTCTACACATCTCTCCGCAGACGTACATAAAGCGTGTGAAGGATGGGGGCTGGTACCTGACTGCAGCAGAGGCCAAACAGACTCGCATTGTCACGGGCATTGTTGACACAGTGACGTGGGTCGATCTGGTCACTGAAACGGTCGAAATCAAACGAACCCGAACGTCCAAGGAAAAAGAAACGATTCCGGTGGTGCGTTGACCGAAGCCTTCATCGTCGCTGCCTGTCGAACACCGATTGGACGCTATTTTGGAGCGCTCAATACCATCCGCTGTGATGATCTCGCCGCCCTTCCATTGGCGGCCCTCACCGAACGAGTCGACCTAAACCCAGAGACCGTCGACGATGTGATTTATGGATGTGCCAATCAAGCGGGAGAAGACAACCGCAACGTCGCCCGTATGGCGTTGCTGCTGGCTCAATGGCCCGACACCGTCCCCGGAGTCACGGTCAACCGGCTGTGTGGTTCGAGCTTAGAGGCCGTCAATCAGGCCGCCCGCATGATTCGAACCGACGAGGCGTCGGTTGTGGTCGCTGGCGGTGTCGAGCACATGTCGCGCGCCCCGTGGTCGATGCCCAAACCAATCGGCGGGAAACCCCGCGGTAATCAGGTGATGTACGATACAGCTCTTGGATGGCGATTTCCAAACCCCCAGCTCGAAGCCCGTTTTCCACTGGAAGCCATGGGGATCACCGCCGAAAACATTGCGGAACGTTGGAATATTGGTCGTGAGGCTCAAGATGCTTTTGCGTTGGAGAGCCATCAGCGGGCCGCGGCGGCTATCAAATCGGGCCTTTTTGACGATGAAATCATACCGATGACTGTGCCCACGGGCCGCAAGAAAGAAACCCGCGAGTTCACTGCAGATGAATCGCCTCGGCCGGATTCCTCTATGGAGGCCTTGGCCCGACTCAAACCGGTGTTCAAAGAAGACGGAACGGTTACCGCCGGCAATTCGTCTCCGTTGAACGATGGGGCCGCTGCCATTCTACTGGCGTCGGAGGATGCAGTGAAACGATTTGGGTGGACGCCCATGGCCCGTTGGATGGGAGGAGCCGCCGCCGGCGTCGATCCTCGCATCATGGGCATCGGTCCCGTGCCAGCGACGCGGAAAGTCTTGGCGCGGACCCCCCTACGAGTCGCCGATTTGGATCGAATTGAGCTCAACGAAGCCTTCGCCGTTCAGTCGCTTGCGGTCATCCGCGATCTTGAGTTGGACCCCCAAAAGGTCAATCCAACCGGTGGCGCGATTGCCTTGGGACATCCGCTGGGTGCCAGCGGAGCTCGAATCCTGTGTACCCTATTGCATGGCATGAAACGCGACGGTGGCCAATACGGCCTGGCCACCATGTGCATTGGTGTTGGACAAGGCATTGCCACCCTCATTGAGCGTGTCTAGGAGGCTGTAGCACATTGAGTCACGCGCCCTCATAAGAACGTTGATACGCTGCCCTACCGGACCCTTTTCCCTCTTGATCCTGCCAGTCCTGGTTGCGACCGGTTTGGCTGTCTGTATAGGCTGCAACGAGACGGAATCCCCCACGGCCACACCGCCGCCCACTTTACCTGCACCGACTCCGATCGGGCCCATCAAAGAGCCCCCTTCACCGGTCGTGGAACCCACGATACCCACGCTGTCCCTTCGCTTGGCCATCCGTCCACCCAAGGGCATCCAGAGTGATGACCGAGCCAAGCTTCTGTCGCTGTCCCCCACCGTGACCATCAATGGAAAAGCCATTCCCGTCGAGTCCAAACCAAAAACGCTTCGAGATGCGCGTGAAGGCGTCGCTATTTTGCTCATTGTCGGTGGCGGGGACGTACCCGTTCATTGTCAGGGGGCCCGTGCCCTTCTGAAAGAGTTGGGGCCACGAGATCGTGTGGCTGTCGGAACCATCACCCACCAAGGCTTTCAAATGGTGGCGGGATTCTCGGCGGATGCGCAAGGCGCTGAATCCGCACTCAATCTTCTGGAACGAGCAGCCAACTCGACCGAAGAAACACACCCACTGCCCACGTATCAGGCACTCGTCACCGGCGTGAAAACATTTCATGGCAGAAGCCTTCCCGCCCTCCGGACGGTGGTGTTGGTCCATGAGTCGGAGCACGATCAAACCCTGCGGGCGAGCCAAATGGCTCGTCAGACCACCCTCATCCAGCGCCTGTTCAATCAAGAAAACGTCCGTCTCTACACGGTGGTCGCAAGAGACACTGCACAAAATGTGGCGCTGTGGAAACCGCTGTCCCAATCAACCGGTGGGGAATTTGCTGCAATCCCCAAAGACGACGGCGACATCTTCAGAGATCGGAGCGGGGACACCTTCCGACAGGTCAACCGCGCCCTTCGACGACGTATCGTTGTCATTGTCGACGTACCCAAGAACTCGGAACTACAGGGGAAAATGGATATCGAGGTCGCCTTTCCGACCCAAACCCCCGCCCACAACCAAAGACGTGTCGTTCCGACGCTGGAGAAACAAGGTGTTGTGTCGGTGGTGGACATGAACATCCCCCCTTTGCAGCCGACCCCGTTTCCGCCTGGTGTGACATCCGAACGCGATCTTAAGGATGAGGCTCGTAGAGCAGAAGAGCGGGAAGAGACCCTGCGCAGCGGCGTCTTGTGGATGCTCGCTCATCAGGTTGATCCCACCGACCCCGAGGCAAAGCGCAACACGGACATCGCACTGTCCAAACACCAAGACCCGCTGAACAGTTTGGGCACCATTCAAGTCGGTTCAAACAATGTCTTGGTGGACCTGCCGATAGAGGTCAACCTACAACTGGTCGGGGAAATACTGCGTCAATGGATGGGTAGCCTGGACGTGCTTGAAGTGGTGTCCAAGCCACGCCACTTGGTCGCGTCAGAGAGTGAAGAGGCTGTCGAAGCCGGGTCCGAAGCGAAGCCGAATGCAAAGGAAGCGAGGCCTCAACCCCGTGTGGATCAAGTCGTTCTGCATCGATGTGTTGCATGGACGATACAAGATTGCTTGCGTCGTCTACTGCTGAAGGAGTCGCTGACACACTTCGTCATCGGCATCGATGGCAAGACCGTCCAAGTCACCGATGTCAGTCACGCTGTACGTCACCATGAAGCGCTTACGCCCAATCAAGTGTCCATCCACTTCTTACTGCCACCGCAGGATGCTCCCTACTTCCAGAACCCAGACGACCCCACATCGTGGCGCCATCCCAGAACGCAAAAAATCAATGTTGAAATCAACGGTGTCTTCCAGTCCGGATGGGGTCTCACTCAAAGCCAACACCAAAGCCTCGTGCCGCTCTTGCATGCGCTCACAACCCACTTTCCACACATGCAACCCGCGATCCCCATCAACATGAAACGGCACGAAACATTCGCAGCGCTGCTGGATCCAAGCACACACCACGGTATCCTCAGTCACAGCAACCTGTCGGCTTCGGTGGCCACCTGCCCGGGGCCTGGAATTAACCTCGAAGCTCTCGCTGCGGCCGTCCCCAATGGGCACGGCAGAGCCCCATCCCTGGACCTGGAACCATGGGTCAGCGACCTGTTGGTCCCAGGAAAACGAGAAGGAACGATGGCGCGATTGGCCGCCATTGGTGATTTGGCCGTACCCATTTTAATGGAAGTCGTTCGTGAAGCGCCGGCCCCTCTCGCTATTCGTGCCATGGACGCCCTCGCCCAGGTCGGGAATGCCACGGGCGGCGATGTCCTCGCTGCACAGCTTGCTATTGGATGGAATGGCACACCTTCCGATCGATTGGCTGAACAGGAGCGGTGGCGAGCCTGTGTGCACGGACTAGCGCGCACGGGGACTCATGAACATGTAGACGCCGTCGTGCGTTTTATTCAACAGATTGTCGCTGCCGACACGGCGGAGCAAACGCACACTTGGCAGCCCCTTCTTGCCGGCTCGCTCGCTACCCTGTTGAACCTGGCCAACGAGCCAAGTCACGTGGCCAGCGTCGTTCCACTGTTGACGTACAGCGATCCGCGCGTGCGGGCTCAAGCCTTACTGGCGCTGAGCAAGCACGATCCAGCGACAGCCAAGACACACTCCGCGACATTGATTCGAGATGACAACCCATGGATTCGACTCCTCGCCGTAAGGGCGATGGGCACCGATGGCATGGATAGGTTGCACGGTATTCGCCATACGGTACCGATGGACTCTGTATTGCGAGGCCTCGTCCACGTAGCGTCCGGCAAGACCCATGCAAAAACGCTCGGCTGGTACCACGACTCCCAAAGTCATGAATACGAGCGGGAAGCCCTACGACGCTTGTACGTCCATTGGAAATGGCCCCAAGCAGTCCCTGTGCTCGCGCGCCACCTGTCCAAAACAAAAGGAACCGAACGGAGCCTCACCCTTCACGCCCTGCGCACCATCACTGGACGGGATTTCGGATCGTCCACAGAAGGTTGGCTTCGATGGCGACCGGACGACCAAACACAATGAGAAGGCTGTGCGAGGGAAAATCCGTAATCGTGAGGGTCTGAGGCCCATGCCCACCACAGCGATGTGTCCCGTTTTGTCAATTGTTGGCTAGACAATCCATCGAAGCTTCGATATTGGGCATCTGTGCGACTCATTGTCCTAGCTCTGCTCATCCTGACGCTCGCAACAGCGAGTTGGGCTGCTCCCCCGGCAAAAGACCGGTTGCAGTACAAGGGTTGCGTGCACCTTCTCGAGAGCGGAGATGGTCTGTGGGTCCGGAACCCACAGCGCGGGTATGGAATGAAAAAAACCGTGCGCCTTTTGCGCAAGGCATCCAAAGCAGTACGTGCCAAATTCGCCGACACGACCGACATTACAATCGGCGATGTGAGTTATCGGGGAGGGGGTAAGATGTCGCCCCATCTCTCCCACAAACACGGCCTGGATGCGGATGTTGGGTACTACTACAAAGATGGGCGCTTTCGACGTTGGTTCGCCAAGACCGCCCCCTATCAGCTGGATCTTGCGAGGCAGTGGACATTCATCGACACGCTACTCAAGACCGGCCAAGTACAATACATCTTCATGGCATACCGCTTGCAAAAAGCACTGTACCGCCACGCCAAGAAGCAAGGGGTACCAAAGCGTCGCTTGAAGCGCATTTTTCAGTGGCCACGTCGATGGACAAAGCGCCGGGGAGTCATTCGATTTGAACGGGGGCATGGGACGCATATGCACATCCGCTTCAAGCGCGACGAAGCACCTGAGCAGACCGCAGGTAACCGAGCGCACAAGGAACGCTAGCCGGGTCGATCCGTGGATGGTGGGAGTCTAAGAGGAACTTGGATCCCGCTGAAAACGACGACGACCTGCCCACACGAGCGCGAAAAAGAACGTCATCAAAAGCACAAATGGGGTCGCAGAGGTCGGTTGGTGATAAGCGCATCCACCACCAGACGATCCGCCTACGGTCTGTCCCGTCGCAGACGATCCGTTGGCATCCCAAACACATTGACCGTACTTGAGCACATAGCCCTCAGGGCAGGCGTCTCCGGGCACCACAGGGGGTCCACCGGCATTTTGGCCGGGCACCTCGGTACCCGCATCGCTTCCCGGAGAGGGCGGATCGGTGCCACCGACACATTGACCATCGGCCTGACAAGTGCCGCCGTTGGCGCAGAGACCGCAGACACCGCCACAGCCATCGGGACCACACGATTTTCCCGCACAAACGGTCACACACTCTGGATCCACACACTGGAACGTAGCCGAACACTCATTCGGCGGTTGGCACGAACCGCAGCTGCCTGAACAGCCGTCTGAACCGCACTGCTTTCCATTGCAATCCGGCGTGCACGGCCCCCCCGTCTTTTGACATTGCCCATTGCCCGCACACGTCTCTCCAAAGCCACATGTTCCACAATGGCCACCGCACCCATCGTCGCCGCATTCTTTGTTGAAACAATCCGGCTGGCACACACAAGTCCCCGACGAACACGATTGTCCTGGATTGCAATCGCCACAGCTACCGCCACAACCGTCGTCACCGCAACCTTTGCCGGCGCAATTGGGCGCACACGAAGACACACAGAGACCGAACGCGTTGCACGTTTTCCCAAACCCACACGTGCCGCAGCTACCACCGCAGCCGTCATTACCACACACTTTGCCGGCACAACTGGGCGCACACGAGGACACACACAGACCGAACGCGTTGCACGTTTGGCCAAACCCACACGTGCCGCAGCTACCACCGCAGCCGTCATTACCGCACACTTTGCCGGCACAACTGGGTGTACACGAGGACGCACAAAGACCGAACGCGTTGCACGTTTTCCCAAACCCGCACGTCCCACAGGTGCCGCCGCAACCGTCATTACCGCACACTTTGCCGGCACAACTGGGCGTACACGAGGACACACACAGACCAACCCCATTGCACGTTTGTCCAAACCCGCACGTCCCACAAGTGCCGCCGCAGCCGTCATCGCCGCACACTTTGCCAAAGCAGTTCGGCGTGCACGAAGACACACAAAGGCCGAATACGTCGCACGTTTGACCGAATCCACACGTGCCACAACTCGCGCCGCAGCCGTCATCGCCACACACTTTGCCAAAACAGGTGGCCACACAACCGCTCCCAGAACACATCATCGTGTTGATGCCGGTTGGATCCGGCGTAGGCGCAGGGGAACAGTCGTAAAAACCAGGGTCCGCTTTCCAGCCGCAAAAACTGGAGGCACCCGAACAGCCCGTGGGACACGTGGCACATCCAAAGGTCTGCACTTCACCAGCGCAGAGGCTATCCCACACCGTTGTGCAGCAATAGGCATCCTGTGCACACACACAGGCCATCACGTCGTTGTGGCAGCACCCGGCCGAAGACAGCACAGAGGCCTCACAACAATCGTTGGTTACCGTCGGAGCCTGATTGTTGCCGCAATTGAGCTGACACACGCTCCCATCGGTTTCACACCAAGTGACTATGCTTAAATCAACACAACATCCTGCGAACGTAAGATCGCCGCAGCCGGTCCCGATTTGCTCGCCGGCAGGGCACACCGCGTAGGTAGGTGCGGGAATCAACAACAACAGCAACAACAGTCCGTAAACGTACCGCATCCGCAAACTCCGCAAGAAAGAACACTCACCCCGACCGGTGAGAAAAGCGGTCTTATCATACCGGTCTCCTTCCGGTTTTGGCAAGCGTCACGTATAGTTACACGCGTGACGTCCAGCCCTTCCATTCGGATCTCGTACCCCACCAGAGCCACTCGATCGGCCAAGGTCTTGGCAATTAAGGCGTTGAGCATCGTCCTCAGCGTCTGCACCGTGTGCATCGCCATCCTGTGGGGTGCGCACTGGTACGCCGAGCGCGCCATGCGTGAGAAAATCCAAGTGCACGCGGAGCGTGCTGGTGTCCTCATCACCGTGGATCAGGTGCTCGTGGAAATCGGTCACCCCATTCGACTTCGTGGAATCACCGTGGCCGACAAACTCGATGGCGTGACGATGTGCACGATCGAGCGCATCGACACGGACTTGACCCTCTTCAATGTGGTCCAAGGCAAACGCCGACCGTCCTGGATACAAATCGAGGGGGTCGACGCGGATCTGAGCACACCCAAGCGCTTGTTGGACGCAGTGATGCGGTACCGAAGTCAAACAACACCGGCGGACACCACCACAACACGCACTCGCCCAACCCTCGTATGGTCCGACGTGACCGTGCAGTTGCCCCATACCGTCTATGACATCCCCGAGTCCTTGCACCTGGCGCATGGTCGTGCCATTCCCGACACAGATGATCCCAAGGGATGGTGGATCGAAACCAAGGGACTCGACGACCAAGATCGGACTGTTTCGACGTCCCTTCGCCTGCGACCAAGCACGGACCACCACGAAGTAGGCCTGTCGTTTCAACCTCCTCTACGGATTCGAGTCATCCCTCCGGTGGACGGAGCAAGCGGGACCCGCCCAACGAACACAATGGTCGCCTCCATTGGAGGACTTCATTACGAGCACAACAAGGCTCTGCGCGCACGGGACGTGACCATTGAACTTCCCCAGGTGGCCAACACACGCTTTGCCGTCGACTATGTAGCCATTGAACAAAGCGCTGATGAGCCCTTTCTCTCCGGTGCCGTTCAGCTACGTGTCCGTGGAGTGACAGCCCGTTTGGACGAGTACGAATTGAACGCAAAAGCTGCGGAGTTGCAGTGGAAGAAAGGACCGCGCAACCGCCTGATCAACCGTCTTCAGCGTTTGGTTTTCCATTCCCTGACCGCGTCCCTTCCTCAGAATCGGCTGTCCATACAAGCACAACAAGTCCGCGTGAACACCCACGGAATGAATGGCCTTCAATCACTGAAAGACATTGAATCCATCGAGGTGATTGGGGCGAACGTGGCCATGGCGTTGCCGACTCCGGAACAGGGCCAGGGCATCCCCTACTACAACGAGATCCAATCCTTTCTACTCGGTGATCGCAGCGGCCAATTCGGTGGCGGTCCGACGCAAGAGTCCCCCCCCCATACGGAGACGACACGCTCCGCATTCACGAGCGCTCTACCCATCGTACTTGTTCACGACAGCACGCTCGCTTTGCTCGCTGACAAGATGGGCAATCCCGCCGTGGTACTCGAACAGTTCGGTGGCATTTTTGAACCCCACGATGTTCCGGGCTCATCCCACATTCGCCTGGGTGGCCAATTGCGTGACGTTGTCACCGGTCAAGAGGGTCCCTTCGCCGTCGACATCATCACCACAAAAGACGGTGCCTTAAAGCGGGCTCGCGTCAAATTGGCGGGGAGTAAGTTGGCCGTATTCGTAGCCAGTAAATTGTCCGACTCCGTGCGGCTGACGGACCAGTCGAATCTCAGTGTCGACTTGGACATCACACCCCACGAAGCACACAGTGGTTTGTCGTTGAAGGGCACCGTCGCCCTACGCAACATGGGCTTCCTGGCGCCAAGAATCCACGCCAAACCCATCGATGGACTACAAATCACGGCCGAACTGGCCGCTGACATCGATTTTGAGGCACACAAACTGACTGTCGAAGCTCCCCTCATGGAAGTGGCTGATGGACGTGCTGCTGCGCGCTTATCGGCCACTGTGGATCACCTCGACCACGCGTTGCCCCGACTGGACGTCAAACTCACCATCCCCCGACAACGTTGCCAAGATTTGTTGGGAGCGATCCCACCCACGATGATTCAGCGGCTGGATGGACTGGAGGTGTCAGGAAGCGCCGATGGCCACCTACACTTCACGGTGGATTTGGAGAAGCCGCGCGCCTTTCGCTACGACATCGAAGTGAACATGGAGGGCTGTAAACCACGTGTTTACGGACACACCGACGTCACCAAACTCAACCGTCGATTTGTCCACGAGGTGATTGAGAAAAGCGCCCCAACGGGCATTCTGGTGGGACCGGAAACGGATCATTATCGGTCACTCTACGACATCCCACGCTTCATTCAGATGGCCGCCCTCTGGACGGAAGACCACAGCTTCTTCAGCCACAGCGGCTTCCGGCCCAGCCTCATTCGGCGGGCGATCATTCTCAACTTGGAGCGGGGACGCTATGTGTACGGTGGCTCCACCATCTCCCAACAGTTGGTCAAGAACCTGTTTCTAAGTCGCGAAAAAACCCTGAGCCGAAAACTGGAGGAGGCCATCATTGTGTGGCTAATGGAACGCACGGTCACGAAGAAACGCATCTTGGAGCTCTACCTCAACTGCATCGAATATGGCCCCAGTCTGTATGGCATTCAAAATGCGTCGCAAAAATACTTCAGCAAGAATGTCGACCAACTCACCCCCTTGGAAGGGGCGTTCCTGATGGGCCTCAAACCGTATCCACGGGCCGGTTGGAGGCAGTATAAACGTGGCCACCTCGATCAATGGTGGATCCGCCGCGTTCGGAAAATTCTAGAAGGGATGGCGAAAAAGGGGTGGATCACCAAGGACCAACTGGAAACATCGCGGCCCTTTCAATTGACGTTCGGTGGACCCGATACCGCCGATGAAGACGGCACCGACGACATTCCAACCCCTCCCCCCATGCCCAACGACGGATGAGACACTTTTCTTGACCACACAACCACGACCAGAGTACGGGTGATCTCATGAGAGAAGAATGCATTCGCTTGGGACTCTTGGGTTGCGGCACCGTGGGAACGGGTGTGGCTACGCTCATTTCCGAAAACGCCCGCGACATCCAATCCCGCATTGGGGCCCCCTTGGAGATTCACCGCATGTTGGTGCGCGACACAGCTCGCCAACGCGGACCGGGGATTGACCCCAAGAAGCTGACGACCGATCCCAACCAGGTTCTGGACGATTCATACATCGACATTATTGTGGAGGTGATGGGTGGCGTGGATCCCACGTTGGACTTTGTCGAGACCGCCATCACCCGAAACAAACATGTGGTCACTGCCAACAAAGCGCTCATCGCAACGCACGGTACCCAACTCTTCGATGAGGCGAGACAGCGCGGCGTAACGATTCGATTCGAAGCGGCGGTTGCCGGGGGGATCCCGATCATTCGCAGCCTTCATGAAGGGCTCGCATCGGACCGTGTTCAACGTATTGTGGCCATCCTCAACGGCACATCGAATTACATCTTGTCGAAAATGAGCCACGACGGGATCGATTTTGACACGGCCCTGCAATCCGCTCAGGACAAAGGATACGCTGAAGCCGATCCCTCCCTCGACATTGGGGGACAGGATGCCGCCCAGAAACTCACCATTTTGTCACACCTTGGGCTGGGGACACCCTTGGATGGGGGGACCCATGTCCATCTGGAAGGGATCAAACACCTCACACCCAGAGACCTAACCAATGCCGCCCATTTGGGGTTTGCTGTCAAACCGCTCGCCATCGCCGTTCGGGAAGAAGGGGGCGTGAGTGCGCGTGTGCACCCGACGATGGTTCCTGTTAACTCACTCTTGGGTCAGGTGCACGACGTGTTCAATGCCGTCCACATTACCAGCGAGAGTTTGGGACCCACGCTACTCTTTGGCCCGGGGGCCGGCATGATGCCGACGGCGGTAGCGGTCGTCAGCGACGTCATCGAAGCAGCCCGCGCATTGGTCAATGGACCCACCGTGTCCAGCCTGGGTCCCGCGTCTCCACTCGAAATGCAACCCTTTGCCCAACCAGGGGCCTTCGTGAGTCAACATTATTTGCGCTTCACGGTGGTAGACAAACCCGGCGTGCTGGCCACCCTGTCCAACGCACTTGGCAGCCAGAACATCTCTATTTCCTCCATGTTTCAAGATGGCCAAGCGTCGGGTGACGATCCCGTCGAAATCGTGGTCTGCACCCACAAAGCCTCCGCCATGGATGTGACCCAGGCGGTGGCGGTCATCGACCATCTCGACATCGTCCTGCAACCCACCGTCACGGTGCGCATCGAAGCCGAATTCTAAGGACGAGTCCCCCGAACTAGTGGGCATTATCTCCCTTGAAACTGGGGGGGACGCTTCTGGAAAAACGCCTGCACCCCTTCCATTAAATCCGCCGAAGACAAACACGCCACTTGCGCCTCGATCTCCCGGTCTAGCGCCTCATCCAACGTACCGGTTTGCCCCGCGTCGATGTTGCGTTTGGCATAGCGATAAGCGATCGGAGGACCCGCGGCGAGCCTCGCAGCCCACTCGCCTGTGGCGGCGTCCAACGCCTCGTCCGCCACCACCTTGTTTACGATGCCCAGCGCCTCAGCACGCTCGCCATCAAAAGTCTCCGCGAGATACACCAACTCTTTTGCACGGCCGATACCCACCAAACGGGACAACGTGAAACTGCTACCGCCGTCCGGGACCAAGCCCAAACGGGAGAAAACCGCCCCAAACTTGCTGCCGCGAGCGGCAATACGCAAGTCACAAGCCAACGCCAGATCGAACCCAAATCCCACGGCCGGTCCACGGATGGAAGCCAGAACGGGCTGTGGCGTGGTCACAATGGCGCGAATGAGGCGATGAAACGTGTCTCGAATCAGCTCATCATGCGGCCGTGTTCCCATCGATGCCGCCGCGGCCGACAAATCCGCACCGGAACAAAAGGCCGTGTCACCACTCCCAAACACCACGCAACGAATGTCCGCGTTTGATGCCGCCTGCTCAAGATGGCCCGCCAATTGTTCGCACGTTTCAGGCAAGAGCCCATTGCGTGTTGCCGGCCGATTCAAAGAGATGGTGAGAATTGCGCCGTCTTGCTTTACGACGACGTCCGAACGATCCGTCATAGTGCCTTCCTCATCCTTTTTAGGGCAAAGTTGATGGTCCAGCCTACAGCATGCGCGAAGCAACAATGGAGAGCAAGCAGACCTTAGCGCGGAACACCCTTGTCCGCCTCAGCCACCTTAATGGTGAGCCGACCAACCTGCTTGCCCTCACGAACAAAACGCAATCGCTTGGATGCGCCCAGCGCCACGCGAAACTTGAGGGGAACCGGTTCCAAAGGGCGTCCACCGACGGCAATGGACGCGTAGGGCGTGGTGTTTACAGTCACAGTGACACCCTTGCCTCTCGCGACCACTCGAAACGTCGCCCGGACATCCCCAAAGCGTGTGGCGGTGGACCAGGTTGCACCGGGTCGCATGGTGTGTTTTGCCCCACGGATCACGACGGTGATCTCCAGGGGATTCATGGCCACGGTTAACAACGGCGGCGTCGTGCGGTCACAGATCACGTTTCGTACAAGGGACCGATGCCCGGCCAGTGTGATCTCAATAGTGTGGGACCCCGCAGACAACGCCGTGAGTTGAACGGGGCTGGAGTCTTTCGCAGGCTCACCATCCACCAAAACACGCGCACCCGGCGGCGTCGTCTCTACTCGCAGATCGCATGGGCGAAGGGGGGTGGCCTGTAGCGTCGCCTGGACCCGCAGGGTCTCGCCGGCTTTGACTTCAACGTCCTTCCGCCAATCCTGATAGGTCTCTGCGGTCACGACCACGGTGTGGGGCCCAGCACTCACTGACCACTCTTTCGCGCAGTCCTGACTGTCCAATTTCGTGTCACGGAGTTTATCCCAAACAAAACACTTCGCCCCCTCAGGCGGCCCCTCGATGATGAGCTTCGTCTCCAGGGGCACCGACACACCCGCATCGATCGGAGGTTTCAAAACCTCGGGCGCCGTGCCCAAGGCGACCGGTTCGGCGCTCTTTGCTCCAACCGGAGGCGTTGGTTCAGACACGCCGGTGTCCACGAAGCGTAACCACACCACAAGCCCAACGACGACCAATAAGATCGTGACCAGCGCCAACGGCAAGCGCGGGCGGCCCGTCCGTTGGCGTAGGGTCTCCGTGCGAACCTTGGACACCAGTGACCGCGAGGCATCCATGCCCGGTCGTGGAATCTCGGCGCGTGTCTCTGCAGTGGGCGTTCGGCCCTCACCGTCGGCTGCCAATTTGGACACCGACGATGGGCCGGACTTCTCCCGACTCACAATCGGCCGCTGGCCAACCAGGGTTTTGTCCTTGGACAGTATCTTGGCCAGAGGCCGATGTGCGTCAAATAAGCGCACATGATCCGCCAGCTTGTATGTCGGCTCGGCCAGCCCGAGCCCCGAAATCACCTGGTCCAACTCGTTCGCCATTTCTCGGGCGCTCTCGTACCGGTTCTCTCGTCGTGGCTGAAGGCAACGTGCTACGACTCGCTGGACCGATTCAGGAATATCGGGCGCCACGGTGCTCAGGGGCTTATAGTCCGCGTTTTCAACCACGCCCAACAAGACGCGCACCACCATCCCCCTTGGATACAAACGTTGTCGTGCAAGCAATTCGTACAGCACCGCTCCCAACGAGAAGATGTCTGCGCGGGTGTCCAACGGTTCCCCCCGGACTTGTTCTGGCGACATGTAGTTGAGTTTCCCCTTGAGCTCGCCAGACAGCGTCGTTGCGTCCATTTGCAGTGCTTTCGCCAACCCAAAATCGGCAACCTTCACTTCACCTTCCACCGACACCAGAATGTTCTGGGGACTGACATCCCGGTGAATGATCTGCATCATCTCCCCGTCCGCCCCCTCTCTCCGATAGGCATAGTCGAGGGCCCGCGCCGTACTGGCCGCAACGCTTAATGCCAGAGACATGGGTAACAATTGATTGGACTCACTCCCCATGTCCTGAATGGCTCGAAGATTGAATCCATCCACAAACTCCATGGCCAAGTACGTGTCTGACTCGCTTCGGCCAAAATCATAGACTTGGACGATGTTGCGATGAGTCAGCAAAGCACTCAAACGCGCTTCCGCCTCAAACATGCGCACGAAACCCGGATCGTGCGCCAAGTGGGGCAGTATCCGCTTGACCGCGACCAACTTCTCAAACCCCGCTTCCCGCTGAAGCTTGGCCAAATAGATTTCTCCCATGCCGCCGCTAGCGATTCGGTCAATTACGATGTATGGTCCAATGCGATTCATCAATTATTTCAGTCAGTTGAGAAGGGTGCTGAGCATAACATTGGCTGCCAGTTCGATCAACAAAGCGCGTTGACCCTTGCTGAGGCA
>Ga0310121_10001333_pt1 | contig 25497 bp, 23 predicted proteins | sample CB27_Tmax_986_MG_FD_203504 | JGI IMG/M metagenome (GOLD analysis project Ga0310121, IMG submission 203504) | Marine microbial communities from Western Arctic Ocean, Canada - CB27_Tmax_986 | ecosystem: Environmental > Aquatic > Marine > Oceanic | place: Canada: Western Arctic Ocean | collected...
TACGCCCATGATTCGACTCAACCGGATCGTCCCCCCGGAGCATGCAACCGTGTTTGCCAAGTGCGAGTTCTTCCAACCACTCAACAGTGTCAAGGACCGCATTGGTGTAGCCATGATCGAGGCCGGTGAACGGGACGGCAAGATTAACGCCGATACTCGGATTGTCGAACCAACCAGCGGCAACACGGGTATTGCTCTTGCTTTCGTGTGTGCTGCCAAAGGGTATCATCTAACGTTGACGATGCCTGACTCGATGTCGGTAGAACGCCGGGCACTGTTGAGAGCAATGGGATCTGAATTGGTCCTCACACCAGCTGCCGAAGGCATGAAGGGAGCCATCAACAAAGCTATCGAGCTTGTGGAAAACGACGCGAACGCATGGATGCCTCAGCAGTTCGAAAACCCAGCCAACCCGGCCATCCATGAGGCAACGACCGGCCCCGAAATCTGGAAAGACTCGGGAGAAAACATCGATGTACTCGTCGCTGGCGTGGGTACGGGCGGAACGATTACCGGAGTGAGCCGTTACATCAAACCGAAGAATCACGACTTCAAGGCCATTGCCGTTGAACCCAGCGACTCGCCGGTCATCGCAGGAGGAAGCCCGGGACCGCACAAGATTCAAGGAATTGGTGCCGGGTTCGTCCCAAAGAATCTCGATTTATCGGTCGTCGACGAAACCGTCGCCGTAAGCAACGAAGAAGCCTTTCAGTGGGCCCGCCGGTTGGCGCGTGAAGAAGGGATCATGGCGGGAATTTCCAGCGGTGCGAACGTGTGCGCCGCGGCAAAAGTCGCAGCCCGCCCCGAGTTTGCCGGAAAACGAATTTGCACAATCATGTGCAGCCTTGGTGAACGTTATCTTTCCACGCCGCTGTTTGAAGGACTCACCGGATAAAGCCCTGCCAGCAGCTGGTCATCAAGCACGGAAGCATCCCGGCTTGCGAGTCTCCACGCCGGTGTCGCAACGGGCCGGATCTGTTTGGGCGCCACTGACCTCACGGCCCCTGTCGTGTAGAATGCGATCAAGGAAATCCTGGTCCCCACTGAGTTGCCCGTGTCGTTGCCGATCCTCCCAATTGTCGATGAACCTCCTGTCGACCCAGGCCATCTCGACCAGCCACAACGTGCTCGGTTGCCGGAATGGCTGCGGGTTAACCTCCCCTCGGGAAATCGTCTCGCGGTCTTCAATAAAACCCAGGACACCGTCGATTCGCACGCGCTTCACACGGTGTGCGAAGAAGCCCGCTGCCCCAATATTCATGACTGTTGGGCCCGCGGCACTGCAACCTTCATGGTCGCTGGCAGCCAGTGTACGCGTGGCTGCCGGTTCTGCTCGGTCGAAACGCTCAAAACTCCTGATCCCCCCGATCCAGCCGAGCCAGCCCAACTCGCCGATGCTGTTGCACGGATGGGACTTTCGCATGTCGTTATTACGGTGGTCAACCGCGACGATCTGCCCGATGGCGGCGCCGACCATTACAAACGCTGCGTTCAGGCAGTCCATGACCGGCTGCCTGACGTAACCGTGGAACTGCTCTCGAGTGATCTACAGGGGGACTGGGCAGCCCTGACCCATCTCCTCAAGGATATCCCACTTGCCGTTTTTGCTCACAACGTAGAATGTGTTCCACGGTTAGACACTTTGGTGCGCGACCCCAGGGCATCTTTCCAGCTCAGCCTGCGTGTTTTGCAAAAGGCCAACGAATTGCGACCCGATCTCCTCACCAAAAGCAGTGTGATGGTGGGGCTTGGCGAATCTGACGCAGAAGTCAGTGCCGCCATGCAACAGCTTCGCGAAGCAAGCGTCGATCTGCTTACACTCGGGCAATACCTGGCCCCGGGGCGAGCGGGAGAACGCTTTTTGCCAGTCGACCGCTTTGTTGCGCCAAAGCAGTTTTCGGCCTGGGCAGATGAAGCTCGCAAGCTTGGTTTTAAGGCCGTGGCAGCTGGGCCACTGGTTCGCAGCTCGTTCCAGGCGGGCTCCCTGCTGGCAGAAGCACGCCAGGTGTAAGCCGTGCGTCCTCCCGAACAGCAATCAACACCCAACGCTTCGCACTGTTGGAGGTGATCGACCAACCAGAACGCACGGACTACAAAGCTGGCTGCAGGCAAAAAGCATCTTCCAGCACCCAGTGAGGATTGAGCAGGGCGGCCGAAAAGGGTTCTTTTTCCAGGAACCTGGCCAGGAATACAAGCGATTCCAATGACAATCCTGCAAAACAGTTTTCAGGAGTTGCGTCCGCGACCCCGCTGAACAGGTCTGCGGCCCGTCGTGCATGTCGACGAATTCCATCGCGATTCCCCTCGCGGGCTTTGACCCCGGCCGCGGCAAGTTTGATCAGGCCCTTGAGGAAATCGGCCGTGGTTCCATGGCGTCCCGCAGCGTGCCACAAAGCTTCCCATGCTTCGTGCGATTCCCAGTAATAGCCGTGGTTAAAAAGGTCGATCCCCCGCAAGTAAGCGGCCGAATTCTCGCACTGGCCGGGGATCAGCGGTGCCACTTCCGGTTCCTCGTGACCAAACAGGTGCCCTGCCGGATCTCTCAGCGGGTGAGGTTCATGCCCGGGCACATAAGAGTACGGGGGTAACGGTACGGCAGTGAGTCGCGGGCGATTTGCGACACCCTCGCCTGGGACAAATCGTGCGGGCATGACGGGGCTGATGCTGGAGTTACGCGACACTTTAGCGAACTACCCAGACTTACCCACTTTGGGCACAGGTAGCAACTCAGGAACGGGGAGCTGCCGGGGTGGCGGAACTGGTTGTTTGTTTACAGGAACGTCGTTGTGGTCCTCGGCCGCGTTTTGGTCTGCCTCTTCCACGGCCGGCAATTTTCCGAACGGGTTCAGGAACTCGAGACTGGGAAAATTCCAGGCTTCCTTTTCCTCGGAACCGTTATTCTGCACTGGTGCGGAATTTTGACCCAGCTCGGCTAGCAAATCTGCGTGCAAGGACAGTGTGTCGTTATTTCGTGTCACCTCGGCCGAAAGACCGCGAAACCAACGGAGCAGAGGTAATTCGTAATCATCGGGAATGATGGTCAGCAAGAAGCGGTTTTCTGGAACGGTTGCGGTCGAAATCCAGACAGGCCGTCCGCCCGGTTCTTCGGCAACAACGTAATCACCGCCAAGCGGGCAAACAAATTTCCCCGCAACCAGTTGTTCAGCAACTTCTCGCGCTTCGTCGCAGGGCACATGCAACTGGTTCATCAGCGAGTTCATGAACCGGCTGCCACTCGCCGACGTTTGCCGAGCCTGCATATAACCGAACCCGGCAACGGTGGTCGCAATTTGCGTTTCAGAAAAATCACTTACGCGTAAACGAATTTGAGCAGGTCGCTCAGTCGGCACCATCGCTAACTGAGGTCCAACTTCCTCTAACACATCCTTTTGAAACGAAAATAAAAAGAAATCGCCAATTCGCCGCTGCCATGTTTCGAGCAAGCCAAAAATACCCTGGCATTGAGCGTATCCATTTGCGTCGTAGCCATTGCGGGGAGGTCCGAAGATATGATCGAGGAGGTAAAGCCGTGGCCACGCTCCCACAAACCCGCGAATCGATTGCTCGTAAGCCCCCGCTGGTACCGCCCTGCCCTCACGTACAATCAACGAGGTATGAAAGTCGAGCAGGCCGGCAAACAGGTGCATCGGCTTTCTGAGCGGTTCCAACACGATCTCTCCTGAAGCCACGGCGCCGGCAATCGGGGCGACGCCTAGCGAATCCGCCGGCCCCAGCTTGTTGGCCCAGCCAGCCAGTTGCGTTTGAGAGTAGCGTTCCAACCGAACATCGAGCCTGATTTTTTCGCGATCTGGGTTCGCGTCCTGGGATCGTTGCAATCCTACTGCCAGAGGAACAAACTGTCCTACTTCCTTGCGAACCAAGTTTTGAAACTGTCGATAACGAGTCACCTCCGCAGGAGACACCGAATCGAGTTTTATGTCGGCAATCGGCAAAAACCTCCCAGGGGTTCCGCGAACCGTGTCGCGAAACGAATGGCCGGCCCGGACGAAGGTGGTACCATCGGTGCGATAACCAAAGTCTTTGGGGAGCAATCCTGCATCGATCAAGTCACCAACGGTATTGACCAACCGTCCCTCGGCAACTGCCGCAAACTGTGCCATTCTAAGCGTACGGATTTCCCCCACCGACCGAAGGCGACGTTCCAATCCGATGCGATAGTGCGAACTTGCCAGATTGTCAAAAAAGGGGGTGGAAAAATACCCAAAGAGCGTATCGAGACGGGGCAGCGGCATTTCAACTCGGGTCCAGCGAAAAGCTACCGACCCTCCCAAGGGGTCAATCCCTCCGACAGCCTCGTAAAACCTCTCAACCAGGTGGCGGCAATTGGTCACAAGATGAAACTGGCCGGCGATCGCATAATAGGAACGAACCTGGCCGTCAGCTGTGGAAAGAAACGAAACGTCGTGGTCGCCAATGTTCACGTTTTCTTCGGTAGCGTCGGGAAAGCTGTCCAAAACTTCACGACGTTGGGCCCGAATACCGTTCTTCAAAACCACGTTACTCTTGGCTTCAAACAGAACTCCTACGGCAGCACCGTCCCGAAAAAACGGATCGAGCCCAATGATGGCGATATCGTTGATGACGGTGGGTCCCAGGATTCTACTCAGCATCGACTCCTTCAAGCTAAGTTGCTCTTCGATCCTGGGCCCAATGTTGCGATTAATACTCCGCATCACCACCATGTTTGCAAGATCCCCACGCCACCGATTTAACGTGTCGCGAAACCACAAGTAGTTCTTGAAATTACCGAACCGCAGGTAGTAACATTCCTCCGGAACCACCATCGATATCGGTTCCACCTCGGTATCGACAGGTGGCTCAGGCCAGTCAATGGTGGTTGGTGCCACCTCCGGCAACGGCTCTGTCAGAGGCTCTCTCACTCCAAGCTGCCCTAGCAAAAGGTTGCGCTCAACCGAAGCTCGATACGTCTCGTCGGCAAAGAGTTGGGGAAACAGGCTACCGCCAGCCCCGCGTTGCCTGAACAGAAGTCCCGGAGGGGCGGGCATCGGCTTGTCCAGGCGTCGAGCCCAGGTTGCCGTGAGGTAATTCTGCACAACCAGCGGGTACTCTGCTGATCGGTGGATCTGCTCGTACATTTTAGCATAGGCCTGCCACCACTCTTTGAGCAGTTCTCGGTAGCGGTGAACATTCACCTGTGGATTGACCGTAACTTCAGACAAGGTTGGTGCATAGATTTCCAGTTCGAGGGGTGCGTCGCCGCGAAACAAGAAGTAAAGCTTGAGCTTGCTGGGAAGATTGATTGGCAGAAACTGACGCAACAGTTTTTGCACTGGCATCGCACCAACAACCGGGTAGAGTATCCGACCTGACTGCTCGGTTACGGCAAAGCGGTCGTCTTCGGCTGCGGTACTCGCATGGTTCGCGGATGGTTTGATTTCAATTCGCCCTACACCCCATGTCTCCCCCCGGTAGGCTTCAATACGGACTTCAGCAGCAGCGATCCCCGCACCGCATACGACCCCGATCGCACACATAAAAACGGGTAAACGGATTCGGTCGACTGGCATGATGTTCCTCTCTGCGGGAATCCCCCCGATAAGCGGCCGGGCTTTGCTATGCTACACGCCGCGATACTGAGCGATCAAGGCGTTGTCGAAATACTCCGCGTCCTCACCACCCAAGCGGGGCCTCGACGTCGAGCGGGTAGACTGGCCGTCCCAGCCGCGTATAGGGTAGGTTGGCAAAGTCCTGGGACAACTGCCCGGCGGTGTCGACGTTGTAAATCGATCCGGCGATCGGTTCGAATCCACTCCGAAAGTGACCTGTCGATTTCACAGAAATGGTTTTCACCGTCCGGCCGTCGAGTTCCAAGTTGCGTGCAAATGTCAGGTCAATGCGGCCGAAATGGCAGGAAACGAGTGTCCGACCCTCGGCCGTGACATCAACCGGAGTCCAACACAACCGGCAAGCGGCCAAATACCCCGATTGCGTAGCGGTTCGAACTGGTCGATTCGCCACAGCTGCCTGTTCACGACAGGGGCGGTGCATGAGAGGCCGGGTCGAACGAATCATCCGTAAGACCAAAGAGAGGCGTGCCAATTTGGGCCATCCAAGTGAAAGGGCACCACGCGCCAACACACGCTGTACCCTGTTCTCCACTTCACCTTTTTTCTGCAGCCACGACTCAACTGCAAAGACTTTAGTTAACGATAACTTCGTGGACCCGATTCGTCCTGTTATTCAGCTGATAATTTTTTGTCGCTTCGGGATGTGTGGGAACGGCGTTAATGTAGTTGTCTGCAACCAGTTCCTCCAAGTCACTTGGCCACACTTTGTGATCGTTGTAATGTGTTTCAACAATGGCGTTGAGCTGCGAAATGTGGTGTTCTGCCACACCCGAATGCGACGTGTCCGCAAAAATCGCGACCCGGGGAACCACAACGGCTGCAATGATACCGAGGATCGTGGTGACGGCGAACACCTCCGGCAAGGTAAATCCCCGCGATCTGCAGTTTTGACAAGCACGCATGGTCCATTTACTCCTGTCAGTTAAACGGGTCTCGATGTGGCTGAATCTTTGGTGATCGTCAACTCCTATCGAGATCGACAAAATGGCCGTATTCTAGTCTAGCTCACCCGAACTGGCGTGCAGTGAGGCTGTACGGTGGTAATTCGGCTGCTGGGACCACGGCGGGAAACCCCCGCGATCCGGTCGGTTTTAAGAATAACCCGGCAACAGAGCCTGTCCTGCGGAAGAGACGTAGCGCCGTCACAACCGCTACAATCGCCGTAGAGTTGTCACCTCATGTCTGTTGGCATCTGCTGAGCCGATAACAGTATCAGACGTATCAAGCCGCCCAAGAATCGCCGAGCGGCGTCGCACTGTGCAATCCCTTCTCAAAAATTTCCAACAACGAGTGAGATGTCCGACGACCTCCGCAACAAGACCAGCGAAACCGCTTTTGCCTTTCGCGGTTACAACATCACGAACCTCGGGCGCACGCGTGAGCTTCTCGAGCACCCAGCCTATGGCAAGACGGTGGAACGGTACCTGTTGCAGGCAACCCGGATTTGCTCCGAGGTGACCGGCCACCCGACCGACCTGCTGTGGCGGGTCCGCAACAACAAAGAGCCGAATCTCAAAGCCTACGGCGAAGCACTAGGGCTCGTGATGGCTATCGAACTGGCCCAGGTACAATTGCTGGAGGAATTCCATGGTGTCACCTACCAGAAGGCACGGCTAGCGTTTGGGTACAGCCTGGGGGAACTGACGGCGATCAGTTGCGGCAGTGTCTTTAGCATGGAGGAGGTATTGAGGATTCCAGTGGCCATGGCTGCTGACAGCGTTGAGCTGGCCCACGACGCCACGATGGGTGTTTTGTTCTCACGCAGCCCAGCGATCAACGAGGAAGACGTAAGCCGCCTGTGTCGTCAGGTCACGGCAGAAGGGGCAGGAACCATCGGTATTTCGGCAATCCTTTCACCTAACAGTTATTTACTGATTGGCCAGCAGCAAACCATTCACCGGTTCAAGAAGGTTATGCACGAACGCCTGCCCGACCCCGCCCACCTCCGTATTAACGATCACCGCTGGCCACCGCTGCATACACCGATTGTTCGCCAGAAGCATATTCCAGATCGGTCGTCAGTCATGATGGAAACGATGGAAGGAGGGTTCCAGCCTCCCTTGCCATCGGTCGTTTCGTTGGTGACTGGCAAACAATCCTACAACGACTATGGGGCGCGCGACCTGATTCGTCGGTGGATCGACCACCCCCAGCGACTTTGGGACGCAATCGGAGAAACACTTTCCTGCGGGGTGTCGACGGTCGTTCATGTCGGCCCGCAACCAAATGTTATTCCAGCAACCTTTCGACGCCTCACCGAAAATGTCAACGACCAAATGGCTGGGAAGTCGCTTGGTAGCCTCGGCCTCCGGGCGGCGGCCGGGTTGGCACGCCGACCCTGGTTGACAGCACTGCTGCCCTCACAGGCAGCCCTCTTGCGGGCACCATCGCTTCAACACGTGATTCTCGAAGACTGGCTACTCGAAAATCCTCCTGCGTAATTCGCCTGCTCATCTTTCTCAAGGAAACTCTCTGAACATCTTGCCCCGTCACGGGCAAACCCAAAAGACCAAAGCCAAACGCCCTGGTCTTAGCCGCTTTCCGAGGCAGTTCACGTCCTCCCCCGTAGAAGGCAGCGCCGAAACCATTTTGCAGCGTTCTTTTACGGTCCAAATGTCGGGGCGCCACCACCGTTCTTGAGCTACTCCCTGGAACCACTCCGGACGTTCGATTCGGTCGCCGACCGACAACATGCTCCTGGTTTACGGAACACCCGGAAAGTGCTTCGCAACGACATTTCAACGGCGAACCGCGGGACAGTACCAGAGCCGATCTGGCCACCGCGGTGTAAAAGCTCATTTGGCCCATGATAGAAAGGACCGTGTCATGAAATGCTTCCCCAACCGCAATTCCACCCAAACTCGTATTCTGGCAGTCGTAGTGTCGCTGATGGTAACTGGAATCGCTGCGGCCCAGTTTACGCCAACCTTCTCCATCGATTTCCAAAGCCCAACGGCAGGTGGCACGCCAGGAGCGGCAACAGGATTTGGAGATGCCTTCTTTGGAGCACCGATTGATGAAGGGCAAATTCTAACTCAGGGCGTTCCAGGATCCCCAGGACCCAACCCGCCCCTCCCCGGGCCATTGTCCGTCCCGGGAGTGATGGTCGACTCCACGCCCGGTTCGGCCGTTGGCACAGCTCCTGGTGGGCTGGGTGTCTTGCCAGGGCTTTACAAAGGCGTAGAGGTCGATGCATTGTCGTACGGTCGTGACCGCGGAGAAAACCTGGTGTTCTCAGTTGACGAATTTGCCCTAGGAATTCAAACCTCTAACCAAAACCATCCAAACGTCTTTAGCGAAGGCCGCGGAGGCGCGCTAGAAGCTTCGGCCGACGTGTTCGCCTATCTTGGCCCAGCCGTCCCCACGCCACTTACAGCCGTCCCTGGCGCTGGCAACAAGGCGATCATCGACGGTAACGGAGTTGCCCCGTTCGGCGGCCCTGGTCTTGGGTTGATCGAACCGCACCCACCAACAATCGCAAGCATATCCGACCGAGGTGACAATCTCGATGCCTTGGACATCAACACATCGAGGGAAAACGTGTTCAAACCGATTTTCTTCTCTATGGACTCAAGGTTCCGGGATCCGCTCGAAGCCGCACCCGGAACCGTGGTTCCGAACACCGGCACCGCAGCTGGAAACGGATTCTCCGGTGGCGATGTAGTCGTGACGCTTGCGGGTGCGTTGCCTGTACTGTACGCACCGGCAGCCGCCCTGGGGCTAGATATTGAAGGGATCGATACGGATGATTTGGACGCTCTGGCACTGTGGGATGATGGCGTGGTCTCTCCGGCCACGGGGATGCCCATCTTCAGTCCCGACCGCGACAAAATCCTGTTCTCTGTCCGGCGCGGGTCCGAGGTGGTTGGAATGCTCGACAGTTTACTGGGACTTCCGATCGAAGAAGGAGACATCCTCGCCCCACCAGTTGCCGGAGGAGCAACCCCGTCAATCTTCATCCCTGCAGAGGAAATGGGGTTGGCTACGATTCGCTCCGCACTGGTCAGCACAACTGAATTTAGTGACGACCTGGACGCAATGGATCTAACGAACCTGGTCCCGGAACCTGCCAGCGTGGTGATGTTATTTTTGGCAACGACTGGCCTGCTTGCCGCTGGTCGTCGGCGCATGCAATAAACCTACCTGACCACAATCCGTACGAAGCCCGGGGTGACAAACCCCGGGCTTTGTTATTGCGAGAATTGCTTGCGGTGAAACCGGCCGATCGGTTCACTCGATGACTGGCAACCGCAGGCAGACCACTTCTTCGGCATTGCGCACGACCAGATAGGGCGGTGAAAACGCAGGGTTATTCCAAGTGACGGCGCTGTCGTCCAAGACCTGAATTGCGGCCAGCTCGTGATATCCCTCAGGCGAGCACTCAACCAGGGCAAGTTCACCCGTTTCCGAAAGAATCAGAATCAGATCGCCGACCAACATGATTTGCCCATGCCCCCAAGACCGTCGGCGACGTTTTTTCCATATACTGCGCCCCGTTTCGATTTCCACGCATTGCAGCATCGTCCCATCAAGACCGTAGGCGTACCCGTTGCGTACCAACACGTTGCCAAATTTCGTCTTCATGATTGGCTTGGCGGTCGGGACCCAGCAGGGCTCTGCGAACATGGTGTCGTCGTCGTTTCGTTTGACCTCAAGCAGCGATGCGCCGTCTCCGTAACCACGTGACAAAAAGAAGCGGTCGTTTCCTAGCGGAACCGGTTGCGAGCAGGACGCATCACTACTGCTACTACCTGGCCACCCATGTTCCCAAAGGACCTGGCCATCGCTTGCCCGATGCGCGGTCAGGTAATGCTCATTGATCTGCAAAATCTGCTGCTCTCCGGCAAGAGAAACAAGCACGGGAGAAGGATATGCTGTGGTGCGGTATCCGCTGGTCCACTCGACCTTACCCGTATCGGCGTCAAATGCGACTAGCGACGAATCGTACGTTTCCTGGGCACTGACGCTGGCCGGGGCACCAACGTTCACGATGACCCGGTCATCTACCACGAGCGGCGAACCACTTTTGCCCCACATCAAGTTATCGGCACCGAACTTCGCCAGCGTATCATGGGACCATCGCAATTTCCCCGATCGGGCGTCAAGGCAATTGACGATCCCGGTAGCACCCTGGGTAAAAACGTGCTGGCCATGAATCGTTGGGGTCGCCCTCGGCCCCACGCCTCCCATGCCTCCCATCAGCGACTGTGGGTCAAAGCGGGCTTCGTCGGCGTGACTCCACACAAGATCGCCAGTCGACAGGCGGTAGCACACAACCAACTCGTGCGGCCCCCGCTGTTCCTGAGTCACCGCGTAATCGCCAACGATTGCGAACGAAGACCAACCGGCACCTATCTCCCGCCGCCAAACCTCTTGCGGTGGGTTGCGTTCCCAGTCAGGATCGATTTGCACACCCGAAACTTCCGCCCAGTAACCCGTTCCCAAAAAACGAGGATAGTCTTGCGGCGTCGTTTCCCATTGGTCTGCTCGGGACTTGTCGAGAGGAAAATCCAACAACTGGTCTGGTTTGGGCGACCAGGCAAACCGCAGGCCAACGAGTCTCATGTCGCCGTCGTTGACATAGTCGATTGAAAAATAGCAGGCGGTCAACAGCAAGAGGGTCACCGCGATTAGCACTCGCCGGGTGGTCCGCGAAAATGGCACCGCGTAAAAAAACCAACCAAGAACCCCAATCAGGACGAGCAATACCGAAGCTTGCAGGAAAATGGTCTTGTAGTCGCGAGTTGCGTCTGACCATTGAAACACCGCAGTCAAAGTCGTCCACACCAGGACCCAGGCCACGGGGAACAGGGGCCAACGAATTTTCCGACCCCTGACAGAAGATTCCAAATTCGATTGTTGCCCCATCAGGAAACCCGTATGCTGGGAAGGAAGTTCGCATCTTATCGCAAGCACCGACCACGGTTGTTGATGGCATCCTACGGACGAAGTTCGTGGTCGGCAAGTAACCAAAGACATGACAAATTGGGTAATCTCATGACCGATCAAGAACTCGATTTCCAGCATTCTTATGACTTATTGGGTAAAACGGCGGTTGTGACGGGAAGTTCCAAGGGGATCGGCCGTGCCATTGCGTTGGAACTAGCTCGAGCTGGTGCCGACATCTTAATCCACGCCCGCCGAAGCCATGATCAGGTTGAACGTACGGCCAGCGAAATCCGCAGCCTGGGCCGAGAAACGCAGATTGTGATGGCCGACCTGGTTGCCCCCGAAAATCAAACTCGCCTTGTCCATGAAGCCTGGGAGTGGCGAGATATCGATCTCTGGGTCAACAATGCGGGGGCTGACGTGCTGACCGGTACTTCCGCCAAATGGTCATTCGACGAAAAGCTGGGGGAACTCTGGCAAGTTGACGTTGTCGGTACGGTGAGATTGAGTCGAGCGACTGGAGAAAAGATGAAACAACGTGGGGAGGGAGTCATTCTTAACATGGGGTGGGATCAAGCCGAAACTGGCATGGAAGGTGAAAGTGGTGAGTTGTTTGCGACGATCAAAGGGGCAGTCATGGCTTTCACACGCAGCCTCGCCAAGTCACTCGCCCCGGAAGTTCGTGTAAATTGTTTGGCACCCGGCTGGATTCAAACGGACTGGTCCGAGTCGACCAACCAGTACTGGCAACAGCGGGCTCAGCAGGAATGCATGCTCGCCCGCTGGGGGACTCCCCAGGATGTGGCCCACACGGCTCGTTTCCTGGCCTCTCCTGCGGGAAGCTTTATCAACGGACAAATTGTTCCCATCAACGGTGGCTTTCAAACGAACGTAGAATCTGGCGAGTCGTAGCGTCTCGCTGAATACACCATTCCACGAAAAAACCTTACCGCAAAAAAAATTTGTCGCGCGAACATATCCATTTTGTCACTGGCCGCCTTGCCGAGCACGCACTCGAGCAAGTGGTTGCACCATTGGCTGCGGAAATCGGGTTCTCGTTTTCAACCGACGTCATGCCGATCACCGTTGCCGCGCTTATGACCCCCGCATGGATTGCCAAACGGATCCAGCCTCCCCCGGCGGCCACACGGGTTCTGATTCCCGGCTATTGCGCCGGGGATCTTTCCCCCCTCGAAGACGCGACCAGTCTTCCCATTGCCCGGGGGCCTCGCGACCTGCGGCGGTTGCCCGACCACTTTGGACGGAAACCTTTACCCACGGACTACGGTGCTTATGAAATCGATATCGTCGCCGAAATCAACCATTGTCCACAGCTGTCAACCGACCAGATCCGCCGCCGAGCGCAACAGCTCGCCAATGACGGGGCCAACGTAATCGATGTGGGATGCGAGCCGGGTGAACCGTGGGCAGGCGTAGCCGATGTGGTTAAAGCGCTCTCGGACGACGGCCACCGGGTCTCGATCGACAGCCTCAACCCGCGGGAAATTGAACCGGCGGTTCGCGCTGGGGCCGAACTGGTGCTCTCGGTCAACGAGTCAAACCGAAGCGCCGCTGTTGACTGGGGATGTGAAGTCGTCGTCGTACCCGACGACCCCAGAACGCTCGCTGGTCTGGATGAAACGGTCGACTTGCTCGCTGGGGCCGGGGTCCCGATGCGGATTGATCCCGTCCTGGAACCAATCGGGTTTGGTTTTGCCCAAAGTCTGCAACGCTACATCGCGGTCCGCGAAAAATACCCCGATGCCGAAATCATGATGGGCATCGGTAATCTCACCGAATTGACCGACGTCGATTCGGCCGGGATCAATGTACTGCTCATCGGTTTTTGCCAGGAGCTCGCTATCCGCAGCGTGCTGACAACCGAGGTCATTAACTGGGCCCGTACAAGTGTCCGCGAATGCGACCTGGCCCGCCGGTTGATGTACCACGCAGTTCGTCATCAGGTCCTGCCCAAGCACCTCGAACCGCAACTGCTTACGCTCCGTGACGAAGCCCCCAGCGAACCCTCCCCGGAAGATTTACAACACCTGGCAGCGACGATAAAAGACAACAATTACCGAATTTTTGCGGCCGGAGGTGTTGTGCATCTCGTTTCCACCAACCTGCAATTGAAAGACGCCGACCCCTTTGAACTGATGGCAAAACTACTCAAAGCGGGTCCCGCTGGGGCCCCCCCCAAGAACCTGGACGCCAGCCACGCGTTTTATCTTGGTTTTGAAATGTGTAAAGCGTCGACCGCTCTTACGCTCAACAAGCAATACCAACAGGACGACTCTCTGGACTGGGGATATCTCACGCGCCAGGAAAAGCACCACTACCTACCGCGCAAAGGCCGTGCAAAATCATGAGCTCGCCCGCCCCACCAACCATCGCTTCGCACCGGCCCACGGTAGTGCGGATCGAACAAAACATGCAACCGAGTGCTGTCTTCCAGCGCCTAAGCCACCTCCCCCACACGGTTTTCTTTGACAGCGCATTGAAGCACCCGACGCTCGGGCGTTATTCCTTCATCGCTGCTGACCCGTTTCGCTGGCTCGAATTCTCCCCAAAACAACCGCTAGCGCTGACGGAACTTGAGCAGCAACTGAGCCAGTTTCCAACAACCAACCTGCCAGACTTACCCCCCTTCCAAGGTGGAGCTGCCGGTCTCTTTGGATATGAGTTGGGCCAGACTCTGGAGCAAATCCCTTCGGCATTGTGGGATGAATTCAAAGTGCCGGCACTTGCCGTAGGGCTCTACGATCTTGTTGTGGCGTTTGACCATGGTACCAACGAAGCGTGGATCATCTCACACGGATTTCCCGAACTTGATCCCGTTGCCCGAAATGAACGAAGTGAAGCCCGAATCCGCGAATTCCAGCAATTGTTACGGGAACGACCCACCTCCTCGCCCGCACAACATGAGAACTCCCAGTCGGAGCAATTGCCCCGACTCCTGAAAACCGAAATGGCACCGCAACATCCGGTTTCTTCCAGGTTTAACATCACTAGTGATTTCACCGCGGACGATTATCGCGCCGCTGTACAGGTCGCCGTTGAGTACATTCATGCCGGAGATATTTTTCAAGTCAATCTTTCGCAACGCCTGCTCCACCCGGCCTTGACTGACGCGAGCGAACTTTACCTGCGACTTCGCGCGAGAAATGCTGCCCCATTCGCTGCTTATTTCGATACAGGAAAGTTTAAGATTTGCAGTGCTTCACCCGAAAGGTTCCTGTCGATTCGTGACCGTCAGGTAGAAACACGCCCCATCAAAGGAACTCGCCGTCGAGGCATATCGCCAGAAGCCGATCTCTTTGCCGGCGATGAACTGCAGCTCAGCGAAAAAGATCGCGCCGAAAACATTATGATTGTAGATCTGCTTCGTAACGACCTCTCACGAATTTGTCAACCTGATAGCGTGCGTGTGCCGAAGCTTTGCGGCCTGGAAACGTACGCCTACGTCCAACACCTCGTTTCGACTGTCGAGGGAAAGCTAACTGCGGAAACTACCCTGACCGACCCCATTCGTGCAGCCTTTCCAGGTGGGTCTATCACCGGTGCTCCCAAAGTCCGCGCAATGGAAATCATTGCCGAGCTCGAACCGACGGCTCGCGGAGCCTACTGTGGTGCACTTGGCTACATTGGCTTTGATGGATCGACCGACAGCAGTATCCTGATCAGAACAATTACCGCTGGGTGCGGCTGGTGGCAGCTGCCGGTTGGTGGCGGGATTGTCGCCGCCAGTGACCCACGTTCCGAATACGAAGAAACCTGGCACAAAGCCGAAGGCCTGTTGAGAGCACTCTTGCCGTGATTTTGCTGATCGACAACTACGACAGTTTCGTGTTTAACCTCGCCCGTTACCTGAATCGTCTGGGTGAACAGACACACATCGTGCGAAATGACGCAATCGATTCGACAACCATCGAGGCGCTCGCCCCGCAGGCCATCGTCTTGTCGCCCGGTCCCTGCACCCCCCGCGAAGCAGGTGCCTCGCTGGAAATTGTCCGTACCTTCCACGATCAACTGCCCATTCTGGGCGTTTGCCTTGGCCACCAGGTGATTGCCGAGGCGCTGGGCGGGCAGGTGATTCGCGCTGCGGCCCCCCGCCATGGGCAAACGTCTCCTGTCCTCCATCACGGCACACGGCTCTTTGCAGGACTCCCCTCTCCGCTGAGAGCATGCCGCTACCATTCGCTGGTGGTCGACCCCGCGACGTTACCGGCAACTTTTCGGGTCACCGCGACGACCGACGACAACGTGCTGATGGCCATCGAACATATCGAATTACCGGTTTTCGGCGTGCAATTTCACCCCGAAGCGATACTCACCGAGGGAGGATACCCGTTGCTGGCTAACTTCCTGAAACTGGCCGGGTGCAACATTGCGCCCAACCTCAACGCACTTGCCGCCGATGAACATTCGGAGCAGGAACTCGACGTAATCCCCCTTCCCACCACGCCTGTCACCTTCTGATTTTGACTGGTTTGCATCATGCCCACTGCTGATACCCATCCCCAACTTGAGTTACCCGTCGGTACGCTTTTGGAAGGGATTGTCACCACACTCGATGCAGATGGCACCACGAATATTTCGCCGATGGGTCCGATTGTCGACCATAATTTGACCTGCCTCCGCCTGAGGCCATTCACGTCTTCAACAACCTACAAGAATCTGCAGCGCAGCGCCGAAGGTGTTCTACATGTAACCGACGATGTCCTGCTCTTCGCGTTGGCGGCAACGGGCCGACTTGAGCCACAGCCCGAGCTGACCGAGGCCAGGGCCGTTGCGGGAAAAATCCTGGTCGATGCCTGCCGATGGTACGCTTTTCGAGTCACATCCCTTGACGACACCCAGGAGCGAACCAACATTGTGGCCGAAGTCGTTGACCAGGGCCGCAACCGCGACTTTTTCGGGTTCAACCGTGCCAAACATGCGGTCATTGAAGCTGCAATTCTCGCCACGCGCATCGACTTTCTACCCGCTCGAGAAATTCTCAGTGAGTTTGAGCGGCTGGCCACACCCGTCCACAAGACGGCAGGCCAGCAGGAACTTCGTGCTTTTGACTTTTTGCGGAAGTATGTTGAACAAGAACTGGCCAACAAAGGCTCGGCCTTGGGAACCGCTCTATCATGAGCTGCGAGATCCACGTTTCTGCAGCCAGCCGCCTGCACTTTGGCATGTTCAGCTTTGGCCATGCCGACCAGCGGCAATTCGGTGGGGTTGGGGTGATGGTCAATCGCCCCAGAGTCGAACTTGTCGTTGCCGAGGGGACGACATTGCATGTTTCGGGCCCTCTGGCTGAACGGGTTACAAGGACGATTCGTCACCTCGGCCGGGAGTGGGGCTTGCCTGCGGCCCCGGCTTGCACGGTCAACGTCAAGTGTGCCCCGCCGCCCCACACCGGCTTTGGTGTTGGCACTCAGTTGGATCTTGCAGTGGCGGCCGGGTTTCGCCGTTTCTGCGGGCGAGCGAACCTCTCGGCAGTCGAACTAGCGGCCTGTACAGGACGCGGAACACGCTCGGCCATTGGAACCCACGGATTTGTTCACGGCGGGCTGCTGGTCGATGCTGGAAAACTGGTGAGTGAACCACTTGGAACTTTGGAAGCCCGCTGCCCGCTGCCCAGTGTCTGGCGGATTGTGTTGATCCAGACAAGTGAACCTCCGGGGCCCTCTGGCATGCCAGAACAAACCGCTTTCAAACGCCTTGTCCCTGTACCTCTAGCGGTGACCCATGAACTGTGGCAGATCACGCGCCGCGAACTGCTGCCAGCTCTCCGCGAAAACGACCTCGCTACATTTGGTGAAGGGGTTTACCGATTTGGCCTCCTCGCCGGTGGATGTTTTGCCGAGGTCCAGGATGGGCCTTTTGCAAGCCAACCGATTCAAAAGCTGGTTGATGCCATTCGTGCATGGGGTGTGACCGGCGTAGGCCAGTCGTCGTGGGGACCGACAGTCTTTGCCTTCACCCACGATCAAAACGAAGCCGAAGCCCTTTCGCACACCCTGGCCACAGAGGAAGGTATTGATTCAGGCTCCATCACCATTGCCGAGCCAAACAATTGCGGAGCCAGGATCACGTAAACTGGCGATCAGACCCGTCTCATGGCAATAGCGATTCGTATTGCCGGATCAGCCTTTCGGCAGTGAGCTCGGCACTAAACGCTTGCACGGCGCGATTTCGACCCTGCGCGCCACACGCCCGACGGCGAGGTTCGTCCCCTAGCAGCGCAAGGGCCGCCGCCGCCATGGCAGCAGGCTCCCCGGCCGGCACCAGGATTGCCCCATCGTCAGTCGTGGGAAAGATCTCGCCTGTTCCACCAACGTCGGTAGCCACCACCGGTAGCCCGGCTGCGGCTGCTTCCAAAAGCACGCGCCCCAGCGGTTCCTGGCGTGCTGCGTGGAGCAACAGACAAGACTCGTAAAGCAAGTCGCTAACATCGCTACGGGTTCCCAGAAAATGAGTACGGCCTGCCAGTGGACCTGTACTCGCCGACCGCCGAACATCAGCCTCGAACCGAACTGCCTCGGCCTTTTCCGAGGTCCGCTCACCCACTACAAGCCAGTGGATGTCTGATAGCTCGTGGGCCAAACGCCGCACCGCCTCCACCACGATATCGGTCCCCTTACGAATTCCAATTTGACCAATCGTTACGATCAACCGCGCAGTTTCGGGCAAGTCCAGTTCACGGTGGAGGTAACGGGTTGGTACTCGCGGGGCAAACTCATCGAGCGCGATCCCGTTGTGGGAGACCACGCACTTGTGAGGCTCAATGCCCTGCCCGACGTGAAACTCGCGTGTCGCTCGCGAGACAGCAATCAAACATTGGTGGCAATTCAAATCGTCGACCGCCCGCTTCGAAATCTTGACGATGTCCCTCAGGTGCCCGATGGCTGGCAGGTCGAAACTGCAAACAACTGGCCCAGCGAGACGGGCCATCGACAAACTATTGGCATGCAGCAAGTCCGGCTGGACCACCCGGAGGAGGGTGGCAAGTTCGAGCCTCAAATCCAAGGTATTTCGGCGTTGCCCGGTCGGATCACGGAGGCACCAGTCGACCAGGGGAATTCCCCGTTGACGAAGCGTTTGTGACAATGGTCCTTGTGGGGGACAGGCCACGGTGCCCTGAAATCCAGCCCGATGCAATGCTGGTAACGTGGCCAGCATCGAGCGCTCGCCACCGAGCATCGTAGGATACTCGCAAAGAATCAAGATCTGTGGCACCAGATTACAACAGCCCGTAGCCAACGAGTGTTTGGCGGAGCATCGCCTCCTGAGGACCCTCAATGGGTGTCATCGGCAAGCGCAGTTCTCCCGAATCGCGCCCCAGCATCTTCATCGCAGCTTTGATCGGAATAGGATTGGTCGAGAGGCCGAGCATGTCGCGACAAAGCGGAAAAAGTTTATGGTGTACCTGCTGGGTCTGCGAAATTCCACCTGCCTCGAAAGCGGCCAACAGATCGAGCATATCCTGCGGAATGATATTACCAACGACAGAAACCACACCCCGCCCCCCCACAGCCAGAAGCGGCAGGGTGAGACTGTCATCACCACTGAGCAGGGTCAGATTGGTGGCGGAAATGATTTGCGATGCCTGGTCGAGGGAGCCGGTAGCTTCCTTGATCATGGTGATGTTTTCGAGTTCAGCCAGTCGAGCAATGGTCTCGGGCTCAATGTTCTTGCCGGTCCGACCCGGAATATTGTAAATGCATTGGGGAATACTGGTTTCCTCGGCCAGAACTCGGAAGTGTTCATAAAAACCTTGCTGCGTTGGCTTGTTGTAGTACGGTGCCACCTGCAGAGCGGCATCGGCACCCGCCTGCTCGGCAAATCGAGTAAGCCGTAATGCCTCGGCCGTGCTGTTCGACCCGGTGCCGGGCATCACTTTAATCTTGCCAGCCGCCGCCTCGACCACTGTCGCAATCACCCGCTCGTGCTCGTCGTGGCTGAGCGTGGGTGATTCACCAGTCGTCCCAACCGGGCAGAGACAATTGGTGCCTCCCTCGATTTGAAACGCAACTTGTGCACGCAGTGTATCAAAGTCGATTTCACCCCCTTTGAAGGGAGTGATCATCGCGACAGAAAGACCCGCAAACGCTTCTCCGTCGGTCGCCATATTCGCATTCCTCTCAATACCTGTGTCTGAAAACTTCCCGCATGATAGCGCATCGGTCCCTCGGCAACAACTGCCCATCTCCTGTTTGTCAGGCCCCCGTGGAGTTTTATCCCACCCGTGCTTGACGAATCCGACGGTCGGCCAACTCTCCAGCCCGACGACGCTGGAAAACTTGCCGCTTGATCGTTGCTATTCCTGCGCCAGGCTGGTTAACCACGTCGGGCATTAACCGATCAGCTTTTTCATATCGCGGACCGCCTGCTCCAGCCCCACCATTAAGGCCCGAGCGATAATGCTGTGACCAATATTGAGTTCGACCATTGCGGGAATTTCGGCGACAGGACAAACGTTGCGATAGGTCAACCCGTGGCCTGCATGGAGCCGGAGCCCGCACTGGACGACTTGCTTGGCCGTGATGCAAAGCTTTTGAAGTTCGTTCCGCTCCGTACCCACCTGGTGTCGCCGTGCGGCTTCGGCGTAAGCCCCCGTGTGCAATTCGACCGCATCGGCTGCCACGCGGGCAGCGACCTCGATTTGGGATTTGTCGGGATCGAGAAATAAACTCACTGCGATTCCAGCATCTTTCAGGCGAGCCACCGCGTCGCGGACGCGCGATTCGCCTGCCACAATGTTGAGCCCTCCCTCGGTCGTCACCTCCTCGCGACGTTCCGGGACAAGCGTCACTTGCTGTGGGCGGGCCCGGCAGGCAATGGCCAACACGTCGTCTGTACAGGCAACTTCAAGATTCATTCGGACAGTAACGGTCTCCATTAAAATCTGTAAATCACGATCTTGAATATGCCGCCGATCCTCCCTCAAGTGGATCGTAATGCCATCCGCTCCACCGAGTTCTGCCAGTGTCGCGGCCCATGCCGGGTCTGGTTCATTGGTTTTTCGGGCCTCGCGTACCGTCGCGACGTGATCGATATTGATACCGAGTTCAGTCACAGATTGCTCCCTCCTTTTAGCAAGTGGCCTGACTTTGCAGGTTGCTCAATTTACTGTTCCACCCGTAAGGGTCGTGAACCAGCGCGACCGCAGCCAAGCGGGCTGCATGCCAAACGCCTAGATTACCAAGGCGCACCGTTTGCATGAAAGCGGTCCCGTCGTTCAAATTCGCCATCGCCGTCAGAATCCGTTTCCAAGAACCAGGACCGCTGACGATTGTTGAACCACAGACGCTGATGGGGTCTTCCGGCAACGAGTTCGGTCGAAAGCGTACCGCCAACAGACCCGACGACTGCCGGCAGTGAGCTGCCGCGAGGTGGCCTGTCTGGCCGCGCGCGCTCATCGCCCAACTGTTGTCCTACCACGAAGCTGGCCATCCCGGCTAGCACCATCAGTGCGACCGGCCGCCAAAAAACAGGGGAAATCGGCTGATCTTCACCGTCCGTCAACACTCCGTCCTGATCGTTCGACAATGCCAACCCGTCGCCGGTCAGATGCTGGCAAATCTGTGCTCTGGCTGCGGCAGCATCCTGGCTGGAAACTTGAATCAGATACGCAACTGACCACCGGCCGGCCACAGCGCTAAAGCTCTCGGACGTAAAAATCCGACTCTCGATTCCGCACGACGTTAAATCATTTGCCAGAAACCCGGCCTCCGCCAGATTAGTCACCCGAGCCACAGCCTGCCAGTTTTCAGCAAGATCGGTATCGCAAAACGGGCAGCGTATTGGGCTGGTCGGCAGCACCTCAGGATCGAAGGTGCGTTGACATTCAGGGCACATCGTCATGTTGAACACCTCTGCTACTGTGGCAATTCTTGCGGGAACCGATTTGCGGCACCACCCTATCGATTATGTGGCCTGTCGACATTCGTGACCAGCGGCAACCACAATTCTACCCGCCTGCGGGAAAAAACTCCCGTTGGTAGTCCGACGAACAAAGGCGGCAGATTGGGGAACCGGCTACGCAATGCGTTATTTTGCAGGAAGTTACGTCGATGGGCGCAAGGCGCCACAAGGTGGGCTAAACTTCAGCGGGAGCTGGGGAGAGTCTCACCACTAAGGTTTTGGCCTCCCGAATTATCCCCCTCCCCGGGTGAAAAACCGACCTGAACGGGGCAAAAAAAGCACGACCGAGAGCCCGCTTTCGAGCACCTTTTTTGACGACTGACTTGAGGAAAGTCGCTACTTCACCACCCATGCATTCCCGAGGAAAAAGCCCCCGAAATGCCTTTCCGCCGCCCCCCGCGGACCCACGCTTGCTGCTCGGCAGAAATGCAGCAGGTCTGGAGCGGTCGTAACGGTTAACGTCGCTGCGAACCACCCTTCCCCACCCCAATTCAAGTGCGCAACGCAGATTCAACAACAGTAACGGTCGATGAATTGCCAACAACTCGCCCAAAAAATTGAACAGCTGCGACCCGAGTCCACCCCGCAAGAGGTAGCTCGTTTGTGCCTGCTGTTGACCAACACGGTCCTCAATCTCGACGATTTTCAGAACCGCCGGACCCTGGAGGAGGCGTGGAAACGGACCAAACTCCAACTCCAATTAGCGACCGACCAACACGCGGCCATGACCGAAGAGTTGGAAAACCTGGCTGCTTCGGATCCCAAATCGTTCACCCAGGACCAAACCTGGACCCTGATTCGGGCGATCAAGGTGCAGAGCCAAATCCTGGAAATGTACGTTGGGCATCCGTTGCTCGAGGTTTGAACCCCCTGCCTGCCCAACACACCACCTCGTTTGACTCTCACCCGTCACAAACAACCACCGTCAGTGAATGATCGGCTCGGGGCGGCTCCTCATTTTGCAAACATTACCTGTAGTTCGTCGAGCATCGCGACCGCAACAGCCATGTAGATGAGAATCCCGGCCACGTCGATGATACCGGCCACGAATGGATTACTCATAAGGGCCGGATCGAGGCCAAGGCGGCGAAAGATGAGCGGCAAGGCGCCTCCGCAAACCGTTCCTGTCACCACCACCAGCAGGAGCGTGATGGGGATCACCAGTTTTTGGAAGGGGGTCGCATCCGCGATGAGAACCAAGGCGAAGAGGTAACCAAGTGCGGCCAGACCAGCTCCCAACGACAATCCCATGATCAACTCGCGCCGCAGGACCCGCCTCCATTCCGACAGTTTCAGATCACCGGTGGTCAACGATGTAATCACCAGCGTAGCGGACTGTCCACCCGAATTCCCGCCACAGGAGATGATGAGGGGAATGAAGAGCGCAAGCCAGGTCACCTCTTTGAGCACGTTCTCATAGCCACGCAAAGCGATAACCGTCAGGAGCGCCGCCATCGACAAAATAAAGAGCCACAGGCCACGCTTCCACGCGAGCGTGTACCAGGGCGTTTCGAGATACGACTCCTGAAGTGGATTAATCGCCCCAGCCAGATAAGCGTCCTCCTCAGCCTCCTCAAGCAACACATCGATGATGTCGTCGTGCGTGATGATCCCTAACAGATGCTGCTCGTCATCGACCACCGGAATCGCCAAAAAGTCGTAATTGGCCACTTTATCGGCAACAACTTCTTGATCGTCGTGGCCATACACCGTCACCAGGTCGCGCTCCATCAAATCACTAACACAGATATCTCCTTTACCCAGATTCGCCACCAGCTGCCGAGCCGAGACCAGCCCGCGCAAATGGTTTTCATCATCGACAATGTAGATGTAGTAGATCGTCTCAAGTTCTTGCGACTGACATCCAATTTCGAGCAGCGCCTCGCGGACGGTCATGGTTTCCGGAAGGCGAGCGACTTCGGTCGTCATCACCGATCCTGCCGTTCCTGCGGGATACTCGCGCAGGCGGAGGATATCCCGCCGGTCCTCAACAGGGAGTAGCGGTAAAATCTCTTCGACAACCGTCGGATGGACTTTCTCGAGCAGGTCGACACAATCGTCGGCCGGCATGTCCGTGATGAGTTCACTTACCTCTTGCCGATTGCACGTCTCGACGACTTCGATTTGTTGATCTTCGTCAAAGTAACTAAAGATCTGCGCCCGGAGGTGTAGCTCGGCAGCGCGCAAAACAACCCACGACTCGGTGGCAGTCAACCCTTCCATGAACTCTGCAGTGCGGGCCGGATGAAGTGCCCCGGTGAAGTCGCGCAGCCCCTCGGTATCGCTGTCGACCAGCATTTCGCGGATTTCAGGCAAGTAAAGCGTATTGATCATAATCCACACGACCCGGAACCAATTCTGGCCAGCCACCCCTTGAGCGGTCGATCCTCCCCTTTTTCACCCCGTCTGCAGTTTAGTCCCCGACCCGTTGGACTGGCAGGTATCTACCTTGCGATTTAGGACGTTCTCGGCAGTTCGGCGCCACCAAACCTGTATGATCGTCACATCCATCCGCTCGCCACACCGCTCGACGAGTCGTGCCGCTCGCTGGTCGCCCTGACTGTACATTGACAGACGACCACAGGCCGTTTAGCTTAATCAAGTGACTTAAGTCACAAGGACATCATCGGTTGCGCCACCTGAACTCACCGGTTATGCTGGTGCCCACATGGTCGTATCGGTGCGTCCAACCGATCGTTCGCCGCCACGGACACAAATCCGTGCTAAGAAGGAGTATGGCAAAACCTACGACGATAAATGGTCGCCATCCTGACCCTGCTGCTCTCGAGCAATGTCAAGAGCGGATTGGCTATCGGTTCGCAAACCTGCAGCTGCTTGAGGCAGCGCTAACCCATGCCTCTGGAGCCGATCATCGTCTTGCTTCCAACGAACGCATGGAATTTCTGGGTGATGCCATTCTCGGGGCTGTTGTTTGCGAGCGGCTCTATCACCATTTCCCTGAATACCTGGAAGGTGATCTGACAAAACTGAAATCGGTAGTCGTGAGCCGCCAGACTTGCGCCAAAATCAGTGAAGCGCTTGGCCTGAAGGAATTCTTGATCCTTGGCAAAGGCATGACGACCAACCCAGTGGTACCAATATCATTACTTGCCGATGTACTGGAATCGATGATTGCCGCAATTTACCTCGACGGAGGTACGGAGCCGGCAAGTCGCTTTATCGTTACTTACATTGGACCGGAAATAGAACTCGCAGCGGCCGGCGAAGCGGAAGGGAACTACAAATCGATGCTACAACAGTTTTCCCAACGCGAACATGGGATCACGCCAACTTACTATCTCCTTGATGAAAAAGGACCTGATCACAGCAAATGCTTCAAGATGACTGCTCAGATTGACAAGCAACGGTTCCCCCCGGCATGGGGACAAAGCAAAAAAGAATCTGAGCAACGGGCTGCCCATAACGCGATCTGCACTATTCGCAACGAACCAATCCCTTACCCGTCGGACGATTCCAGTCTACTCAGCGACGATAATCTCACTCGTAATTCCTGAGCCAACGACGGCTACCATTCGGCGCCTGACGGATTACCATCGCGACATACAAAACCGCGCGATCACCCAATCAATTCTCGCTGCTAGTGACCGGGTGAAGTCTAGTAGCCCGTCGGGTGCGAATTGAAAAGCCATTGTTCGGAAATCGGGTTCTCGACAATCCGCCCAAAATCTTCACTTGTCCGCCGCTGGCCCACAGACGGCCATGCGGAGACTGCCCGCAACTCTGGCATCGCGTCAATTAGCTGGTCAACAAGAGTTTCCGCCAACCGCTGTTGCGCGCCGGTCCGGGCATGCGATTGTACGGCTTGCGCCGTCTTCATGACACGTAACATGCGGGCACGAGCCATTACGTCCGGTAACAAAGTATCTTCCAACTCGTTAAGCAGTTCATCGACCGGGACGTCAAGAACTGCCTGCCACCGGTAAAGCTGAGAAATCGTCAAATCAAAAGAGGGCTCCTCCTGCTTTCGAACTTCAGCGACTGAGATACCAAGACGATTCGCCACACAACGCTGCGAAAGTCCCTGCCGGTTTCGCACTTCGGCCAGTTGATGCCCCTTGCC
>Ga0310121_10001334_pt1 | contig 25486 bp, 21 predicted proteins | sample CB27_Tmax_986_MG_FD_203504 | JGI IMG/M metagenome (GOLD analysis project Ga0310121, IMG submission 203504) | Marine microbial communities from Western Arctic Ocean, Canada - CB27_Tmax_986 | ecosystem: Environmental > Aquatic > Marine > Oceanic | place: Canada: Western Arctic Ocean | collected...
CTGATCTATGGCACGCGTGAAAAGGTTTACGCGGATGCTGGCCGTCCTGGGAGCCGCCGTCTTGGCGCTCTCCCTCGCGACGGCCACATTCGCGCAGGCGCCGCCATCCCCCCCGCACCAGTTCTATGGCAGCGCGGGGGATGGAACCGGCGCCACGCTTGATGGTGTGGCCGCGGCCGACGGCGCCGTGGTCATCGCCTTGGATGAGGCTGGTGTCAACGTGGCCGAGGGCACCGTCGCTGACGGGGTCTGGCTGGTACAGGTCGACCCGGCGGACGCCGCGTCCGTCACCTTTACGGTGGGCGGCATCGCGGTGGACGGCTCTCACGACGTCGTGAGTGGATCGCTGAGCGCGGTCACGCTCGCGGCGACTTCTCCGGTCGTTGAAGAAGAAGTAGTCGAAGAAGTAGTCGAAGAAGTAGTCGAAGAAGTAGCCGAAGAAGTAGTCGAAGAAGAGGCTGCTGAAGAGGAAGTTGAAGCGCCCGCCGCCCTGCCCAACACTGGGCTTGGTGGTTTGGCGGACGGTAGCAGTGGCCTCCCGGTCCTGCCGCTGGTGCTTGCGCTGACCGTGGTGCTCGCCCTTGGTGGCGTGGCTGCGACCCGGCGCTCGCTGAGCTAGCGATCGATCCCCCTCCGGCGCTGCCGGAGGCGTGACCGAACACGAAGGGCGGAGTCCGTACGGACTCCGCCCTTTCGTGTGGTCGGGCTAGAGTGCCCACTTCTTTGCGGTTTCCGGGGCCATCTGGGACCACGGCGGACCCGCGAACGTTTCACATCGAACGGGGACTTCCGGATGGGAAAGCCCCATACAATGCGCTTAGTTATGTGGCAGGAACGCTTTCAGCTACGCGTGGCGCGGTGCATTCAACGCGCGAGCCCTCCGAGGGAGGGCCGGATCCGACTTGGCTTGTGGCTGGGGCTTGTCGTGGGCCTGCTCGCGCTGATCGGTCCCTTCGGCCAATTCGCTGCCGCCAACACGATCGACGGCATGGTCGTCCGGTCCGTGCGCGCCTCTGACACCAAGATTCTGGCCGCAAGCGGCCAAACAACCCTGGCGGTCATCGTTGGGGGCCTGACGGCTGGCGAAACCGAAGTGAGCCTCATCGCCACGCTCGGCAGCTTCGGCAGCGCCAGTGGTCCCTCGCGCATCGTGCTCACCCTGCAGGCCAGCGCGGGAGATGCCACCGTCTCGGCGGAACTCTTTGGCGACGGACGCTCCGGAACTGCCATCATCACCGCGCGCATCGGCGAGAGTACGCGCTCGACCGCTGTGCTGATGGCTGGTGCCCCTGTCTCCATCGAATTCGAGGCGCCCGAGACCAACGCGGTCCACGACGCCGCGCTTCCCGTCCTGATCACCCTGCAGTTGCGTGACGCCGGCGGCATTACCGTGCCCGACACGATCGTGCAGCTCAGGACCGACGACGGGATCGTTTCCAGCGCCACGGCCACGCCGTCGTTCCTCATCGAGCTCGTCACTGACCGCAACGGCCGGGCCAGCGCCTCGCTGCGTGCCGCTCCGGGCCTTGCGCTTCTGCGCGCCGGTGCCGGCGACGTCTCGGCCAGCCTCCAGATCATGCTCCACGGTCCCCCCGTTTCGCTGGACTTGATCGCCATTCGCGACATCCTCAACGCCGGCATCGCGCCGCCCGGTACGCTCGTCGCCGTCCTGCTCGACGAAGGCGGCCGCCCCGTGCCGGACGTCTTCGTCGCCTTCGCCACCGACCGCGGTGATGCCTCCATCTCGCACAGCGGCCTCGGCGAATCCGGCTTCACCGACGACACCGGCCGCGCCACCGGTCACGTCGTCAGCGACGCCGCGGTGGAGCCCGGAGAGATCACGATCAGTGTCTCCGCTGGCAACCTGAACGATTCGGCCACGCTCGTCCTCGTCGGACCGCCCAGCCAACTGGTGCTCACTGTTACCTCGCGCGGCATGGGCTCCTACACGATCGCTGCGCAGGTGTTCGACCTCGATAGCATCCCCATCCCCGGTGGCTTCGACGTCCACTGGAGCGCCATCGGACTCGAGTTGGATCTGGCCAGCTTGGTCTTCGATCCGCCGGCGTCACCCGTCGGCGACGGGCGCGCCCTGACACTCGTCAACCTCGACCAGCCAACCCTCCAATCGGTCCAGATCGTCGCGCGCGTGGTTCCCCAGGGAGTCGTGGGCGAGGAGTTGGAGACGGCGCTCGCGGCGGCTCTCGTCAACACCCTGCCGCTGCCCGAGGCGCCCACGCTTGATGGTGCTCTTCTCGAGGCCGGTATCAACGTGGTCCGCTGGGCTAGCCCCGGCGCTACGGTTGCGGAGGCTGTCGCCCCGATCGAGCCACTCATCGTCACGGTCTGGTACTTCGACGCCCAGCAGGGTTGGACCGGATACTTCCCCACCGTCGGCATCGGAGGCGGAGTCCAGCTGAGCGACGGATCGCTCTTCTACGTCTTCGTCTCGCAGCCGACGCAGCTGCGCGGCGCGGAGCTGATCGGCCGATAGCCAGCGGCCGGCCCCGGGCGGCCCGACGGTCGCCGGCTGTGGCTTCCTGACCGCTCGCTTCGTACACTTTGAAAGAGGCGGGGGCAGCAGGATCGTCATCCGGATCGCCAAGACGACCACTAAGACCCGTGTGCCTCGCCTTCGACTGCTCGTCGGGAGCGCGGCACTGGCCCTGCTCACGTTCCTGCTCCTGCCCTCCTTGGGCGATGCCCAGGAACTGGAGGAGCTCCCGCAGCTACTCGTCAACTCCGCCGCCGACCCGGGCGACGGCACGTGCGACGCCAGCTGCACCCTGCGCGACGCGCTGCAACGCCTCGCGGACGAGGGCATACCCCAGCGCATCACGTTTGATCTGCCACGCGGCTCCGACGGTGTGGCGCTGATACGCGTGCGCCTGCCTCTCCCGTTGATCGAGACCCCCGGTGCGATCGTCGACGGGACCACGCAGCCCGGCTATGTGGACCGCCCCATCGTCTACCTCGAAGGCTCCGCGGCGCCCAAGGCCAGCGGCCTTGTCGTCATCGCGGCCGACGTCGAGCTGCGGGCGCTCGCGGCCGGCAATTTCGAGCGCTACGGCTTCGCCGCGATCGGCGAAGAGGCCGACCGCACCCGTTTTCTGGGTCTCTGGTCCGGCGTTGCTCCCGACGGGCGCAGCCCCGCGCCCAACGCGCTCTCCGGACTCGCCGTGCTCGGCGGGGCGGACGACGCCCGCATTGGTGATCACTGTGCCGGCTGCGGCAACCTGCTGGCCGGCAACAGCCACGATGGACGCACCGGCCATGGCGTCCTCGTGGCTGGCCACGGCACGATCGGCCAGCGCATCATTAACAACCGCATTGGGCTCGACATCGACGGCGCCGCCCTGCCCAACGACGATGGGATCCTGATCGTCGATGGCGGTCATGCCACGATCGGCGCGCGCGGCATCGCACAGCGCAACGTGATCAGCGGAAACCGCGTGGCCGGGATCGAGCTGCGTGACACGAACTTTCTCCAGATTCAGATCGAGGCCAACCTGATCGGCCTCGATCTGACCGGCTCGCGCGCCGTGCCCAACGATGTCGGCATCTTCATCAACGACGGCGCGGGCAACGTCGCGATCGGTGCGCCGCTTGCTTCGGCCGCCAACGTCATCGCCGGCAATCGTGTGGGGATCGCGATCGAGACCAGCGCGCGAAACATCACGATCCGGGGCAACCGCATCGGGCTGGATCTCTCCGGCCGGCAAGCACTGGCCAACACGGAGGACGGTATCTCGATCGTGGCGGGCGGGCGCGACGTGATCATCGGCGGCCCCGCGGCGGCCGACGCGAACCAGATCACCGGCAACGGCAACGCCATCGTGATCGAAGGGGAGGCTACGGCCAACATCACGATTCAAGGCAACATCATCGGCCTGACTCTGATCGGCGCCGAGCCGCTGGGCAACGTCAGCGGGATCAGTGTTGGCGCAGCGACGGGGATCCAGATCGGCGGGCGGGGAGACGGCGAGGGCAACACCATCGTGGCGAGCGACGGTGCAGCAGTCGCCCTCAGCGGCACGACTGGGGCCGATGTCTCAGGCAATCGCATTGGTCTCGGACCGCTCGACCAGCCGCTCGGTAACGCGGTGGGAGTCATCCTGCTGGATGGGGCCAGCGACAACCGCATCCAGGAGAACATCTTCGCCGCCAACCGCGAGGCCGGGATCCAGGTCATCGGGGCGGACGCCATCCGCAATCGCCTGACCCGCAACGCGTTCCTGGACGCAGCAGGACAGCCGATCGACCTTGGGGCGGACGGACCCACCCCGAACGACCCCGGCGACGACGATGCTGGGCCGAATAACGTGCTCAACACGCCGCTGATCGACTTTTACGAGCACGACGGACGTGCCGCGACCGTGCGCGGCAGCGCGCCCAGCCGCCAACGCGTCGAAGTGTATCGCGTCTCCTCGCCGCGTCTGCCGGCGACTCAGCCGCATTCCAGCGGCTTCGGCGGTGGGGCTGAGCTGCTGGCCACGTCCCGCGTCGACAGCGACGGGCGCTGGGAGGTGCGCTTCTCCGCCGCGGCGGGCGAGTTGCTCACCACGCTCAGCGTCACCAGTGCTGGCGACACGTCTGAGTTTGGGCTCAACTTCCAGCCGCCGCCCCCGGAGTTCTTGACCAGCGGACTCACGGCGAGTGGTTGGTTCGCCGATCCGATCGCGATCGACGACGCCGTCGCAGCGCTAGGCTCGCGGGTGCGGTCCGTGTTCCGTTTCGATGCCGTGGCCCAGCGCTGGCAGGTGTTCCGCCCCGCATTCCCCGCCTTTTCGGACCTCGTCTCCCTCGACAGGGGGGACACGATCTGGATCCAGCTCAGTGAGGGAAACAGGCTGTTCTGGGCCCAACCCGCGGCGCTGGTCTCGGCCCGCAGCTTGGCGCTCGAGGCCAGCCTCAACTTCGTCAGCTGGACTGGCCCGCCGACCTCGGTGAGCGAGGCACTGGGCCCGCTGGCTGACGTCACGCAGGCCGTCTTCCGCTACGACCGCGGCTCGCAGACCTTTGCTCTGGTCTTCCCCGCCCTGGTGCCGGGGTTCGCACCCATTCTGCAGCCCCATGACATCCTCTGGTTGCGCTTAGACCAGCCCGCACAATGGGACCAACCCCCGCGCTGAGCGGCCCGAGGCGCCGCCTCGAGGCCCCGCAGACGAGCCGCAACGCCGCGAGGGCAATCCGACGAATTGCCCGAGGGGATCAGGCTTGGGTAGCCTTAGACGTGCGTCTGCGCGTTTCGATGCGCGGACGGCGTGGTGGGCGTCGCCTAGAGGCCTAAGGCGCCAGGTTGTGGCCCTGGTATTCGTGGGTTCGAATCCCACCGTCCACCCCAATCTCGACCATACAATCGCGCGGACGCGATAAGATTTGGCGGAGCTTGTGCAGCGGCGGATGGGGAAGATGCGATCCTTGTTGAGGCGAAAGCCGGTTCTCGTCATGTTTACCCTCGTCGCGCTGGCGGGGCTGGTTGGCGCGGCCTGCGACAAGTCCGACGACGCGGAGCGGCTGGCCGCCCAGCGCCTGTTCCGCAACTACCTGCTCATTGAAGACCCCAGCGCCGAAGCCGACGTGCGCGTGCAGGGCTTTGTCGACCAGCTTCCCCCCGACTTTCCCACCCCCGACGGACTGACACTGCTCGGCTCGGCCTTCACCGACACCGACCTGCGCCGCGAACTGATCGTGGGTTGGGAGAGCGACATCGCGGCCAACGACCTCTTCGAGTTCTACAACGAGGCGCTCGACGAGAGCCCTTGGTCGATCGAGTCCGATCCGCGTGTGCGGCGGATCGACTTCATCCGCTTCGTCGACGAGGACAACAGCGGCTTCACGGGCGAGCTGCGTATCGCGCAAGAGGGCAACGACGCCGTCGTGATCTTGATCGCGCGCGAGTTCATCCAAACGGATTCGACTCCGACCGGCGGCTAGCGGGCCGATGCGCCGTAGCCATTCGGGTCAGGCGATCCGCTCGATCAGCAGGGCGGCGAGTCCCAGGTATAGGAACAGCCCCATGATGTCGGTCACGGAGGTGACCAGAATGGAGCTGGCCAGCGCCGGGTCCATCCGCACCACGCGCAGCGTCGTGGGCAAGAGCACGCCGAAGAGTGCCGCCACAACGAGATTGCCGAGCATGGCCACCCCCACCGCCACGCCGATCCAGGCGCTGTCCTTCCAGGCCCAGGCCACCAATCCCACCACGAGTCCCAGGACGGCCCCCTGCACCACTCCCAGTGCCACCTCGCGTCCGATTGCCGAGCGCCAGGCTCCCGGGGGGTAGCTGCCCAGGGCCATCGCGCGCACGACCAGGGTCAGCGTCTGTCCGCCCGAGTTCGCCGAGATGGCGACGACGACCGGCAGGAACACGGTCAGTGCCGCTACGCGGTCCAGCGTGTCCTCGAAGATGGCCACCACGGCCGCTGCTACGAACACGGTCGAGAGGTTGAACAGCAGCCAGGGCAGCCGGCGCCGGGACCGATCCCGCCACCGGCCCCCGCATCGACTCCGTCCCTTCCATGCCCACCATGCGGAACATGTCCTCCGTCGCTTCCTGCTCGGCGACGTCCAATAGATCGTCCGCCGTCGTCACGCCGACCAAGCGCGACGCCTCATCGACGACGGGAATCACCCGCAAGCTGTAGTGCCGCAGGGTGCGCAGCATCTCCTCCTGGTCCGTCGCGGTCGTCGTGGTGATCAGCTCGCGGTTCATCAACTCGTCCATCGTCGTGTCCGGCCGCGAAATCACCAGCTCGCGCAGCCCCACCACGCCTTGCAGCCGGTTCTCCGCATCGACCACGTAGAGGTAGTACGGCTCCGCAGCGCGCGGCTGTACCGCCCGCAGATAGTCCAGCACGTTGCTCGTCGTCATCGACGAACGCAGCGTCACCACGTAGGGCGACATGATCCCGCCGGCGGATTCGTCGTCGTGCGCCAGCAGCGGCGTTACCGCCGCGCTCTCCTCCATCGCGTCCAGCACGGTCGCCGCCTCGTCCGCCTCCAGCGAGTGCAAGATGTCGGCCGCGGCGTCGGCGTCCGCCTCGTCCAGGACGTCCGCGAGATCCTCAAGATCGAGCTGGGGGCGGACGCTCCGCAGCTCAGCCGGTTCCAGGTGCTGGAAGATGGATGCCAGCCGGTCCGGCGCGACCGCGTTCAGCAGCAGTTCGCGTTCCCGCTCGTCGAGTTCCGCCAGCACGTCGGCTTGGTCGGCCGGATGCAGCCCCAGGACGTAGTCGGCGGCGGTCGCCGCGTCTCCCGCGTCGAGCCGCGCCGCCACCTCCCAGAACGTCGATCGGATCGCATCGCGCATGCGCGCACTCTATCGGCCCCTGTTGGCCTGCGCCCCGCGATACCGGGGCCGAGCGACGTCCGTCAGGCGGGCGCCGGTCGAGCTACGGGCTGGGCTGGTTCCAGACCGCCGCCCCGGGCAGTTGGACCCAGACGCCCTCCCCGAAACGCAATGTAGTCGCGGTGTTCACGGCCGCCGGCGCGTCTGGGCTGAAGCGATTGAAACGCTGCCGCTCCTCGTCCCAGGTGAACAGGGCCTGGAGCCGATCCGCGAACCCGGCCACGGCCACGTCCACCGACGTCAGGTCCGGACCGGTCCAGGTCACCAGGTTGAACCCCGCCTCGAGTGGCACGTCCCGGGTCCGAGTGATCAGCGGCTGCGGCCAATCGACGTCGCCGGCCCGCAGCAGGCTCCAGAGTCCATCGCCCTGCCGGAGCTCGGTCAGCGTGTTCAGGATGGGCGGCGCATCGGCGTCGAAGCGACGGAACTGCTGCGCACCGCTGCCCATGTGAAGAGTGCGTCGAATGCGCCCTCAATCGGTGCCGTGGCGTTGGCTGGGACTGCGGTACCCGCCCGTCCAACCGACGAGATTCCAGCCCTCCACCAGCGGGAAGCGAGGCAGGATCTCCTCGTACGCCCCGATGTCACAGGCGCCGCCCAGCGATCGGGCGAAGCCGCGCTGGTCGACCGCGGGACAGGCCGCCGCGTTACCGGCGTCGATCGCGGCGCTGCCCGAGATCAGAATCTGGGTCTCGGTGGGGCCGGCGTTCAGGGCCAAGGGGCCGAGGCGCGCATCGCCTGCCGACAGGTCGCCTGGCCCGTCGAGCCCGCAACTTCCGTCCCCATCCAGATTGTTGCCCAGCGAGACCACCGCCCGGCCGCAGTCGCCACCGACGTTTTCTGCTGCCAGCGTGCTTCGCAGTGTCGGCGTCGAGAGCGGCCCCAGCGAGAGCGCCCCGCCTCCGGGGTTCGAGGAGTTCGCGCCGATCGTCACGCTCAGCAGCGTGATCTGGCCCCCAGCGTGATGGATCGCCCCGCCTCGCGCAGCGGAGTCGTTCTCGCCCAGCGTTGTGTTCGTCAGCGTCAGCGTGCCGCGCCCCCACCAGAGCCCACCGCCTTCGTCGCTCGCACTGTTGCGCGAGAACGCGGACTCCTGCGCCGACAGGACGCCGTCAGCGGCGTCCCAATACAGACCCCCGCCACGAGGCGGCGAGTTCCCATCGATCGTGCTGCGAGGATCGCGCCGTCGAGATCGGGTGCCGTCAGGAACAGGCTGCCACCGTTCCCAACCGCCGTGTTCTCACGCAGCTGGCTCTCCACCAGGCTCAAGCTCGTGACGGCGTTCCGCAGATGGATCCAGCCGCCCTCCGTGCCGGCGGAACTGCTGGTCAGTGCACTTCCGGAGATGGCGATGGCGCCGGCATCCGCTGTGATAGCGCCGCCGTGCCTCGCCGCGGTGTTTGAGTCGATTACGGAGTTCTCGATTGTCAGGGCCGTCCCCTGCATGGAAATCGCCCCGCCCGTGGCGGCGGCTATTCCCCCGCAGCGCGACGTCGCTCAGCGTGAGCGTGACCCCGGCTCCCACCCGCAGCGCCCCGCCGTTGGACGCCGTCTCGCCCCCGCGGATCGTGAGTCCCTCGATCTCCACCGAAATCGTCGCAGCCGCGACGGCGGTGAGATCGAATACGCGGTCGTTGCCGTCGCCCTCGACGATGGTGTCGCCTGCTCCCACGCCCTGCAGCACCAGATCATCTTGCACGTCCAGGTCGCCGGTCTCGGCGTCGGTGAACGGCGTCTCCTCGATCCCGAGCGAGTACGTCCCGGCCTGCAGCAGGACCACGTTTGTCCCGGGCTCCAGGTTCGCCTCCTGGAGCGCGGCGCGCAGCGTGCACGTTCCCGCTGCCGACTCGCAGAGCCCGTCGCCGGGGTCGACATCGGCGCCGTCGAACACGCTGGTCACGACGAACTGGGTTGGCCCGGCCTGCGCATCGGCCTGTGGCGCGGGGCCGCCCGGCGCCACGAACCAGACCACGACCCCCAGCAGAAGCAACGCCACTATCTAACGTCCGTGGAACATGCGGATCCCCCATCGTCGTGCCAGCCGGTGACCGATCATCGCAGAAAGTTCAGTACTGAAGGAGTCGCGGGCCGTCATAACGGAGGAGGTCGGCTGGCCGACTCGTGATCAGTACGGATCGGCGGCTCGCCGCGGCCTCGTTTATGATGACGGTGGGGTGCGGTTGCGCATGGGGTTGGGGGGTCGGTCGGATCGGCCCGGCGCTCAGCGCAGCACGCCCGGAACGCAGGCAGGCGCCCGTAGCTCAGTGGATTAGAGCATCAGACTTCGGATCTGAGGGTCGGGGGTTCGAGTCCCTCCGGGCGTGCCACTCAATTCCCCGTAGGCATAGGCTTTTCGTGCACTGGCCCCGTGGCCTTTCTGTAGAGGCGGACGATCAATTGGTGCCATTCTGGTGCCATGTTGCGACCAACGCGTGGTCGGGTTGGGGATCCCCGGCTGGGACGGGGCCGGCGCCGGAGCGGGCGTTACTCCAAAAACATCGTGAAATTACTGACGGCTGGGGGATCTCCCGCCGCCATCCGCCCACGGGCCCGAATGGCGTCCGGCTGACGCCACGCGGTCAGCGGAAGGGTGAGCTCCTTACGGACCACTAGGGCGTCACAGATCCCTCTCAGACCCCCGGCGATCGGCGTGGCGCGGCGGCGTCAACGGCGAGCACTGGGTGCCCGCGACGCCTGCTCTGGGGGGCGGTCTCTCCCGTGCCCACGGTCCGAAATGCGGAGGACGGGGCGCCCTGGGTCCCGCGATCGTCGCGCCAGGAGCTGCACGCGATCCACTGGCCCAGCCGAATCCGTAGGATGGCGGCATCAGCCGCGGACGACTGTCCGGAGGGGGCCTGATGACCGAACCGGCCTCGGATGCCGTGCCCCTTCCCGGCTGTCGGCCGGCCACGTCTCATCGAAGGGGGCCATCCATACCGAAGGGGGCCACGTCTGTGGGGGTGGCCTCCTTGGCCCCTTCGGCGGGACGTGGCCCTCTTCGGGCAGTGCCCAGAGCCAGCTGCCCGACATCCCGTCCTTCTGCGACGTGACGCCCGCCTCGGTTTTCGCCTGGTTGAGGGTCCGGTCGCTGATCCCCGCCGCGCGGGCCTCGTCCCGCACGTCCGCGGCGGGCTGCGGGCCGGCGGCCAGGGTCTCTCGGAGGAATGCCACAGCCTGATGACGTGAGGATGGCTCGGCCGGCGGCGCGACGAGGGCATCGGCGCTCAGGGGCACCGGTTCGCCCCACGCGATCCGAGAGGACGGGACGTTCGCGGCATCGTCGGTGGGGGCAACCCGGTAGGCCAGGGCGGGCGCGGGGGCGGCGAGATTGGCCTTCGCAACCGCCAGAACAAAATCTCCCGGCGAGCTGCCGGGGGCCGCGCCCGCGAGCAGCACGCTGCGGGCCGCCCCGGCGAACGCGATGCTCCCCCCGCCACGGTAGATCACCCGCGAGCTCTGGGTTTTGTTGAGGTGACGGATTACGAGGACGGCGACACCGGTCTCCCCGGCCAAGGTGGCCATGGGCGTCAGCACGCGACGCACGTCCTGATCTCGGTGTGAATCCGTGGTCCCCGGCAAGCTGGCCATCACCGGGTCGATGATCACGAGCTTCGCGTTCACGGTGCCGATCGCATCACGCAGCCAGTCAATGTTGTCCAGCATGGGCCAGCCCACATCGGTCGGATCGGCACGGGGGTCGTAGACCCCGATGCGGTCGGGATCGCCCGCGGCCGCCTCGACCCGCGGGCGAACCGTCTCGCCATAGCCATCCTCGTACGTCAATACGAGGGCACCGCCATCGATGCCGGGGGAACCATCGGGCATCGGGCGACCAGTCGTGACGCGTGCCGCGAGGTCGAGGGAGAGGGTGCTTTTGCCGCGCCCCGGATCGCCGTCCAGGAGGGTCACCATGTCCAGGGGAATGTATCCCGGCCAGCACCAGGACGTCTCCACGGACGTAAAGTCCGAAAGTCGGCTGAAACCGCGCGGCGTCCACGCGCCGGCCGACTCGATACGAGTGGGCAGGGTTTCGGACGATCCGGCGCGCCGCGCGGGCGGAGGAGCTGGAAAAGGACAGCCCCGGACGCGCGAAGCGCCCGGGGCTAGTCAGGAGGTGGACAGGGGGAGCGAAACCCCTGCCTTCTGGACGCCACCCTCGACAGAGGGTGGAAATCCACGCGGGTGATCGGACCAGGGACAGGGGGAGTCGTGGGACCCACGCCCGATTGGGCGCGGCCGTAGCCACAGAGAAACGCTCCCTCAGTCGCCTACGGGGTTAGCTGTCGGGTTCGGCAAGAAGGAGTTGCCTCGAGGCTCGCGCCTCTTTCACCCCAAAGAGTGGGTCCCCCGTTCCCTCCGCAGAGGGATTCGGCCCCGGCACCATCGCCGTACACGGCAGTCTAGCCCACCGCGCACGCGCGTGCGGACGGCATTGAGCTGCCGCGGCGGAGGAGACGCACGGTGACAACACCGTGGAGCCTACGGCGCAGGCTTCCTGTCGTCGGCCGAGGATCCTTAGCCCGACGAGAAAGCCGCCAAGAAAGCCACATGCGCGTTCCTCCGCCGGAAGGCTCTTCGCCCGAAGCGACTCGCTCAAGGCTGCTCGAATTTTGAAACACCACAGCCCGAAGCGCGAAGAGGAACACACAGAAATAGAGCCACATGACCGATCTCCTCGGTCGGCAGCCTCAGCTCTACCTGGGGTTCGGGCAAGGGACGGAGTTTTGGGCCGGCACACCCGTCAACCTCGTCAAGTCGTTGAGTTCCACCGACGATCTAATATTCGTGCCCCACAGCACTTCAGCTTCGGGCGGCGCGACTACCAGTCGGTGCACGAACTCGTCTGGTATGGCCGGAAGCCTGGGCGGCACTCGTGGAACGGTAGTGGATCGGAACATGCGCTGGACGGCCGGTGGCGCTGCTCCGCCGCGCGATCGAGAAGCGGCGACCGAAGCGGGCGGCGAGCCTGCCGTGGCGATGGTCCGTCGCGCCGCCGTCACGACCTCCTACGTCGAAAAGCTGCTGATGGTCACGACCGACTACGGCGCATCCTGATCGAGACCTGTCGGGAAACGGCGCGGATGGTGGCGTGACGCTACGTGGCGCGATGGCCGCCATCGACGGGGTAGATCCCTCCAGTCACGTAGGAGGCGTCGTCGCTGGCTAAGAACGCCACCATCGCGGCGATCTCCTCCGGTTCGCCGTAGCGATTGAGGGGGATACTCGCAGCGCGCCGCGCGTGTTCCTCTTCGGGGTGGTCGGGGTTCACGCTGCGTTCAATGGCCCGCATCATCCGCGTCTCGATCGGACCGGGGCAGACCGCGTTCACCCGAATGCGATCCGGCGCGAGTTCCGCAGCGGCCGTTTTAGTCATGCCCACGACCGCGTGCTTGCTCGCGCCATAGGCGATGGCCGACGGCGTCCCCTGGAGTCCAGCCACGGAGGCCGTGTTGATGATCGTGCCGCCACCTCCGGCCCGTAACACGGGTACCACCGTCTTCATTCCCAGCCACACGCCCTTCACGTTGACGGCCAGCACGCGGTCGAAGCTCTCCTCGGGAACGTCGGTCAACGGTCCTCTCCAGCCTTCGATTCCGGCGTTGTTGAAGAAGTGATCGATGCGGCCGAAACGTTCGCGTGCAGCGGCGACATAGCCTTCGACGTCAGCGGCGTGCGTGACGTCCGCCGTGCAGACCTCCACCTCGCCTCCCGCCTGTTGGACTGCGGCGGCTGTCTCGTCCAAGCCGGCCTCGGCCAAATCCACCGCCACGACGTGCGCGCCGTCCGTGGCGAAGCGCACCGCGGCTGCTCGGCCGATCCCGCCTCCGGCCCCCGTGATCACGACTACCTGGTCTTGGAAACGCGTTGGCATCGTGTCCTCCAATGCACGCGGACTATTCAGTGGCATTCAGACGTCGGTGATGTCGTAGTAGCGTAATCGTGGCGGGGTAGAAAGAGCCGCCGCAAGATCGTCGAACCCGCCGGTCTCCTGACGCCACGCGATGTAACTCAGGTGCGCGTCTTTGGTCTCCCACTTCTCAACGAACACGATGTCGTCCTTGTCCTCCTGGTTCTGGTGCACCACGAGGTCGAGGAATCCATCCCTGGAACGTGTGTCAGGGAGAGTTTCCGTGAAGGTGGCAAGCAGCTCGTCGCCCGTGCCCTCCTTCGCCTGGATCTCCAATAGAACCATCACTGCCATGGGCGTCTCCTGCCTCGAATCTGAGCGCGAGCTGTCGAACCTGGGACCGAACTATACTTGCCAGGAAACGAGGTCTGGGATTGCAGCGCGCACCCCGTCGTCGTCCGGGAGTACGCGAACGGACGGATGGGGTTCTGCACACCCACGGCGCGGGCCAGGGTCGTCTTCCCCGCGCTTGAGGTTCCGTTCAGCAAAACGATCAAGCCCAGCGCCGCGGGGAGCCCTCGACCACCCCCGGGCAAGGAAGCTCCGCGGGAGGTCGTGGTCGTCTATCTTCCTTGCGATCCTGCTTGCACCCCCGGGGGTTCCATGGACTACGGTATCGCCTTCCCCTCGTACATCGACGCGTGGCGCGACGCCGCCGCGGCTGAGGCGGCGGGCTTCACCCACGCCTGGTTCTTTGATTCGCAACTGATCTACAGCGACGTCTACGCCACCATGGCGTTGGCGGCGGAGCACACTAGCCGGATCAAGCTGGGCACCCTGGTGGCCATCCCGAGCAACCGCATTCCCGCGGTGACCGCTTCCGCCATCGCCACGATCAACTATCTGGCCCCCGGACGCGTCATTCTGGGATTGGGCACGGGCTACACCGGGCGCAACACGATGGGCCTGCCTGCGGTGCCGGCGGCGGAGTTCCGCGAGTACACGCAGCAAGTACGCGGCCTGCTGCAGGGCGACGAAGTGCTGATCCGCGAGGGCACGCGTGAGCGGTGGATCCGGCTGCTGCATCCGGATCGTGGCGGCTTCATCAACATCGAGGCCGCAATCCCCATCTACCTCGCCGCCAACGGGTCCAAGGCGCTGGCGGCGACGGGCGAGCTGGCTGACGGCTGGGTCACGGGCGCGCTCACACCCCAGCTCGCATCGGGCTTCGATGCGATTCGCGACGCTGCGGCCGCGGCCGGCCGAGCCACGGACAAGCCCTACACCGTTGGCTTGACTGGCGGCTGCGTGCTGCGCGACGGCGAGTCGCTCAGTTCGCCACGCGTGATCGAGCGGGTGGGCCCCAACGCGCTGGGGGGTCTGCACGCGATGTGGGAGTCGCACTTCGGCCCGGGGGCGAACTTAGGTCTCAAGGATCCCGACGCCGCGGCCGCTTACCACCGCTACATCGAGGAGTACGGCGACGCGCGCGGCAGCAAACCCGATCGGCGTTACCTGGATGTGCATACGGGGCATATGGTTTTTCTCAAGCCGCGCGAGGAACAATTCGTCGACGAGACCACGATCGGCCGCACGCTGACCGGCACGCCGGCGCAGATCATCGAGCGGCTCGAGCAGCTTGAGGCGGCCGGTATCGACAACATAGCCATGGCCTGCACGGATGCCGCCGGGGCACGCGACCTGATCGCCGACTTCGGCAGAGAGGTCATCGCCAAACGGTCGCCCGCCTAGCGGGGCGGGTGGCCCGCCGGCCCTGAGGTCCGGGGCCCAGTCGCTCGCGGATCGCGGGCCCCGATCAGTTCATCGTGCGCGCAGGTGCCGAGGCCGTGCGGGCTTGCTGCGGCCTGGGCTCGCGTTTAGCGTGTCAGAAGCCCTCGCCGGCGACGGTTCGGCGCGTGAGGTCTTCGAAGTCCAACACGACCGGAGCGCCGCGGGCGAGGACGTGCTCTACGCGGCTGCGGACGATCTCGTCCCAGGCGGGATGGGGCAAGATGTAGAACCGGTCGCTCTGAATCGCCTCGAAGACGATCTCGGCGATCTCCGCGGGCTGCTTGGCCTGCTGCAGCACCGAGTCGATGTTGGCTAGGCCGCCGGCGTCGGACTCGGGTACGACGCTCGCGAACTCCTCGGGGCGGTTGCGCTCGGCCTTGAAGATGCGCGTGTTGACGAACCCCGGGCAGAGGACAGACGCCCCGATCTGGGCGTCGCGCGCTTTGAGGTCGCGATGCAGACCCTCGCTGAGCGCCAGAACGCCGTGCTTCGTCACGCCGTAGGCACCCCCGCCTGGGATGAGCCCAGCGAGAGACGCCGTGTTCACGATATGGCCTTCCTCCCCATGCTCCAGCATGTGCGGGATGAACACCTGCAGGCCGTAGAGCACGCCCCAGAAGTTCACGCCCACAACCCAGTCCCAGTCGCTTTGCGGGATCTCCCAGACACCGCGCCCCCCAGCCGCCCCGGCGTCACCGCGACTGGTGACGCCCGCGTTGTTGCAGACGATGTGGATCTTGCCAAACTCATCAATCGCACGCCGGGCGAGCGCCTGTACGGAGTCACGCGACATCGTGTTGGTGACGACGCCGATGACCCGATGCTCCTCCTGCTCCAACTCCCGCACCGCCGTCTCGAGCGCCTCCTCTTCGATGTCGGCGAGCACAACGTGCATGCCCTCGCGGGCGAAGCGCTCCGCGAAGGCGCGTCCCATGCCGCTGGCGGCACCCGTCACGACGGCGGTCTTGCCCTCAAATTCGCGCATGGCTGGCCTCCTCGTCTGCGGGGCGCAGTATAGCCGCGCCGCGGTCAGTCCATCTGCACGATGCCCTGATCGTGCCGCCGTTGACTACGCCCGTTACTCACGGTGGAGCCGTGCACGATCTGATGGGACAGTCCCTGCTGTTGAAACGCGGACTCATCAGTCTTCGCGACCTCCGCTCACCCCTGGCCGATCGCTCTACGATGTCCGCACGAGGGGCGGAGGCGCGAATGAACACGCGCGAACGAGACGAGTTTCTGAGTCAGCCGCACACGGCGGTGCTGGCGACGGTCGATTCGAAGGGCCGCGCGCACGCGGTCCCGGTTTGGTACCTGTGGACCGGCGAGGCGTTCGAGATCATCGGCGGCAAGGACTCCGCGAAGATGCGCCATGTTGAGCGCCAGGGGCGGGCGGCGATCTGTGTCGACGGCCGAGGCGAGCGCGTTCAACACGTGACGGCCGAAGGCCCAGCGGAGCTCGGCGGGACGGCGACGCCTGAATGGCGGCTCAAACTCCATACCCACTATCGTGGACGCGATGCTGCGGAGGAACTCGTCGCCCGCGGCGGGCATGAGAGCCAGCGCTTCCTGACGCTGACACCTGAACGCTGGTATGCCTGGCCGGATGCGCTCGACTAGCGCACGGTCCTTCGAACCGTGAAGTGGTCGTGGGCCGCGAGCAGTTGATCGCGCGAGAGTTCCCGACGCCACTCGACCGCGGACCGAGTTGTCGTGCCGCGATCCGCCGGTCCTGGATTCGAATCCCAGAGGGCCCACCACCGCCCGGCCCCGGACGATGTTCGGCCCCTACGACGACACCGTGCTCGCTGGCACGAATCATGGCACTTGGGCTGCCCTTTTAGCCTTGATCTGCCTGAGCTCGTGGATCGCGGGCGCTGCGTTGCCCCTGGCCGATTCCGCTCAACGAACGACCGATTCCATCGCCGCGCGCTCCTCCGGTCTCGGACGCTCGACGACGCGGCACTCGCGGTCGAGCAACATTGTCCGGCGGCGGTGTGCGTCGAACTGGGGCCACTTCGCAAGTGCCCCGCCGCTGGGGTCGCCCGTCCGCGCGAAGTTGAGGTACGCGTCCTGCATCAGCGCCTCGAGTGCATCCGCCTCCGGTCCGCTCCCGGCCCAGTCCGCCGTTTGCGGCAGGTTGCGCGTCCCGAACACGAACGGCACGTCGAGCGCGTGGCAGGCGCCCCATGTGCCCCCGTCTCGCGGCGACTGCCAGTCGAAGCGGTAGGCGAAGGACGGCCCGTGCGCCGCATGCGCCTCGAGGAGATGCTCCGCCGCGACCCGGAAAACTTCCGTTTCCGCCGTCACCGCCACGTCGGCCGGTGTCGCCGAGGCTCCCCGCGCCTCCAACCCCTCCCGAATCGCCCCGAAGGTCGCCCGTGCCCACGGCTCAGGATCCGCGAGCTCCTTGCCCTGCCGCGCGATCGCGGCGATCGCTTGCTCTGGTGTCATTTCCCGGAGGCCGGGATTGCGCGCCAGCTGGCTTCGCTTCTCTTCCCCCGTGGTGCCGGCCATGACCGGAATCCCGGCCGCACTCCCAGCCGACACCGCCTCCAGGGGATGCCGCGGCAGGAGGTGCCCGCCGACTGCCGGACGCAGCGAGAACGCCAGCACGTTCTCACCCCCCGGGGCTGGGGCTCCCCGCGCCTTGCGCAAGCGCTGGTCCAGCGCTTGTTGCACCTCAAGGAATCGCTGCGCCGGCTCCGCCCGCAGCGCCGCCATCGTTGCCTCCGCCACGCCGAGCTCCCGTACGATCTCCACCGCCGCCGCCCGCGCCTGATCCACCCCGATCATGCCCTGCGCTGCCCCGCTCATCGCCACCGCCCGATGGAATAGCCCCGACGCGGCGGGGGTCCCGAGCAGCGCCGCTACCGCCCAGCCTCCGGCCGATTCGCCGAAGATCGTGACGTTGTCTGGATCGCCGCCGAAGGACGCGATCTCGTCGCGCACCCAGCGCAGGGCCGCGACCTGGTCGGCCAAGCCGACGTTCGAGCAGGCTTCGCCTCCCCCGGCGATCTCCGCCAGGTGCAGGAAGCCGAGGATCCCCAGCCGATAGTTCATGGTCACGACGACGACGTCGCCCCGCCGCGCGAGCGACGCGCCGTCGTAGACCGGTTGCGAGCCGGCTCCCAACGTGAAGCCGCCGCCGTGGATGAAGAACAGCACGGGCCGGCGCCCGTCGTCGAGCCCCGGCGTCCAAACATTCAGCGTCAGGCAGTCCTCTGAGACCGGCTCCGGTCCCATCGCCAGCGTCTGCTCCATGTGCGGGTTCAGCGCCTGGACCGAGACCGGCCCGAACTCGCACGCGTCGCGTGTGCCGGACCACGGCTCGGGGGCCTGCGGGGGCGCGAAGCGCAGTTCGCCGAGCGGCGGCTGCGCATAGGGCACGCCCCGGAAGACGGACAGCCCACCCTCGTCGCGTCCGATCAGCTCGCCCGATGTGACTCGCACTGCCGCTGGTGCCATACGGGGCCCCTTTCCTTGCGCGGCGAGTATAGAACCGGCCGACGCTGGCTTTTCCGTGGCCGCTATTGAAGACGGGAGCCATCCCGGTACCATGTCCATCGCTTCTGGCGTGGGGAGCTCCTCGCGTCGAAGCCGCCAGTGCCCGACTGCTCGTGGCCGGGCCAGAGAGCGAGCAAGACGTGATGGAATACCGGCGCCTTGGTAACTCGGATCTGCGGGTCTCGGCGGTGGGGTTGGGTTGCACGAGTTTTGGTGATCAAGTCTGGGAGGAGGGCGTACTCGACGAAGCGGCGAGCGTTGCCGTCGTGCATGAGGCGCTCGATCAGGGCATCACGCTATTCGACACCGCCGAGAGCTATGGCAAGGGCCTGTCCGAGGAGTACTTAGGTCGAGCGCTAGGCGCACGCCGCCCGGATGTCATCATCGCGACGAAGTTCGGTCACTGGCGGGGGGTTCCGGACTCGCGGATCGGTGGATCACGCGACTACATCCTCCAAGCGGTTGAGGGCAGCCTGCGCCGCTTGGGCACGGACTACATCGACCTCTATCAGATGCACTTGCCCGACGTCGACACGCCGATCGAGGAGACGTTGGAGGCGCTGGACCGGCTGGTGCAACGGGGCGTCGTGCGCTGGATCGGATCCTCGAATTTCAGCGGCGAGCAGATAGCCGCGGCGGCCCGCGTGTCGTCAGAGCGGGACCTCCAACCCTTCGTGTCCGCCCAGAACGAATGGAGCCTGCTGCGCCGCGACGTCGAAGCCGACGTGGTGCCGAGCGCGGTGCAAAACGGCGTCGGCGTGATCCCCTACTTCCCCCTCGCCGCAGGGTTCCTCACCGGCAAGTACCAGCGCGCCGCGCCGCTGCCGGCCAACGCGCGCCTGACGCACTTCGAGGAACACCAAGCGACCGCGGCGCTCTCAGACGCTCGCTTCGACGCCTTGGAAGCGCTCACCAACTTCGCTGAAGCACATGGCCACACGATCCTGGAACTGGCGCTAGCTTGGCTCGCCTCGCAACCGGCGGTGGCGTCGGTCATTGCCGGCGCGACGACGCCGGCGCAGGTTCGCAGCAACGCCGTCGCCACGCTTGCCTGGCAATTGGACGAGGTGGCGATGGCGGAGGTCGATCGCATCCTCGCGTCGACCTCCTGAATCCCGCGGAAGGCGTCGCGGAGCCGTCGCTGAGCGGCGGCGGCTCGCCGTTGCGTCCAATGCGCGGCCTGCTCGTGCCTATTCCCGGATCGCGGTATCCGGTTGGAACGCTGCCCAGGCGAACCAGAGATGCGTGCCGTGCACGATCGGCGTGAGCCGCGTCCCCGCCAAGGGGCCGCTCAGCGCCTGGCCGAAGATGTTCCAGACCGACCCGCTGCGCCGATCGCGGAACATCAGCGGGTCGTCCGGATCGGGCGTGAACTGCAGCCGTTCCCCGTCGACCTCCGGGTCGAAGACGGCGAACGCACCCACGTCGCGGCTCTCATCGATGCGCGGCTGATCGAGCGCGGAGCGCGCCCCGGGCGTCCACAACACGACGATGGGCTGCCCCCCCCCGACGTCCGCCACCACCCGACGCTCCATCAGCAGCGGCAGCGGATAGGCGACGGCCTTCCCGGCGATGCGCACCCCCACGACCCGTTCCGCGAACTGCAGCCGCGGGTCCAGCTCGCCATCGAAGAGGCGGCGGTAGTCGTCGCGGTCATCCACGGCGTCGTAGGCCGTGTACGGTGCCCCCCGTAGGCGATGGGCGTGCCCGTGTTCCGCGACAGCACCAGCGCGTTGGGGAACGCATCGCGTAGCTGGCCGAACGCAACAATCGGGGCGGATAGCGGCGTCAGCGTCGCGCCCACCATGTCGCCGACCAGCGCCTTACCGTCGATCTGCTGCCAGAGCGACTCCGTCTCCCGGTCGTACATCACCAAATCGCTGTTGCGGAGGATGCCGGACGTGTCGAAGAGGAGCGTCCGCTCCCCGACGTGCCGCTCGACCGCAATGGCGGTGGGCAGTACGTGATCAGCACCGGCACGCCGCCCACCACGTCGTTGACGATCTCGTGCCAGAGCAGGATCTCCAGCGGGTCGTCGCGCACGTCACCGTTGACCTCCAAGAAGATCATGGGCGAACCGTCGACGTAGATGGTCTGCGCCTCCGTGAGCGTGATGTACTGCGGGTTGGTCAGCGGCACGATCTCGTCCCGCAGCAGCCGGGGGTTGAACTCATCAAAGCGCACGATGCGGATGCCGAAATTCGTGAGCCAGTCAAATCCGAACAGCGTGGGGCGGGCGTCGTCGCGGATGATTCGTTCGCCGTCCGCGGTGCGCTCGGTGGCGGGCGGCAGGAACGGCTCGCGCGCCGGGATCTCGGGCGCGAGCGCCGCGATCCGAGCGGCGGTCGGTGAGCGGGACGCGTCGAGAATGCCGGTGTCGGCGTCCTCGCGGTCGGTCGGGGCCTCCGCCGCGCCGCACGCGGCGACCAGCAGGCTGAGCAACAACGCGGCCGCGGCGACGAAGATGGCTGTTCGCGCACTGCGACGCCTCACTGGCATGCTGAGGGTACGTTCGTTTCCCCCGCGAGAGATTGGGCCCCGCAATCGAGAAGTAACGCAACGATCAAGTATCCCTTGGTGCCGCCGGGCGCCACACGCCCCCAGCGGAGGGAGGAAGGGCGGGCCCGCTGTTGCCCGGCCTGGCGGGCGCCTGAGCAGTGGGACCTGCGACTTCGCCAATCGTGTGGCTGGCCACGGCGGGGGGCCGGGGATCGTCCGGTTCGTTCTGGGAGTCGAGCGCGTATTGGGCCAGGGCGACTGGCGTGGTGACCCCGGCGAAGCCGAGGGACTGATTGACGAAGGTGAGGGGCGTGTGGGTCATGTCGAGATCGCGCACGAGCTCCGGGAAGCTCTCCATGGCGTAGACGGAGGCTTCGACTCGGGCGAAAGACGAGGCCAGCGTGAACGCGATGATCGCAGCCTGCGTCGCGGGCGAGTGGCGCACCGAACCCACGACCCGCACCTGAAGCGGCTCGTCGACCTCGTCGAGGATGCGCGCGACTTCCTCCGGCGGCTCGCGGGGCTCACGCGCGACGCGGAGCATGGCGTCGAGGAGGACCGGGAGGAAGTGCCCCAGGGGCAGGCCGTAGAGGTCCAAGCGGCGGCTACTTCCGCCGTTGACGACGATGCCCGGCACGCGATCGATATGGTATTCGGCGGCCAGCTCGGGGTCGTGGCCGAATTCGTGGACGCCCAACGAGACCAGGTCGCTGACGGCAGCCACCTCTTGCAGCAGTTCGAGCGTCGACCGGCAGTCGGGGCAAGGGGCTAAGGCCGCCCGACCGGGAACGGTGAGCCGACTCGCGCCGGTCTGGAAATACTCAATCGTGACGGGCCTGGGCAGACCCGCGAGCTGCTTCTCGAAGACATCGAGGACGTCGGTTGGGAGGATGGTGGCCCCTTCGCCGCCCCGCAGCGGGGCGCTCTCTTCACCGCGATAACGGGAGCTCTCGGACGACAGCACTTCACGACGGCCGGACCAGCGCTCAGACGAGGGCCTCGTAGGTCATCTTCATAAAGCGCCGGGTCAGGTCCGCCATGCCCCCGGGCCGGTTCCCGTACATGAAGACGTGCGTAAAGAAGAGGCCCACGAGGTCCTCAAGCGGGTCAACGAAGAACCAGGTTCCTGCCGCGCCCCCCCAGCCATAGGTCCCGGCCGAGCCGGGGTAGAACGAGCGCGCGACCGACTTGCGGACCGCATAGCCGAGGCCGAAGCCGTAATTGGGGACCGGCAACAGATCAATCTCTCGATCTCCGAGGTGGTTGGTGACCATCAACTCCACGGTCTTGCGGCCCAGGATCCGGGCGCCGTCGAGCTCACCGCCGTTGAGCAACATCTGCGCGAAGCGGGTGTAGTCGGGCGCGCTGCAGAGCATGCCCCCGAACAGTCCGTTAGCCGAGCGCAGATCCTTGGACCGCGATCGCACCTTCTCGGCGGTCTCGGGGCGATCACGGACTATCAACTCGCCATCCGCGCCCCAGGTATGGTCAGTAACGAGCCGCCCCACGTTCGCATCGTCGCAGTAGAACCCAGAGTCGTTCATCCCAAGCGGGTCGAAGACGCGCTCACGGAAGAGCTCGTCAAGGTTCTTGCCGGTCAGGCGAGTGAGGAAGACCGAGAGAACATCGAAGTCCGAGCCGTAGTTCCAGCTGTCGCCGGGATGCGCGTACAGGGGAAGGTCAGCGAGCCCGAGGATCATCTCCTCATAGCTGCGCGGTGGATCGTTGACGCGTGTGTCGCCGGGCCCGAAGCCGGTGCCCTCCGAGGCCCGCGTGAGTTGCGGCGCGTAGGCCGCTGGAAGCCGGCCCCATCCCGGCAGGCCCGAGGTCATCGTCATCAGGTCGAAGATCATGATCTCACGCCGCGCCGGCTCGACGTTTTGGGGGGGGAATGCACCGCGTACGCGATCCTGCGGCGGTGTCTCGGTCACCACCAACGGGTTGGCAAACTCCGGAATCCAGCGGGAGATCGGGTCGTTAAGAGCGAAGGCGTCGTCTTCGAAGAGGCTCATCAATACAACGGCCGCCACCGGCTTCGTCTGCGAGTACATACGGAAGAGACTGTCCATGCCGAGTTCGGTCTCGCGCTCCATGTCGAGGGTGCCCGCGGCATGGGCATGGACGACCTGGCCGTGGCGCAGGACAACCGTCGCGGCACCCGGCAGATCTCCCGCCGCCACCGCCGCCTCCATCCTGCTTTCGATGCGGGACAGGCGAACGGCATCGAAACCGACCGCTTCGGGATCGGTCAAGGGCAGCCCGTTGAGTGATGCCATGGGAACCTCCTTGTCAGCGGGAAGGTGAATGATGTGAGGGGGCGATTCGGAGCGGGAGAGCGGGTTTGAACCCTCGACACTCTACTCGGGAAGCAGGGGGGATCGATGCGGCTCCCCCGTTGGGTTGATGGCTGGCGACGACCTGCTGTTTGGAACCCTCGGTACGAGTTGTCCCCGGCAGCGGACCGCACCGTCGACACAAAGACAAAGCCGCCGCCGAATGGCGGCGGCGGCTTCAATACTGCGCGAAGAGTCGGGCCTAGACGGCCTTCAACTTCTGCACCGCGAAGAGTGCTTCCTGGTTCCGCGACTGCACGGCGCCGGCGGGCCAGCGCACATCCGAGCGAGTGACCGATGCGTTCTTAGTTTCCGTCAAGAAGAGCATGTAATACCCCTGGGTATGTTTGATGAACAACTCGCTGATCATCTCGCTCCGCTTGACCGGGTCTAGTTCCTGCGCCTGGGCCCGCGCGAGCGCCACGATCTCGTCGCTCGGCGGCGCGGTCGTGTAGACGCCTTCCGGCAAGACGGAGATGTTGGTATCCGTCGCCACGTCCGGGCGGAAGCCGGCGAAGAACCACCAGATCCCGGCCCCCCCGTCGGTCCTGCCGCTTCCCGCCCCTCGAACGCCAGCGGTGGTGAAGTACTCCGAGGCGGGGTACTCCTTGATCGTCAGCCGAATACCGATCGCCCCGAGGTCCTGTTGTACCGCGAGCGCCATCTCAGCGATGCCCGGGGCGAAGCCGGCGACGACGTGGAGCGTGGTGTCGAAGCCGTCGGCGTAGCCCGCCCCGGCCATCAACTCCCGTGCCCGCTCGGGATCGTGGGCGAACATCAGCCCCGCGGCCGCGATCTCATCCTCCGTGGGATAGCCGAAGGAGGTGCTGCCCGTGTACAGGGGCTGCTTCTCCGTGCCCGTCAGCAGGTTGTTTTGGATCGCCTTGCGGTCGACCGCAATGTTGGCCGCCTCCCGTACCCGAATGTCCAGGAACGGATTGGGCGAGCCGTCGTCCAGCACCGGGTTGTTCAGGTTGAACCTGGGCAGCATGAGGTTGGCCCCCTGGTAGTGGACGTGATACGCGGGGTCGTCAAGGAGCGCCTCTACGTCCTTGGTCGCCAAGCCGAAGAGCACGTCAAGTTCCCCGGCCTGGAGCCCGGCGATTTGCGACAGCACCTCGGGCCGCACCAGCACTGTGAGGTTCTTATGGAAGGGCACGTGCTTCACGTTGACCGGGTGGTCCAGCGGCTTGAGGTGGTCGTCGAAGCGGGTCATGACGAAGTCCGTGTCTTCCCCGTGGCTGACGAAGCGGTAGGGGCCCGTCCCCATCGGCTCCCGGTCGAAAGCCGCGTCGCCCACGCGCTCCACGTAGGCCTTGGAGAAGATCGCCCCCACCGTTGAAGCGTTCGGCATCTGCGCGGCGTAGAAGGCGGCATCGGGCTCTTCCAGCTCCACCCTCCAGGTCCGCTCATCGACCGCTTCGTTGCGGACCCAGTTCACCGAGCCGAAGGACGTGCGCGCGCTTGTCCAGCCAGCCGGGTGATCGGTCGTCTCGCCGCCTTGGTGGTACTCGGCGATCCCGCCCATCCGATCGTACGTGAAGACTAGGTCCTCCGCCTGGAGGATCGATCCATCGTGGAAGGGGGCAGGCCGGACGTCGGCCACCATCGTCACCTCGTCCACGAACTCGGGCTCGATCATATGGGGGCGCACGTCCATGTTGTCCGGATCGAACACGATCCCGGCGTCGTAGACGTTGCCGTGGGAGACGTAGTTGACGTGGCTACCCGAACGGATCGGGTCCAGCCCGCCCCCGTCGCGGGCGACCGCGGTCGTGATCGTGGCGTCCAGGTCTACGTCGGCAAAGGGGGCCGGGGCCGCGGCCTGCGCCTCGGCCTCTTCCTCCGCCTGCGCCTCAGCCTGCTCTTCTTCGGTCTGCTCCTGCGCCTCGACCTGCTCCGCCTGCTCCTCCGCCTGTTGTTCGGCGGCTTGCTCCTCTACGTCGGCCTGGGCCTGCGTCTGGGCCGCTGGCTGGGCCGCTGGCGCGTCGTCATCGTCATCGCCGCAGCCCACCAGGGCCAGTCCGGCGGCGCCCACCCCCGCCTTGGCGCTGGCACCGAGCATGGTACGCCGAGAGAGTTGCCGTTGCCGGAGTCGGGTCCAGTAGCTCTTCTCGTTCATATGCTCCCCCTGTACCAGAATCTGCCAATGCTTTG
>Ga0310121_10001335_pt1 | contig 25485 bp, 13 predicted proteins | sample CB27_Tmax_986_MG_FD_203504 | JGI IMG/M metagenome (GOLD analysis project Ga0310121, IMG submission 203504) | Marine microbial communities from Western Arctic Ocean, Canada - CB27_Tmax_986 | ecosystem: Environmental > Aquatic > Marine > Oceanic | place: Canada: Western Arctic Ocean | collected...
GCATGAAGGATGTTTTGATCTTTGTCGTTGAAACCATGGTGATCCCAATGGCGGTGGTAGAGCTGGACAAACCGTACACCACGTTCGACCAGCCTGCGCGCCAACAAACAATTGGCGGCGAAAGACATTTCTCCCGATCGCGCCCCATACATCTCCAAAGTGCCCTGGGACTCAGAGCCCAAATCGGTGAGCTCGGGAACACTCATTTGCATCCGAAACGCCATTTCGAACGACGCGATTCGCGTGGCGATTTCTGGATCGCCGACTGCATCCAGCTCCATTTGATTCAGATCGCGGAGCGCGTCGAGCGACTGACGCCGCGTCGTGCGACCGATTCCGGGCGGGCTGGAAACGTACATCACTGGGTCGCCGTGGGAGCGAAATCGCACGCCTTGGTAGACGGTCGGTAAGAAGCCGCTCGACCAATGCTGTAGGCCGGCCGGCGGCCCCGAGGGTTCTCCCGAGGCGAGCACCACGAAGCCCGGCAGGTCAGCGCCCTCGCTGCCCAAGCCATAGGTCAGCCAGGAACCCATGCTGGGGCGACCCGGAAACTGCGAGCCCGTATTAAAGAAAGTGGTCGCCGGCTCATGATTGAATGCATCGGTATGCATTGAGCGGACAATCGCCAGTTCGTCGGCCACGCCGGCCAGATGGGGCAGCAGCGAGGACATCTCCGCACCCGAGTTGCCGTGTCGGGAGAACGGGTATCGTGGTCCGGCGATGTTCGGCGTGCCCGTGATGAACGCGAAACGCTGCCCGGCAACTAGCTCCGCCGGCACCGGCTGTCCATCGAGCTCGGTGAGCTTGGGCTTGTAATCAAACGTCTCCAGTTGCGAAGGGCCGCCGAGCATGAATAGAAAAATAACCCGCTTCGCTTTCGCGGCGTAATGAGAAGGCCTCACGACCAAGGGATCTCTTGATAACGGTGGGGACGACGAGAGCAGCTCGTCGTTTAAAAGCGAAGCGAGGGCGACCGCGCCCAGACCGGTTTGCCCGCGACCAAAAAAGTGCCGGCGTGAGAGCTGGCAGCGGACGTCTTCGTTAGTCTGGTCCATGTCGGCTATTCTACACCAGTGTACCGAGATTTCGACCGTTTCCTTACGCCGAAGGCGTTATACTCCGTAACCCGGTCATGGCAAAGCCGCGTACCCTGAGCCCGCCATGTCCAACACACTTTAAGCCGAAGGCGTTAAAAAACAACCTCGGTCAAATTCAGCTCATTGTATGACACCTGGGGTGTATGACACCTGGGGTGTAAGTTTTCTTGTTTCCTCGCTACTCTGGAATTTAACGCCTTCGGCGTATACGTCACTCTTCAGCTCTTGGTAATCGTTCTTCAGCTCTTGGTAATCGTTGCGTCCAGATTCAGCAATACGCTGGCAACGACGCTCCACGCGGCGAGCTCCACTGGATCGTCACACGCTGGCTGGTTGTCGGCCCCTTGATCGATCAGCGCCTCCGCGGCGGCGCGATTCCGCAGGAAATTGGCGTGTTGCTCGTGATAGAGGGCGACCAGTCGCGACAGCTCGCGAGGATGCGGTGGCCGCGAAACGCAGAGCCGAAATGCGTACGCGACCCGCTCAGCGGCATCCGCCCCACCTTCTTGTAGGATTCGCTGCGCCAGCGCCACCGCACATTCGACGAAGACCGGATCGTTCAAGGTAGTGAGGGCCTGCAGGGCTGTGTTGGAGCGCGAGCGGCGGAACGAGCAGACTTCTCGATTCGGCGCATCGAATATGGTCAGTGATGGATAGGTGGTCGTCCGCCGCAAAAACGTGTACAAGCCTCGGCGATATTTGTCCGCTCCCGTACTGGCCGGCCACTTCTCCATCCCAAATCCCGTCGTCCCAAACTCCAACCAGAACCCGGCCGGCTGCGGTGGATACACACTGGCTCCCCCTATCTTCGTGTTCAACAGTCCGCTCAAAAGCAAGGCGTTGTCGCGGATCATTTCTGCTTCCATGCGAAACCGCGGACCCCGAGCGCACAACCGATTGTCGGGATCCCGATCGAACAGCTCCGGGGAAACGTGCGACGACTGCCGATAAGTCGCCGATGTCACGATCCGTTTGTGTATGGCCTTGACGTTCCAGCCGGATTCCATGAACTCGACGGCCAGCCAATCGAGTAGTTTCGGATGTGAGGGAGGCTCGCCCTGGGTACCGAAGTCGTTGCTGGTCGACACCATGCCAACACCAAAAAAACGCTGCCAATACCGGTTGACCGTCACACGGCTGGTCAGCGGATTTTGCCGGTCCACCAACCAGGCGGCCAATCCCAGTCGATTGGCGGGCGCATCTGGTGGCAGCGGATTGAGCGCCGCTGGGACCGCAGCCAGCACCTCCTCGCCGGGATCGAGAAAATCACCGCGTTTATGCAGCTGCGTTGTCCGCGCTTCGGTGCGCTCCGCCATTACGAGTGTAGCCTTGACAGAATCCAGCACTTCCTTTTCCTGTTGGCGGAGGGCATCTAGCCGCGTCTTGAGCTCTTGTGCAGGGTCTTTGCCCGTGGCTTGCTCTGTCGCGTCGTTAGCTTCCGTCGTGACTTCGCGCGCGACGGGTCCCTGTTTCACGGGCTCCTGTTTCTCTGGACGCTCCGTCCGCGATTTCAGCTGCTCTTCCAAATCGGCGGAGGAGGCGCGGATCTGAGCGAGTCGCTCCTCTTGCCGCGGCGTGAAAAGGCGGAGGATGGGTTCCTGCAAACCACCCGGACCACCAGCGCCGCCGTCGCGGGAATTGTTAAAGAACGCGTATAACTGGAAGTATTCCCGTTGGGAGAACGGATCGTACTTGTGGGTGTGGCAGTGGGCACACTCCAGCGTCGACCCGAGCCAAACCGTGGACGTGGTATTCACCCGATCGACGACAATCTTGACACGGTCTTCCTCGGGATCGACGCCCCCTTCTTGGTTGATCATTGTGTTGCGGTGGAAGCCGGTGGCGATTTTCTGCTGGTCCGTGGCATCCGGGAGCAGGTCGCCGGCCAGCTGCTCGATGGTGAATTGATCGAACGGCATGTTGCTGTTGAGTGCCTCAATGACCCAATCGCGATAGGGCCAAATCGATCGTGGCACGTCGATGTTGTAGCCGTTCGTGTCAGCGAAGCGCGCCAGGTCGAGCCATCGTCGGGCCCAATGTTCGCCGTACTCAGGAGACGCCAGCAGCCGATCGATCACTCTTTGGTAAGCATCCGGGTGATCGTCTCTTAGGAACGAGTCAATCTGGGGTGGAGTCGGAGGCAACCCGATCAAATCGAGCGAGACGCGCCGCAGCAGCGCGGCGCGATCGGCCGCCGGTGCCGGCGCCAGGCCCTCGCGACGGAGCCGGGGCAACACGAAATTGTCGATTGGATTCCGCTGCCAGGTGTGCGCAACATCCGGCGTTGATGGTCTCTCGACGCGCTGATACGCCCAGTGCTCACGTTGGGTTTGGGCGGATTCAGCGTTGCTGCCGGCGTATGACGTCGTTGCCAACAGCCCGCACGAGCTTAGCGCCAAACGAGATACAACGAAAACGAGAATCTCAGATGAAGGTTTTGCCATTCTCATCGGATCGAGTCTCTGGAAACGGCGCGATGTAGCTCGTTGTCTCCGAGTCGATAACTCATGCGATACTCTAACTGAAGTACGAAAAAATCAATGATTTCCGCGACTTACCGCAACTCGGCGACGCCCGGATCACCAATATTCCCCCCCAAGAATGAAAATAACCGTTGGTTCCACAGCGGTCAGTGTCTACAAATAGCGTGGTACAAGCCAGATCGAATAACACGCAAAAACGAAAAGCTGGTCAAATTGACATTTTAGGGGTTGTATGCCCCAAATAATACAGCTAGCTTGAGGTTGGGGCCCGGAAATAGGACGGCCCTGCGTCGATTCATAGCGAGAAAGCCACTGTAGGAAATCCAAAGGGACGTGATCCTTTTCTCTGTAGTGCCTGGTAATCAGGTAACTAGACAGAGGCGAGGGTGACGTCCTTTTTTGTTCGATGCGTCTAATACCAAGGATGGTCAGACTGACTACAGCTTTTCGTTTTTCTAGATAAGGGGGGAATCTTATGAAGGCTAGGCTTGGAGTATTGATATCAACATTCACGGTGCTTGGTTTGTCCGCCGGTAGTTCTTATGCTCAAACATACGTTGACGCCGTCTTGGCCGATAACCCAGTGGCGTACTACCGGCTGAACGAAACGTCCACGCTCAACCCAGCTGCCGATAGCGCTAACCCTGGCGGTAACGTTGGCAATTACAATTTCAACTTTGGTTCGCTAGGGACCCCAGGTCCTACGCTCATTGGTTCGCCGGGTAATGTCGCCCCCAACTTCGCCAGAGCTGACGTCGTGTCGGCGACCTCAGCTGCGCTCGACGTTCCGGAAACTGGTTCCTACAGCATCGAGCTCTGGTTCAATCCGAGAGATTTGAGTAATGAGACACCGCCCTTTAAGTTTGGAGAATTGGCTGCCAAAGGCCCAAACGGCGCTGCAGTCCCGGCTCAGTCTTGGTACCTTCTGTATTGGGGGGACCAACCGTTCGGATTTGCACCGGGTGCCGTACGCTTCGGCGTGGACGGTTCAGGAGATGCTGATAAAATTGTACAATCCGACTTGGTAGATCCCAACAAGTTGGTACCTCTAGACGCCGATGAGTGGTTCCACATCGTGGGCGCGTACGACGCCACGTCGGGGCTTGCCAGCTTGTACCTCAACGGTTCGCTGGCGGCGTCGAACACGCTGGTTTCTGCCGGTCCGCTCAGTCCCGGTGAGCCGCTCCTTATTGGCGGCCTATCCCAGGGTGGAGCGCTTGTAAACTTTGTAGGCGGCGGGATCGACGAGGTGGCCTATTATGGAACCGCGTTGTCCGCGAGCCAGGTGAAAGCGCATTGGGATGCCGCACCTGAACCGGGTTCGGTGATCCTACTTGTAGTTGGTGCGTTTTGGATGTTGCTGATCCGCCGCAAGTGATGTCGGTATTTCGCCGCAATTAAGGCGGACCCCGAATGACGACGACAATCAGGCCATCCGCCATCTCAGCGGGTGGCTTTTTTTGTTGTGACGTCCCACCGGATCACGAGCTGTTGATTGAATCAGGCGAACGGGCGCCGTTAGGCCCGTGGTGGACGCCACCTACGACGCAGATGACAAATACTGGCCCGACGCGCGACAATGCACAATGTTGGGAAGTTCATAGCAGATGCAACCGCGGTCCTAACGGCCCCCGTTCGCCTACGGCGCACTAAATCAAGAAACCGCAAAGTGCCCGAGGGCCTGTACAGAGGCATTATTCGTTGCCGTAGGCTAAAATGAATGTTGACCGAAATTCGTCTACGCAAACTCTCTTTGACCTTCCTACTATGCGAATCACAAAGACTATTTTACTCGCCACATCGATCGTTATCTTGACCGCGCAATCGGCGGCGGGGTTGGACCTGCTCCAGGTGGGAGACGGCTTTCATCGCCCCGTCCATGCGACGTCCCCGCCGGGCGAAACGGACCGGATGTTTGTTGTCGAGCAGTTCACCGACGGGTCGCTCAGCACCGGGACGATCCAGATCCTCGACCTCAACACGGGACTCACCAACCCAGGCCCGTTTCTGACGCTGGACGAAATCGAGACCAGCGGCAGTTCCCCCGATTTTCAGGGGGTGCAGAGCATGGTCTTCCACCCCGACTACGCCACGAACGGAAAGTTCTACGTGAACCTCATCGGAGCTGGCGCGGCGTCTTATGTACGCGAGTACGAAGCATTGGGGACTCCGTCGACGTCAACGCTGGCCGATCCGTTCAGTGGCAGAACGATCTTCAGCTACGCCAAACCCGCCAGTTCCAGTCACAATTCCGGCTGGATGGGGTTTGGGCCCGACGATGGGTATCTCTACATCACGTCCGGCGACGGTGGCGGAGGGGGCGATCCGCACAACAACGGGCAAAACATCAATGACCTCAACGGCGCGGTGCTCCGCATCGACGTCGACAACGACGCTTTTCCTGGCGATCCCGACCAGAACTACACCGCGCCGGCGACCAATCCGTTTGTGGGCACAAGCGGAGCGGACGAAATCTGGGCTTATGGTCTTCGCAATCCCTGGAAGGCCAGCTTCGACCGCCAAACCGGCGACCTTTATATTGCCGACGTCGGCGAGGGTGCCCGCGAAGAACTGAACGTTCAACCAGCTTCCCACATCGCTGCCGGCGGCGGATTGAACTACGGCTGGAAAATCCGCGAAGGCACCACTGGGCCGGCCCTTCCCGGTGCGACCGACCCGGTCTACAACTACACGCACGGAGGCGGCCCCAACCAAGGCTTTTCTATCACCGGCGGATATGTCTACCGCGGATCGATGCCGGAGATCCAAGGCGACTATTTCTTCGCGGACTTCACCAACGCTCGCGTGTGGTCGCTCCGTTACGACGGGTCGGACCCCAGCACGCATAATGGGACGAACTTCACGGATTTCGTCGATCGCACCAGCGACTTGGCCTCCTCCGGCGCCGTTAGCCAGATTGTTTCGTTCGCCGAAGACGGAGCGGGCGAGCTTTACCTTCTCAGTCTTGACGGCAGCGTCCATAAAATCGTGCGCAAAGCGGAACCACCCGACCCTGTCCCCACCACGGGAAGATACGCCCACGCCATACTGAACTCGGGTCCCGTCGCCTACTATCGTCTGGAACATACGACCGGTGCCGCGGTGGACACGGCCATCGCGAATGGATCGCCCCAGCAGGGGGCACAACATGGGATTTACGATTTCACCAGCCCGTCTGGCGCCCGGGGTGTGATTGGCCCTCGCTCGACCGACACGATCGGCGGCCTGCCGCTGGCCGGTTTGCCGGCGGAGAATCGGGCGGCCAATTTCGGCGGCGTGACCTATGGCCCCGGTGACCGCATCACGACAGCCGATCCCGCGATCGATGTGCCAGAGACCGGGGACTTTGCCATTGAAATGTTGTTCAAGCCGAACCTGGATCTCGCCGGCAGCGGTCAGATTCCGTTTCAGGAGCTGGCGTCCAAGGGCGATTGCTGCGCTGGGACGAATAGCTGGTACCTGCTCTATTGGGGACCGGACCAGGGAATCCAGCCGCCGGGGACGCTGCGGTTTGGCGTCAACGCGCAAGGTCCGCCAAATTCCGTCGACTCGACCGCTACCATCCCAGGCGACGAGTACACGCACATTGTGGCCAGCTACGAAGCGGCCACCCAAACGGGCAGCCTGTTCATCAACGGCGAGTTCAGTAACTCGGCCGCGTTTGCCAACAGTCTACCACTGAGTCCCGGCGATCCGCTGGTGATCGGTGGTTTAACCGGGGATCAAACGAACTTCGCGCGTGGCATCATCGACGAAGTCGCCTACTATGCCCGTGGCCTCACGGCAGCAGAGATCGCGGACCACTTTCGCTCATTGACCAGCACCTTGGTGGGCGACTACGACAACGACGGTGAGGTGGACGACGAAGATTTTCTGATCTGGAAGCAGGAGTTCGGACTGACTGTCGATCCGGTTGGAATCGGGGCTGACGGGAATGGCGACGGCATTGTGAACGCCTTGGATTTCGCGGTTTGGCGAAATAACCTGGGTGCCACCGCGGACCCTCCGGGCGGCGCAACCGTACCGGAACCTGGCTCGATTTTATTATTGGTTGTCGGTTTATTACTTCTCCAAACCCACCGGAAGATAAACTGACTCGGGCTTTGTCGCCAGAACTAGTCGATGGAGACGACTTCCGCACCGGCAATGGTTCCCAGCGCTCGCCAGGTGATGAGATCGATGGTTTCGTTGAGGAACCGAACGCCATCGTCCGCCATTAGAATGTGCACACCGCCAGGATGGTAGCTGCGAGACGTGGCAGTGTTACTGCCAAACTGCTTGGCCAACACGAAGTCGATGCCGCCCTGCCGGCAGGGTAGGTTCAGGTCTGGGCGATTGTGGCCCAGGCCTTCGTCGCACCACTCCTTGTTCGCTAACAGAACATCAGGTGCGGAACTGTTGGGAGTCAGCTCGGTGAACAAGCAACAACCGCTCGCAGCCTCCGAATGATAACTCCCCCGCAAGTCGGTATCGGTCCCGCGGACATACTCAGCCATGACCATGGTCTTGCTCGTGCCGTCGGTGATGTGCGCAATCCGTGCTCCGTAGTTAATCCCAAAGGTGGCTTTGAGCGACTTGTCTCCGGGCCTGCTGAGATCTCTCCACAAATGACCGTGAAATACGCCCAGATAATTGCTCTTGGCAATATCGTTGACGGATGTCGAGAGCGGCAACGTCCCTTTGGGGAGCATCTCGGGGCCATCGTCCGAAGGGCAGAGGAGCATGGGATTAACGTGGCCGATGATATGGGAGGGCATCGTGTGCCAGTTGTTATAGGTCACGAGGTCAATCCCGTCGTACAGAGCCGTCTGCTCCATGAATGGATAGAGAAACATCATGTAATTCAGATACGGATCGGTCCACACGCAATAGCCGTCAAAACCGGGCCGGTTGCCACAGCTTTCGACACGGTTGTGCGAGAACCCCCACGGGAATTCACCTATCGCGGCATGATAGTTATGCATGGCCAACCCGAGCTGCCTAATGTTGTTGGCGCATTGGGTTCGCCGGGCAGCCTCACGTGCCGCGTTAACTGCAGGCAACAACAGGCTCACCAAGATTCCGATGATGGCAATTACGACCAAGAGCTCCACCAGCGTAAATGCCGCTCTGCGATTGTTGATCTCGGAATGCTCGGCACGTGACATCTGGGACACTCACTTTCGTTGAGAAAACAACTCGCCAGCTCAGCCCTATATACCTCAATCGTACCTTAAAGCTAACACATTCGGACCGGTCGGACAACTGCGCGAGCCCCGCAGTACACGTGGCGCTGGCCGTTCCACCCGCGATTTCACCGGCTACCTCGCAATGGCACTTAGCTGGACAGCGCCACTTGACTGATAGCATTTCGTCGCTTAACCGCGACCCAGAAGAGCTTCTTGGCGAAAACAACGGTTATCAGAATTGGTTACCCGCCCGGAAAACTCCGGCTGCGAGGCTTACAAAAATGGAGACCTACCCCCGAGAGCCACCACTGGGTCGTGGCTAAGTTAAACAACGTGATGTTACGTTTCGCACTTCGCTCCGACCGATCGCAAACACCAGCATACCGATTGATAGAACCACGCTGGAAACGGGTTCGGGCACGGCGGCCGACGGAGCCATTGCGTTCCAATTGAACAAAACAGCATTTAACTGGGGAACACCGACAATATCGGTATCACCAGGGCGCTGATAGGCCCACGTACCGGGCAATTCGGAACCCATCTTATTCCAATTAAACAATACCAGATTCAAATCGCTTACTTCCGTAGTGCCGCTGGCGTCAAAGTCGCCATCGGGAAACATTTCACCACCCATAATCGATAGGGTCCCATTCGTGGCGAAATCGGTAGTGATCCACTCCAATCCATCGGTCAACGCCGCCAGGCTGAAGTCGAACGCGAAACCGCTGTCCACAAACGAACCAAAATCGACCAAGTCAAAGGTTTCCCCGCCTGCCGGCATGTAATCATTGATCAATGCCACCGCCACCGTTCCGTTGAGATCGAGTTGGCCCGTGACATTGAGTTTGTCGTGTTCGTCGCCCGCAACGGTTCCACCGATCTCCAATTCTAATGTTCCCGTTTCTCCTTGTGTCATGTTCCCATCGATAGTCAAGCTGCCGGCGCTGTTACCCGGGGCGACGGTGCCATCGTTGTTCAAACTGCCGGAAATCGTCCCAGTCCCACTGCATATCCCGGCCTGGCAGTCCACCATACCACCACTCGTCAACACATTGTTGTTGATGGCCAGCGTCCCACTTCCCGTTTTGGTCAGCGTGTTTCCATTCAAATTGAGGCGGTTATTGAACTCCAGTGTCGCCCCACTCGCGATGTCGACCGCTGTATTGGCGTTGAGGGCGACGTTGGCCTGGAATTGATGGGCCCCCTGCACAACTCCGATTTCTGGATCACCCAACTCTGCGCCGTTCGACAGATTTACCGTTTTGCTTCCAGCGACGATGTAGCTGTTGGTGTTGTCGAAGTTGATGATGTTGAGGGTCACGTCCTGGTCGACGAAAATCGTGCTATCGGCCTCGATTGCGTCTCCCAATGTCGCAATTGAATCTTCCGAGTCGGGAAGAAACAACATACTGGGCTCTTCTGGTTTCCAGTTCGCACTCACGAACCAACTGCCACCATCAGCCCGATTCCAAGCAAATGGATCTCCCGGTACTGGGGGTCCAACGGCGGCTTCGTAGTGGGCTTGGACCTCTGCGGCACTGAGGGCTTTGGCGTAGTAGGCCACCTCGTCAATGGTGCCGTTGGCGGTATTGACAATCCCGCCCTGGTCAAGTCCGCCGGCGATAAAGGCCTCACCGGGGCTCAAGGGACCAGCGGGATCAAATGTCTGTGTCACGCTCAATTGTCCGTTGACGTACAGGTTCGCTTCCAACGAGCCCGGATCTGTATCATACGTAGCCACAATATAAGCCCAACTGTCGGACGCCAGCGTGTTGGCGGCATCCATCGCCTGTGGCCCCGTGCCCTGGCCGTTGACACCGAATCGCAGGGTGCCTGTGGGAATTCCGAACCCATTGGGCCCGAAGTAAAGCAAGTACCAAGTCTGTATACCCGTGTTAGGGCCTTTGGCTGCCAACTCTTGCGCCGATGTGGCGTTGAGCGAACTAGGTTTGAAGAACAACTCAATGCTGTACGCGCCGGTTTCAGGAACGTCAATATCAGGCCCGCCGGCGAGGATGACGTCATCGGCCACGAATTCGGCCCCCAGGTTACCGGGCAGGTCAAGGAGTTCAAACCCCGGCACACCGACCATTCCGTTTCCGTTGCTGGGTTCGATAGGGTCGAAGCCGAAGTGGTTGCCATGGTTGCCCCTACCGCTGCTGTCCAGGGCACCCCCTACGCCGGCGGTTGTATCGTCCAGGCGCCAATACAGAGTCGGCCCCGAGGCCAGCACCTCGTCGACATACGTGGCACCAACGTTGGTCGTGCCACACGCGACCACCAACCCAGACAACAGAATGACAGCGTAGCTCAGACCGCCGCGATGGATAACATGCATGACGTTTCCTCCCCAAGTCAGAACGATGACAAAACGATAGCTGCGAGACGGGAATGTACGACGCAGAGAAATCGGAAAGCTCTAGCATGCCACCCGCTGCTCAAGTCATCCGCGTGGCGAACGCGAAATGGGCAGTGACTTCCAGAAATCCAACCGAACTAGCGGACAATATAACGTTGGCGAACAAGAATGTCAAATTCGCTGACACGGCCGTCGCGATCCAATTTACGTAAACTGTTTAGGAGCAACACGATGCAACGTTTAATGACAAGCTGGAATAGAGCAGGTTTCAATGGTCTCAAACCTAACCCAATAAATCCCGCGCCCTATTGCTTCATCCATGATCTGCCAATTTCTTCAAGCGACTTACCCTTCGTCTCATTGACCATGGTCCACGCAAAGAAAACCGTAAACACGCAAACCAGCGAATAGATCCAGAATGTGCCCGCGGGTGAACCGTAACGATTCCGCATGACATCGACAATCACTGGAAATGCTTGGGCACCCAAATAAGCCGCCGTCCAAATAGCCATCGATGCAATTGCCATGGCTTTGCTACGAATCCGATTCGGAAAAATCTCTGACATGATCAGCCAAGTGAGAGGGGCAATGCTGACGTTGAAAGCCGCAACGGCGATGAACAAAGGCGCGAGAATCCAGTACCCCGTGATCTTGAAATGGAAACACATTCCGAGCAGGAATAGTCCCACCCCCATCGCGACACATCCAAAAATCAGTAGCGGTCTCCGTCCCAGCCGATCGACGAGGACCAGTGCTAGACCAGTGAATCCCAGATTCCAGGCGAACATGATCGCTGACTGTAATATGGCCATGGACTCGGATTCGAACCCTGCCATCTGGAAGACTCTGGGTGTAAAGAACATCAATGACGAGACGCCCGTGAATTGCTGCAGGATGGCGAGAGTGACCGCGACAAACAGAGCGATGCGAATGCCCGGCAGCGCCAATTCTCGTAGCGACCCTGTTTCTTCCGCCATGGCGGCGGAAATTTCCTGCAGCTCCCGCTGAGCGTATTCCGCTCCGCCAACCTTCGCTAACACTCGCTGTGCTTCTTCGCGACGTCCTTTCTGGACCAACCAACGTGGACTTTCCGGCAGCAGTATCAAGCCCAAGAGCAACACGATTACCGGGATGCACTCGGTGGCAAACATCCAGCGCCAACACTCCGACGCGGCGATCCCACTGACATCAGGCGTCAAAGCGTACGCGACCAGTGCGGAAAAAAGGGAACCGCTGACAATCGCCAGCTGATTGACAACCACTAGTCGTCCACGAATCTTAGCGGGCGCGATTTCAGCGATGTACATTGGGGAGACAATGGAAGCCACCCCGACACCAATCCCACCCACGATGCGAAAAACATTAAACTCGAAAATGGTACGAGGAAGTGCCGTGCCGATCGCACTCACGCCAAACAGCAGAGCCATGATCATGAGCACTTTCTTGCGACCGAGCCAATCACTCAATCCCATTCCCACCAGTGGCGGACCCATCATGCAGCCGAGCACCGCGCAGCCGACGGTAAAACCACGAGACTCGGGAGTCAGCTCAAAGTGTCCCGCCATAAAGAGTTCCGCGCCGGACACGATCGACAAGTCGAATCCGAACAGGAAGCCGCCGACGGCGGCAATCACTGCCAGAAAGTAAAGGTAGACGCTGCTGGTCGCGGATGAGGGGTGGTCCATCGTGCTGACATATACGAGAAGGAGAGGATCAGATAGGCATTGACTGGATTGCAGCGCGCGATCCAATCCCCTAACTGGCATTATATTTAATGTGCGTTAACATAGAGCGCACGTTGCAGGATGTCCATGAGACGGTCGCGGCCAGGCTATTGCGGGGTGCTGAACAACGTATGGCAGCGGGCGGCGAAGAATCAACAACGACCGGCAAAGCCGGTGGTTTGAGGAAGGCCCCCGAAAGGGGCCAAAGACTGAACGGCAAGGCGCTAGCCGCCGGTTTTTGGGTGCGATAAACACAATCACCATACAACGATGGCCAGCGCCATTCCGCTCACATTGGAAACGGCAGAGCCTTATTGATTCGCACCAGCAGAGCTGGTGGTTTACGGACGGCAACCAGCGTAAACAAAAGGAACATTTGGCCTACTATTAGTTCGCGATATTCAGATCAGTTTTGAACAGGCCAGTCCCTCAGCCCCACAGCCCCACAGCCCCACAGTCCCACAGTCCCACAGTCCCACAGTCCCACAGTCCCTCAGCCCCTCAGTCCCTCAGTCCCTCAGCCCCAACGCGATGTCACAGTACACTCCTCCCACGCAAGCCGATTTCGAGCTTTACTACCAGGGCCGACTCGCTGATCCGTACCCCCTGTATGACTGGTTGCGCCGCGAGGATCCTGTCCATTGGAGCGAGCCGTTTCATGGTTGGCTGCTGACACGGTACGCGGACGTTAAGACGGCTCTTGGCGACCCCACGCGCCTCTGCTCGTCATTGCGAGTGGACGCGAATATGGATCGCCTCCCGACTGCGGGGGGTGTCGATATGGCCGCGTTCAGCAGAATTCTCTCTCGATGGGTGATCAATCTCGATCCTCCGGATCACACACGGATTCGCAACCTCGTGAACAAGGCCTTCACGCCCCGTTTGGTTGAAAGTTTGCGGCCGCGCATCCAATCGACCGTGGACGAGTTGCTCGATGCCACGCAAGACGCTGGGCAGATGGAGGTGATGCGCGACTTGGCTTTCCCATTACCTGCCATTGTGATCTCCGACATGTTGGGCGTGCCGGCACAAGACCGCGACCAGTTCAAACAATGGCCAGAGGAGATTGTCGCGTTTTTGGGCTCGAGTCACCTCAAAGTGGACAAGGCCAAGCGCGCCAAGCGAAGCATGTTGGCCATGCGTGACTACGTCGTGGACATCGCCGAACAACGGCGCCGCCAGCCCCAGGATGATCTGATCAGCAAGCTCGTAACCGTCGCCGAGCGAGGAGATGCACTCACTGCGGACGAGCTATTCGCCCTCTGCATCAATATCATGGTGGCGGGGTACGAAACGACAATGGCCCTGATCGCCAATGGCATACTATTGCTCTTGAGAAATCCTGACCAGTTGCAAAACCTGAGACGGAATCCGCAATCGATGGAGACCGCCGTGGAGGAGTTTCTGCGGTACGAAACGCCCTTGCAAAACCAGGACCGAGTCGCCGCCGTGGATCTGAAAATTGCCGACGTTCCCATCCGTAAAGGCCAGCGAGTATTGATCATGCTCGGCGCCGCCAACCGTGATCCAGCTCAGTTTTCCCACCCGGAACAACTCGATATCACGCGAGCGGACAACCAGCATCTGGCTTTCGGCTTCGGGACTCATTTTTGTATCGGCGCGCCATTGGCGCGACTGGAGGGACAAATTGCCATACGCTCGGTCATTAACCGCTTTCCCAATTTGAAGCTGGCTGGCCCCGAAGTCGTGTGGCGCGAGAATGCGTCGGTCCGAAATCCCGCATCATTGCTGGTGGATTTATAGTTGAACTCAGCTAACAGTGTCGACGGCGCCGGCTGAAACGGGAGTCACTTAGGCCCTGCGTGTCGCGGGTAAATATTCGCCGAACCCGTGGGCGGTCATTTGCATGTCGAATGATGAAGTTACAGAAGGACGACGTTAGCCGTCGACTGACTTCGACATTCGTTGAATACGAATAACACTAGGATGACGCATGTTTCGACGGTGCACGATTCCCAGCAACACTAGCCTGACACGCAAGCGTGGAGAACGCGGTTGGACGTGTCGGCGCGGCGTCGGTTTCGGACTTGTATGGCACGTTTAGTGCGCTGGCAGGCAACGGCCCCTCTCCTCGCTTGCGCGTCAGACTCGTGTTTTCTCGCCCCTACGTCGCTGTTTTCAAGCTTAGTGCCATGGAGGCAAACCGGGCAGGGTCTTCGCTTTAAGTCAAACAGTCGAACTAGGAGTTCGACGATTATATACTGTCGCGGCGGCCGCCTCAATCATTAGTAGGGCAATAATCCCCCTGAACAATTCAGCGTCTGTCCAGCGGTGTAGCTTGCATCGTCGCTGGCCAAATAGACAATTGCGCTGGCCATATCATCGGGGGCTTGGATACGTCCCACGGGAATGGAATCGACGGCCGCCTGTTTGAATGATCCTTGTGGCTCACCGGATCGTTTCGTCACCTCTAGATCAATCAAGTCCCACATGGGCGTATCCACGATTCCGCCGCAAATGCAGTTGACTAAAATGCCGTCTCCAGCAAGTTCCACGCCTAATTGTTTGGTCAACCCAATCACCGCGTGTTTGCTCATCGCATACACACCCAGTGGTGTCGCTTTGCCCGGAGCGATCTTTCCCGCACCACTGGCATTAACGATGATGCGACCCCCTTCGCCTTGCTCCAACATTTGACGGGCTGCCGCCGTGGCCGTGAGAAAACAGCCCTTTGTGTTGACGGCAAATTGGCGGTCAAAACTCTCTTCTGTCGCTTCAATCAGTGGAGCGATCTCACCAATTCCGGCGTTGCAAACTATCACGTCAAGTCGACCAAAAAGCTCGACAACGCGAGAAATCGCCGCATCGACCTGGTCACGCGATGTGACGTCCAACGGATGGTAAGCGGCCTGACTGCCCGTCGCTTCGGCCAATGCGATAACACTGGACGACTCACCTTCCGCGATATCCGTCAGCAGGACGCGCGCTCCTTCGTTGACGAATCGACGGGCAATAGCCAGTCCGATCGCACGGCCGGCACCGGTGACCAGCACCGATTTGTGCTTCAGCTCGGGATACGTTGCCATGGGTTCTCGGTTCTCGTTGCCCGCTCGTAGCGATAATGTTTTACGTCGAGTACTCCGTGAGCTCCAACACATAACCATCTGGGTCGAGAAAAAACACACACCCGATTTTTCCCTCCTGCTCGAGATCAAACTCGACCGGATCGCTGACAAACTCCACGCCGTGGCTCTTGAGCGTTTCGTGGGCCTTCGCGATGTCACTCACCTCCACGCAAAAATGACTGTTCGCAATATCTCCTAACTTGCTGTCCGACATTTTGCCTACCGGTTCGAGATACTGCTGAAGATCGATGTGGATCCCCGGGGTCTCTGGACAAATCAAACGTATGACCTTCATTCGCACCGTATCCTTGCCGGCCATGTGCGAAATCGTCTCCCCCTCCAAGTCGTGCTCGCCATCTTGTTTCAGGCCGAGTAAGTCGCAGTAGAACCGCAGTGATCGTTCCATATCCGAGACAGTAACGGCGACGTGGTCGAATTTTGTAGCAAACATGATGGCCCCTCACGGTTATGGATATTGGATTATGGTTATGGTTATGGTTATGGTTATCTCACGCGGAAATGTAGAACCGCTAAGTGAGAACTATTTAAAAGACGTATGGTTTAAAGTGTTCTAATTCCCGATAGCGGTCGCCGATCCCCAGGAGTATCAAATTGGTCTGCAGCATCTGTGGTGGACAAGTATTGCAGTGAAAGAGATCGTAATGGCAAGGGATCACTGTTTTCGCGTCAACTTCCTTGGCCAATTTGGCCGCCTCGGCAGGCCCTAAATTGCGAAACCCAGGATTGATGACTGTAAACATGACGTCCGGTTTGTGATCTCGCACGCCGATGGCCACCAGGTCTTCGTACGCCGTGTCCCCCGTGAAATACAACGTGGGACCATTCTCTACCGAAGCCAAGTAGCCCACATGCGTCATGTCGTCCGCCCCGAAACCGATAGAGAAGGTTGTGCGCAGTGTGAGATCGCCGAGCGTGTGGGATTTGTTCGGCCACGTCATCATGATTTGTTCGGCTGGGATATCGAATTGAGACTGCAATCGCTCCCACGTTTCCGGTGGTGCTAAATAAGGGCCCTGGCCACCCGCCTCGCGGTAACCACGAACCGTGTCCGGGTCCATGTGGTCCATGTGCGTGTGGGTTAACACATACATATCCACGCCCTGCAAATCTTGCCCTGTCATCGGTGCAGGTACGCGGCGCTGGGCGTTCATGCCATACCGGTCACCATCCTCCTTACATGCGTTAGAGAAGTAGGGATCCATGACCACTAATTTGCCGGCGGGTGACTTTATGAAATATCCAGATTGTCCAATCCACCAGACAGCGATCGATCCAGCGGGGACCTCATAGTCGCGCATCTCGTCGAGTGTCAATTCAGGCATCTGAGTACTAATGGAGGCATTATTCCGCTGGAAATTCGTCGGCGCTTAGCAATTATGGCGGAGCTCGATGTCACGCAACCTCGCATTCTATCGAACGCCAACCCGACATGGGACCCGGGGCTCCCCTCATAAGAGACGCTAAATCAAAAAAACCGCCCAGTGAGACCACGTGCCATGAATTGCAGTGCCGTACCTGGCGTTCTTGTCTCCGCTCGAATGCCCGTAGCTTGACGCGACTCGAGAGAATTTGGCCCGTTTGGCATGGCCACCAGAGTCTGACGACATCATCGAAACGTGAAATCAAGCGCCTTACGGGTTTCAGAATCATTTTCCGAGTAGCGGCCTAAACCAGCAACTCGGGGACGACCCGAGCATTGTTGACCTTTGATTCGGTCGCGTTCTCTTCGATTCCGTGAACGTTGTAGGTCAATCGTTCGTGATCCACGCCCAACTGGTGCAGGAGCGTGGCGAAGAGATCGGGCACACTAACGCGGCCGTCGACGGCCGCGTAGCCGATTTCGTCCGTGGCGCCGTGCACAAAACCGGCCTTGAGGCCACCGCCGGCCAATAGCAACGTAAAACCATGCGGGCTGTGATCCCGGCCTGTGCCGCCTTGGGAGGTCGGCAGGCGCCCGAACTCGCCGGTCCAAACGACCAGCGTCTGCTCTAGTAATCCTCTTCGCTTGAGGTCCGTAATCAGTCCCGCCGACGGGAGATCCGTCTTGCCACAGATCGTCGGCAAAGCTCCTTTAATGTCACTGTGATGGTCCCAAACGTTATGAGGGCCCGGTGGCAAAATTTGGATGAACCGCACGCCCCGCTCGACTAACCGCCGCGCCAGTAACAATCGACGGCCATACGATGCCATCTCGGGTCGATCTAGTCCATAAAGCCGTTCGGTTTCTTCGGTCTCATTGGATAGATCCAATTCCGGTGCCGCGTGCAGCTGCATCCGGGCCGCCAGCTCGTAGTTCTGAATCCGTGCTTCCAACAGAGACTCCGTTGGATATCGTGACCTCTGCAATTCGTTGAGTTTTTCCAACAACCGAAGATTGTTTTCTTGGACTCCGTGAGCACGCGCTTTGACAGGGTTCAAATTCAGCACCGGATCCCCTTCAGACCGCAACTCGGTACCACGAAACTGAGCCGGCAGCCATCCATTGGTGATCTGCATCGCCCCACCCGAATGAAACACGCCTGGATCACGAAGGCAAACGTAGCCCGGCAGATTACGATTCTCGCTCCCCAAAGCGTAAACGGTCCAGGCACCTAAGGTCGGTCGGCCCGGCCGATTGTTGGCGGTGCACATCATGTAAGTGGCACCAGGATGATTTGGATCGTTGCTATACATCGACCGCACCACGCACAAATCGTCAACGACCTTGCCCAAGTGCGGTACGAGCTCTGAAAATTCTATGCCCGCTTGCCCATACCGACTGAACTTGAAGGACGTGCCCAACAACGGCTCTTGACTGGGGACGTTCGCATTGCCCCCGCGAATTTCGGACGCCTTCTGCCCATGGCGCCTGCTGAGCTCAGGTTTCGGATCAAAAAGATCCATCTGACTAGCGCCACCATTTTGGAAAAGAAAGATGACCGATTTCGCCTTGCCGGCAAAATTCCCCAATCGGGCCGTCATGTCGCGTGCCGCCACACCCGCGGGGGACGCGAATAAGTGGTCGTCGGCGAGCATTGACGAAAGCGCGACGCCGCCAAACCCGAGTCCAAAGTTCCTGAGAAAGTCGCGACGCGGGGAAATCGGCTGGATCGGATCATTGTGGGGAATTGATTGAAACATGATCTAGCTCTCTGTCCAGGGTACCTTTGGATCAATAAATCTTCGTTCTGCTAATGCATTGTCGCTGCTTAAAATTCAGGCGGCGAAAACCGTAGGCTAGCGCCGTGCGGCTGATTTCGGTAGCCCTAATTCTTAGCCGTGACAAAGCGCTACTAGCCAAAAGCTTAACCGATTGGTAAAGGTCGGCGAGTCCAAAACAGCACCGCCCGCCCATTATTTTCGAATTTCCAGAAAAAATCGTTTATTCCAAGTATAAGAATTCATTGGTATTCAACAGCGTTTGGCACAGTTCGGTAAGTGCCTTGAACTCAATCTCCTCATCGGCGGCCTCTTCATTTTTCAGCAACTTCTTCTGTTGGTCGAGGTATTCCCGGCTCCACTCCACTTCCAGTTGGGCCGGTTGTCGGGAAAGCGTCAAATGATAGGCGCAGGCGACTTGATCCTCACCCGACAGTTTTGAGACCTCCGTCACCCGTTGCGCCAGTTGCGCCGCCTGATCCATGACGAACGCGTCGTTCATCATCGCCAGGGGCTGAAGGGCCACCGCCGAATCGACGCGCTGGCAAACGCCCGCGGTCACAATTGGCTTGTCGAATACGCTCAAGAAGGAAGGGTTATAGATCCGCCGATTCAACAAGTATAAGGTGCGACGCCACTGGGAGGTTGGTGTTGCCAGTCCCTTGGTGGCGACGACGATGCGACCATCTGGGTGGTATTCAAGCGGCACGGGCTGACCGCCTGGCGTGCTGTCGAGCCGTCCGGCGACGGCAAGGATCGAATCACGCACCGCCTCCGCCTCGAGCCGTTTGAGCCGAGCTCGCCAAAGTAGTCGGTTTTCTGGATCAACCGCGTTCGGAGCGCTGGTCGATGCTTCGGAATTTGGCTCGCCTTGCACATTCTGCACACGAGACGACGCTTGCCGATAAACCGATGACATCATGATCCGCCGAATGGTCCGTTTCAAATCCCAGCCATCATTCGCAAAGTCGGCGGCGATCCAATCGAGCAGCTCCGGGTGGGTCGGGGCCGCGCCCGACACGCCCAAGTTTTCGACGGTTGTCACGATTCCATTACCCAGCAGGTGTTGCCAAATCCGATTAGCCATCACCCGGGCGACGAGTCCGCTGGCCGGTGAATCGCGGTCCGTCAACCAATGTGAGAGAGCTGTACGGCGGCCGCTATTGTGTTCGAATCGGACGCGAGTCCCATCGCTCTCAGGCGACGTTCCCGCATAGCGAGCAAATAATTGGTCCGTCGCTTCATTCGAAAGAACTTTCAAGAATTCTGGGGCGACCTCGCGGCGAGGCTGCAGATATTCGCCACGTTTGAACAGATGGGTGGTGGGCGGCGTGTCGTGATCGTACATCGCCATGATCCAACCATGGGACCGCTTCCGCGAATTCAAGCTGGCGATTTCCGCGTTGTGGCCCGCGATCGATTCCTTGTCTTCGGGGCCGATGGCGGCTTCCGTTTCTTCCGGTTTGACAGCGATCAAGGCCTCAAGTTTCTCAGCCAGATACTTCTGTATTTCGTTACGCTGCTCGGCGGGTAAATCCAACGCCGCCTTGGTGTCCGCGCGAATCGGCTCGGGCAGCGTGGCGATTTTCTCTTCTCGCAGTTTTACCACGTACGTTTGTTTCAACGCCTCAATCTTTGCGGTGATTGCCGCGACTTGTTTGTCCAGCTCGCCGTTGTGCAGATTGATTTCCGCCAACGTGGTGGACGACACGTCAGGCAAAGCGCGAACTTGAGGATTCTTCCAACTCGGGACGTTCAAGGCCGGCGCGAACAGCGCCATCAGGCTGTAATAACCTTCCTGCGAAACTGGCTCAAACTTGTGACTATGGCAGCGGGCGCAGGTCAGCGTCATGCCCAGCACGCTGGTCCCAAGTTGCGTGATCGTGTCATGCAACACCGACCAAATGATGAATGGTCGGTTGTCTTCTAAACTGATGTCTTCACAAGAACGCAAAAATCCCGTGGCTACTAACTTTTCGATAACTGCGGGTGTGTATCTTTCGGCTGAACGCCAATCCACTAACTCGTCGCCGGCTAGCTGATCGTGGAGAAAATCGTCATACGGCTTATTTTCGTTCCACGCCCGCACGACCCAGTCGCGGTATCGCCATTTTCCTTTGATAAAACCGATCGGCGGGCCAAAATCGTCGTCAAAGCTAATGGTGTCCGTGTACCCGACGATGTCCAGCCAATGGCGCCCCCATCTCACTCCAAACTGCGGAGAAGCCATGAGTCGGTCTTGTAAACGATGGGTCGCGTCTGGGCGAGGATCCGCCACGAATCGATCTACTTCATCGAGCGATGGTGGTAATCCCACCACATCAAAGTACACACGTCGGATCAGCCGACGTCGGTCCGTTTCCGGCGAAAGATCCAACCCGTGTGCTTGCAGCTTTTCTCGCACGAACACGTCAATGGCTGTTCGCGCACGCGCGCCCTTCGCAGCGGACACTTGCCGTACATCCGGCGTCGACAGCGATCGAAAGGCCCAATGCTGCTGGGCGGCCGCGCGGAAACTTGCCCATGCAGAGGAGTGGGTGACTTGTTCGTCGGCCTGGGCACCCTCAGAGATCCATCGTTCAATTAAGTAAATCTCCACATCCGACAATTTATCCTCTTCCTCGGGCGGCATATCGCCGTGCAAGATCATGTCCATCAAGATGCTCCGAGGCGCACTGCCCCGCACAATCGCGGGACCGTTTTCGCCTCCTCGCAGTATCGACGTCAACGTTGTCAATTCGAGGTCCGCCTCGGCATCGTCGCCCTCGTGGCAGTCGTAGCAATTGGCGGCGAGTATCGGCTGTATGTCCGTTTCAAAATGCGGACTCACGTCGGGTATATCGAGCTGTAGAAAATGAGTTCGCACGCGTTCGGCGGTAAGCACGTGGTCGTAAACGGCCAGCTCGTCAAGCTCCCCTTTAAAATGCTGGATGAACGGATTGTTCTCCGGATCAAACGACAGCGCACCAATCACCAGTGGCTGGCCTGTCCGCTGTGAAGGTGTAACAGCTATGCGAGCTGTTTGATTGACTTTTCCGTCGACGTAAATGTTCGCATTCGCGCCAGCTTGTTTTGGGTTGAAAGTAACAACAACGTGGGTGAATTTGTCCGTGGGAATTTCGCCCGCTTGATCAATAAACGCTTCCGTCCCAGCACCGACGCCGAAGCGCAGCCGTCCTCCCGAGCCACTGTTGAAAGAGACCAAATACCAACTGTTGTCGGATCCATTCGGCTCGTAATCGCCCTTGGAGAGGATGCACTGCGTACCCTCGCCGCCGGATCGAGGGCGAACCCACAGCTCGATGGTCAGCGAATCCGTGATATCCAAAACGTCCGGCGTCGGACGAACAACAACCCGCGACTGTACGCCGTCAAATCCAACCGCCGTGTTCTCGGGCGACACCGAATCTTTCAACGCCCCGTCCACGCCCAGCTGGATGTTCTGGTAGACACCGTCCGTTGTTGGCGAAGAGTCGGCCTTCATGACTTGCGCCGCATCGCGGGTGACAGTTCCGTCCGATTCGTCGAATCTATACAGGACAACGGGTCCGTCGCTTAGGATAGCTTCGAGATAATCAGCGTCCGCGGCAGGGAGCGAGTGCCACCACGGGATGATGGTGAACAGGAATGCAATGCGTTGGAAGCGGAATACCATGGGTGCCTTACCCCGTGTTGTTAGACCGACCGATATTGTAGCGTATTGCGGGGCTCAATCATAGGCAGTTGAAGATTCCTCAATTACTTCGCCATCCTTTACGAGCAATGCAGGCCCAAACGGACCGGCCTATGACGTTCCGAGCAGGCGCGACAAAACTTCAGACAGACCCGATTTGGAATCTCCAGAATCCGGGAACTACAGCGTGAATTGAGTTCCGTTTACTCCTTTCTGGCCTCAATTTCGTGTCGACCGCCTGTGACACGGATGATGATTTCATTGTCCGCCAACTCGATTCCCGGAACGGACGTGGCCTGCACGGTGATCTGATAGTGCCTACCGTTATGCGTCATGACAAAGACTGTTTCTTTGATAACGGGAATGTTCTTTGATAACGGGAATGAAGCCGAGCGGTCTCTTCCTTTTTGCCTGCTTCTTGATATTCATGAACGTTTTTGCGTTTTAACTACTCACCCGTTGCTGTCGATAGATCGTAATACCTGTCTACGCCGGGATGTTCGACTGACGTTGTACGGCCATCCGCCCAACGGACGGTCAGCAGTTTCAATTCCTTCCGCGCGCCCAATCCAAAATGCACCGTCGCTGGATGCTGTGCCGTGAAGGAATCTCCCGTGAGCACGGGTTGGACGAAAAGTGTATCTTCCGACTGGACCATCACTTTGGCTCCAATGACCGAACCTCCCTCCGCTGAGTCTTGCAGCCGTATGCCAATCCAATGGTTATCGGTCTCCATGGTGTTTCGCCAAGCAGTCAGGCGATAGGTTTCTCGTTTTCCCTGCGTCATGTATTCCGTGACCAACAGGTCCATGCGACCGTCACCGTCGAAATCGTCGGATACCACTGCCCGACTGTCGAACTCGAATGCGACGCCCATCAGCCACGCTACACCGATGAACTCCTTACCGTCGCGATTCATCCACAATTTGTTGTGTTCGTAACCATTCCACGATATCTTTCCGTTGGCGAAGTCCTTGAGTGACAGGTCGAATAACTTGTCAATATCCGCATCGTACTCCGAGGACTCGACGTAGATGTCATGCCTCCAGAACGACGTACAGTAGTCTTGGCACGACTCGCCCGAGCGGTGGCCATTGGCAACATAGATGTCCCGGTCCGCATCGTTGTCAAAGTCGAAGCTGGAGCAACCCCACGACCAACCGGTACGCGCTACCTGGCCGTTGAAGACCGGTATGGTAAAGCGGCCCGTCCCGTTATTCATGTACATGCGATTGCCATAGCCCATCACGGGCCGCATGGCCTGGATTTGTGCATATTCCTCGCGTCCCAGTCCAAGTTTACTGAGTCTCCTCGCCGTTGTACTGGACATGCCAATTACATAGAGGTCGAGGTCCCCATCGCGATCGTAGTCGGCCAGCGAACAGCCCATCCCAAAAGCATGTCGCTCCACCAGCGCGGTGTCAGTGATGTCGCGAAACTGCCCCGTTCCGTCGTTTTGGTAGACGTCCACGCCGGAAAAATCGCTGACTACCACGAGATCGAGATGGAGGTCGTCGTTCAAATCGACAAGAGTTCCGGCGTAGGTGCGACGATTTGCTTTTTCGGTCAACCCTGCCCGCTGCGTGCCATCGGTGAACTGGCCGGTACCGTCATTAAACAATAGGTAATCGGGGAAGCCGTCGTTGGCATCGTAGTAGGGTGTCGGCATCTGGCCAAAGATGAACGGCGGCTTGTATTGGCCCACCCAAAGGTCAAGATCACCGTCGCCATCGACGTCTCCCGCGCTAAACACTTGAGGACGATCAAATTTGATGTCACAGGCTTTTTGGCCCTCGGCTGTGAATCTTCCAGTCTGGTCCGCCTCGAACCAATAAAGGAAGTAATCACTGCCAATGCAGACGTAATCGGGCCGGCCGTCGCGATTGAAGTCCGCGACAAGGCCGCTAACGATGGTGCCCTTGGGCACGCGCAGGAAGTTTTCTGGATAGTATTTGCCGCTGCCCAGGTTCCGAAAAACGATGTTGGATTCGCCCAAGATAATCTCCGACTTGCCATCGCCCGTTAGATCATAGACGAGCAATGGTTGAGCCCGCGGAAGTGTTTTTCCGGTCGATGGCAGCGCATGGGGCTTAAAAACTGGCGGTCCCTCGCGCGTTAGGCAGTTCAGGTTCGCGACGGTCAGCGAATCGATCCGAGGCGATTGGGCCGTTGAGTCCGCTGTCCATTGAACACGTAGTTCGCCGCGCAAAATGATGCGAAGGTCCGCAGCGTCCACATGCAGCAGGAAGCTGACGACAGAGCGAGCAGGATCGTCCCCAATGGCCGGCTGAAACTCCCTGTGGTGCCATTCACTTTCGTGCAGTTGATATCCGGCGTCGCTCATCTGTTTCAGCCAGTCGGCGAATTGTGACTTGTCCAGCCACTTATTTCCTATCGTGTAGCTGGTCTGCACAATGTCCCACTCCAGGCTTCGCTGCTCTTGGGGAGTCGGGAGGGCGATCCTACGGAAGCTGACCTTGTTGAAGGGTTCCAAGTCATGCTTGGATGCGCGCAGTTCGTCCCACATGGAAAAAAACACGCGTTCGAAAGCCTGAGCATCGACTTCGGCTTTCCATACTGTCTTGTCGTGCTGCTCACGCTGCTCGACAAGTCTTCGCAATGCTCCTTTGGTGCCGCCGTCAGTTGGTTCCGCGGGAGCAGGCGGGGGAGGAACCATCAGGGTGGCCGAGGCCATCAATAATACTGAAAAACGGATGTTTTTCATCTGTGTTGCCA
>Ga0310121_10001336_pt1 | contig 25478 bp, 27 predicted proteins | sample CB27_Tmax_986_MG_FD_203504 | JGI IMG/M metagenome (GOLD analysis project Ga0310121, IMG submission 203504) | Marine microbial communities from Western Arctic Ocean, Canada - CB27_Tmax_986 | ecosystem: Environmental > Aquatic > Marine > Oceanic | place: Canada: Western Arctic Ocean | collected...
CGCCCCGCCGGGGCCGATCAGGAGGGTTTCACTCACGATGGCTCTACATCATGCTTCCCACCTCCCAGGGCGTCCCCTGGCGCAACAAGACCTGACCCCGCCCTCCCCCCTCCTCCCCCCGAAACGGTGCTGAAGGCGGGAAAGGACCCGGGAGCCGCTCCCGGAGACGCTTCATCCGCCAGACGGCTTCGGCGGGCGCGGGCGCGGCGCCGAGAGACCGGGGTAGGAGGCACGCCCGCGCGGGTGGCTACCGGTATACCCGGTAGTCCAAGTCCGGGAAGATGTTGTCGCGCTCCTCGAACTCGCGCACGATGGGCTCCTCCAGCTCGCACTGTCCGGTGAGCGCCCGGTAGAGGTAGTCGAAGCGCGCGATGTGGTCGCGGGTCCGCTTGTTCGCGTACTCCACGGTGGTGTTGGTCTTCATGATGAACGCCCAGTCGGACGACTGGGCCAGCAGCAGCTCGCGGGTCGCCTGGTTGAGCGCCCGGCGCTCGACGTCGCCCGGATGCTCGTGGCGACGGGCCAGCTCGACCATCCGCTCGGCCGTCATGTCGAGGTGCGGGTAGATCCAGTCGTTGGACGAGTTGAGCCACACCTCGGCGTAGCCCTGGGCGCCCCACGTGCTCATCGGCGGCTGGCACAGCTCGAGCTCGTCGTGGCGGTCGAGGTACTCGGAGGGCGTGATCGCCTTCACCACGTCCTGGTCGTGGTGCATCTTGCGAAAAAGGTAATCGAGGAACTGCGGCCCCTCGAACCACCAATGGCCGAACAGCTCGGCGTCGTACGGGCTCACCACGATCGGCGGCCGGTCCATGTGCGCGGCGAGGCGCTGGACCTGCTGCTCGCGGTTAAAAAGGAAGTTCCCCGCGTGGAGCGCCGCCTTCTCCATCGCCCAGGCCCGCACGTAGGGTTGCTTGTGCGCGAGGTCGACGCCCCGCCCGCTGACCCGGTGGTACTTGATGCCGAGGTTCTTCCTTTGCCCGTCGGGCAGGAAGTCGGCGAGGTACTCCATCGGGAGCTCCCAGCCGATGTCCTTGTAGAACTCCCGGTAGTCGAAGTCGCCCGGGTAGCCCGACTCCGAGCTCCAGACCTGCCGGGAGGACTCCCTGTCGCGCCCGAAGAAAACGATTCCCCCCGGCGAGGCGATCGGGGCGTGGACACCGAAGCTCGGGCGCGGGTGCGCCTCGGTGAGCCCGTGGGCTTCGAGGAAGCTGAAGCGCAGCCCCGCTTCCTTGAGGTAGACCTCGTGACCGGGAAGGTACGCGCACTCGGGCAACCAGATTCCGGCCGGGCCGCGCTCGAAGTGCTTGCGGTAGTGCTGGACGGCCACCTGAACCTGCGCCCGCACGGCCTGGGGCACTGGATCCATGAGCGGCAGGAAGCCGTGGGTGGCGGCGCACGTGACCACTTCCAGGCGACCGCTGTCGAGGTGGCGACGGAAGGACCCGACAACGTTGCTGCCCCACTGGTCCCGGAAGAGCCGTCTCACATCTTCGAACTCCCGGAGGTACCACCAGGCCAGATCCTCGAGGTGTGGCTGCTCGCGCTTCGTCCTGTCCGTCTCCCGCGTTGCGAGCTCCACGAGGCGGTCGAGGTGACGGTTGTACCGCTCGACCAGGAGCTCGTCCGTCATCATGGAAACGAGGGGCGGCGACAGCGTCATCGTGAGGCGGTACTCGACGCCGTCGTGCACCAGGCCGTCCAGCACTCTGAGGATCGGGATGTACGTCTCCGTCAGGGCCTCGAAAAACCAGTCCTCCTCGAGGAACTCCGGGTGCTCCGGATGACGGACGTAGGGCAGGTGCGCGTGAAGAACCGGGCACCAGTACCCGACTGAAATCCCCACCCCTCCTACCTGCGGAAGGTGTCGCTTGCTCCGGGTCGGCCGGAGCGGTCGCCACCAGCCGGTCGGAACGTGTCGCTGGCCCCGCCTCGCTTTTTCGGGGTAGCGTCGGCACCGTTCCAGGGCTCGCGGGCCAGCCCGGCCGCGCGATCCGCCGTCGCAGCCGCCTCGGCCTCCGCCGGTCGCAGCTCGCCGGCACTGCGATAGCTCTGCCGCCGCCGTGCCCGCTCGCGCGAGGGGCCCACTCTCGGTGTCACGACCGAGTTGCTCTCGGCCAGCTGCCGGAATTCTCCGGAGGGCAAGGTGACCCCGAGCTCCGCGCGATAGGTGCGACGAGCGGCGTCGGTGCGGATGTACCACCAGCGAGCGCCCTGGGGCAGCAGGATGTCGCTCATGCCCCCGCTCACCGGATCCAGCACGCGCAGGGTCAGCCGTGACAGCGCGAAGGTCCGCTCGCCGAGGCTGCGCGTGAGTCCCTTCATCGTGTCCGGGCTGACGTCCCAGTACGCGAAGACCCACTCGGGGTCCCGCACGAGCAGCCGCACCCGGTTCACCCCGTAGCTTTCGGGAAAGAGGAAGCGCTCCTCCTCAAACAGGCGCTTCGGGAGGTCACGGGGCAGGTACTTCGCCGAGCGGATCTGGTCCTCTTCGCTGAGACCGGGGATGGCCCCGGGAGGTGCGCCGGGGGCGCCTTTCCACACACGCCGCGGTGTCCGGGCGAGAGACGAGCGCGGGCGCTTCTTGGCCCCGGTCTTCGCGGCCGCTTTCTTCGCACCCGCTCCCTGGGCGCCAGTCGTCTTCTTTGCGGCCTTCTTTTTGGGCGCAGCCTTCTTCCTGGATGCAGCCTTCTTCCTGGATGCAGCCTTCTTCCTGGATACAGCCTTCTTCCTGGATGCAGCCTTCTTCTTGGATGCAGCCTTCTTCTTCGCTGTGCCGCGAGACGCCGCCTTCTTCTTGGCACTGGCCATAGAAGGAAAGTATAGGAGAGGCGCTTCGGCCGCGGCAAGGGGATTGGGGGGAGATATGGGCTATGGGTTGTTCTGGCCCTGGGGTGTCCGCTGTTGTCGTGCGCGACGGGACATCTCGCGAATGCGGCGCGCGACCTCCACTTCGAAGACGCGGAGCTTCGCCTGCCGGACCGGGGTGAGAACGGCGTCGAGCGCCTCCCGTTTCTCCCGGACCCGCCGGGGGCCGTCCACCTCGAGAGCCTTGAACGCAGCCAACGCTTCTTCGATCTCCGCCTCCGTCGCCGTGCCGGACCTCAGCAGCCTGCGCATGCCGCGCAACGCCCGCCCGCGTCCCTGGATGAGCTGACGGCGCTCTTTCTGAAGGCCCTTCACCAGGAGGACGACGTTGACGAACTGCTCGTCGCTCAGATCGAGGCTCTCCTGGATGTTTGCGATCGCGTAGGCGTCGACCATGCGAAAGGCCTCGCCCTGCCTGCCCGGGGTGCGTTGCGTCCGCTCCTGTGCGAACGCTCCCGGCGTCGCCACCGCCCACACCAGCCCCACTCCCAGAATTCCTAGCCAGCTCACAGGTCCCCCTCTCGCCGTTCGGCACGCAGCGCCTCGACCAGCGCCGCCGATTCCTCGTCCGACAGCGCGACGATGAAGGCGCCGATCCCTCGTCCCTCGTCCCACCCCGCCAGCTCATCGTTCTCCAGGGCAAACCCGCTCACCACCACGAGGTCCAGGTCCTCCTCTATGGGCGGCAGCGCCGACCATGGGGGCAACGCCTGGGGTCCACCGCTCGCCCCTGGCGAGTGACCGCCGAGCGAGAGCGCAACCACGATCGCTCCTGCCGTCGCCGCCACGGGGACCAGCCATCCCCACGGGAGCCGCCGCCGAGGCTCCTCGGCGATCCTCCGACTCACGTTGCGTCGAAGCACCTCCCAGTAGAGTCCCGGAGGCTCGGGCACCTCCGCCTGCAGGGCAAGATCCAGGGTCGCCTGCGCCTGCCCGAGGCGCGAAGCGCACTCCTCGCACGCGGCGAGGTGCCCCTCCTGCTCGAGCGAGCTCGATCCCTCGAGCAGCTCCGTCATGATCTCGTCGCTCAGATGAGCCGCCATCGCGTCACCCCCTCTCTTCCGCGACGAGCTTGCGCAGGTTGCCCAGCGCGTGAAAGAGGTTCGCCTTCACTGTTCCCACCGTCGAGCCCAGCACCTGAGCCACCTCCTGGTGCGTCAACTCCTGATAGATCTTGAGGATCAGCGTCGCCCGCTGCTTCTCGGGCAGACGCTGCACCGCCTCGCGCACCCGTCTCGCCTGATCCCTGCTCTCCAGCCGCTGGTCGGCCCGGATGCCGGAGTCGGGCAGCGTCTCGGGTAGCTCCTGGGTGTGCGGCCGGCGCTTCGCCAGGAAGTTGAGGCACGCGTTGACGCCGATGCGGTAGAGCCAGGTCGAGAAGGCGCTCTGCCCCCGAAAGCGTCCGATCGCCCTCCACGCCTTCAGAAAGACCTCCTGGGTGAGGTCGTTCGCGTCCTCGTGGTTGTTGACGTAGCGAAAACACAACCCGTACATCTTCCTCTGGTAGCGGACGACGAGCTCGTCGAACGCCTCGCGCTCCCCCCGCTGACACGCCTCGACGGCCTCTCGGTCTGCCTCTCGTGGGCTCCCGGGCCCCTCCGCCGGGGCGGCGCCGGCAGCAAGAACGAGGGGCAGGGCCTGGGCCTGAGCGGTCACCGCCATCCGTTCTTCTTCCCCTTGCTTGCGGGCTGCTGTCAATCGCCCGACTCGACCATGAGGCCACCCGCGGGGCCGGCCGCTCGTCTTCGAGAGACGGACGCCCCTGACCCTTTGGACCGCTCGCCCTCCGAAAGGTTGGCTCTCAGTCGAAGCCGCTCCACGACCATCGGCCCTCCGGCCTGCATTCGCAAGGTGACGGCCCGCTCGCCGGTCCGGACGGAGAAGCTCGCCACGAGTCCCCCGGCCTCCGGCTCGAGAGAGGCCCGACGGCGCGGGCTCCCCGGGGCGTCCGGGACAACTTCGAGCGTCCCCCACGGGGGACCCGTCCCGAGCCGCTGACCCAGAACCCCAAGCTCGTACGTCCCGGCGGGCAGGGCCAGGCGACGACCCAGTGGCGCCCCGTCGGGATGCCGGTGCGGCTCGTAGAGAGGCCCCCATCCCAGGGTCGCCGGGCTCCATTCGCCCTCGGCCGAGTCCACGGTCGTCCAGCCCGGGGCCAGAAGCGCGGGACGGCCCACGAGACGAACGGAGTCGCGGTCCCGCGTCCGAGGCTCGGCCACCCACCCCGCCACCTGTGCTGCCGCGATCCATCCGAGGCCGGCGGCGGCCACGCGCGCGGCGGTCGGCCGCTTCGGACGCCAGGGCACCGCGAGGAGAAGGCTCACCGCCCAGATCCCGGCCAGGGCGTCGTGGCGCGGCTCCTGGAGCACGTACCCGGGCAGAAGGCCGCTCCACTCCTGGGCGCCCGAGCGCTCTCGGAAAAGCGGCGCGGTCCCGTCCCGATCGCGGTGCACGAGCCGCGGCTGCCAGGCGCCTTCCAGGCCGACCCACAGGCCCCATCCCGCGAGCAACGCCACCCCCGCGGTCAGCCCTCGCCGTTCCCAGACCAGCGCCACCAGAACGGCGAGCACCCCGACGATCGGTACGAGGAAGCGACCGGGTGGATTGAAGCCGCCGCGCCACATGTGCCACGACCCTGCCGTCAAGACGACGACGGCGACGAGCGCCAGCACGGCCACCGCCTGGACCCGGTCCCGGCGCCACAGCGCGACGAGGCCGGGTATGGCAAGGACAAAAACGGGGGCGTACACCAGCAGCCCGAACTCCTGATCCAGGAAGAGGCCTGGAAGTCCCTCGGGCAGCGTGTCGAGAGCCAGCTCGGGACGTCGACCGTAGACGCGCCGGGGGTCGACGAAGCCGTAGAGGAGCTGATGGTAGAGAGCGATCCCCGCCGCCGAGACGACACCCGGCAGCACCAGCGCCGCCGCAGGTGCGACCCGGCGGTGACGCCAGAGGGCATGCAGCACGACGATGACCGCCAGCGGCGCATAGCGGACGTTCAACCACGGCAAGGCGGCTGCGGCCAGGCCGATGGAGAGTGCGCCCCCCAGACCCAGTCCCGGAGAGCGCCCCCGCCGCAGCGCGAACGCCACGGCGAGGGCGGCGGGGATCTCGGTGAAGACGAGCCCGACGTAGTGCAGAAGCGGGGGCGTGAGGGCGAACAGCCATCCCGCGGCCTCCGCCACTCCATCCCGCCCGGTCAGCTCCCGCACCCACTCCCGGATTTCCCGGGCCAGGAGCGCGGCAAGAAGTGCCAGGAAAATGGAGGCGCCGGTGTACCCCGCCAGCGCGTAGGCCGGGAGCACCAGGAGCGACAGGCCCACGGCGTGGAGCGAGTAGATCTCGCCGCCCTGCCCTCGCACGCGGTAGTGCGGCTGAAGCGGGGCGTCCTTGAAGACGGTGTATCGCCCCTCGGCGTAGTCCTCCTCGAGCGAGAGGTCGCCGTCCCGCAGCAGGCTCTCCGCCACCATCAAGTAGTGAGGCTCGTCCCCCTCGGGTCCGACCTGGAGCTGAACCCGGCCAGCCGCCACCACATAGAGGAGGAAGATCGCCGGCAGGAAGATCCGACGCGCCGGCCTGCGGCCCACGCCCACGGCGACGATCGCCAGCCCGGCCAGGCCCAGGGCCAGGAGCGGAGGGCCGGAGGCCGCGCGGACGCCAGCCAGCGGCACACCCCCGATGATCAAGGCGCCAGGGAGCAGGAGCCCAGCGCACGCCACCAGGGCACTCCGGCTGAGTCCGGAAAGAGCCAACCCGGTGATGGCGAGGAGGATCACCCCGGCGGCGGTGACCCCGGCCCAACCGAGAAGGATCCCTCCCGGACGGGCGGCGGCGCCCCCCACGCCGAGGAGGGCCACGAGGGCAAGGCCGGCCGCACCGGGCAGCCAGCGTCGATGGTCGAGGGACGGCTGAGCCAAGACGCCGCGATTCTACGGCACTCGACGGCGAGACGAGTGCTTGCCCCAGCGGCGCCCCCGGGGCCATAGTTGAGGGGAGGAGAGGGCCATGGCTGCCACGAGACGATGGCTCTGGGTCGCACCAGTGCTGCTGGCGTCCACCGCGTGGGCCGACGGAGGTCCACATGAGGAACGGGGGCGTGGTGCGAGGCGTGATCGTCGAGCGCACCGCCGAGGTGGTGGTGATCGAGACGGGACCCGGCCGGGTCACGCTTCCCCTCTCCCGGGTGAAGCGGCTGGTCGAGGCCGACTCGGCGCTGGGAGACTTCTACAGCTAGGAGGCCACGCTCGCCCCCAACGATGCTCAGGGCTACGCCCGTCTGGCCCGCTGGGCGGAAAGCCACGGCCTCGCCACCTACGGGCGCCAGACGTCGCAGCAGGTCCTGAAGCTCGACCCGCGCCACCCCGAGGCCAACGCGGCCGTCGGGCGCACCTACTACGACGGCACGTGGATGCCCACGAGAGAAGCCTATCGGCGTCAGGGGTACATCCCTTTCGAGGGAGGCTGGGTGACCCAGTCCGAGCACGAAGCGATCCTCCGCGAACGAACCGAGCGTCGGGTCGCAATGGCCGGCCGGCGCGAGGCGGAGCTGCGCGTCCGCGAGGCCGAGGCCCGAGCACGGGAGGCCGAGGCCCGGGCTCGTGAAGCCGAAGCGAACGCCGAGCAGGTCGACCAGGCGGCCGGCGGCATCCCCTACTGGTGGGTCCTGGCCGGAGGATCGGGCGGGCCCATCGTCGGGCCAATTGGGGGGCACCCCAGGCCGCCGCACACCAGGCCCGGGCGTCCCGGCCACCTGCCGGCCCGACCCCCGTCCGTCGCCACGGCGAAGCCGGGCCGGTCCATTGGGGCACCGCCAACCCTGCCCGGCGCCCTGCGGCCCGGCCGCAGCGCCGCTCGAGCGCCCGCTCCTCGGGTTCGGCGGCCAGTATCCATTGACTTTCGCCTGATTTTCGCCTATCTTGTCGGGTGAGGAGAACCCCATGCATCTCACCCGCCGGCAGAAGGAAATCCTCGATTTCCTGAACGACTACATCCAGCAGAAGGGTTACGCCCCCACCATCGAAGAGATCGGCTCGCACTTCTCCCTCCGCTCCCTCGCCACCGTCCACAAGCACCTCTCGAACCTGCAGGAGAAGGGTCTCATCCGCCGGGAGTGGAATCGCAGCCGCGCCCTCGAGCTGGTGCCCACCGAGGTGAAGGTCGAGGCGGTGGAGCTGCCCCTCCTGGGGCGCGTGGCCGCCGGCTCGCCCATCGAGGCCATCGAGGCGAGCGAGACCATCTTCGTACCGGAGAACATGGTCGGTCGCCGCGAAACGTACGTACTCCAGGTCAGGGGCGACTCGATGATCGACGAGCAGATCCGGGATGGAGACTACGTCATCGTCGAAAACCGCCAGACGGCGGACAACGGCGAGATGGTCATCGCTCTGCTGGACGGAGAGAACGTCACGCTCAAGAAGCTGTACCGCGAGGGCGGCGGCCGGGTGCGCCTCCAGCCCGCCAACGCCCGGCTCGAGCCCATCTACGTCGACCAGGACCGAATCCGCATCCAGGGGGTCGTGATCGGCATCCTGCGAAAGTACTGACCCGGGTCGCGGTACACTCGGCCTCGGAGGCATCTGAATGGCCGAGGAGAAGAAGGCAGCGATCAACTTCACAGTCGTCCCCGACGAGACGTCCGACGTCCCGCGGGTCTACAGCAACTTCTGCGCAATCCAGAACTCGCCCCTCGACTTCACGCTCACGTTCTGCGAGATGCTCCCCCCCAGCGAGAAACAGCTGCGGGACGCCCAGAGCAGCCATGTGGTGAAGGCCCCCGTGCGGGCTCGCCTGGTGGTTCCCGTGCAGATGATCCCCGGCCTGATCGCCGCACTACAGGACAACTTCCGCGGATACCAGGAATCCTTCGGCCAGCAGCCGAAGGGCCCCCTCAACTAAACCTCATTTCCGGACCTCCTGCGCCAGGGCTCAGCCCTAGACTGAGCGTGTGAAGGACCGGACCCGCAGCATCCTGCACGTCGACCTCGACCCGTTCATCGTGTCGGTGGAGCGGAGCCTCGACCGCTCGCTCCGCGAGCGACCGCTGGTGGTGGGCGGCGGCGAGGACGGCTCCGGGTTCGTGGCGGCGGCCAGCGAAGAGGCGCGCGAGGCAGGGGTCAGGGTCGGCCAGCCTCTCCTGCAGGCCCGACGCCTCTCGCCCGACGCCGTCTTTCGCCCCGGCAACCTGGACACGTATGGCCGGGTCGGGCAAGACGTCACCGCCGTCCTGCTCGCAGAGAGCCGCCGCGTCGAGCGGCCATCGGCGGACGAGGCGTACGTCGATCTGACGCCCGAGCGGCCGGACGCCCCGCGGCCGATCCGCGCTGCCGAGACCATCCGGGACGAGCTCCAGCGGCGCCTGGGGCTCGACGCGTCCCTCGGCCTCGCCTGCTCACGCCTGGCCGCGCGAATCGCTTCGGGCCTGGCCAAGCCGCGCGGGCTCCTCGTGGTCCTTCCGGGATACGAGCTGTCCTTCTTCGCCCGCAGGCCCATCTCGGCCCTCGGCGACCTTCCCCCTCACCTCGAAGCGGCTCTTGAGCGAGCCGGGTTGGCGACGCTCGGTGACGTGGCCGAAGCCGACGAGGCGGTCCTCGAGGCCGCGGTCGGGCCCCGGGCGGCCCGGGGGCTGAGTGCAGCCGTGCGGGGAGAAGGCGAGAAGGCGGTGGTTCTGGCCACACCACCGACGTCTTTGCACGAGGAGGCCCAGGTGCGCGATCCTCGAACCGACCTGGAGGCGCTCGAGCAGATCGTCGAGGCCCTGGCCCGACGCGCCGCTCGCCGGCTCAAGCCCTTCCAGCTCCTCGTCCGGGGAGTCACGGTCGAGGTGCGGCGCAGGGTGGCAGTCGATCGAAAGAGCGAGGCTTTTGCCCACGGCCTGGCCCGCGAGGGAACGATCGCGGAGCGAGCCCGGGCGCTGGCCTTGCCGCTTCTCGACCCCCCGGACGGAGTCCGCGCGCTCCTGGTCCGGCTGAGCCACCTGGAAACCCCGACCGCACAGGCGCCCCTCTTTCCGGCACTGCGTCCGGCCCGCTAGCGCGCATCCGCTGCGCCACCACGGCTAGAATCACTTCCGTGCCCTCTCCTTCGTCCCGCCCAGCGACCCGCGCCCGAGTCACCAAGATACTCGACGCGCTCGAGCAGGCCCACCCCGAGGCGCACTGCGCTCTCCGCTACCAGTCCGCCTTCCAGCTCGCAGTGTCGACGATCCTCTCCGCCCAGTGCACGGACGAGCGCGTCAACATGGTGACGCCCCACCTGTTCGCCCGGTTCTCCGACGCGCCGTCGCTGGCCCGCGCAGGCGTGGCCGAAATCGAGGAGATCATCCGATCCACAGGCTTCTTCCGAGCGAAGACGCGCAGCATCCTGGGCTTCGCACGAGGCCTCGTCGCGGAGCACGGCGGCGAGGTGCCCCGCTCGATGGCGGAGCTCGTCAAGCTGCCCGGCATCGGGCGAAAGACGGCCAACGTCGTCCTGGGACACGCCTTCGACATCAACGAGGGCATCGCGGTCGACACCCACGTCCTCCGCGTCGGAAATCGCCTGGGAATCGCCACGGGCGACGACCCGATCAAGGTCGAGGCCCAGCTCATGGAGCTCATCCCCCGCGAGCGATGGACGCGCACGACCGACCTCGTCATCTTCCACGGCCGAAAGATCTGTGACGCCCGGCGACCTGCCTGCGGGACGTGTCCGCTCTTCTCCATCTGTACCTGGGAGAGCCGCCAGGCCTGGGGCTCGGAGGAGCCCCTCCGAGCCCCAGGCCGACGCCGGGCGGGGGGACGGGTGGCGACGAAGGTCAAGCGGACGAAGAAATGACTCGTGCGCTCGCCCCGGCCGTCCAAAGGACACCCGAATCTCGCATCTGCCTTGACACGAGCCCCCGAATACCATAAGAATGTGCGGTTTGCGAGTTGCGCGGGAGAGCACGCCCGTGTGAAAGGTACCGACTGGATGCCGACATACATCCCCAAGGCGGGGAGCTTCGAGAGCCGTTGGTTTGTCGTCGACGCTAGCGGCAAGGTGCTTGGCAAGGTGGCTGCCACCGTCGCCAGCATCCTCAGCGGCAAGACGAAGCCGATCTACACCCCGTTCCTCGACACCGGAGACCATGTCGTGGTCGTCAACGCCGACCAGGTCGTGCTCACCGGTGCCAAGGAAAAGGCCAAGCTCTACCGTCGCCACACCGGCTACCCCGGTGGCCTGAAGACCGCCGCGGCGGCCGACGTGCGCAAGAAGCATCCCGAGCGCCTCGTCGAAGCGGCGGTCCGGGGAATGTTGCCGAAGACCAAACTTGGACGGGCGATGTTCCACAAGCTGAAGGTCTATGCGGGCGCGAAGCACCCGCACCAGGCGCAGAAGCCCGAGCCCCTCAACCTGTAGCAGGAGATCTAGAGCCTTGAGCACAACCCCCCTCGAGTATTACGGCACCGGGAAGCGCAAGACCTCGATCGCCCGCGTGCATCTGCGCCCGGGCACGGGCGAGTTCCGCTTGAACAACAGAAACCTCGACGAGTACTTCGGCGGGACAGAAGCGCTGAAGCAGATCGTCAAGCAGCCCTTCGCGATCACGGAGACGCTGGAGAAGTTCGACGTGCTGGCCACGGTTCGAGGTGGCGGCGTGTGCGCCCAGGCGGGTGCCATGCGACACGGCATCTCGCGGGCGCTGTGCGAGTACGACATCGAGCTGCGCCTGAGCCTCAAGAAGGCCGGCTTCCTCATGCGCGACGCCCGCATCAAGGAACGCAAGAAGTACGGGCAGAAGGGTGCTCGGGCTCGCTTCCAGTTCTCCAAGCGTTGATCGCTATTCTCTCTACGACTGCATTCCCCTCCCCTGTCGTCCCTGGGTGGGAAGCCAATATCGAGCCCCTGGAGGATGAGGGGCCGGAAAGCTCCGGCGGCCGCCGTGCCGCCCGGGGCTGACAAGGAGGCCGTTTTGTCCGAGACCGAGACCCCCGCCCCCGCGCCCAAAGCACCGGAGGAGGCTACACCTGACGCTGCCACTCCCGAGGTTACCGCTGCACCTCCTGAGGCTGCCTCTGCCCCTTCCGAGGCATCCAGCCCGGCGCCCGCGGTAGCCACTCCGGCCGCCGCAGCCCCCGCTCCCGCAGCCGCTCCCGCCGCTCCCCCCGCTCCCGCAGCCGCTCCCGCCGCTCCCGCCACTCCCGCAGCCGCTCCCGCCGCTCCCGCCACTCCCGCAGCCGCTCCCGCCGCTCCCGCCGCTCCCGCCACTCCCGCAGCCGCTCCCGCCACTCCCGCAGCCGCGGCAGCCGCTCCGGCGCCCGAGCCGGCCGCACCGCCGGAGCCCGCGGCACCGCGGGGCCCGGTCACGATCAAGGAGCTGCTCGAAGCCGGCGTGCATTTCGGCCATCAGACGCGCCGATGGAACCCGAAGATGAAGGACTACATCTTCGGCGAGCGGAACGGGATCTACATCATCGACCTCCAGAAGACCCACCGACTCCTCCAGGACGCTCTTCAGTTCGTCGAAGACCTCGCCAGCCAGGGCAAGACCATGCTCTTCGTCGGCACCAAGCGGCAGGCGCAGGAGGCGGTCGCCGAGCAGGCCGAGCGCTGCGGCATGCCCTTCGTGACCGAGCGCTGGCTCGGCGGTCTCCTGACCAACTTCGCCACGGTACGGAAGAGCCTGGAGCGGATGCGCGATCTGGAGACGACGCTCAATGGCGCCCTGGGAACCCAGCGAGAGCGGCTCACGAAGAAGGAGCTGGCGAAGCTGGAAAAGGAGCGGCAGAAGCTCGCGAAGAACCTCTCCGGCATCAAGAGCATGAAGACGATTCCCGACGCGGTCTTCGTGATCGACACCCGCCGCGAAGCCATCGCGGTCGCTGAAGCTCGAAAGCTCCGAATCCCCGTGGTCGGCGTCCTCGACACCAACTGCGACCCCGACGACGTGGATGTCCCCATTCCCGGCAACGACGACGCCTTGCGCGCCATCCGCCTGTTCTCGGGCCGGATGGCGGATGCGATCCTGCAAGGCCGGGGCCTCCGCGAGGCGACGCTGGCCGAAAAGGCTGGCGTAGCCGAGCCGGCGCGTGTCCCGAACGCCGCACACGCGGGACCGCCCCTGTCGGCCTGATCATCCTGCCGGGCCCCTGGGGCCCGGCCGTATTCGTCCCGGGGAGTCGCGAAACGCCCCTGGGCGCTCCGTTACCAGTAGTTTCGATCCCGAGGTACAGGACTCATGATGATTTCCGCGGAAATGGTCCGCCAGCTTCGACAGGAGACGGGCGCGGGCATGATGGATTGCAAGACGGCGCTGGTCGAGGCCAAGGGCGACGGCAAGGCCGCCCGGGACGTCCTCCGCAAGAAGGGGCTGGCTACGGCCGCCAAGAAGGCTGGCCGCGTCGCCAGCGAGGGCGTGGTCGCATCCTACATCCACCCCGGCTCCAGGGTCGGCGTCCTGGTCGAGGTGAACTGCGAGACGGACTTCGTGGCCAAGACCGAGGAGTTCCAGGCCCTGGTCAAGGACCTGGCCATGCACGTGGCGGCCGCCTCTCCCAACGCCGCCGTTCACGTGAGCAAGGACGAGGTCTCCGAAGAGGTCCTGAAGAAGGAGAAGGAGATCTACAGGGCGCAGGCCATCTCCCAGGGCAAGCCCGAGAAGGTCGTCGAGCGGATCGCCGAGGGCAAGCTCAAGGAGTACTACCAGAACTTCGTCCTCCTCGAGCAGCCGTTCATCAAGGACCCCAAGCTCACCGTCGAGCAGCTCATCCAAGAGAAGATCGCGGTCCTGAAAGAGAACATCGTGCTGCGTCGCTTCACCCGCTTCAAGATCGGCGAGGCTGCAGCCACGGATCCCGCCGCAGAGTAGTAGTAGTAGTAGTAGTAGTAATATCAAGGGCGTCGGCGTCCGCTTCCGGACGCCAGGCCCACCGAGGAAGGACTCATGCCTGGCTCCAAGAAAAGCCTCGCGTACAAGCGTGTCCTCCTCAAGCTGTCCGGCGAGGCCCTCCTCGGCGAGAAGACCTTCGGGATCGATCGGAACTTCAGCGACTACATCGCCAAGGAGATCAAGGGGATCCACGAGCTCGGGCTGGAGATCGGCATCGTCATCGGAGGAGGGAACATCTTCCGCGGCGTCTCCGACAGCGCCGTGGGCATGGATCGCGTCTCCGCCGACCACATGGGGATGCTCGCCACCGTGGTGAACGCTCTCGCCCTGCAGGACGCCCTCGAGCGAGCGGGTGTCTTCACCCGCGTCCTTTCCGCCATCGAGATGCGCGAGGTGGCCGAGCCCTTCATCCGCCGCCGAGCCATCCGGCACATGGAGAAGGGCCGCGTCGCCATCTTCGCCGCCGGGACCGGCAACCCCTACTTCTCCACCGACACCGCCGCGGCGCTCCGCGCCATGGAGGTGAAGGCCGAGATCATCCTCAAGGCCACGAAGGTCAACGGGGTGTACGACTCGGACCCGATGAAGAACCCGAAGGCCAGAAAATTCGACACGCTCCGCTACATGGAGGTCCTCCAGAAGGGGCTGAAGGTGATGGACACCACCGCCATCTCCCTCTGCATGGACAACCACCTTCCGATCATCGTCTACGACCTCAAGCGCAAGGGAAACCTGCGCAAGATCGTCCAGGGCGAGCGGATCGGGACCCTGCTCAAGGAGTAGTCATGCCGACCAAGGAGTTGATCGCGGACGCGAAGAAGCGCATGCACCAGTCGGTGGAGACGGTTCTTCGTGAGCTGGCGACCATGCGCACCGGCCGCGCATCGCTTGCGATGCTCGACGCCATACGGGTCGACTATTACGGCACACCCACGCCGCTCAGCCAGGTCGGGAACCTTTCTGTCCCCGACCCGACTCTCATCACGCTGCAACCCTGGGACCCCGCCACTCTGCCGGCAATCGAGAAGGCGATCCGCACCTCCGACGTGGACCTCAATCCCCAGAACGACGGCAAGATCATCCGCGTGCCGGTCCCGGCGCTCACCGAGGAACGACGCAAGATCCTGGTCAAGCACGCTCACAAGCACGCCGAGGAAGGGCGCGTCGCGATCCGAAACGTCCGGCGCGACGTGAACGACCACCTCAAGAAGGCCCTCAAAGAGCACGATATGGGCGAGGACGACGAGCGCCACGCCCTCGCGGAAGTGCAAAAGCTCACCGACGAGCACATCGAGCAGATCAACGACGGCGTGAAGAACAAAGAAACCGATATCATGGAGGTCTGACTCCGCCGATCCGCCAAAGTCATGTCTATGTTCACGCATCTCGACTGCACGAAGTGCGAAAAGCGGTACGAGAAGGGCCAGCGCCTCAACCTCTGCGAATGCGGCGCCCCGCTTTACGCGCGGTACGACCTCGAGCGGGCCTCTCGGGAGATGCGTCCGGGGCACCTCGCGCTGCGGGAGCCCACGATGTGGCGCTACCACGAAGTCCTCCCCGTCGAGGGACTCGACAACCACGTGACGCTCGGCGAGGGCTTCACGCCCCTCCTCGAAGCCACCCGCATGGGCGCCCTCCTGGGCCTGCCCCACCTCAGGATCAAGGACGAGGGTGGCAACCCGACCGGCTCGTTCAAGGCCCGGGGGCTTTCGATGGCCGTGTCCATGGCGCGGGAGCTCGGCGAGAAGGAAGTCTGCCTGCCATCCGCAGGCAACGCCGGGAGCGCCCTCGCCGCCTACGCCGCGGTGGCCGGGCTGCGAGCGCACGTCTTTCTGCCTCGGGACATCGCACATCTGTTCGTCATGGAGACCGAGGCCTACGGAGCGCACGTCGAGACTGTGGACGGCCTCATCAGCGACGCGGGTCGCGTGTGCGCCGAGCAGGCAAAAGAGCACGGTTGGTACGAGTGCGCGACCCTTAAGGAGCCCTATCGCGTCGAGGGCAAGAAGACCCTCGGCTACGAGCTCGCCGAGCAGATGGGCTGGACGCTGCCCGACGCGATCCTCTATCCCACCGGCGGCGGGACCGGACTCGTGGGCATGTGGAAGGCCTTCGAAGAGCTCGAGGAGATGGGCTTCATCGGATCCGCTCGGCCGCGCATGTACGCCGTGCAGGCCGAGGGCTGCGCGCCCATGGTGAAGGCGTTCTCCGAGGGGCGCGAAGACGCACCGTTCTGGGAAGGCGCCACCACGCACGCACACGGCCTCCGTGTTCCGAAGGCGCTGGCCGACTTCCTGATCCTCCGAGCCCTCCGCGAGAGCCACGGGGCAGGCATCGCCGTCTCCGAGGAGGAGATCCTCGACGGCGTGCGGGATGCTGCGAGGACCGAGGGACTCTTCGTCGCCCCGGAAGGCGGCGCCTGCGTGGCGGCAGCCCGCAAGCTGAAGGCCTCGGGGCACCTGAGTCCCGAGGACACGATCGTGGTCTTCAACACGGGCACCGGCTACAAGTACGTCGAGAACCTCGTCATGGCCGGCTGGGACAACGCCCCTTCCTGAGCGGCCACCGAGCGTGAGCCCCGAGTATCGGATCGCCGGCGCCCTCCTCGGCACCGCCGTGGGCGACGCCCTCGGCCTCGCGGCCGAGGGGATGTCGGCCCCTAGGATCGCCCGACGGTGGGGTCGTCTCGACCGATATCGATTCCTTGGCCAACGGGGGTTCGTGTCCGACGACACCGAGCAGGCCGCTCTCGTTGCCGCGGCCCTCGCTCGTCACCCCACCGACCCGCGGCGCTGCGCTGCGGACTTCCAGCGCGCACTCGTGGGCTGGTTCTGGCGCCTCCCCTGGGGCATCGGCAAGGCCACGATCAGGGCCTCCCTTCGAGCGACGTTCGGGCTCAGGCCGAGTGGAGTCCTCTCGGCCGGCAACGGAGCGGCCATGCGCGCCGTGGTCGTGGGAGCGTTCTTCCACGATCGGACCGACGAGCGCCGGGCCTTCGGGCGGGCGCTCGCCGAGGTCACGCACCGCGATGAGCGAGCCGTCCAGGGAGCTCTCGCCGTGGCCGAGGTCGCGCGCGCGGGACCGACGCCATCACGGAGGTCGTGACCGAGCCCTCGCTCCTCGCAGGCATCCGTCACGCCCGTGCCCTCGCAGCCGAGCTTGCACCCACCGAGCAAGCCGCCAGCGAGCTGGGTGTCACGGGCTTCATCCTCCACACCGTCCCCTTCGCCCTTTACGCCCGGCTCCGACACGCCCCCGACGCGCTCGTCGAGACCGTCAATGCCGGCGGCGACACCGATTCAATCGGCGCGATCGTCGGCGGCTGGGCTGGAGCGCTCGACGGCCCGCACTCCCTCTCCGCTGACCTCGTCGAAGCGCTGGCCGGCGGTCCCTTCGGGGGCGCACATCTGCGCGGACTGGCCGCCGCGCTGGCCAACGGCCACCCGCCGCCCCCCTACTCGGCCACCGTCGCCCTTCTCCGCAATCTGGCCCTCTACCCGATCGTTCTGGCTCACGGGTTCCGCCGCATGCTGCCCTGAACAAGTGAAAGGCTCGCCCTACGTCGTCTTGTTGCTCGCCGTCGTTCTGGTGTCCTGCGGCTCCATCCTGGTCCGGCTGACCGACGCCCCGGCCCTCGCCATCTCGTTCTTCCGCGTTGCCCTCGCCTCCCTCCTGCTTCTGCCCTTCGCCGCGTCCGACGCCCGGACGTCGTGGCCGAAGACCACCGCTCGGCAGCGCCTCGTCCTCGTCGCCGGCGGGGTCGCCCTGGCCCTCCACTTCGCCACCTGGATCGCGAGCCTCTCGTACACCTCCATCGCCGCGTCCGTGCTCCTCGTGAACACCGCGCCGATCTTCGCGGTGGTTCTCTCCCACTTCTTCCTGCACGAACGTGCCCCGGGTGCAGTGCTCGTCGCCATCCCGGTCGCCAGCGTGGGCGCCGCCATGATCGCGCTAGGCGACCAGGACGCCTCACCCGGCACACTCTTCGGCAACCTTCTGGCTCTCACGGGCGGTCTGATGCTGGGCGCCTACCACGTGATCGGCCGAGGGCTCCGAGGAGCGCTGCCTCTGAACGCCTACGTCCTGGGCGTGTGGGGCACCGCCGCCGTCACCCTGGGAATTCTCGCCGCGGTGATGGGCGTGCCGTTCAGTGGCTACGGGCCGGGAAGCTGGCTCGGGTTCCTTGCCCTGGCGCTCATTCCAACCCTCGGCGGCCACGGCCTCCAGAATCGGGCGCTGCGCCTGGTGCCCGCCCCCACCGTCGGGCTCTTCCTCCTGGGCGAGCCCATCGGCGCTTCGACCCTAGCCTTCTTCGTCTTCGGCGAGGTCCCGGGGACGTGGACGCTGGCGGGTGGCGTGATCGTGCTGGCCGCTCTGGCGTTCGTGCTCACGAGGTTGGGCGAGGCCACGGCGCCAAGCCAGTCGTCGGATCAGTCGCCGGACGGAAGCTCGTAGACCAGTCCCCAGGGACCCGAGGCAATCGGGACGATCTCGTCCTCCCACGGCCGAGCAGAACCCCGGAACTGCGCGCTTTCCCGACGTCCCCAGAAGAGCAGCCGAGCGTTGACCGCCCGGGCGTCCTCTCGCCAGGTCGGCTCCCCCTGCATGAGCGCCACCAGACGCTCGCTCACCATCGAGGCGTCGACGCCGTGGCTCCACAGGTGGCCGGCATAGCCCAGCACCACCGGGTGCCCACAAAGCGCCACGGGATGATTGAAGCTGGGAGCGACGGCCACGCGCTCGGTGACGGGACGCGACGCAAGCGCTCGGCACACACCCTCGTACTCAGCCAGCCTCAAGACGTCGAGACGCGGCCCGCCGCCGACCGAGGCCGCCACCACGCTGACAGCCCCCGAAAAGAGCAAGCCAGAGACGGCCGCCACGCGCCACACCGGCCCGAGCCGGGCCAGGACGAGCGACCCGATCGAGGGCAACGCCAGCAGATAACACCACAGCATCACCTTGGTGTTGTCCCACTCCCACGGGGCCAGGCGAACCAGGAAGAGGAGCGCGAAGACACAAAGCGCCGGCGCGAGCACGAGAACGTCTTCTCGATGCCCTCCCCGCAAGGCGAGGCCGAGGGCCGCCACCGCCAGCGGAAGGAAGAGTCCGAAGTTGACGAGCAGGAACACGCCCGGATCGTCGTCCCCGATTGTCCACCCCGCCTTCCAGCCCACGAGCGCCGCGGCACCGAAACCGTCGCTCACCTGCCACACCGCCCAGGTGGCGGGCACGAAGGCCCAGCCGAAGCTCGCCCACGCCTCACGCAGGCGGCCGCCCCCCAGGGCCCACGTCGCGTAGACGAGGGACACGAGAAGGAACGTGTGCAGGTGCACGAGGGGCATCGCCCCCCAGAGGACACCCTCGACCCAGGGGACGAGCCCCGGCTCACCGCGCAGTAACCGTCGGCGCCAGCTCCACAGGAGGAGAAGGCCCACGGGCAACGCCAGCAGCAGACCGCGCTGGGGAACGAGAAGGGCCAGGTACAGGTTCTTCCAGGCCACGGCATTCTGGTAGTCGATGAGTCGACCCGTCCAAAGGAGCTGGAAGCCCGACACCCCGCCCGAGAAAAGGAAGCCGGCCACTGCCAGCGCGCCGCCCCAGCGGCGAAGGGTCACGGCGCAAAGCGCCGCCCCCGCCAGGCCGAGCGCCGGCAGCAGCGCCCGCAGGCCCGCGCCCATGACCACGAAAAGCGCCGTGAAGAGATCCACGCCGAACGGGTATCGGAGTTGCTCACCGGCTGCAATGGGGTTCTCCGGCCAGAAGTGAGCGCCACCGGCGAGGTATTGGATGTACGTCCAGTGCAGGGGCAGGTCGCCGTGGTTGTAGACAGCAAGCGTCTCGAGCGTTCCGCCGCGCTCGAAGAGCAACCAGCCGAACTGGCGTAGAGACACCGCTGCGAAGGCGAGCAGTGCCAGAATCTCGAGCTGCGTGAGGCTTCGAAACCAGACGACGAGGCGGCGCCCCCGCCCCAGATCCTCCCCACCCCCCGGGCTGGCTGTTCCGTGGCCGGCCAGGACCCCGGCCGCAAGGCCGCTCAGGACCGCTGCCGCCACGACCCACCCGTGCAGCGCGCCGAATACCGTGGCCAGCAACGCCGCGACGAACGTCGCGACCGACGCGAACACGACACACTCGACAACCAGAACGGGAGCGAGTTCCGGTGATCGCTCAGTCATCCCCGGGCTTCATCCACAGCTCGTGCACATCGGATCCGCAGATGAGCTGGCCTTTCTCCACAGATCGGCCCCCGATCGTCCACACGGAAGCCCGGATCTTGCACATCCGCACCCTGGGTCTTCCACAGAGCGCGCCTCTTTTTCCACGGAGTGGGCGAGCTTTTCCACGACCCATTCACACGCAACCGGTCCTTTTTGCACAGAGACGGCCCTGCTCTTCCACAGCCACTGGCGAGTTTTCCACTCCCAGACCCCAGCCACGCACACGTCCTCCACAGGCGATCCACCGAGCGAAGGCCGTTTTCCACCGTGGGATCACAGGTTCTCCACATCGCCCTCGGAACGAAAGGCCCCGAGGAGAATGTTGCGCTCTCTTCACCCCAGCGCGAGGTCACTGGCCGAGGGGAGCTCCGGCAGGCCGGTCGCCTCGAAGACCGCTCGAACGACGGCCCGGGTGACCACCTCTGCCGCGACCGCGCCGACGACGAGGGCCGGTGCGTCAATCGTCATCTCACGGGTCGACAGCGCGAAGACAGTGTCGCCGTCCCACGGTGTGTGCACCGGACGGATGGCGCGGGCCAGCCCGTCGTGGGCCATCTGCGCCACCTTCGTCGCCTCCGCCTTCGTCAGTGTGACGTTCGTCGCCACGACGCCGAGCGTGGTGTTCTCGCCGGGGCCTGACCGGGCCGGCCCCTCGCCGTCCAGCAGCGCGTCCATCGCTCCGCGAAGCGACTTGCCGTCCTCTGTCCGCACGCCGGCCACGGGGCGACCGGTCTGCGGATCAATCACGTCGCCCACGGCGTTCACGGCCACGAGAGCCGCCACGACGGCTCCTCCGGGGAGGTGAGCCGCTGCGGTCCCCAGGCCGCCCTTCATCGCCCGGGCCAGACCGAGAAGCTTCCCCACCGTCGCCCCGGCCCCGGCCCCCACACAACCCTCGGCGACGGGCCCCTCCGAAGCGACGCGGGCCGCTTCGTAGCCCGCCTTGGCGTCGGGACGGATTCGCCAGTCACCCAGCGCGAGGTCGAAGAGGATGGCCGCGGGCACGATCGGAACCCTGGCCCCGGCAAGCGGAAAGCCCACTCCGCGCTCCTCGAGGAACCGCACCACGCCCGTGGCCGAATCCAGCCCGAACGCGCTGCCACCAGAGAGGACGATTCCGTGCACCGCCTCGACCGAGTTCACGGGATCAAGCAGGTCTGTCTCACGCGTGCCCGGGGCGCCCCCGCGCACGTCCACACCGCAGACCCCGCCGGCTTCAATGAGGATTGCCGTACAACCCGTGGGCCGTCGAGTGTCTGTGAAGTGCCCGACCTTGATTCCGGAAATGTCGGTCAAGCCACCCTTGCCGGGTGTCGCGGCTGCCCCGGGAGCAGCGGCCCCCGCCCGCGGCCAACCCGCCGAAAGACCCGCGGCCAGGAAAGCCGAGAACTCACGCCGCCCAATCGTACTCATGCATCGGATCCTAGCACCGCGGGCCGCCAGGCCGTGGCGAAGACAGCCAGTCCGAGTCCCACCCCGACCACCGAGGGGACCCAGTCCCCTTCCGGGGTGCCGCGGAGGGCGAGGAGCGCTCCCAATGTCCCGACCACGGAAAGGACGATCGCCACCCGCGCCCGCCCGGCGCCGGGCCGCGACGAGAAGAGGCCGACGAGAAGTGGAACGAAGAGCGCAGCCGTCATGATCCCGTAGAAAATCTTGAGCGCCGAGACGACCGACGGCAGCACCATCGCCAGAGTGAGCCCGAGCACTCCCCCGGCCACCGCCGCCAGCCGCCCGACTCGGAGCAACTGCGCGTCGCTCGCCCCGGGTCGGAGCACGGCCTGATAGAGGTCCCGGCTGAGCGAGGTCGAGAGCATGAAGAGGATCGCGTCAGCCGACGACAGCTCCGCTGCAAACAGCGCCGCCAGCCCCAACCCCCCGAGCCAGGGCGGCAGGACGTCCATGGTGAGACGCGGAAGCGCCATCTCGGAGTTGGCGAGGCCCGGATCGACCGACCGCATCGCCATGCCCAGGAGGGCCGGCACGAAAGCGAACAGGGCCAGTGCGGCCGCGTTGAACAACACGGCCCGCGACGCGGCCCGGGCGCTACGAGCGCCGAACGTCTTCTGAATGAGACCCGGCGACACGATGAAGGAGGGCACGAAGATCACCACCAGACCGAGGATCCCGGCCAGCCCCATGCCACCCAGGCTCCCGTAGTCCCCGGCGGCCTCGGCCCCAGCCGCCGCCTGCAGCCCGGCCCACCCGCCGCCGGCCGACCACGCGAACGGAACGGCCAGCAGGAAACCCACGAGCAGCGTAGCGAGCTGCATCAGGTTCACCCACGCCGACGCCACGAGGCCCCCGCCGCTGAAGTAGGCCGTCACGATCAGCCCCGACAGGAGCGCTCCCAAAAGACGGGGCAGGCCCGCGATCACCTCGAACGCCCACGCCATGGCGATCAGCTGCCCCGCCAGGAGCGCCACGGTCCCCAGCCACAGGATCGCTGCGATCATCACCCGCACCACGCGGTCGAACCGCCACTCCAGGAAATCGCCCACGGTGTAGAAGCGATGCTCTGCAGCCAGCCGGTGCATCCGGGGCGCGACCAGGAGCCCGAGAACCAGGCAGCCGATCGCCGCCGAGCCAGACCACCACCACGCGGACAGTCCCTGCCGGTATCCGAGACCCGCGGCCGCGACGGTGGAGCCCGCGCCGATGTTCGCCGCAAGGAGCGTCGCGAAGATCATCCCCGCAGGCAGCGCACGCCCGGCCACGAAGAAATCGTGCGGGCCACGCACCCGCCGGCTTGCCCAGACCCCCGCCCCCACGAGGGCCACGGCATAGGCGAGGAGCAGAACGTGGGTCGCGGTCATCCGTGGCCCGGGTCAGACCCTCACATTGGGATCGAAGAGCTTGCGGTGCTCGTCGAGGGCGAAGCGGTCGGTCATGCCCGCGATGTAGTCACACACCACCCTATGGATGCCGTCGCGCTCGAGCTGCTCCTGAAAGCGCGGCGGAAGCTGGCCTGGCTCGCTCACCAACGACCTGAAGAGGTCGCGCAGGATCCGCCCGGCCTTGTTCCCCATCCGCACGACCCGGTAGTGGCGGTACATCTCGTGCAAGAGGAACTCCTTGAGCTCTCGGACGCGATCGACCATCTCCGGAGAGTAGCCCACCAGGCGGCGTCCAGCGGCCTTCACGTCTTCCACCGACGAGACCCCCGCCTCCTGGATCGTGCTCAGCGTCGTCTGGATCAGATCCTGCGAGCAGCGATCGATGATCGTCCGCACAACGTGATGCCGGATCATCCTCTCGTCTTCGAGACCTCGAGCCAGGGCCCCGTCATAGGCCTCGCCAAAGAGCGCGACGGAGCGGATCTTCTCCACCGCGAACATGCCGGAGCTCAGCCCGTCGTCGACGTCGTGGTTGTTGTAGGCGATCTCATCCACGAAATCGACGAGCTGTGCTTCGAGCGTGGGGGGTTGCCCCGGGTCGTACTCCTCGGGAACGTTGGCGTCCGCGTCGGGCCGATGCTTGATCATCCCCTCGCGGACCTCCCAGGTGAGGTTGAGACCTGGAAACTCGGGATAGCGCTGCTCGAGCACCTCGAGGATCCGCAGCGTCTGGCGGTTGTGCTCGAATCCCCCGTTCTCGCTCATCATCTCGTCCATCACGCGCTCGCCCGAGTGCCCAAAGGGCGTATGCCCCAGGTCGTGGCCCAGGATGAGGCACTCCGTGAGCTCCTCGTTGAGACCGAGCACCCGGGCCACCGTCCGCCCGATCTGCGCCCCCTCCAGGCTGTGAGTCAGGCGCGTCCGGTAATTGTCGCCCTCGTGGTTCACGAAGACCTGCGTCTTGTACTCCAGCCGCCGAAACGAGGAGCTGTGAATCACACGGTCGCGATCCCGCTGGAAGCAGGTGCGCAGAGGGTGCTCGTCCTCCGGGTAGCGCCGCGCCCGGCTCTCCGAGCTCTTCATCCCATACGGCGCCAGCAGGGACACCTCCCGCTCCTCCTGGCTCTTCCGGTCCACCCTGAACATCCCGACCTCCATGCCTGATTCTATCCGCACGACGCCACTGGCCTGCGCGCCCCAGGCTTACCCCTGCTTCTCAACCCTCTCGGCCGGACCGATTCACCCCCGAGACAGAGTCCCCCGCAACTCAAACCGTCATCCAGAGGAGCTCCAACTTGGACGTGCGACGAAGGATCTGTCAACAGCTGCCACTGAAGGAGCGCAGTCGCGTCCTCGGGGCCCAGTCCTCCTCCAGCCCCAGGTCGCCCAATCGACCGCGCCCCTGAGCCCCTCAGGTTTGCCGCCCCCACGCCGCCTCTGCTAGACTTTTCCGGTTCCGCCTTGGGCCACTAGCTCAGATGGGAGAGCGCCTGGTTCGCAATCAGGAGGTCGCCGGTTCGATCCCGGCGTGGTCCACCAACTTACGAGGATTCGGGTCTCCGGTCAGGACGGTTGGAGGCGACTTGGAGGCAAAAGCGGATCCGCGCGGAAGGCGCGGTCGACGACCGGCTCCGAGAGGTCGCGCGGAGGGTCGCGAGCAGCTAGCCTGGCTCTGCCACAGGCTGAATGCGGCGTTTCCCGGGAGGGTCTCGGGGGGATTCGGTCTCCGCTCCCGGTAGAGCCTCCAGACAGCAGAACGCCCCAGGCCGGAGCCTTGGGCGGGAGGATCGCGGCGGCTGTGACACTCCCGGAACCGACACACGGAGCCGGGAGCGACGCCTCGCCGCCCGGTAGGCTCCGCTCCATGCTCAGCGGAGTCGTGTGGTGGCAGAGGGACGAGGCGATCTGCGCATAGCCCGCCTCGCCGGCGGAGCCGAGGCTTGATCAGCCAGCGCTGGGCATCTGGTAGATCATCGTGGATTCGCCGCGAGGTAGTCGTTGGCGAAGAGGTCGAGCTTTTCGCCGACGACTTCCTCGACTTGCTGTTTGCACGACGAGGCGGGCCCTGCCAACAACCAACCCTCACTCCAGATTGCAGCCCCTGCTATCTTCGACGAGTGAGCTAGTGGGACCAGTGCCTTGACCTCCACAGCCACGCAAGCGGCGTATCCCCCCTTGATCTTCACCACAGTCACATTCACATAGACAAATTCGGGCGCGACGGGTGCCCGTCTACCTCATCGTGAATGACGGCGTCTGGAGGGTGCGTCATTTCGTCGACTTGCTCTACCGGGTCTATTTGATCGACGCCCAGACGGAGGTGCTGGGGCCCTTCGAGATCCCCGAGGACCCGAAAGAGCTCGGGGCGTTCGTCGAGGAGTGCCGGGACACGATCATCCGCAGATTGGCCGTGCTCCAAGGTAATGGAGAAGGTGAGGATCGAGCACTCAAAAGCGCATAGAATAGAGCTTTTCATGCTATTATTCGGCCGGATGGGATCGCCGTAGGATCGCCGTCTTCGTCAACATGGTCGTCGGGGGAGGCACGGAACGTGAAATCAAGCCGCGGCCGTTTCATTACCGTCGTCATTGCCACCGTGGCCACGGTGACCTGTGGCGAAAACTCGTCCCCGACCGCGCCAACCCCATCGACGCCAACCACAACGACCCTCTCGGTCAGTGCCTCGGCGATCACGTTAAGCGTCGG
>Ga0310121_10001338_pt1 | contig 25460 bp, 6 predicted proteins | sample CB27_Tmax_986_MG_FD_203504 | JGI IMG/M metagenome (GOLD analysis project Ga0310121, IMG submission 203504) | Marine microbial communities from Western Arctic Ocean, Canada - CB27_Tmax_986 | ecosystem: Environmental > Aquatic > Marine > Oceanic | place: Canada: Western Arctic Ocean | collected...
TTGTAGAGAGTATTTGCCAAGCCGCGTCTTTTTGCCGAAGTCGTAGGTGAGCTGCCATGGGCCAGCGCCCGTGTATTCGTAGAACGTACCGGGATTGTCATCGAAGGCTTTGTCTGCCCCGAAACCTGGGTTGGCCTTGTTGGAAAACGCGTTGCCCGAGCCGGTTACATCGCCGAACCCTGTGCATACGTCAGTGTGGCTGCAATTGGTGCTATCGGAGCAGGTGGTACCCGCCGCCTTTCCACCCTTGGCCGAACATTCCGTGGCCACCCCGGAAGCGGCACATTGGATCGAGCCGCTCAATTTGCACGGGCCGGCCCCATCGGAACATGCGTTGCCCACATCGGTGAAGCCTTCATCGGTCGTGTTCGAGCAATTATTGTCCGCCGAATCACAGAGTTCATGGTTGCGGACACCCGTGGCGATGCCGTCGGTGTGTAGCGTGGCCACTTCGTTGGCCGAGAGTGCGTAGGTGTACAACGCAAACTCGTCGAGCCGGCCCACATAAGGAGACGACCCGCTGGTTGTGGTTCTTCCGAGCTGGAGCGCTTCGGTGTTGTCGACGACCAGTCCGGGGTACGTACAACTCTTGTGCAAGGCTCCATTCTTGTAGATGGACATGGTGGTCTGCTTGGACGCGTTGTTGGGCGCGACGGTGACCGTCAAATGGACCCAGCCTTCCGACGCTTTGACCTTAAGATCGTTGGCACAATAGAAACTTGATGTCCCGATTTGGAAGTATGGGCGCACCAAATTCTGCATGCTTGCAGTCGAACTGGAGCCATAATAGCGGAACTCAAAGGAACGCTTGGCATCGTATCCTTTGGCCGCCAGCACCGAGAAGTTCCCCGTTGTCATGGTGTACGAATTCATCCAAAACGCCACCGTTCCACCGGATTTCTGCATGTTCATCAGAGTGGAGTTTCCAACCGACACATAGCCACCACCCGCCATGTCGAACGCGCGCTTAACTTTGCCGCCGTTGGCTGCGGTCAAGGAGACGATGCCTATCATCGTGCCATCGAGGCTGGGTTCGGCTTCATTGACTGCCGTGGTGCCGTTGATTCGATCAGCGGTCAAAATGACGGCGGCGCCGTCTTTGCTGCATTGGACCGCGTCTTGAGTTTCGTTGCATGTGTTGACACCTTCTTTGCAGGAGTCGGCGTCGGCGCCATCACAGGCCGTACCCAGATCGTAATCTTCGTCAATGCCGCCGGACGGCGTCCCGTTGTCACAGTCGTTGTCTACGCTGTCACACATCTCCAGGGCGCCGGGGTAGGTGGTGTCTACTGCGTCGTTGCAGTCACCCTTTGACGTGGTGTCGTAGGGATCTACGCCTGAGCACAAGCACTTGCTGTCGGTGGTGACACCGTATGTATCGTTGTCTTCATCGTGGTAGTAGAGCGCACATCCTGTTGCATCTTCTTCGTCGATGATGTTGTTGCAGTTGTCATCTTTGCCATTGCAGGCTTCCGTCATGGCGGGATTGACCGTTGCGTCGGAATCGTTGCAATCACCGGCGACGGTTGCCGTGTATGGATACTTGGGCGCGCAGAGGCACTGAGTGGAGCCCATGACGCCATAGGTGTCGATGTCTGCATCCAAATAGTAGACCGTACAGCCAACCGCATTGGGCTCATCGATGGAGTTGTCACAGTCATCGTCTTTGGTATTGCAGGACTCTGATGTGGGCGTCACTTGGCCGACACACAATCCAAAACCACCCGAGGCACACGTTTTCGTACCGCCGTTGCATTCACCCACATTCAGGGTACCCACCGGCCCGTCGTAACAGGATTCGGAATAGATGTTTGGAGTATATGTACAGCCATCGGCAGCAACGCATGAGTCATCGGTGCACACGTTTCCATCGGCGCACGGAGTGAGTCCACCGCCTTCGTTGCATTGACCCGTCTTGTTGCATGTCTTGGCGGCGATGTGTTGCAACACACTGCTGCCACCCGTACAGAAGGGGGCCACACAGGATTCGCCGTAGCATCCAGTCGTATCGCTGATGACCACAGCGGCACATTCTTTGTTGCCATTGCAGGAATATTCGGTCCGTTGACCTTTGCAATTGAGAGCATCGGTGCAATTGGGTGCGATGTTGAAGGCGACGCAATCGGCGATCGTGGCACAGCACTCGCCACTGCTACAGCAGTAACCGTTTTGGCAGTGACCAGCAACGCACTCGTAGCCGTCTACGCAGGCATCTCCATTTTGCTTTCGTGGAATACACGTACTGTTTGTGCTGCAGTAGTGCGTGGTGGCGCACTCATAGTGGCTGGAACAACTAGTACGGCATTGGGTGGCACCACAAACATAGGGGCTACAACTCTCTGTTCCACCATCGCCACAACTGCCCTTCGTATTGCAAATGTCAGACATGAAATGCGTGGCGAATTTCGTGCAACCGCCACCGATGCACCCAATGATGCGACCACTCGATTCAACGCCGGCACCGAGTGTAGTACCGTCCACATCGGCGGGATCAACCTCCGAAATTTCGATATTCAGAGGGCTATTTGAGCTGAACGATGTTTTCAGCTTGAAGACCAACTCCATCACAAAATCATTGCCGTTCACGGTACCAACGCTGTCGAGATAACTCCCGTTGATGGCAGGTATCGCCGCCGCCGTGGAGTAAATACTGAACTTCACGTTCCCAGCCCAATCCGACGAATTGACTGGGTTGGTCAAAATATCGTGGCCACCACCACCGGCGAAAGGCGGCGGCAGCGATGCGCCCGTGGGTTGGTCGCAGGTATCAATAGCGCCATTGAGCGCCGGACAACTCGCGTTGAGCATCGTGGCCTTGGCGCCGTCATACTTGAGCCTGAACGCGATAGCCACCGGTATATTGGTCTGCGTTTTCCCGGCCAGTTTTACCGTACATTTTACCAAGGATCCGCTGGCACCCGTCAGCTTGCACAGATAGTCTGTGGGCGCCGAGCAGGATTCCGGACCACAGGTCACGGAATTACCGTAATAACCACATGCTCCCCCACCATTGCACAGCCCGTTCCGTCCGCAATCGGACTCGGGTGTCTCGGGAGAACACTCCGATTTCACATCGAGTGTGGAGGGTGAGAATGCACATTGGCCATTGCCATCACAAACTTGGCACAGTGCGCACGTACCATCCGGGTCCGTATTGACCGGGACGTATCCGCAGTTGCCAATGCCATCACATCGACGACAACTGCCACAATTCAGTGTGCTGATGGGGAAGGAACACTGGCCGCTGCCGTCACAGGTTCCACCACATGGACCCACACCGTTGCACTCCTCATCCGGATCTTGGCCAACGGGAACTTTCGAGCAAGTTCCCACCGAGTTGTCCAAATTACAGGCATTGCATTCGCTATCGCACGCGGTGTTACAGCAGTAGCCATCTACGCAGTGGTCGCTCAGACATTGTGTGTTGTTTGTGCAGACTTCACCGAGCTCTTTCTGATCGACACAAGTGTTGCCACTGCACCAGTGCAAAGGCTTGCAATCCGGGTCGGCCGAGCATGTTGTGTGGCAGAATCCCAAACCATTGCAGTAATAGTCACTACAACCACTTTCAGGATCCGTGCCGACGCCATGGGCTGCACAGTCTCCGATGGTTCCGGGGAGATTACACTGTGCGCAGGCCGAGGTGCATGCTGTCGCACAGCACACGCCGTCGACGCAGAATCCGGTCTTGCACTCGTTGTTTCCACCGCAGGGTACGCCATTGAGTTTCTTGGGTTGGCAGATCGGTGTGTTGCACCAATGGGTGCTCACACAGCCATCATCGGTCATACAACTTTCTCCACATGCCGTGCCATTGCATTGGTACGGTGCACAACTTACGGAGCCCCCGTCCACGCAGGTTCCTACGCCATCACAATAGTCCGTCAATTGGGATGTAGCGCTGTCACATGTGGGTGACGTACAGATTGTGGCGTTGGCCCATTTACGGCAGGCACCTGCACCACTGCATACGCCATCGTTGGCACACGTCGATGCGGGTTCAATCGCACATTCGGAGAGTGGGTCGGTATTTTCCGGCACCACGACACACTTGCCAGAACCGTCGCAGACATTGCACGCCGCGCAGTCATTCTCTGGGTCGGTGTCTTGGGGATGATTGGTGCAACTTCCGGCCAGTCCAGGCAGGTTGCACGATTCACAAGCGGTGCCACAGGCTGTATCACAACACACGCCATCGGTGCAGAACCCGCTGACACAATGACTGTTTCCGCCGCACGGTTTGGCGAGACCCTTCTTGGGTTGGCAGGTCTTGTTCGGTACGTCGCAATAGTGCGTATCGATGCATTCGGCATCCTTCTGGCAACTGGTTAGGCACGTATTGGATCCGCAAACATACGGATCACAGGCGGCTTGTGTCGGGTCTTGGCAAAGCCCCAGGCCATCGCACACTTGCTTCGAGAAGCCAATGCCGGTCTCGCACTTGGGCGGGACGCATTCGGTCTCATCAACCCACAAGCGACATGCGCTACTGCCGTCACAGGAGCCATCGAGATCACAGGTGCTCTGTGCTTTTGCATCGCATTCGCCCTTTGGATCCAAGCCAGCGGCTGTTGGCGTACAGGTGCCAGAGCCATTGCACACCTCACACAGGGGACATTGAATGTCCGGATCGCTGCCGGCTTCGGAGTAGTTCGAGCATTTGCCCAATCCATTACAGCGGATGCAGTTGCCGCAATTGAGGGTAACCGGTGGGTACTGGCAGGATCCGCTACCGTTGCAGGTACCGCCGCATGTGCCGGTTCCGTTGCACTCGTTGTCCGGATCGAGGCCGCCGGCAACATCCAGGCATTGCCCAGGTGTGATGTCACATCGGTTGCACAGAGCCGTACAGGAACTGCCGCAGCAATAACCATCGACACAGAAGGAACTCTGGCATTGGTCATTACCGTCACACTTGGCGCCGGTTTCTTTTCGTGGGATGCACTGACCGGTGGCCGCATCGCAATAGGCGTTGGGATTGCACTGGGTCGCATCCACACACGTGGTCCAACACTCTGTGTTATTGCATGCGTAGGGATCACAACTGTATGTGCCGCTATCAATGCAACTACCCGTTCCATCACACTGGTCGATTGTGTGAACATACCCATCGATACAGGCCTGAGGCTGACAGACCGTTTCGCCGGCATACAACTGGCATGCGCCGCTCCCGTCACAGTTGCCGTTGGTGGCGCAGGTTGACACCGACGATTGGGCGCAGTCCCCTTTGATGTCTGTGCTCACGTCGGATATGGTGCATTTTCCCGTTCCATCGCAGACGTTGCAAAGTGGACAGTCCATATCCGGATCGGTTCCGGACAAGACCAGATTGGTACAGCCGCCGAGACCATCACATCGTCGACAGAGACCGCAGTCCACCGTCGCTTTCGGGTACTGGCATTCACCGGCTCCGTCGCATGTACCGCCGCACAGTCCTGTGCCGACGCACTCATTTTCGGGATCTTGTCCGTTGAAAATGTGCGTGCAGGTGCCTACAGCACCGGCGATGTTGCATCGCTCGCAGAGGCTGTCACATGTTGCATCACAACAGACACCGTCCACACAGAACCCACTCGTACAGTCGACGTTTTCATCGCACGTGGTCCCGTTGGGCTCTTTGGGTTTGCACACATTGTCGCATGTGCAGTTGGCGTCACAGTCCGCTTCACCGGAGCAAGATGTGGGACAAATGGGTCCCGTCTGGGTCGCGTCACCGGTGCAGTACAGTGACACGTAACAGTTGCAAGCTTGTGCTTCTGTGTCTACCAGACAGCCCCTGTCGTCGTCGATGATGTTGGTAGCACATTGGAAGGACACACACATTGGATCGCCACGAGTACCCTGACATGTTGCGCTCTCATCGCAGGTCGGCGCGATCGTGAACGAAGTGGGGCATTGGCTGATCTGGGCACAGCAAATGCCCACGTCACAGCAAATGTTGTTGGCACAATGTCCGCCCGCACAGGCATTGCCGCCATCGGTTGCTGGGCATGGCGATCCATTAAATCGTTTAAGCACACCGACGTTTGTACTCGGAGCGATTACGTTCCCGGTGAGCAGTGGCTGAAAGGCACCGCTTACGGTGGTCGACGTGCACTTGCCCGAACAAGAAGTGATTTCGGGAAGGGCGGCATTGAGTACGATCACTTCGTCGATGAGCCCCAAGAATTGGTTGGAATTGACGGACGAACCGCCCGCTTGAGCTACAAACACATCGTGCGTGTTGGCCGCCAAGGGTTGCGCAAAGTCCACAGAGGCAACGAATACCCCATTGATATACAGTCGAATCGTTAAGCTGTCCCATGTTGCGGCGACGTGGGTCCATTCGGTCATCGATGCCGCAGAAAGTTCGAATCCATCAAAGACCGTTTTTAGGACATTGCTTTCATTGATCGTTACGAAGGGGCGCCCTTTGTGCAATCCGAGTCCAAATTGACCGGGGCTGTGGATGATCCATTGGGTGTCCGTTTCACCGATACCGCCCCACTTCACCCACGCACCCAGCGTCAAGCCGTTGCCGAAGTTTACCGTTTTTGTTGCCCGTAAGCTGACCGCGTCCTGAAGCAGCCCGGCTTCATCGCCATACTGGCCACAGGACAATCCTTTGCCCCATTTCCCGGTGACGGTCGCTGGGTAGCCTAAGTTTCCTCCACCCGTGTTGCCACAGCCCGTCGTGCCGCATCCGTATCCGCGGCCATAACCAACACGCCAGTTGACGCCTTGGCCGTTGTTTCCACCGGTGCCCGCTTTGCCGATGGCCATGTTGCCCCACTCTTTGTCGGTTTCGGACGCATCAAAAGTGAGGTAGCTCACGGGAAAAAGCGACAAGGTGGTGGTGGCCGGATTGGGCGGCAGAGAGCTCCCTTTCAGCAAGTTTGAAAGTTGTGCATCACTCAAGGGGTAGTCTGCCAGAATCACCTGATCGACACTGCCCAAGAAGGGCATGATGTTGGTGTTCGATTCCGAGAGTTGGCCCACCACAATCGCCTCTGTCTTGTGAGGCAAGAATCCGACTTTCGAGGCGACGGCGACGGCTGTTCCATTGATGTACAGTCGCACCAAGGTGCCATTCCAAGTGCAAGCGACATGGGTCCACTGATTCTTCGGAAGAGTGGTCTGTTGCTGGTTGGCCAACATCTCCCAGAGACTGCCGATCCCGGTTTCCGCGTTGACATGGAATGCCAGCTTACCGTTCTGAATACCCAGTCCCCACTCGCTTCCTTTACCGACAATAATTTGGTCGGAACTCTTGCCCGTTCCACCCCACTTCATCCACGCGGCGACGCCCAATCCAGTGGTGAAACGAACGGTTGGCGTTCCCGAGACCAGCAGCAACTCAGAGGCCTTTCCACCCGGTGTACCGATTTGCGAAAAGGCGACGGCTTGTCCGTCCTGACCAGTGGCCCAAAGCGGTGCTTGGTCACCGCTTAGTAAACCGTCATACCCATTGCCCGTTCCGTCGACAGTGGTCATGCCCGAACCCTCACTGAGATCGAGGACAACAAAGGGAGTGTTTACGACACATGCATTTCCGGCGCTCAACTCGATGTCGTCGCTACAGGTCTCCGCACAGGCGGGCTCGTGCTGATCCAACGCCCCGTTGCAATAGACCGTGTCGTAGGGTGAACAGGTGCGGGCGATGGACGTGGTTCCACATCCCTTGTCGTTGGGGAGGATTTCCTTATCGCACCGACCCGAGAAGCACGTGGCGGTGAGTGCTTCACCTTGGCACGTCGCTAACGCCATCGTAATCACCACGTTGGTGAGATCTTGGTTGCTGTTGAGTTTGGGCAAGATGACGAGTCGAACCATGTCACCGGCCGCCACATCGAGTCTCACATTGAGCGCGAGGGGATCGAACCCGTTGGCCAGATCGGTCGAATAGACCACAGCATCATTTTGTCGCACTTCGATGCGAATGCCATCGCCACCGGACGCGTCTGCGTCCGTCAACGTACCACTGATGGTCAGTTGACCACCGCCACGCACGGTATACCCGAGTGCAGCCGCGTACGAGGATCCACCCGGTTGCATGTTGTTTGCTCGAATCAGCGACGCTCCGGGGCCGAACCATCCACCCGCACCCGAGTCTCCGTAACTCATCGCAACGTAGCCGGATACGGGGTTGTAGGTCTCGTACGTCCATTGATTTTCACCTTGGCTGTTGCTGAATCCCGTGATCAGCGAGTTGGCACCGGCAAAGCATGAACTCGCACCGGAGTACGACGCTGGGCAATGGTCGGATACACCACAACACAGCGGATTGGTGCCGTCGTTGTCACAGCAATATCCATTGGAGCAGTAATCGCTGATGCAATCGGAATTCTCATCGCATGCCGATCCATTGGGAAGGTCTTCTACACAGTTGGTGGAATCACAGTGGCAGTTTGTTTTGCATGTGTCGTTGTTTTCATTGGTGCAACCGATTTTTGGGCAGGCCGGGGGAAACTGTGCAAAGCCACCTTCACAATACATGTCGAGAGTACAACCGCAGTCCAGCGCCTTGATGTCGGATACGCAGGCTGTGTCATCTTGGATGGGTGTCGCTTCGCATTCGAAGGTGCTGACATTGCAAACACCTTCATCTCGTGTGCCTTGACATGTGATCGTATCCCCACAGTCCGGCGATGTAGCCAGCGCTTGGCAGAGCGCATCGGATGCAGGTGCTTGGGGATCAAAATCTGTGGTCTTACAGCAGAGCCCTTTGTCACAACAGATGTTGTTGGAACAGTGATCGCTTACGCAGTCGGAGTTTTCATCACATGTGGATCCATTGGGTAGATCGGATTCACAGATACCGTCGCAGTGACAGCTTACATCGCAATTTGCATCTTCGGTGCAGGAGTCCGGGCATGAGGGTGCATTCTGGTCGCTTCCCCCGGCACAGAAGACACTGACGTAACAACCACAGCCCTTCGCTTCGGTGGTTGTGATGCACGCCGAGTCATCATTGACGGGGGTGTTGCCACACATGAAGGAAAGGCATGTTGTGTCTTTCCGAATACCCTGGCAGCTGCTTCCGTCTTGGCATTGGGAGGCGACGGTATAGGATGTGGGACATTGCCCGGCCACCGTGCAGCAATCACCCGAAGCACAGCAGTACTCGTTCTGACAGTGGTCCGTTTTGCATGCTGTTGGCTTGGGACACAATTCGCCATCGTCCTTTTTCGACTGACACTGTTTGGTTGGGTTCGGGCTGCCTGGGCCTTGGACGTTGTCGCAGTAGGCGGCCACATCACAATCGCTGTCCGAGAAGCATCCACTGGTACCCGCCAGCGGAATGGCGAATTCCTTGATGAGCTTGAACTTGCCGCCAGTGATCTCTTCGGAGCCGAGGAACGCGATCGTTTTGATGGCGGCGCCGCTCCCTGGTTCCAACGTGCTCAAGATGACCGTTACCCGGACCGTGATTGGAGCGGTCGCTGCGGACAGTCCATTAATGGTGGTTCGATAGCGGCCTTCACCCGCATGGGTTGCGTTCGCGAGTTTGGTGTTGGGATCCTCACCCACTCCCAGTAAGTTGTCGAAGTCGAGGCTCTCAAACAGATCGCTTACCCAGACCTCCAGGATCACTTTGACATTGGAGGTGACCACCTGCTGGTCTCGATCCACGACCTTGATGACCAAATCCGCATCGCCTGTTGCCGATGGTTCGACGATCACCTTGATGAAATGGGTGAGCTTGGCCAACACCTGGCTGGTGTAGAGGGCATCGGCAACGGAGACTTCGCTGTCGGGATAGGTGTCCATCTTGCTGAGTTGTGCGGCTGTCGGCGTTTCCATTCCTGCCAAGTATCGTTGAATGAACAGGCCGTCCTCGGCACCAAACTCACAATTGTCGTTGGCGTCGCCGTAGATGGGCTCGTTGGCACAATTGGGATCCATCAATCCGTTTCCGGCGACGATCGACCGTGGGGTCGGAGCGCCGATTGTTGTGACCGCATCTTGGGCCACGAGGCGACGGATTTCACCACCAATTTCACTGATCCCGTCTCCGCCTTTTAGGGCTTTGAAGGTGATATCAAAGAGGGCGACATTGTCACCCTGGACGGGCGAACTCATCGGCGAAACCAGGCCGTTTACGAAAATGGAGCCGGCTTCCGAGCGCCAGTTGGCATAGAAGGGACCGGCGCCTAACGTCTTGCTTGGTGTTACCTTCACGACCTTCAGAACGTTGGGATCGAAGTGCAGGGCTACGTCAAAAGCCCCCAATCCATGGTCGCCCGTGTTGAGTCGGACCTCGTAGGTGAAGGTGTCGCCCACCTGCACATCGGGAAACGCCAAGCCAGACGTTGCACCCAAATCGAAGTCACCGATGGTCGGGAGAAGGTTGCAGTCGAAGGCGATTTCTGCCGGCGTGTCCAGGCCCAACCGAGCATTGGCGTCGCGGGAGAGATCAATGGAGACCACGGTAGATTGGTTGCCACGGACCGTGAGCGAGCCCGAGGAGTCAATTGTGGCGGCTGTGACGTTGCTCGACTTGAACGTGAGCAATCCATCGATGGCGACATCGCCGGTCATCATGCGGCGGGAGCCATCAGAAAATTGTGCCCACACATGGACGGGGATATCCCCTGTGTTCTTGATTGCGCTGACGGTGTTGCCAAGCTTCAGCGAGGGATGCAACGAGACCACGTCCACGGGGCGATCGGTGATTTCGAAGCCCACTATGGAGGTGGACAACGCGCCGTGTGCAAAGCGCAAGTCTACTGACCCGGATCCAACGCCATGGATCTGCGCGCTTTCACCGTGGACAGCGATGATATCATCCGCTGTCTTACGGGCGGTCAGCGCTCGTCCCGTTACCTTTGTGTCCGGATGGTTGGTGACGTCGATTTCCGTGCCGTCACTCAGCTGAACTCGCACGGTATACCGCGCGTCTTGATAGGTCTCGCTGTGTTCGATCTTGGACAACTGGCGCACCGGCATCTGGGGAAGTGTCGGTGTGTAGGACTCGACCACTTCTGCGACCAGTCGAACCGCCCGAACGATTTCGATCACAGATTCGGCCGATTGAAGGTCGACGTGATCGCGGAGTGACACACGGGTTCGTGCGATCCCTGTTGCGGTCCCTGTCGGTCGTAAAACACCACCTTCCTCGTGTTTCAACAGAGGTTGGGATGGGTCCGTGTTGATCGTGTCCATGACCACGTTCGATGAATCCACGATACGAGTGGTTCCGTCCTCATAGTGCATGACCACTTGGAGAGATTGTTGGGTGGGTAGCCCCAACAACGAAGCCGCCGGGTCGTTCTCAGATATCGCCACCTTGGTCGAGGCCGGTTGAACGGTTAACGCAACCGGTTTGGGGAGATCCACACGGACGGTGGATTCACCCGTTGCGAGGGTGAGACCATCGACCGTCCAGACGGCTTGCAAGCGTGCGCTGCCTGAGCCAATGGCCCGCAAAGTGTTGTCGTCGTTTGTTTGCACGACACTCGGCAGATCCGAAATGACCGTGACGGTCGGTTGCCCCGTCAGGTCCATTCGAACGCCATCGGAACAACTCACAACCAATTGAACAGGGCAGTTCTGCTCGACGCGACTCATGCGTGCGCTCACAGACACCTGTACCCAACTTTGACCCAGTTGGGGTGTGGGTGCTTGTGGAGTGAATTGTGTGACGTGCACCTCACATGGAGTGAGCACATCGAGTTGCGAGCACGCCACTTCAGCCGATGGGTCGACGGTCAACGTACTGGTTCCCAGCACGGATCCCGAGGCGCCTTTGGCGGCAATGGTGTGTTCACCGATAGACGACGCACGAAGTGAGCTTCGCGACGCGTCGTACGCAATACCTTTTGGCACCTCGATGACAATGTGGTCCGTAATGTCTTGGTGCCATACCGGTTGACTCTCCTGATCCACCCACGTAGCGATTACCTTGACCGTTGCGGTTTGGAGGGTGCCGTTGGTCCCGGCGATCGCTTGCAGGAGGTTGTCGGAGAGGGAGACGTCCACGTCGCCCAGAGTGAGTACGCGGACTTGTTGAACGATTTCGTACGTGTTGCAGGTTGCTTTGATTTCAGCCATGCCCGCCTGGGCACCGGCTGTGACCATGCCCGATTCGTCAACCCGAGCGACACTGGGTGCGGAAGACTCAAACTGACAGTCCAGCTCATTGAGCGCGTCAAAGGTGGTGCCATTGTGCCGATACCCCGTCAACACGATTTGTGTGGAGTCTGTCTTGTCTGTGATGGGACCCCAACTCAACAATTGGGCATCTTCGATTCGGCTCAAGATCCCCTGAACTGTTGTGGGTTGAATCGCCACAAAGCCTGTTGTGTCTGTCCCTGAGCTGTCACCAATCAGAATGGGTGATTGTTCTGCGAGTACTTCCAGTCCATGGCCGTACAGCCCAAGGAGCGTGGCATGCCATCGGGTGTGAACGGGGCGGAGCGCCAGGAACGTGAGGTTGGCGACATGGATGGAGCCGTCCGCTTGTGTCGGGCACAGGGACTCATCGCCCGGCAACGACGTTGCGTTTAGGCGTAACGGAGCGTTCGCACGACCATCCTCGCGAGCGTTGCTGACCGGCGTATCAAAGCGCTCGCAAGAGCCGGATTCAACCGCTACGATTTCCAGCGCGCTGCGATCGAAATCAATGGCCAGATCATAGGCGGCCGCGGGTTGATCGCCACCAGACTTCACGTACACGGCGGCAGTAAAGGTCTGTCCTACATCCACCGGCGAACGCGGTAATGTCAGCGCTGCGCCAGCCTCGGTCAGGACCACGGGTTCTGGGGCTTTCAGTGCGGCCAACTCTGCGGTGATGGCGGCTAGTCCATCGACCTGTACGGCTGCAGTAATCGTACCGCCTTTTGAGAAGGCGTTATCGGGAGCCGTCCAATGAATCATACAGCGGCCGTTCGCGTCGGTCTCACAGTGTGTTTGTCGTTTTGAACGGGCTCCGAGCACACGGTTCTTGTCGGTAAAGAGAGCTTCGATGGACGTTCCTATTTTCACCGGGCGACCATACGCGTCTGTGGCTTCTACCAGAATCGCCGCTGTGGGACGATCGATGTGAAGACTTCCTTGCAGCACACGAAGCGTCAGGCGAGTGGCTGGCAAGGCACCAACCCGTACGGGAATGGTGGCCGACTCAACACTATCCACCGACGCATAGGCAACACCGGCGGTGTTCGGATTGGACATGTCGGCGATCAGCGCTCGGTACGTTCCGTCGCCATTGTCGTGGATGGTTGATGTCGCTTGGCCAAGGGTTGTGACCATCCGGATATCTACGCCGGCGACATTCGGGCGGTGCATCGAGCAGTTGGGCCAGCCTTCGTCGATCGTTCCATCACAATCATTGTCGATTTGATCGCCACATACCTCGATCGGTGTGGCTGCCGAGCAGGAGACAAACGAGCCAGCATCACACGAGGCGACGCCTGCAGTACCGCAAGCGTTCTCGCACGATCGGGTCAATAGACGCCCGTCTTTGTTTTCATCCACCAGGCCGTCGCAATCGTCGTCCAGGCCGTTGCACACTTCAGGCTGGGGAGACGAATGGGCGCAGGTTGCCCCCAATGCGGTCCCGACGCCTGCCGATTGCGGGATGGGTTGTGCTTGGCATGCCGGTGTATTGACCGGAAGACGAATGCACTGGTTGACGGAGGTGTCACAGACGTCATTTGTGCATGCGTTTCCGTCATAGCAATCGGCGTTGGTGTTGCAACATTCAGCTTCCGTGTTGGCAGGGGGCAGATGTTGGCATATGCCCGTAACACACACATCGACATTACAGGCATTGCCATCGTCGCAAACACCGCTTGGGTCACCGTCCTCACAACAGGGTCCTTGTTGTGTATCGGGCGACTCAAACAAACACCGATTCGTTGCACAATCGCACCGATCGGTGGTGCATTCCTTCCCGTCATTGCACTGTGAATTTACGCTCGATGGGGGTGTCGTTTTCGCGTTGCAGTCACAGCAGGTTGGGTCGGAACGAAGTTGCTTACATTGACCGTCGATGCAGGAGTCGGTCGTACAAACCGACTGGTCATTACAGTCGTTGTCAGCCAAGCACGTCACGCACTGGTTGCGCTCTGTGTCGCAGGACTCTCCAAAGGCACACTCGAAGTCCTGCTGGCAGCATAGGGGGTCCGCTGCCGGTTTGAAGTGGCATCGTGAAATGCCGTCATCGGAAGGTAGGCACTGGGGATCGTTGCAGAAAAAGTCGTCTTCGCACTCTGTATCCGTTTCACAAGTACGGGTGACCTGTATACGGACGTTGCAGCGGGAGGTGTCGTTGCGAAGCACACTGCCTTCGGGTCCAAGCAGTGCGAGCGTAACAAGATGTTCACCGAATGGAAGGTCCACCAGAACCGGGGCCAGTGTTCTCTGGGTTCCAATGCGTTGACCATCCACATAAGCGGAGAGTGAATAGTTCGCGCGTTCGAGTTCAATGGCTATGTTGGTCTTCCATTGAACAGGCACGGGCGCAATCACGTCCTCCTGTTCAAGCCGAACAACACTCGCCGGTCCCACACATTCGATGGTGGGTGGCCCGACGTCCATGAAGCTTCGTTGCCGAAGCTCACCTGGCAGTTCACTAACAACATCCGGTACTTCTGGCGCATCGGAGCATGCCACTGCAACGATGCCGATTAGTGCCGAAACAGCAAATCGATAGGTTTTTTTGTTCATAGCCATGACCCGCACATACCCGTACTGAGCGTCGAGACCACCATTGAGGTGACAACAAACGCAACAATCCGGGTAGACCCGTTATGCGATTTGGTCTACCGCAAATCAGTAACAACACGGAGTATCAAACAAAGCGATACCCCTCCAATGGTCGTTATTAATGGACGACTCGCCCCAGAACTGGAGCCAACTTTGAAACCTACAGCAACTTATGAGCGACCACGAAAAACGACACCCTCCGAATGAAGTATATTTAATATAGTCAAGGAAGGAAAGCGAATACTCTCCGGAAAACCGTGGACTGCCCTAAATTTCGGTAAATGTTTCTAACCAGGCCTACACAGTGAGTTCGGTGTCGTTTTGTTCAAATTTACGCGGCGACGGCTTGTATTTGATGGCGGGCATAGGGGACGGCCGATCGAATCAGTTCACTGATCATCACGTAAAACCCTTCCGCGAGCACATCCATGGAGACCAAACCATCCATGAAATATCGTCGCAAAACGTGCGGCTGCGTGTAGAACTCGAACATGGCCCTTCGCTGCAAAAATTGGAGTTCACGGCTCGGCAACGCCTCTCCGGCGAGGATGTTCTCCGAATCGTTGAGCGACGAATTGTACCAACCGCTGTATTTCCATGTGGGCTGGCCTTGCACACGATGTTTGAATCGCTCCCAGAGTTCACTGCCGGGGAAGGGGATCGCAATGTTGAATTTGACGATGTCTGGATCCAGCTCCTTGGCAAAGCGGATGGTCTTCATGATCTGTTCTCGGGTTTCCCCCGGCATTCCTACGACGAAGAGTCCAAACGTGAGAATACCCAGGTCGCGACTCCATTTGAGTGCTTGGCGGGCTTCATTCACGTTGGCCTTTTTGTGCATCAATTCCTTCAGCACCTGATCGTCACCGCTTTCAATCCCGTACTGAATGAAACAAAGACCTGCTTCTTTGAGATGTTTGAGTAGATCGTATGAGACCAAGTCCACCCGAGTTTCGGTGAACCAAACGATTTTCTTGTGCAGACCCCTGCGAATCATTTCATCCGCGAACTTGTGACCTTGTTTCGGGCTCAAGGGGAAAATAGCATCGATGAAACCAAACACCGTGGTTCCGTAGGTATTGTGGACGAACTCGATTTCATCCACCACCATTTCTGTGGGTCGGATACGTACACGCTTATACATGGTGTCTTGACTACAGAATGTGCACGCAAAGGGACAACCTCGAGAGGCTTGAATGGCCAAAGGTTGGGCTTTTGAGCGCAGCGGTCCCAGCTTCAGCGGATCCGGGTAGTACGAATAGTCCTGCAGCAAATGCCATGCTGGATAGGGCAAGGTATCCAAATCGATCATTGGCGGCTTGGGGTTATGGCGGATCTCGCCATTGTCCCAGGTGCTGGTTCCCGGCACATCGACCGGGTGGAGGTCATCCCGTAAGGCCTGACAGATGGCGAGCATGCTCTCTTCGCCCTCTTCACGGATGATGTAATCCGCGCAGTCGTTCTCCAACATGGCGGTGGGAAAATAGGTCGCATGAATGTTACCGGCGAGTACTTTGATGTGGGGGAATCGTTGTCGGATGTGTTGAACCGCGTCCTCCACTGTTTCCATCACAAAGGTGAGGCAACTGAACCCCACGACGTCGGGTTGCCAACGCCCGATGAGCTCCATGAGGTTGTCATTGCCCTCATGCAGCGCGTGTTGATCGTAAATGGCGACTTGAAATCCATCTTGTTCCAAGACGGCTGCCAAATACGCCAATCCGGTGGGCGGAACTGCGGTTGTAAAGCGCCAATAGGAGCCTAGGCGATGCTTGTTGAGCGATGGGTTGATCAAGAGAACTTTCACGGTAATTCCTCGTTGGTTTTCAATAATGGATACGTCCCAACGAGTTGTTGGGTTCCATTGGACCCGAAATTTGTCTCGTCCTGTATCGAGAGAAACGGGGATTTCGCTGCTGGATGGGCTTCATCGTATGAAAATTCTTTGGAGAATGCGAATGGATCCTGCCCCTTCATTGACCGTCGAGAGTGCTGTGGATTATAACCAATTCAAATCGTTGAGTCTGTTTGAATGAGGTAGCGGCGTGCAAAGAACGCAATTCCCAACAGTTCCAAATACGGAGACAGAGCTGTATTTGACGGCGATACAGCGGATCTTTACCGAACTGAATCGGTCCGGGGACGGTGTCGTGTTTCGGGACTTTCGCCAGTGGTTACGTGACAACGCATTGTGGAGTCGTGAAGAGAGTGAGAAATTGCTCGACTTTCTGGGTTGCGAGACGCGGCCCAATGTTGTGGTTGGCGATTTTGGACGTCGGTTCCTCGAAGCATCCACGCCCGAATCGCAGCAGGCTTTGTTGTATGAGTGGCTCTGCGGCTGGAACCCGATTTTGCACAAGATTGTATTTGATGCGTTGGACTCCGAGGTCAATGGTCACATGCATTCGGAGCATGAAATGTATCGTGTGATCACCAGCTATGTGTATCCGGGCGAATACGTGACATTGCCTGAATTTCAACATTGGATTCAATGGATGTCCGCAACCGGATGCATTCACTATGTCGGGATCCGTTGGGGTCTAAGTGAGACGGGTCGCGACGCCATGCCAGCGGTGCGCCAGGTCGATATAGAAGATTTGCTTGAAGACGAGGAATACGAAAAGAAAGAACAGGACTCTGATACGGCTGAAATGAGGCCTCCACTGCGGTCGGACCCGGACCCAACGAGTCCGGATGACAAAACGACGGCCACTGTGGATGCTCTGCAAGGTGTGGCTCTTGCGGCGGAGGAAGGTTCGCCCAACGAGAAAGAAGCGGGTGAATCGACTCCAGACCCGTCGAGCGCCAAAGTGGATGAGAAGCAGTCGGAGGGTTCGGGTGGCGCACCGCCCGGAAAATCCAATGGCTCTGGGCAAGCTGCGGCGGTTGATGATGCGGAAGAGATGCCAGACATGCCCCCCGAAGCGCCGATCCCCGCGTGGACCGATGAGGGAAGCCAATCGGAAGCAAAAGCCGACAATACCGGCGAATTGGCACCGGCTCAGGCCTGGTTTCGCGACTTGTGTGGTTCGGGTCGCCCCTCTGCGATTGCGTTGGGCTTGGACCCAGCGGGGTACGAAGCCAACCGCTCTTTGTTTGTATTTCAAATGATGGTGTTGGGTCGGATCGTGTCCGATTCGGATGGGGACAAACAAACGTCCGATCTCTTGTTGTTCTTGCGTAAGGTGAAGTTTCTTGAACGCTATTTCACAGAACAACATTCGCTCGAAGCGATGCTCGGCGACATTCGATTTTTTCGGGAGCGCCCCGATCTCCGTCAGACATTTCGACGTTACGCGTTCGATTTGATGCGATACAAAATGGCTCTCGTGAACCATTCAGGGTTCTGCGATCGACTCGAGCAAGCCGAGAATGTCCGGGCGTTGCTTCAAATCTTGCAAGACGAGCTCTACGAAACAGATTCATCGGTGGCTCCGCTTTGGGTGGCGTCGGAAATGTGGGCTATGTCGTTGTGGAACAACTTCTCTGCGTAAGGCCTGCCGCAGGTCATTGCAGAATCAACTGATACGCAGGACCTTTTTCGAATGTTTTCTTCGCCAGATCGTTGATCACATCGGTGTGCACCTTTTTGAGATCCGTTGGGCGATTCAGGTAGGCCTCAAAGCCACGTTCATCGCCCTCAAATCGAGTCAACTCAAATGCGAATTGCAGACTGTCTTGGCGCTCCAATAGGGTTTCATTGATCAACCTCGATTTTGCCAAATCGATTTGTTCCTTGCCGAAAGGACCGGTGGCGTACCACCGAATATCGGTCTCCATGTCCTGTAACGTCTTGTCAAAATCGGTCGTTTTCACATCGTTTTCTACGATCCAGGTGCTTGACCATCGATTGGGCCACAAACGCATCCACGATCGATAACTCACGCCGAGTTCGTATACATATTTGTAGAAGTGGTGGCCATGAACGACGCCAAAGAGCACCTCCAGGGCGGTGAATTGAGGATCGGACGGTGGCAATGTGGGCAGACCTAGATTGACGCATCGTTGGGTTCGGTTGTTTCTGAGTATCTGACCGCGCAAGGCCTCTGGCCGCAGGCTCGGTTGCTGCACCACAATCGTCTGGGTTGAGTCCGTCGATGGATCGGGCTCGGTCCAGTGGGTTGCCACAAAGTGTGCCACGGTGTCGGGATCCACAGTGCCAACAACGGTGACGATGGTATTGGCCGGCACGTATGCGCGCCGATGAAAACGCTCAATGGCTTGGATCTCCAGTGTTTCGACCGTTTGGCGTGTTCCGATGGTGGGTCGTCCATAGGGGTGATCGGGGTAGGCGAGTCCGTAGAATTCCTGTTTGATGAATTCGAGATTGTTCTCCACAAGACCGTCTATTTCAGACAGCAGCAATTGCCGCTGTCGTTGCACTTCTTTGGTCGAAAATCGGGGTCGATACAACGCTTCGCCCGCAAGAGACAGCAGCGTTGTCCATTGGTCTGGAGTTCCCTGAAGGGCGAAGTGCCCACCATCGCGGTAATGAACGTTGCGTGCCACGTTGGAGCGATCTCCCAATCGAAGCTCGTGGTGTGTTGTGATGGCACGACTTTCCAGCACGCGGTCCCACTGGTCCTTGGTTAGATTCGTCGTGCCGCTGGCCAGCAGTCGTGACGTCAACACGGAAACTCCCGCTTGGTTGGCGGGTTCGAGCACTTGTCCGCCTTGGACAAGGGTGACGACAGAGAGCACGGGGGCGTTGGGAATGGAATGAACGATGAGACGCATTCCATTGGCAAAGCGATAACGGACGACTTCGTGGTGAACGTGCTGGTCCGCAATGGGCCATGGCGGTTGGTCCGATGGCAAAAGGAGCCCGGGGATCTCCAGTGTGACAGGTTCCGTGTCCGCGTCGGGAAGGGTCACGGTTTGCGCTGGCTGTGCCAAGGGATCGGCTGGACCCAGAACGGCTTCCACCAACTTGCTTGGTTGAAAGTACTTCTGCGCGATGGCCTGCAGTGCCTCGGGGGTCAGAACGCTCATTTGAGTGCGGAGGAGTCGGGTTCGTTCCGGCCCCATCCGTTCGACCATGAAACCGAGTCCAATGGCGTGCTTTCCATAGGACTCCATCGTCAGGGCTTGTTTGGACTCATAGCGTCGAATGCTCTCTTGGATGGCCGATGGGGAGATGGGCGAATTGGGTAGCGTGGTGGTGAGGTATTTCCGAAGCCACGTTAGAGCGGTCGCGGCGTGCTCATTCGGACATCCCACCGTCACAATAAAGGTCCCATGGTCCACCATGAATGAGTGCGCCACATCGATCTGCAGTGCCCATTTGGTGTCGTTCGGGGGGCGTGCCCAGAGTCCACTGCTTTTTGTGGAGAGCATTTCTGCGAGAAGCAAAAGGGCTGCTGTATCTTGATGTCGAGCGCCGGGCGTACGAAACCCCAAGAGCATTCTCGTGTTGGAGAGCGCTGGGTTCGTCTCGTGCCGCCGGCGGACTTTTTTCTGGATCGGTTCTTGGACGTCGGGCAACTCAAAGCTGACCTGGCCGGATTCATACGTACGAAAACGATGGTCGATCGTGTTGATCAATCGAGTGGTGTCGAAATCCCCTACGATGGCCAAGAGCATATGATTGGGACGAAATCGTTGTTGATAATACCGCTCCAAATCAACGAATGAGAGTTGTTCGATGATCGCCTTGCTTCCAATGACGCTCCGGCCATAGGGATGTCTCTTGAACGCAGCCTTGTCCCACATATTCCACAGTTGATGCCATGGCCTTTCACTGACTTTTTCAATTTCTTGGAGCACGACTTTTCGTTCGTTTTCGAACCAACGACGCGTCCACTGGAGCTCCATCAGTGAATCCGTCAAGACATCGAGTGCCTCCGAGAAGTTCTCGCGGGGCACCTCGAATCCGAATTGAATTTCGTCGTCCCACGTCCATCCCCCATTTTCCCGACCCAACGCGGCGATGGTCTTTCGAAATGTGGTGGGTGGAAAACGTTTGGTGCCGCCCTTGAAGATCAAGTGTTCAATGAAATGCAACGCGCCTGTGTAATCGCTGGTTTCGGTTCGTCCACCGGTGGTCACAAAGGCGGCCACACCGATGATGGGATGGTTGTGATCTTCCACCGTGACAATCCGGAGCCCATTCTCCAGTGTGTGCAGTTCAAACCCTTCGGTGGAATGAGAGGATAGCTCGCGCTCTGGCAAGTGAGCACAGCCAAGGCTGATGGACGCGACAACGAGAAGAATTCCATGCCATTTCCGCCCTACAAAAGGGGCCACTTGACTCATCACTCCCAACTCTCGTCGGGCAACACCAAGGCGGCAGTCCCCAGTACAAATTGCTTGTCGAGCGGGGAGAGCATTACACAACTCAGAATGTCCGCTGAGCGCAGCTCCAAATCGCAGAGCATCAACACATCCGTGCTGGGTCCGGGGTGGTCGTCTTCGTTGTCTTCGACGGTCACAAAAAGTTGGGTTGCCCCTCGCAAGTTCGCAGAGGTTCGAAAGCGAACACCACTGATGAACCGCCCAAACTGATCCACGCCATCAACCACACCAAGCTCGCGGTCTGGATCGTCGTAATCCACCACGGATTTGATGAAACGTCCGCTTCCAATAGGGATCAGTTTAACGTCAAAGCGGCGCAGGGAGACAACGCCGTCGTTGATCGCTGCAAACACTTCGTAATGTTTCCCCACTTCCGATTGGGTCACGACAGGATTTAACGTCATCGTGATCAGGGTTCCGCCGCTGCTTTGACAACCCCACATCAACCCGATTATGCCCACCAACAGGAACCATGGAACGCCTTGTCGATTGGATCGGGTACTGTCGAGGGTCGTTACCATTGTGCGCTTGCCTCCAATACGAAGCTCAGTCGAGGCTTGGGTTGGGTGTCGGTCATGATGCGATCATCAAAGAACAAGTCGGGATCGGAGTATTGGACATTGAGAGCGTTGTATACCCAGGCATCAACGTCCAGAAAACCAAAGAGCTTTCGGCTACCGACGCCGACTCGCAGCAGGGCCACAGGGTTGACTTTGGTGACCACAATGCCCGTGGGCGTGACCGACGTGGAACCAGGAACAGGGATGAGGGATCCCACGGGATTCCCCAGCGAGGCCGCTCGGTTTAAATCTTCCATGGCGCCTCGCAGCGTGAGCACACTCGCGAATACGAGTCGCTCATCGAAGAAGCTAAGTTGTCCGCCGGCGTTAAGGATGTGGTTCGCAATGTTTCGCAATCGCCCGATCTTCGAATCCACGACATCGACAAAGTAGTAACTGAGCCAGAGTTCGTGATCCCCTCTGAAACGCAAGTTGCCCAAGAACTCTGCGGAGTGAATGTCTCGATCCCCGCTGTTTTCATACCGGCCGCCCACATTGGTGATCACCGCATTCATGCGTGTGTAGGCATAGTCGGCTCGCAAATACAGTCGTTTGATCACGCCCACGTTTTCCAGCACCCGCATGTTGACTTCCACTTCCACCGATCGGCTGCGTTCCACATCCAAATTGGGATTGCCTTGGTAGGTGACGCCGCTCAGTAACCCGGACGCCACGGACGTGGATTGGAAATCGGGTGGTCGAAATCCTTCACCGTAGGTTGTTTTTAGGAACACGTTGCCGCCCACACTCGCCACGACTCCGCCAGAAAACAGGAGGGTTGGCGCGTAGGTGGAGGAAAATTGTCCCCGGGCACCCAACGAAGTCGTGAGCCAGTTGGTCATTCGCCATTCGTCGGTCAAGTAGAGCGCACCAATGATTCGGTCTGCGCTGTTCAGCGCTTGTTCGGTGACGGAGCAAGGTCGGTTGCTGTCCAGCTTAGGACGCCACTCGAAGGGATCAAGGCAGTCGGAACTGGTCGCGCTTGGACCCATCCGGGGGTCGAACGACGTGAGCATGGTGGGGCTGCTGACGTCACCGGAGATTTCTGCACCGTAGAGAAGATGATGGTCGTGCGGGAGAAAATGATCGAAATCGAGGTTGATGCCGGTTCGAAAAACGTGGTCCACCGACAGCTTTGTGGTGGCACCTTGGGCGAGTATGTTGGATCGAGGAAATACCCCCAGAGGATCATCATTGAATCCCCAGGACGTGAAATGCGCCAGGATGCTCGTGCCAAATTGTTCGTTTGCAAACCGGTCAGCGTATTGCAGATTGACCGTGTGTAGATATCGTTTTTGTTTGGAAACGAGCGCGTCTGCGCTGACCGCAGAGCTTGGGTCACTTAGATAATTGCCGGCGAGCACTTCACCGCCGGAGGACAACTCCCGATACTCCTGATCCCAGCTTGAACTCCAATGAAGGGAGACCGGACCTGCGTGTACGTTGGCCATGGCGTTAATGAAGTGGTCTCTGCCGTAGGGTTTGGTGGTCTTTGAATGTGGAATCATGATGGTGGTGCCATCGGCGGCGGGTTGTGGGAGGGGGCCCAGTACATTTTGCGTCCCCACCATCAACTCGGGGCCCTCGGTGGTGTAATAGGTGGCACCTATGTGCACGGAGAGCCAATCGTCTAAGAACGTATCTCCATAGGATGCATGGACTTTGGCTGTTCGCCTTGCGCCCGATCCATCGCCACCTCCTGTACGAATCTTCACCCCCGGATTCGATTTGCTGTCGTGGGTGATGATGTTGATCACACCGAGCAATGCGTTGCTTCCCCACAAGACACTTCCGGGCCCACTGGTCACCTCAATTCGTTTCACCATGTCGAGGGGGATCCGCCGATCGATCGCGGCCGCATTCTTGAGCGGGTCAACAATATTCACACCGTCTAGCAATACGAGAACGGTTCTCGGGATCCCCCGCGTTAGACTCTCTTTGGTCCATCCATTGTACTGCCAGCGGTCGCCCTCGAAACCGGGAATAGTACGGAGAACATCGTTGATGGTGCGATACCCACGATTTTGGATGTCCTTTTTTGTAATGACAGTGATGATGGCGGGGGCTTGCTGGATCGTGGTTCGCGTTTTGGCGGCAGCTTCCACCACGTCTCGCTCATCCAGCTCAAAATCCATCACGATGGGCTGTGGGTCCTGGGGAGTCTCTGAATTGTCTTGTGCCCAGGCGATCGATGGGCACAGTAGCGCAATGAGTGTCAGCAACGTCGTCCACCGAGGTCGCTCTTGCTGTACTGCACTTTTTCGCAACGAACTCTCCCCATGCGGATCGGTTTGATTGATTATGATTCCCCACCCAAGCGCCGTTGAACCTTGGCCTTTAGACTGCGTACTGCCTGTGTGTTCAGTTGAGACACCCGAGACTCCGTGACGTTGAGTACGTGTCCGATCTCTTTGAGATTCATCCCCTCAAAGTAGTACATCTTCACAACCAATCGCTGTTTTTCCGGCAGCGTATCGTTGAGCTCTTTGAGCAACGTACGGATATTCCGGTCATGAAGGAGCGTGGATGGATCCGCTGCAGTCGTGTCACGAATGATCGTGTCAAAGCTTCTCGATTCGCCATCGGTGCTCGGCCCCTGGTTCTCATACGAAAGCAACAAGACAGGCTTCAGCTTATCGAGCAATTTGAAGTATTGCTCGAGGTCCAAGCCCATCTCCTTGGCCACTTCGTCGGGCGTGGCCTCGCGTCCAAATTGGCGTCGGAGTTGTTGTTGCATTCCGGTGAGTTGGGCGGACTGCCGGCGCACAGAGCGGGAGACCCAGTCCATCGAGCGCAATTCGTCTAGAATCGCACCTCGGATGCGGATTTCGGCGTACTTCTTGAAGTTTTGGCTCTTGGACGCATCGTACTTGTCGATGGCATCAATCAATCCCATGACACCGGCGCTGATCAGGTCATCGAGCTCCACAGATTTGGGCAACCGGGATGCAATCTTCGACGCGACAATCTTCGCGAGTTGGACGTAGCGTTCCACCAACTGATTTCGCGACATGCCGGAATAGCCATCGTCATGCGCTGGCGTTGCATTCTGTGACGGTGGGCTCTTCTTTCCCATGGATTGGCGACTCGTGACCGGTCTCATAGAATGCCTCGACGTTGAACCATCCTACAGTCGATGCAGGGATACTATGAACCGTGTCGGCTGGTGTCAATGAGTGGTGTAGAAGGTTATCGTGTGGTGACAAACCCCGTACTCGGTGCGGGTGACGTAGAGGCACCTTTTGTACAAATTTCGAGGATGAGTTGCTGAATGTGCAACTCTGCCGCAGCGCGACTCGACTTGAGCGATCGATCGGTTTCAAAGAGGCGGTGAAAGAGTGTTTCATAGCCCGTCGGAGTAAAGAGTTGAGCTTGCCTTAAGAAGTCCCGCAGGAAAAACGAATGCACCCGAAGCTGTTGGCCGATTTGATCGGGCGACTCTCCATTCTCGAGTCGTTGTTGTGCCTCCCAAAGTCGTCTGAAGTGACGGGCAATCATCGCGACAATCCGGATGGGAGCTTCTTTGGATTCCATCATCGCCGCCACAATTTGAAGCGCCTCGGCGGCTTGTTTGCGTCCCAGTGCATCGGTCAATTCAAAGATGGAGTGCACCTTGGTTCTGGCAATACAATTCTCTACCGCATCGACGGTGATCATCGGGGTGGGCGATTCCTCGCCGATGTACAACAGTAGCCGTTCGATGGCGTCGGCGAGGGCAACCAGATCCGTGCCAATCACGGTGCTTAGCAAGTCGGATGCTGCCCCTTCAATCCGTGCTCCTCTGGATCGAACGTGTCGCTCGATCCAGGAAGGTATCTTGTTCGCATAGGGTGAGCGAAAGGACAGCACGGTTCCAATCTTCTTGGCGATCGTGACCATCTTTAGGCGTTGATCAATGGAGGCACCGGCCAAAAC
>Ga0310121_10001339_pt1 | contig 25445 bp, 19 predicted proteins | sample CB27_Tmax_986_MG_FD_203504 | JGI IMG/M metagenome (GOLD analysis project Ga0310121, IMG submission 203504) | Marine microbial communities from Western Arctic Ocean, Canada - CB27_Tmax_986 | ecosystem: Environmental > Aquatic > Marine > Oceanic | place: Canada: Western Arctic Ocean | collected...
GTTGCATTGTCCAGTGCTCAACACTGCAGGTCAATTGTATCCATGGAAACCCAGCTAGTGAGAACTGAGAACCTTTTTTAGACAGGATGAACATGTTGATCCTGTCTGAGATTCTTCGTCGGCCGTTGTTTGGACAGGATTGACAGGATAAAATATGATGCCGGGATGCGTTACATCCTGTTTATCCTGTAAATCATGTTGATCCTGTCTTGCTTCTTCTTTTTCTCCTTTACCATCCGAGAACTGAGAACTGAGAACTGAGAACCGAAACCCTAATGTCCCTCACCGACTGGCTCATTGTTATTCTGCTCAACGGACCGATCATCGTTTATGGGCTCGTTCGTAGCCGTGAGACGAAGACGTCTGCCGACTGGTTTTTGGCTGGCCGTAGTCTGCCTTGGTGGATGATCGGATTGTCGCTGTACGCCACGGCGATCGATTCCAGCGACCTGGTGGCTGACGCGGGTGGTGTGTACACGCTGGGGATGAGTTTCTTTGTGATCAATTGGGTTGGCGTCGTCATCGGCTGGGTGGTGGCTGCCCAGTTCGTCTTTTTGCCGATGTATCGACTTGGGATGTACACGAACGCCGAATACTTGGAAGTACGTTTCGGTCCATGGGCGCGTGTGATCAGCGTATTGGTCCAGGTCCAGTATCGTACACTTGTCTTGGGCATTATTGCTTACACCTTATATCTCGTACTGAGGATTGTCTGTGCGTGGCCCAGCCACGTTTGCTGGTGGGCCGTCGCGTTGATCGCACTTATATCGGCGATCTACACCGCCTTGGGTGGGCTGAAGTCAGTGGCGATCACCGATGCTCTGCAGTCTGTGGTGATGGTCGTCGCCGCCGTTGTTCTTTTCTTGGTTGTGTGGAACAACGTGGGCGGCTGGGCGGGCCTGGAAGCCAAGATGGAGACAGCTGATCCGGACCTGGCAGAACAAATGCTCCGCATCGGCCACGAAACGGTCAAAACCGAAGTCTCAGCCACGGTGCTGGCTCGACTGAGTCCTGAGCAGATTGAATCACGACTGCTGGTGGGCGGTTATTACGATGAGGACCGTGGTGTCATAGAGCGCCGAACTCCAGCCTGGTTGGTTTCGGTCGCCTTCTTGATCGTGGGGCTTTCTTACTCGATCGTGAATCATACACAGGCGATGCGGATGTTCGCCGCCCGGAGCGAGTGGGACCTGAAAATGTCGGTGGTCGTTGCCTGCGCGATCCTGCTGGTCACCGCATTTACGAACTTGATGATCGGCATTATGGGACGCGCGATCTATCCGGACCCAACGGCAATGGCCGGGTTGGACGAAGCGTTGCAGAAACCGGATGCGATCTACCCGTTACTGATATCGCAATTGGATCTATTTGCTTTCAAAGGCGTCGTCGTGGCGGGCATTTTGGCAGCGGCCTTTTCGACATTTGATTCGATCGGATCGACCCTTTCGTCGCTGTTGGTGCGAGATGTTTACGCCCGTTTGATGGTGACCGATCAGGACGACCATCATTATATGAGAGTTGGCCAATGGCTAACGCCGTTGATTATTTTCGGATCGTTTGCCTACGTACCATTCTTGCAGCAGGGCATGGTGTTGTTTTATCTGGACGTGGTGGGCACCTTTGTGGTGCCGCTGCTGACCATCTACCTAATGGGAGTCAGCACGCGGGTCCACCGCATGAGCGGTACCGTCGCGTTGCTCGTGGGAGCGGCCTATGGCGTGTTGCGACTGCTGGCGCCAACGGTGGCCCAGGAATATGGAATCGCCGTCTTGCCGCCGATCATGGTTGACAACTTTGCCAGTTATCCCCTGAGCATGGCCATCACGGCTGGCACCATGGTTGTGTTTTCCATGGTAGCGGGCTGGCAACCGTCAGGTGGTTTGCTGCACGTGGAAGAGGGTGGTTGGTTGCGAGCAAGCCAGCAACAGGTGCAGGCGATTGAAACGACGCAAATGCGGCCGAGGAGCGATGCGATCCCTATCTTGCTGAGTCTTGCGGTGATTGGGATTGGCCTGGTGCTGAGCTTCGTCGTCTTTTGGTAGGCGGATAGCCTTGCCGCCAAAATGTCGGCAGGGGCTCGAACTTTCGCCGGGTGTCACTTAGGATGGTGATGATCTTCAACCGGCCCATAGTTTTTCTTCCTAGGAGCAAGCACATGTTGAGCAATCGCCGACACCCCGTGGCTATGTTTGGAATGTTCATCTTCGCGGCGAGCAGTATCTGTACGGCGGAGCCCATTTTTCCGGTAGGCGTCGAACCCGAAAAACTATTTGATGGCGTTGTGCTTACTGAAGGAGTAACCGTGGCACCCGATGGAATGGTCTATTTCAGCGACATCACCTTTTCACACCAGGCGATTGAAGCTGGCAACGCGATCCATGCCGGTCACATCTGGAAATACAACCCCAAGACAGGCAAGACCGTGATCTTCCGTTCGCCGAGCGGCAGTTCGAATGGCATCAAGTTTGATGCCTCGGGCAACATGCTCATCTGTGAGGGTGCCGACTTTGGCGGGCAGCGTGTGGTGCGAACCGACATGAAAACCGGCATGAGTTACACAATCGCGGGCTTGTTCGAAAAACGACCGTTCAACTCCCCGAACGACGTCACCGTTGATGAACAAGGTCGGATCTATTTCAGCGATCCGCGTTATCTCGGCCACGAGAGCTTGGAGCAGCCTGTGATGGCCGTCTATCGCATCGATACCGACGGTTCGATTGAGCGGATCATTACCGACGCTGGAAAACCGAATGGTGTTTGCGTCTCGCCGGACCAAAAATCGCTCTATGTGGTTTGCAATGACAACGGCGCCACTGGATTCGAGCGATTGGGAAAGCCTGCGGATGCGACGGGGCCAGTCGCCGTTGCGTCACCGCTGCAAAAGGGGCACATGAAGCTGATGGCCTATGACCTTCATAACGACGGAACGGCGACCTTCCGCAGGGTGTTGCACGATTACTATCCCCAGGATGGTCCAGACGGGTTGGTGTGCGACACCGAGGGCAACTTGTACGTCGCCGTCCGGGCCGAGAACCGGCCTGGCATCGTTGTCTACTCGCCAGACGGAGAGGAGCTGGACTATCTCAAGACCGCAGTGCCGACCAATGTCGGATTCGCCCGTGGCGCGGATGCGAATTTGTTGTACATTACGGCTGGTAAAAGTCTTTACCGGATTCGCGTTAATAAGAAGGGGTATCAGCTTCCACCACGATGATGCGTGGCGCCGTCGCTTCAGTCGTTCTGGTAACGTCCTCAGATATCTACAAAACCACCACGGCAATCTGCTATAATGCCGGTAATATCCCGCTGGGTCTCGGTACGTGATCTTTGTTGTTCAAGCGAAGTTTTTTTCAATGGCTCACCACGAAGTCAACTTGACCCGGTTTGTGTCACATGCAACGCGCGACGTTGCGTTGTGGGTCGTTTCAGCCGTCGCCACGATTTTTGCGCTTTCGCTGGCACCCGCCGCGATGGCGACTGATCAGCACTGGGCGTTCGTACTTCCGCAGCGACCAGTCCCTCCTCAGGTGGCGGACGAGTCTTGGGTGCGCAACCCGATCGATGCTTTTGTGTTGGCCCGCTTGCAGCAGGAGGGCTTGCGGCCGTCAACGGAGGCTGACGCCAATATGTTGCTGCGGCGATTAAGTCTGGACCTTATCGGATTGCCACCCACGCTGGACGAACTCGAACAGTGGAAGGAGAGTGGCGGTGGCGGTGGCGATGGGGATGGCTATCGAGAGCAAGTCGATCGACTCTTGAAGTCCGCACATTTCGGTGAACGTTGGGCACGGCATTGGCTCGACGCGGCCCGCTACGCGGATTCCGATGGTTTTGAAAAGGACAAGCCGCGAGAAGTCTGGTTTTATCGGGATTGGGTTATGAGGGCGCTCAATAACGATATGCCCTATGACCAATTCATCATCGAGCAGGTTGCTGGTGACTTGCTTCCGAATGCGACGCAAGATCAAAGAGTCGCCACTGGATTCTTGCGTAATTCGATGATCAACGAAGAAGGAGGCGCCGATCCCGAACAGTTTCGCATGACGGCTATGTTCGACCGCATGGATGCGCTCGGTAAAAGTGTACTGGGCCTGACAACCCAATGCAGCCAATGCCATGACCATAAGTATGACCCGCTCACGCAGGTCGAGTATTACCAGATGTTCGCTTTCCTCAACAACAGTCACGAAGCCCGGCTGACGGTTTACACTCGCGACGAAGAGGCAAAGCGGCAACGGCTGCACGACTCCATCCGAGAAATTGTAAGTCGCTTGAAACAAGAATATCCCGATTGGGAATCACGAATGGCGGCTTGGGAAGCAAGTGTTTCGAACGAAGACCGTCCGGTTTGGAAAGTTCTAGAACTGGATTTCGACCAAAATTCCGTTGGCGGCCAAAAGATGCTGCCGCAGCCGGACGGATCCTACCTGGCCCAAAGTTACGCACCGACGAAGACAGAACCTCGCGGATCGGCTCGGACCGATTTGCCTCAGGTTACCGCGGTACGCCTTGAATTGATGACCGATCCGAATCTCCCACGCGGTGGGCCTGGGCGATCGATATTGGGTACCTGCGCGTTGACCGAATTCAAGGTCACGACCGCTCCGGCTGATACTTCCGACGGGGATTTCGAGGTCAAGATTGCCGAAGCAACTGCCGATGTCGCGCCACCCGAAACTCCTCTGGCCAAGATATTCCATGACAAAACCGAAACAGGTCGTGTGACTGGTCCCGTGGCAATGGCCATTGACGGCAAAGACGAGACCGCTTGGGGCACGGATATTGGTCCCGGGCGTCGCAACCAATCGTGTAAGGCGGTCTTTCGATTCGAGAAACCGATCTCCAACGCCAATGGAACCTTGCTCCACATTACGTTGATACAGAAGCACGGTGGATGGAATAGCGACGACAATCAAACCCATTGCATCGGTCGTTTCCGAGTCTCCGTCACGGACTCACCGAGCGCCACGGCCGATCCGCTTCGGCAAGAACTCCGTGACATCCTTGCCATCGCGCGGAATCAGCGCTCTCCCGATCAACAGGAGGCGCTGTTCAGCTATTGGCGCACCACCGTTGCCCAGTGGCATGAAGCCAACGAGCAGATTGAGGAATTGTGGCGGCAACACCCTGATGGGACGACACAGTTGGTGTTGGCCGAGCGGGAGACACCTCGCAACACACACCGATTAGCACGGGGGGATTTCTTGCAGCCAACGGAAGCGGTCTCTCCCGCTGTGCCTGCCTTCCTACATCCACTGCAGGAGGGAGTGGCGTCTACACGGTTGGAGTTTGCCAGGTGGTTGGTGGATCCCCGATCGCCAACCACCGCACGCGCGATCGTGAATCGAATTTGGCAAAGCTACTTTGGCGTCGGACTGGTCGCCACTAGCGACGATCTGGGGACCCAGTGCGAAACGCCATCGCATCCTGGTTTGTTGGACTGGCTGGCAACCGAATTGATGGAAAGTGGCTGGAGTCTCAAACACATACATCGCCTAATCGTTAGCTCGTCCACCTATCGACAAACCTCGCGAGCGGCAGCGGAACTCTACGCCAGCGATCCCCAGAATCGGCGGCTCGCGCGAGGCCCTCGTTATCGTGTCGACGCCGAAATCGTTCGCGACATCGCGTTGGCAGCGAGCGGATTGCTGGACCCCACGGTGGGGGGGCGGAGCGTTTACCCACCTGCGCCGGCATTTTTATTTGAGCCACCTGCCAGTTACGGACCGAAAACCTGGAACCATGACGCTGGTAACGAACGATTTCGCCGAGGTCTGTACACATTCCGATTTCGTTCCGTTCCGTATCCGGCGATGGAAGTGTTCGACGCGCCCAACGGTGATTTTTCCTGCGTACGGCGTGCCCGTTCTAACACGCCGCTGCAGGCGCTGACCACATTGAATGAGCCCTTGTTTGTTGAGTGCGCCCAGGCGTTGGCGCTGAGCACGCTGCGTGAGGGAGGTGCTCAGGATGGACAACGGCTTGATTACGTTTTTCGCCGGGTGCTTTCACGCCACCCCAACGACGACGATCGGCGAGTGCTGCTGGGAATTCTGACAACGCAAACCGACCAGTTCTCGTCTCGGCCGGAGCAAGCAGCCCAATTGGCGTTCCACGATCCGGCCAACCCAACCGAATTGCCAGAGGACACGACGGTCGCCGACGCAGCGGCGTGGACGGCAGTGTCTCGGATTATATTGAACTTGGATGAAGCGATGACGAAACAATAGGAAGTGGATTATGGATTATGGAACCAATAACCAATAACTGACGTCGAATGAACTGTCAAGATTATCTATATCGAAATGCGAATCCTAAGGCCGTTGCCCGCCGCTGGTTTTTGCAGCAATGTGGTGTGGGCCTGGGAGGTGTCGCATTGGGCCATTTGCTGGGCGAGCGGGCACTGGCCACAGCTGATTCGCTGGTGCCAAAAGCGACTCATCATCCGGCAAAAGCGAAGAACGTCATTTTTTTGTTCATGGCGGGTGCGCCCAGCCACTTGGAATTGTTCGACTACAAACCCCAGTTGGCAAAATACGACGGCCAGTTGCCTCCGGCGGATCTGATCGACGGCTACCGTGCCGCTTTTATTGACTCGGCCCAGTCACGGCTGATGGGTCCCAAGTTCCCGTTTGCAAGATACGGCGAGTGTGGAGCGGAGCTGTCTGATCGCGTGCCGCATCTTGCGGAGATCGTCGACGACGTGGCCATTGTCAAATCGATGGTCACCGACGAATTCAATCATGCCCCTGGTCAGATCATGATGAACACCGGCACCGGGCAATTCGGTAAACCGAGTATCGGCGCGTGGGTGACGTATGGATTGGGAAGCGAATCGACTGACCTCCCAGCGTTCGTGGTGTTCAGCTCTGGAAGTAAAGGTCCCAGTGGCGGCAATTCCAATTGGGGAAGCGGGTTTCTACCCACCGTCCATCAGGGCGTGCAGCTGCGTGGCAGCGGAGATCCCGTGCTGTACCTGTCCAACCCGCCTGGAGTCGACAGCCAATTGCAGCGCGATTCACTCGAGGCGATCACACAATTGAACCGTTTACAACTGGAAGCGGTTGGCGACCCAGAGATCGCCACGCGGATCAACTCGTTTGAGATGGCCTTTCGGATGCAAACCAGCGCACCAGAGATGATGGATTTGACAAGCGAGCCACAACACGTTTTGGACATGTACGGAGCGGAACCGGGCAAATCGTCGTTCGCAAACAATTGTCTACTCGCCAGGCGACTGGTCCAGCGGGGTGTGCGGTTTGTCGAGTTGTTTCACGAAGCGTGGGACCAGCATGGGAATTTGGTCGGCGGTCTTACCAAGAACTGTAAGGATACCGACCAGGCGTGCGCGGCGCTGGTGAAAGACCTCAAACAGCATGGAATGTTGGAAGAGACACTGGTGATTTGGGGTGGTGAGTTCGGCAGAACTCCCATGGTGCAGGGCGTCAGCTACGACGGTCGCGACCACCATCCCAACGCTTTCACGATGTGGATGGCCGGAGGTGGTATAAAACCAGGAACGACCTTGGGTGAAACCGACGAATTGGGTTTCAATGCCGTGACGGATCGAGTCCATGTACATGACTTGCACGCCACGATTCTGCACGTTTTGGGATTTGACCACGAAGAGTTGACTTATCGCTTCCAGGGGCTCGATCATCGTCTGACAGGGGTCGAGCCGGCGCATGTGGTGGACAAGTTGTTAGCGTAGGAAAGGTACAACCACATCATGAACAGATCCACCAAAACAGCGCTCGTCACCGGGGGCGGCACCGGGATCGGACTGGGTATTGCCACTGCCCTGGCTCGAAACGGTTATCGTGTCGCCATCGCCGGACGCCGCCAGGACGTCCTTGAACAATCGGCTGCGGCGATCGAGGCGGAATCGCCAGTTCTCAGCCATACCGTCGACGTCGCGGACCGCGATAGCGTCAACCAGTTATTCGACTGGGCATTAGAACAACTTGGCAGGATCGACGTCCTGGTCAATTCCGCGGGCACAAACATCAAAACCCGTTCGATGGTGGAGATGGCCCCTGAACAATGGGATCAGGTGCTGGCGGTCAACGCGACGGGAACCTACAACTGCATGTACGCTGTGTTGCCGCACATGCGCGAGCGACGTGATGGGTTGATCATCAACATCTCGTCCACCTCCGGACTGCGGGCCTATGAAATAGCGGGCGTCGCTTACGTGGCTTCTAAGTTCGCCGCTGCGTCCTTGGGAACGATGGTGGCTAACGAACTTGGCGCAGAAGGCATTCGCGTCACCACGGTCTATCCAGGCGAAGTCAACACGCCGCTACTGGGCGCGCGTCCCGAACCGGTGAGCGACGAACATAAAGCCAGCATTCTGCAGCCGGAAGACGTTGGCCAGCTGGTTGTGACGATCGCTGCGCTGCCGCCACGCGCCCACGTTTGCGACGTCGTTATCAAACCGACTCGTCAGATCATGGTTTGATCCACTTAGATCTTTATTAGAATCTTGCGCTTGAATAACCAGTAACAAAGAGACCATTCGAGTGCCAGCACGGCCGATGCGGTCAATATGGCTAGTGTCGCTTCACTCAATCCAAACGGTTGCAACCACCCATGGGTGAAAATCGCAACGGTGCCGTTGAACCACTGCCGGCCGATCGATTCACTAAACAGATAGATGAAGATCGGGTTCATTCCCACAACAATGAACACAAACCCCCAACGTTTGCATCCCCTGATATCCACCAACCAATAGAAAAAAGCCAATGTCAACAGGCACCAACCACCCGAGGCCATCACAAAGGAACTGGTGCAAATCCTTTTGATAATGGGTGTCACCCCACTCCAGTCCAAGCCATACCCAACGGCCAACAAAACGACTCCAGACAACAACAGCTGGCGAAGTTTGCTACTCGTCGTCCGTGAGCTGAGCAACCATTGGCCAGCCACCACTCCCCAAATCGTATGAGCCGCGGTGGGGATGCAGTTGATCGCCAACCAACCTCCGCTGCTGGTCTTTCCCATCAGGATCATATCCGTCCATGACCCAAAGGTTTTGCCGATCACAAACGGTTCGTCATAACCCTCGATTGTGCAGAGACGAAACGCCAGTTCGGTGGCGACTAACAGCAGCAGCGAAATGGCTACCTGCATCTTCGCTGACCACTGCATGATCAGAAAAGCGATTAGAATCGTCACGGACAGTTGAGAGAGCACATTCCAGAGTTCCCAGCACAGCCCCCGCGCGTAAATGCAGTGCAGTCCCACGCCGAACATCAACAGCATGAAACAACGATAAACGATGTGACGGAGGGACTGGGCCCACGTGCTGCCGCGCTCCGTTCGTTTGGCCATGGAAAAAGCCATGGCTACCCCAACGATGAACATGAAGAAGGGTTGGACCAGGTCCCAAAAGTGCAGGCCGTTCCACTCATGGTGCGTAAGATGTGTCACCACCTTATGCCACACCGGGTTGTCAAAGGACAGACCACGTAACGCGCTCCAAACACCCGCCGTTTCGCACACCAGCAGAAACATGGTCAAGCCACGAAAGATGTCGAGCGACTGGAGGCGTTCAGAAGAAGCAGTGTCGGAGTTGGTCATGCGAGGTCGGGTAAAGAGGGGCTCGTGTCAGGCTGGTAAGGCCAGAGTCACGGTATTCTGAAGGGCGTGCGTGTGCAACACCGAAGCCAAGTCCCCTTCGTTTCGCTGGTCGCCGCCAGACCGTGTAAAGCCGCGAAAGATTTGGAATTGTGAAAAACGCAGGACATCGGAAGTAGCTGAAGTCGTTGTCAACCTGATTCACCTGCGAGCAAGCTCACAGGGGTCTCTTTGTAAAGTTACATGAAGGTTTTCGATGCACTGCATGTTGAAAAGGCTGGTCGTAAGACTTTGGCGACGACGGAGAGAACGCCAAATTCTTACGCTCTTCAGCTACGGAAATCGTTCGCGACGTTGCGGAATCGTGGCGATACAGGGCTCAATCGGTTAAGGAATGCTGAACCTTGTGGCGTCGCCGAAACAGGACGGCCAGCGCAGCAGCCAGCAGGCACGCGCCAAATCCGGCTGGTTCCGGTACGACGCGTAGGATTCCCGAATTCAGCAGATCGGATGTATTCCAAGCCAGTCCACCAATCTCGGGCAGGATGGTCTGCTGGAAAGAGCCGGAGACCACTCCAAAATCAAACAGGTCAAACTCACTGCCGACAATTGGCGTGAAACCATCAATCAATTTAACTTGTAAGGTACCTGCCAGTTGGACATCACCGCTGACGGCCAGCAAATCATGGTCGATACCAGCAACATCGCCAGCGATCTCCATGACCAATTCCGCGCCGCTCGCCTGCGAGTAATTGCCGCTGATGGCCAGAGTCCCCGGCCTCTTTCCCGGCGAGATCGTTCCGGAATCATTGTTGACGTCGCCACCGATGGTCCCGTTGCCGGAAATCGAGCCGGCCACCAATTGGACGGACCCACCGGCGGCCGTCAGTGCGTTGTTGATGGCGAGCTCTCCGTTTCCCATCTTCGTCAAAGTATTACCGCCTAGATTCAACGCGTTATTGAAGCTTAGCGTGGAACCACTTGTGACCATGACTTCTGTATCGCTAGGTAGATTGACGACCAATTGGAATTCGTGCTGGCCCTCAGTAACATCGATGGACGTGTTGCCAGCCGTCGACTCGAGATTGACACTGCCGACTCCAGCAATCGCATACTTATTGGCATTATCAAATTCAACCCCTTGAACGGTCACATCCAAATCATTCAACACGGTGCGCGAAGCCGGAATGGCCGGCCCGAATCTTGCGGTCTCGGTGTTCCCGTCCGGAATGTCGGCGCCAAACCAGTTATGGGCACGATGCCAGTTGCCGAAAACGGAGGCCACCCAATAGCCCGTACCGGTCGGTCCGATCAGCGATGGATAGAGATATTGCCTGGTGCCAAAGTCGTCGTTTTGCAGAGGATTCTGAACACCGACAGACATGATGGACCCCTGCGACTCCATGAGGATATCGACGCCAGGCGTATCAAATCCTGGATCTGCATTTGGGACCTGAAAAACGCTGAGCCCCGTGCCGAACAGGTCACCAGGGTCCACTGGATTCACGAGTCGCGCCCAAGAATTAGTCAGTGTTGCGAGCGCCGTGGCACTATCCGTTTCGTCGTAGTTATCATCGATAAACTCAGACGCGAATTCCACATCCGCCAGCCCTAATGTATGACCGATTTCATGCGTCAACAAGTTTTTAAAGCCGTCCAACGTATGCAGAGCGGCGAAGTTGTTGTTGATGAAAACGTCACTGCCGCTGATGGCAAAAGCTGGATAGTTCTCCACGCCAAAGGTGAGGCGTACGGTTTCGCCGCGAACGAACACCGAGGCGCGACCTGTCGTGAACGGAAAAGTCGTATCCTCTGAAAAAAATCGATCTCGGCTCCAAAATTGACGTTTTCCTCTTCGCCCGAATTCACCGTCGTCCCCAAATCGGCGACAAACGAAAGGGACGTGCCGAGGCCCGAAAGGGGTCCGGCACGGTCCAGGCAGCGAAGGCATCCTCGACCGCCTGCTGAAAGTCCGCGACGCTGGGCGGTGTTCCTTGCCAGCTAAACAGATCGCGGTACGCCTCATAGGAACCACCCTCCATCGAATACCGCAACCCACCGTCCAGGGAATGTTCGTAAACAGTGCCCATAATATCGTGGTCGCGGGGTGCCGCATCCTACCACCAGATGAAATCCTGACCGAAGACAAAGCTTTGGAAGACGCTGCCTGCCGTGGCGAGGTTGCAGGTACAGAGAATGGCGACGAACGTCGCCATGGCAGAGCGAACCACGAAACTGTCACGGAGTTTTTCGACAAGCTTCGACATAGTTGAAACGGCGGGCACGTCAAGGAATCAGGAATAGAAACACTGCTCCGACGACCCCCTTGTCGTTGATCAACACACGCTATTCATTTTTGTTTGGTCTTTATTCAAAATCACGGCAGGCGATGCAGATTCAGCCGCCGTCCGCCAACCGCTAAGATGTAATCCGCATCCCACAGCGCCACTTTCCACAGCTCACTTTAAGCTATACAATTGCGGCTTATATGACGTTATTAAGACGAGTAGGGGAACACTGATCACCACTAATCATAATTTATCTAACTGAGAGGCATTAGCGACAATCAGTGTGGATTAGTGTTCCGAACCGTCCGAGGTAGTGTCCTCGTCAGCGTGGCGCTGCCAAACTAGTACTCGCAAACAAATGGAATCTCAATGACAAGCAAGCAATCAACTAAAATCATTGCCTTGTTGGCGTTGTTCGCAATCACGTTGGGTTGCGGCACGTCGTCTGAAACCGAATCTGATCTTCTACAATCTCGACAGGTCGGCCCGGACGAATCTGCAACCAAGGGAGTGATAGGATTCTCCGCTTTGACTTTGACAAACCCGTTTTTCAAGATCATCGCCGACAGCTTGACCGAAGCAGCCGAGTCACACGGATTTGTAGTGAGCATCGACGATGCGGATCTCGATGTAAACACTCAGGCGAAGCACATCGACAGTTACATTGCCCGGAAAGTGGTTGCCATCGTGATTAATCCGGCGGATCGTGTCGCGATTGGACCGGCGATCAAATCCGCCAACGAGGCGGGAATTCCTGTTTTCACGAATGACCTTCAGTGCGTCGCGGAAGATGTGGAAATCGCTGGACACATCGGCACGGATAATTTCCAAGGGGGACGACTGGCAGGCCAGGCGATGATCGAAGCAGTGGGCGACGGCGGAGGCAAGGTACTGATTCTCCATTTTGCACAGGCCAACTCATGCGTGTTGCGAGTCCGAGGATTTTACGAAGTGATCGATGAGTATAATTCGGAGCACCCAGACGGAACCATGGACATTGTTTCGGAACTGGATGGCGGTGGACTGCGAGACCAGGGGTTCAAGGCCACATCCGATGCGCTGCAAGCCCATCCAGACCTGGACGCCATTTTTGCCATCAACGACCCGTCGGCACTGGGAGCTGTTAAGGCGTTGGAGCAGGCCGGCAAGCAAGGGCAGGTGACGGTGATCGGCTTCGACGGCCAAATCGAAGGCAAACAGGCGATTAAGGATGGATTGATCTACGCCGATCCGATTCAATTTCCAGTAAAGATGGGCCAGAGGACGGTGGAAAATATCGTCAAGTATTTAGAAGGTGAGGAGTTTACTGAAATGGAGCTGATTCCCACGGCGCTTTACCGGCACGCCGACGGAATGAAAGATCCGGAATTGAACTAGCGCGGTGGATGCATCTCAATCGCCACCACTGTTGCGGATGACCTCCGTCACCAAGTCGTTCCTTGGCGTACGCGCTCTGCATGACGTCAGCCTTGAACTCCATTCCGGTGAAGTCCTGGCTCTGCTTGGTGAAAATGGGGCCGGCAAGAGCACGCTGATCAAGATCCTGGGTGGCGTTCACCAGCCTGATGATGGCAAAATTGAAATCGACGGTGAATTGGTCCGCATCACTTCACCAGCAATTGCCCAGCGGGCCGGTATCGGTGTGATCCACCAAGAATTTAATCTGGTGCCCACACTCAGCGCACGTGAAAACATCTTCCTCGGCCAGGAGCCCTCGCGAGTTCGATTCCTCCGCGCGCGAGACGAATTTAGAAAAGCGGAGCAACTGTTTGAGAAAATCGGAGTCACTGTCAACCCAAATGCCCTGTGTCGCGACCTTACCGTGGCTCAGCAGCAGGCGGTGGAAATCGCCAAGGCACTGGCATTGAAGGCCCGCATCCTCGTCATGGACGAACCGAGCGCCGCGTTATCCCCGCATGAGGTAGCCCGTCTTTTCTCCACGATTCGCGAGTTGAAAGAACACGGCTTGGGTGTCATCTACATCAGCCATCGATTGAGCGAAATCTTTGAAGTCGCCGATCGCGTTATGGTTCTTCGCGATGGAGAACAGGTCGGCACGCGGGCAATTGGCGAGCTGACTCGGGATGCGATGATCGAAATGATGGTCGGTCGCAGTCTCCAAGACGAGTTTCCAAGCCGCGCAACAAAAGTCGACACCGCCTTGCGAGCTACCTCCGTACGTGTTGACGATGTCCAACGTAACACCACACCACGATTGGTGGTGGAGGGTCTGCGCCGTGGAGTCGCCGTTCGCGACGTTTCCCTTCACGTCAACCGTGGCGAGATCGTTGCGCTGACAGGACTCGTTGGAGCCGGGCGCACGGAACTGGCTCGTCTGATCTTCGGAGCCGATCGCGCGGAAGCTGGTACGGTTACTTTAGATGGCCGCCAATTGAGAATCCGTTCCCCTCGCGATGCGATTGCTGCTGGCATTTGCCTGTTGACCGAGGACCGCAAGTCGCAGGGTCTTGTGCTGGGTCTGAGCGTTCAACACAACTATGGATTGCCGAATCTTTCTCGCTTCTCACGTTTCGGGCTTATCCGCGATCGGCGAGAGCGAACTTCCTTCCAGCGACTGGTCGACCAGCTGAGGATCCGCGTGACGGGGCCCCGGCAGCAGACGAATACGCTGTCCGGAGGTAACCAGCAGAAAGTGGTTTTGGCAAAGTGGTTGGAACGAAACGCCGAATTGATCATCTTCGACGAACCAACTCGCGGTATCGACGTGGGTGCGAAGTACGAAATCTACCAGCTGATCCACAAGCTGGCGGACCAGGGCAAAGCGATTGTTATGATCAGCAGCGAGCTGCCTGAAGTTCTGGGCATGGCGGAACGAATACTGGTGATGCACGAGGGCCGAATCACGGGTGAGATTACAGATCCAGCCTCGGCAACCCAGCAGGAGATAATGAACCTGGCGGTTATGTGAGCGGATATGAAGAAGCGTTGGTTGAAAACATTACTGTCGGATTACGGATCCGTTTTGATCCTGATTCTGTTGTGCGCCTATTACTGCGTCGTTACCTGGAGCGAACAACACCCGGATACTCCCCGCGCCGGGCGACAGATTGCGCAGACGGTCGTCGCGGAATTTGGACCCGACGCGGGCGTGATTGTTGTCGTCCGTGACACCAACCACGATCGTGCTTTTGCCGAAGCGGTACAAACCGAGCTGACCTCAGGCGGGGCGAATGTCATCGAAGTCATCCACGCCGGACGACCTTATCCGGCTCGCGCGCGTCAAGCTATTGAAAAAGCGGCTGGTTCCAGCACGGCCGTTGACGCCATGATTACGCATCACGCCGGGGCTCGCTGGGGACCGTTGCAACCGAGCAAGTTGACAGAGCTCGCTACCAGGTTCCCGGCGCTAGAAAAAGCCCAAGTGCGCTGGCCGCAAAGTTATATGTGGCCCAGTTTTTTTACTCGCGAAAATCTGCTCAACGTGCTCAAGAACAACGCCGAAATCGCCATTATCGCGATCGGCATGACCATGGTGATTATTACGTCTGGAATCGACCTCTCCGTGGGAAGTCTTTTAGCACTTTGCGCGGTGATAACTGCCGTGACGATTCAGGGATGGGCCGGAGGCAAGGAGGCCAGCGGTCTTGGCGTCGTCGGCTGCTGTGTCATCGGCGCCGGGACCGGTGCGATGTGTGGCGCATTTAGTGGCGTCATGGTGACCCTGTTTCGCGTGCCCGCATTCATTGTCACCTTGGCCCTGTTAATGATCGCGCGCGGACTGGCACTCATTGTTTCGGTCCGTTACCAGCAGACTATTTCTGGCGGAGCGACGGCGGGAACTCCCGAGGCGGTGCGTATCCAGTACGAAGGATTCGGGTGGTTGAGTAACGGCGCAACGTTGGGAATTCCCAACCCCATTCTTCTGATGGTCTTGCTCTACGTGCTCGCGCACATTGTGATGACTCACACTCCCTTTGGTCGGTACATCTATGCGGTGGGCGGCAATCGTGAAGCGGCCCGTTTGTCGGGAGTGCCGGTGGTTGCAGTCCTCATTTTGGTCTATGCTATTTGCGGAGCGATGGCCGGGTTGGGAGGCATTGTCGACGCGTCACGGTTTCTGGGAGGTCGTCCGACGGCTGGCGAGCTGTACGAGTTGCAGGTGATCGCCGCGGTTGTGGTTGGCGGAACGAGTCTGGCCGGTGGCGAAGGAAGGATTTTTGGAACGTTTGTCGGGGCGATCATCATCGCAGTGATCCAAAATGGATTGAACATGGCAGGAGTGAGCCCATATGAGCGAATGGTTGTGTTCGGCGGATTAATTTTAACGGCGGTTGTCCTGGATCAATTAAAGACACGGCAATGATAAAATTGATGTGAGACTCGAAATGAATTTCCTAAGCCAACTTACCGGTTCTTTTGCTCAACCAGCTGCTGAGAATCCCACCGTGGCCATGATCGAGGCGGCCTACCACTATCACGGTCTCCAATGGCGATATATCAATTGCGAAGTTAATCCCTCCGACCTGGGTGACGCCGTGCGAGGTGCTCGTGCTATGGGGTGGGCTGGATTTAATTGCTCCCTACCTCACAAAGTTGCCGTAATCGAGCACCTGGATGGACTGGGCGAGTCATCCTCCATCATCGGCGCCGTGAATTGCGCGGTCCGCCGGGATGGAAAGATGATTGGGGAGAATACTGATGGCAAAGGGTTCTTGCAGTCGCTGCGAGAACACGTTGACCCAGCCGATAAGACGATGATCATGTTCGGGGCAGGGGGGGCTGCCCGAGCGATTGGAGTTGAAACAGCGTTGGCTGGAGTAAAAACGATGACCGTGGTCAATCGGAGTGAAGCTCGTGGTCGAGAGCTGGTCGATTTGCTCAGCGAAAAGACGTCCGTCAATGCTGATCTTGTTATCTGGGGAAATAGTTATTCGATTCCGCCAGAAACCGATATCGTCGTCAACGCTACATCGATTGGTCTCTTTCCTGACGTCGATGCGCAATTGCCAATTGAGTTAGATTCCTTGACCCCCAACATGGTGGTCGCCGACGTCATCCCGAATCCTCCAAGGACCCGTTTAATCCGCAGTGCGGAGGACCGTGGGTGTACAGTGATCGATGGGATTGGGATGTTGGTAAACCAAGGAGTAATCAGCGTCAAATACTGGACGGGAGTGGACGCCGATCCAGACATCATGCGCGCCAAGATGGAAGAGATCCTAGGCTAAAATCACCCGTCGCCAAAAAGGGGAGGCTCCCCTTTCTTTTCGTTAAAACACCATTTTCTCACAATTTCCATTAGTTAGAATAGCTGATGAAATATCCATGTTCCTTCGCAACTGACAAATGAGAATTCACAACACGAAAGACACGTTGATGCGACCGGTATACAGGATCTTCGCAGTTTTCATTCTGCTGATTTGCGGCACTTCCTTCACCGCCTACTCCGCTGCCGCTCAGTCTATCATCTCACTCTTCGACGGCACAACACTTAACGGCTGGCAAACGCTCGATGGCGAGCCTGTTACGAAAGGCTGGGAAGTTGTCGACGGAACGATTCACCTGCGCACTGATGGGCCTCAGGGAGGACAAATTGTCACGACCGAGCAATTCGGCGATTTTGAATTGCAATTTGATTGGAGAATCGTCAACAACGGCAATAGCGGGTTGAAGTATCGCGTCAAGGACTTCGATGGTCGCGTGCTGGGGTGCGAATTTCAAATCCTCGGGAACGAATATTACCCCGACTCTCAGATCGACAGAAGAACCACCGGATCGCTGTACAACATGTACGAACCGTCTGATTCGATCTATTTGAATGGAACTGAATTGTTCAACCACAGCCAAATCATCTCGCGTGACAATTGTATTCAGCATTGGTTGAACGGCGTGCTGATTGTTTGCGCCAATGTCCGAAGTTGTGACTGGTACCGACGAAAGTCCGCAAGTAAATTTTCGGACGTCAAGGGCTTTGGCGAAAACCGAGTTGGACGGATCATGCTGACCGATCATGGTAGCGAGGTGTGGTATCGTAACATCACACTTAGAAGGTTGCATCCGAAGAGAATTGTCGCTTACTATGCATCCTCTGTCGTTTCGAGTCCCAGGCGTACTAAGTGAAAAGTGAGATACAAGGCGACGCTGACCGACAGTCCAACCGCCAATACCCAGATGAGCGCCTGGTTACGATCCATAAACGATAAAGCGGCAACAGCTGCCACGAATACGTAGGCGACACGTTCTATCTTGGCCGCGAAGCGTGGGTCGTCGACCGCTCGCTCCATTTCATCGGTTTCCAGCATCTTGGGAAGGCCTTTAAAACGGAGAAACAAATGCAGGCCAATAATGAACAGGCAGATTAGGGAGATCCGTCCCAGCGCCAACATGGTCCAAACATCGCACCACCACGGGTTGTGCTGCATCCACCAGGCCGCAACGGCCAGCGGCAACCCGCCGCCCGCGATTGCTATTGCCATGACCAAGGCTATGGTTCTGATGGCCGAACGAAATTCTCGTTGCTCGATTGGGTGGTGAAACAAATCCTTACTCGTCCCGTTTACCACCGCTGGTCACCAGCGACGGTCCGCCAGACATCCCGTTCCGATACCACCCGACCCCGACCCCGACGCCGACAAGCAAGTACGGCAACCAAACCAAAATCACCAGGGCTACAGTCACAGCCAAGAGGGTCCATGCTACCGGTAGGGGAACCAATGCGCCGTTCATTGATCAATATTATCCAGACAGCTTTATTCGTAAAATCCGCGATCATTGGAATAATAGCTCACAAATAGTCTTGCGGCGCGCTCCCCCATCCGAACCGGTGGGTTTTCGGCAGACCCTAATTGGACAGCGCCAGGTTGGCCTGCGCAATTCGCGTAAAGGTTCGTATAGCTGGTCGTCACGTCGTTTAACCGGCTGCCAGAGGAGTCTGGCTGAAAACGACGCGCTGAGAGGTTATCCAATGCGAAACATGGTCGTCCGACTAGCTCGTATTGCCGAACCGTTAGACTTTTCAGCCAAACTCCGTCGGCCGCCGCCGCACCGCCAACAAACGCCCCACATAAACAGCCTTCGAAGTAGGTCGCCCTGCCTGCCTGCGAGCGACGAAGAATTGGTGAGTTTTCTAGCGGCGCAGCGGCGGCCGACGGCGACAGCCGAAAACGCCTTACAGGATCGAAAATGAACTCGCGTAGGATCCCGAAACTGGATGTAACACTCTTGATATTTCGTTTCGGCTGCCTCCTTTGGCAGCCGGTTAAACGACGCGCGGCTGGCAGACGGTTAAACGACGGATGCAATTACCGAAAGAGATCAACGATGCGAGATCCATTACATCGCTATTTGCTTCTTAGTCAGCATCAGAACCAAACAAATAACGCCTGCGAGCAACTCAACGGCCCCTAAGGCCGAGTAGATCAGCTTGTCGCTTTGAAACGCTCCTGCGAACATCGCGCCAAAACTCCCCAGTCCCAATCCCATGGCGAAGCTTAGCCCGTAACAAAAACTGCGACGGCGACGCGGCGTGTATTTGGCGATCAGGCTGTTATAAATCGGCTGGTGCATGAAGTGAACCAACGTTAACATTCCCGTGGCCAGGACCCGGTCCCAAGTTTGTGCGAAAGCCATCCAGCTCAAGAATGGCACATTGGCGAAGGCTACGAGAGCCAGTTGCCCTTCCAGAATCGCTGGCCGGGCGAAGCGACCAGCCAGAAATTGGCCAATGCACCCGATCAGCAACACGGCGGCAGCGAGAAAGTTACCATTGTCACGTGTAAGTCCCGGTATCTCCACCCGGCTTAAGTACCTTGGAAAAAAACTCATCAGCGCCGAATAGACCAACCCGTTCAATATGGCAATGCCAGTTATGATGGCGAACGAACGCCAATCAACATGGTCTTGATCTTCCGCATCATGACCGGACGACTCGCGTCGCGATTCGACCGCTGGAAATCGCCAGGCCTGCCAAACAAACACACCGCCCAAAATCAAACCGGGCAAGGCAAAGGCGCCAAACACCTGCCGCCACGTTGCTCCTGCCAACAACAACGTCCCAGCCACGAGCGGTCCACTGCCGATTCCAGCCGATCCAAAAATCCCGTGGAGGCCAAGCGCTCGAGGACGGGTCGCCGCGGTGGTTTCGTGCGAAATGAGTGCCAATCCAGCGGGGTGGTAGATCGATGCGAATGCGCCCATCAGGATCATCGCGGCCATGAGCGAGGACTGCCCAGACGACGTCGCCGCCAAGACACAAGCGCCGGCACATCCCCACAGATACACGACTAACAGCCGTCGCGAACCATAACGGTCCACTAATAACCCTGCCGCGATGGCCCCCAGTCCCCACATGAATCGCCATGCAGAGGACAACCGGCCAGTCATCGCTTTGCCAGCAGCCACATTTTCTTCAAAATATTCGGCGGCGATCTGCTGCTCGACGCTGGGCAACAAGAGTTCGTAAACGTGCACCATCGCATGCGCACAACATACTAAGAGAATGACGTAAACGACTTTGCGCGCCATAAGTCGTACCTGCTTAGACGCCATCAAAGGCGGTGAACCCGCCATCCACGGGAACGATGGCGCCGGTGACGAAGGTGGCCTGATCGGACAACAGCCAAAGGACGCACCCGACCACCTCCTCCGGATCACCGAAACGTCCCATGGGCACGTTTCGCAACACGGTTTCACCTCGAGCGGTTAATTCATCCGTTTTTTCATCCATCAGCAAAAACCGGTTCTGCTCGGTAATCATGAAACCAGGTGCAACGGCATTGACCCGGATATGGGGCGAGTAAGTCGTCGCCATGTGAACTGCTAACCAAAGAGTAAAACTGTTGCACGCCGCCTTGCCGTTGGAGTAAGCCAACGCACGAGACAATGGCTGCCCGCCACCCACGGATGTAATATTGACAATCGCACCAGCGCTCTTCTCAGCGAAAATCCGACCGACGGCTTGACATGGAACCACCGCACTCGTGTAATTGAGATCGATTATTTTTCGGGTATCGTCGGGGGCGATGTCAAAAAACTCCAACTCGGCAGAGGTGGTCGTGCTCTGGTGACCTCCTCCAGCTCCATTGACCAATAAGTCGACCGTACCCAACGTGTCATTTGTCGTTGCCAGCGCGCCCTCCACATGGGGCTTAGACACCACATCGCACTGAACGCCAATGGCCCTAGCGCCGCCGAGAGCATTAATCTCTTCAGCACGATTGTCGGCTGCGTCCTTCGAGATATCCCAGATAGCGACCTTGGCGCCCGCCTTGCTGAGTCCGTGGGCAATGCGGCCGCCAATCGCGCCACCAGCGCCAGTAACGACCGCAACCTTGTCATGAAATTCGAACATTCTCTACAACCTAATCACGTCAACGAGCCCAATTCTCGTCGGCCTCCTCGAATGCCAGCTCAACGTCGGTCTCCCAACAGCGATCGTCGTTGGGGCGTGATATTATACCATCATCGAGTCGTCTCCGCTGCCGTGCCGTCGCTGGCTGAGAATCGGAATGCTTTTCCTCGGAAGCAGGTGGCGAACTTTGACCGAGGAGTACATCGGCTCGATGGCTGGGTCTGACGGGTTGGTGAACGCTCTCAACGAACACAATCGGATCAGATCGAAAGACCTGAATTGACCCCCCAGCAGCTCGTGGAGTCGACAAGCCCCTCGTCGAGGACGGCGGCAATTGGTCGCCGGCTTGCGGCTGGTCATTAAATACCTTCGGTCCAGGGGGAACGGGCCGTGACGTTCGATCCCAATTGAAAAGTACGGGAAACAACTGGTCGAGACAAACCGTCGTCCCAGCGGCTGGTCGCTCGCGGACCCATTGGGGCGGAACGTCAGCCCCATCCGTCTGCCAATTGAACAACACAAGACTCAGGTCGCCAAGTCCCACTTTACCACTGGCGTCGTAATCAGGAAGCCCGAGTGTGACGATGTCGGTTTCCAACAGGTATTCTCCCTGGCCAGATTGTGCACCCACCTGAATCAGGTACGTTCCCGAGGCGGGTACCTCGCAGATGATTTGAGCGTTCTTGTCGTCCAGCGAATCCTGGTCTGCGGCTACGGGTAATCCAGTCGCACTGCTGTAGAGCGTGAGTTCGGGGTCGAGATCATTCAGCGGAAAGGCGCGCAAATCATCAAACGGGGTACGCGTGTTTATCGTCAATAGTTCTCCCGCGAAAACATCGATTTCATAAACGTTCCCGCCGACCGGAAAGTTGAACACGACATCAAACTCATGAATATGATCCATGCCGCCACCAGGACCAGTTGTTGTGAAGAGCGGATCGCCGTCAAGATCTTCAATGGACGACGTGCCATCGACCGTCAATTGGTACGATCCAAGCGGCAAAGGCGATATCCCAGGGTCGATGGTCAACGTGACAGCTATTTGATTGGCGTCCAACGCCGGACTGAACGGAACCACGAAATCGTCTCCCACGCCGCCCTCGAAGATGTTGTTTGGACCGGCTTCTAGTAAAAGATAATTTTTCGGATCAAGCGACGAAGCTTCTGAAATGACTTCGGAAAATTCGACGAACAATTGGTCAATCGTCAAGTCCTCGATTTCGCCTGACCTTGGTGTAATGTTCGCGATGCGGGGACCGACTAAGGAGGCATCGGTGACCGCGCCACAGATCGTGACGTCGTCGACGTACCAACCCTCGAAGTCGTTGCTAATTGTATCGATCGTGTCAAAATCAAAACGGATCCGGACGCTACTGTCGACGAAAGTGCTAAGTGGCACCATCGCGGACAGAAATCCGTTGCTGGGATCGACCAAAGTGACACTTAGATCAGTAAAGTCCGCTCCATCCGAGCTGACTTGGACCTTGGCGACATCTCGTCCAGATGACATTTCGGATTCAAGAAAATAGTTGAAAGTCAGCTCCGCATCTAATACACCGGAAAGATTGATGGTCGGCGACGTGATTCGTCCAGCCGTACGCCCGACGTCGTAACTGCCAGTCGATTCATCTCCGAAGTAGAAACTGTCGTCGCTGGAGTGGTCCGGTTCGGTACCACGACGTGTGGTCAGGTGCCACAGCCCGTCAGCGGTACCACCCGTATTGTCGATGACGAAACCTTCCTCGGAAGGATCGCCTTCCTGATCGCTGAAATCGGCCACGAATAAATCAAAGAAAGTTACAATTGGCGCATCATCGGTGACGACGACGGAATTTCCTGTACCATCGTTGGCGTCGTTGTACGTGACGGTGATTACGTCACCAATCGCTACTTCCAGCAGACCGTTTTCGGCAACTGCCGGAACGATCGTCGTAGAAATGACCGATGCGAATATCCCACCGCCTAGATCGGACAGACTGACCGTTTCGGCATCCCCTCCGCTCGTGACGACGTCGACATCCACAGGCCCCGATGCGGCTAAATCAATGTCACGCAACTCGATTCCGACCGAGTCACCGACCTCGTAGCTAGATTGATCAAACGTTATCCCGCCCTGCCTGGTCGCTGGCAAGTCAAATGCAGCAACCACGGTGGTGGCGTTCCCGCTGCCACCGTCATCAGCACTGAACCCCATACCACGGCGGGCGAACGCCGTCCAAATTGCCACGTGGTTGGCGCCACCAGTGAGCATTTGGTCAGCCACCAAAATGGCGTCGCGCGCATCGAGAAACGATGGATTGGCTGGCTGAAGCTTCAATCCATCCATCACCAATTGAAATGCCAGATTATTGCCGCCGGTCTCAGTGTTAAGATCTGCATCAAACCCCATTCCCGGAGGCAAGGCCGGATCGAGACCGCCGCCGTCGATCAAAAGCCAATTCAAATCCCACAACGCAGACGTCCAAATCTCTCCCGCATCATGCACCTCGTTGCTGCCATTAAAATCATCATACGTGAGCGGATTGATGCTCATATCAAAGCTATAGGGAAAACGTCGTAGCCCATTACCGGTAACTGGATCTTGACCGAGTACGTAAGTGGCAGTTGGTCGCGGCGAGTTCGCCGAGTCGGACGCATCTTGGGTGAGCATCAATGCCCACCAGTCGCTCCAACCCTCACCCATCCCACCGCTTTGAATGGCGGTCAGCGCGCCCACATTAGAAGGTCCACCCATTAATCGATTGGAAACACCGTGGCCGTACTCGTGAATGACGATCCCGTTGTCAATGGAGCTATCGCGATCCGGTATTGTCAGCGTGAAGATAAACTGTTGCATCCGCGGCGCGAATCCATCAGGTGGCGTACCGAAATTGGCGTTATTGAATCCCGATCCGTCCTGGGCGTCGGCTTGGACCGGGTCATCACCCAATCCATCGCCGGTATAGTTGAGTACTTGAAAGTTGCCTGCCGCTTCGTCGAACCCGTATTCCAGGTGAACATCGTGCAGGATGTTGTTCCAGTAAAATAGATTCGTGATCGCCGCTGATTCGTAGTCGATCGGATCCTGCGTCAATTTCAACGGAAAATCAAAATCGAACGAAACGCCGCCATTTGGTCGGAAGCCACCGGAGTCGTTGTCGTCACGATCCTCTTGCGCGAACACGTTGTTACCACGTGTATCGGTGAACTCCGCACCAGTGATGCCATTCGTATCGTGCCAACCAAACGGTGAAGCGTTCAACGTGTGCGGATCGACTTCGATGGTTCGCGAGCCGTAGTGCGGACTTTCAATCGGCAAGGGGAATACATTGTACGATGCATTGCCGATCCAATCGGTCCAGTACAGGATGTCGCCGTCAAGCGCGCTGACGCTGGCATCGTACCAATGCTGCAAGTCAACGGTCTGGACATTCGGAAAAAAAGAACAGGACAGGCACTGCAATCAGGCAAGGCATTTTTCGTTGGCCTGGCAAGGGGTACGGTTGTGAAACAAGGCAAAGTGGATGGTGTCCGCGAGTCAGAGTGCGTCAAAACTGCGCTTGGCGTTTGCTCTTTCGAAAAAGAATGGCTCTGGCGCGCGTAGTTCGATCCGCCGATCCGTTAGAAGGTGGCCGGTTGCGCGTCGAACGGACCGATTTGCCACTTAGGCCGGGCAGCCGTTGAGATTAGCCACATGGTGGCAGCCATGATGAGCCGCGACTTCTTGGAGGCGGGCGCGTGAAAACGAAAACACCACGCCCTGTCCGCGCTGCCGGGAGAACATTTTTCCGATGGCGGCCTGCAACGTGTCGACGTTTTCCCCAGTCGTTCTAGTAACGGCGGTACCTTGTCGCTGAGACGCTGTTTTCCGTCACGCGCCAGACGGCTGGTCCATTCAAGTAATTCCAGATAGTGGGCCAACGAAAAGTGGTCCAGCATGCCGTCATTTCCAAACCGGTTCTTCGCCGTTTTGGCCAGCGGAACATGTAATGGACATGCGTATGGTATCGCAGGCGATTCCGGTGTCAATGGTTAATTTCGTGGTGTTTTCAAGAGCCTTTTGATTACCGCCCCATCTGTCCAGGTTTTCCCACTTTCGCATGCGGTGCGACGCAAACCAAAGAGAAGCAGTGCATGTCCTGTTCTTTCCTGTTTACCGTTTACGCGATCAAGCGTTTAGCAGGCTTGGTGCGGTCTGATTTTGCAGTTTGGCTGCGATCGATGCGTGCAGGAATGAGAAGAAGTTGCGGTGCTGTTTCCGGCAAGTCGCGATCGTCGTCCACATGCGC
>Ga0310121_10001340_pt1 | contig 25427 bp, 23 predicted proteins | sample CB27_Tmax_986_MG_FD_203504 | JGI IMG/M metagenome (GOLD analysis project Ga0310121, IMG submission 203504) | Marine microbial communities from Western Arctic Ocean, Canada - CB27_Tmax_986 | ecosystem: Environmental > Aquatic > Marine > Oceanic | place: Canada: Western Arctic Ocean | collected...
TGACCGCCCGGTCAAAGCCCGTCTTATTGGGGATTGGCTTCAGGCGCACACCGACATTCGATTGTTGTTCGGACTCGACAACAACCCACGATTGATGGGCCATATATCCATCGCGAACCACGAATACATGATGGGGTCCAACAGACGATTGCGCGACCGTCACCGGCGAGAACCCGCGAGACACTCCATCCACAAAGACTTCCGCGTCGGCGGGGGAGCTCTTGATGGTTATCTGCCCATTGGGGGTGGTCTCCCAGCCGACCGTCACATCACGAAACAAGCGACTGATCTCCACGTTAAACGCCCATTCTACATCCGATTGGTTCGGCCAGACATGGCGGGAACGCTGTGTGTTGGCCCGCGCCGCATCTTTGTTATTGTCTACCCACTGGCAAATCGCGAGCCCCTTATAGAGACGGGCCAACAACCTGCGATCAGGTACCAGATCGACCATCCCTATCCGGTCGGAAGCCTCCTGGTACAAGGGCATCGCTTCGCTGAACTTGGTCGCACGAAGCAGCTTATTGCCACGATCTACCATGCCACGAATTTCCGACAGTTCACTGAGATCAGAATCACCAGTGGGCACAACCAGTTGTGTAGAGAGCAGCTTGGTCACTTCATTTCGGAATAATGCTTGGATCGGCAACGCCAATTTCTTGTCTCTACCCCGGGCCGGAACCGCCATGATTCCCACCCGCCATTGCGTCGGAGTCTTCGCTGCGGCCGGTGCAGCCGCCGGTTCGGGCGGCGTCTGCGACATCACGTACGGAGTCCAGAGTGTTGTCACGAATACCAATAAGGTGATGAACGCGGTACCGCGTCTGTGTGCGAGTTGACCCATCACTTATATACCTCCGTCGCGATAAACGTCTCCGCAGCGCCTGGTTGGGACGTGTTGATCGAGGTGGGATCCGCCACTCCACCGATGAGCAGTATCGCGTCATTGACCATGGTCTCCGCACTCATACCACCACGACCCCCGAAAACAGAGTCGAGTGTGATAAAGCTGGCGCTCCCTACGGGGCCGCCAGCCGGCGCATTCAGGACCTCTTCCAGATCCGCAAATAGAATGTCGAGGGGAGCCTGTGCCGTATCACCAGTCCAGCCCCCGATGACCGTGGCATAGCGACCATCACCAGTCACCCCAAGAGCACCAAAATAGCGGGGATGGTCCATCTGCTCCACATTGTGTACCGCCACCGTGTGCAGACCGTTTTCTTTTGCATAGTCCAGCACATACGCACGGGCGGCGTTATTGGCCAACAGTTGAGAGCCATCACTCTCGACTCCCCCGACCACGAGTACCTTGGTGTCGGAAATCCGCGCCGCCGAATGGAAATAGGGTGGCGGTGGGACGCTACCTGTAACAACGACCGGATGGAATACACCATTGATGGTCGAACCGGACGAAGAACCTTGAATAAAGACCTCGCCAACTACTGAATTCTCAATCGTGCCGCCCCAGACTATCGATACCGAGAACCCATCCGCATTGACCCCGAGACGGGTAAGGCTATGTCCAGACCGTAGAGTATTCATCGCCAGGGCCCCATTGGGATCGACAAACCCACCGGCTCCGGAAAAGGCGTCCGGATGGTAATACTCGACTTCGATATATCCCGAGTTGGAATCCATCGGCCAGTTTCCGCCGCCGGTCACAAGAACCGCGTCGTCCTGCTCAAGCCGGATAGCACGCGGAAATACGCGGGAGACCAGCATGCGGTTTGGTACCCCGTTGGCCTCGCTCGGAGGATCAAGAAATATCGGTGGGAGATCAGGGGCCGTGGGATTGGCGAGGTGCTGCTCCATCGCGTCGAGAGATAGTACATCGTATGTGCTCTGCGCATCCGACCCTATGACCGTGAATGGGAACTTCTCCTGGCCACCCTCATAACGAAGCTCTTTCGCTCCCCCGAAAATAACCACACGACGGGCCCCGGGAAGATATACAGCGCCGGCTGCACCTCGTTTATGATTCATCAACGCGGGCACCTCTTGAAAGGTCCCATTTCGGCCATCAAAAACGAAAACTTTATCGCTCGGTGCCGTCAGGATCTTAGTGGCTCCCTGGGCATTTACCGCCTGGTATCCACCCGCAATAATCACCCGCCCATCCGGCAGTTGGGCCGTAGCTGGAAACACCACGTTGCCGTATGAGTTTTCTACATCAAGACAACCAAAATCACCGCCCGGAACAAGCAGCATATCGAGTTCGGTCTTCTCCTTGGCGAATACGGTTACTCCGCGAGACCGGGCAAAGAGCTCGGTGCCCGCATCGGATGTTCCCGAGATAGTCACCACTCGTTGACCACCCTCCGGGATCCCCGACACAGAAAACGAGCTGCCGCCCACAGAAACATTGCCCGTTTTCGATATTTTGAACTTTTTGCCCTGATCCAGGCCCTCCACCGTCGCTTTCAGGGACAGGCTCGTTACCCCCGAGAAGTCGTCGGGCGTAGAACAAGTAGCAAGGGCAGATAATTGTACCCCGATGTTACTTTCTTCCGGCTCCTCGGCCGGAATACATGCACTCAGGGATATCAACATCGATATTCCCATGATCCATGGTGTGATCCGCGACATCCTGTGGCTCATGTCCGTTTCTCCGTATTGCGATTTCCAGGCTCCACACAGCTCGTATGTTCCTAACACAGCCAACCACGTACCAGCAAGCCCACCAAAGTCGATTGTTACCGTCGCACTCGCCCCAAAGACCCCGTGCATGTATGATGCGTTTTCTTTGCCCCCCTTCACCCAGAGCTATCGTGCATATCCTCGTTGCCACAGCCGGTCATATTGACCATGGTAAGACAGCCCTCGTTAGCGCTGTAACCGGTATGGACCCCGATCGGCTCCCTGAGGAAAAAGCGCGCGGGATCACGATTGTGCCGGGTTACGCCCATGCGCATCTGGACGACGGTACCGTACTCTCGTTTGTCGACGTTCCAGGTCATGAAGGGTTTCTCGACCATATGATTCAGGGGGCGAATGGAATTCGCCTGGTTCTCCTGGTGGTCGCTGCGGACGACGGTGTAATGCCACAGACATTGGAGCATCTCGAAGTCGCACGGTTGCTTGGTGCTACCGGAGGCGTTGTAGCTATTACCAAGACCGATCTGGTGGATCCCGATTGGCTCGAATTGATTCATGCGGATTTGAATGAAGTCCTGGCCGGTTCCTTTCTCGAAAACGCGCCTCGCCTGACCTTCTCCGCCCTACGCACCGAAGAACATGCGGACTTCATCCAACAACTGAAAGAGGCACTCGTTCAAACGCAAGCATCCGGGGGCGAACATCGTATGCCCGAAGCCGGTATACTTCCTATAGACCGCGTAATTACTGTACCCGGTCGGGGGGTCGTGATCACGGGTACCCTATGTCGCGGTAACCTCGAAGAGGGACAACGGGTCCAAGTCCACCCTGGGCGAGCAAGCGGGAGAATCCGCGAACTCCAGGTGCATGGCGAATCCGTACAAAAGACGTCCTCTCCCACCCGGGTGGCCGTCAACGTCAGTGGACTGAATCGCGCCGATGTGACCATTGGCTCTACCCTGTTCCAGGACGAAGCCAAGCTGCGGCCGAATACGGTCTGGCTCGGTCATTTCTACAACGCGCGATGGCTCAATGAACGTCCGCGCTTCCCATTGAAGGGCCTGGTACATATGGGCACTGCTTTCGCCGAAGCCACGATACAGAATCTGACCCCCGACGAGCTGTCATCCTGGAATACGCCTGTTGCGGTCCGTATCCGCCTTGACCGACCACTTGTCGCTGCACCGTGGACTGGCTTTGTCTTTCGTGGCTCCAGCAGCGCCGGAAAAGCGGGCAAGACCATTGGCGGTGGACAACTAATCCAGGGGGGAGTCGTCGCTCGCCGCGTACGTGCGGGCCGAGATAAAGCGGCCCTCCATGACCTCATCCAGTTGGATATGGGCGATCGACTCCGAGGACTCCTGGCACTCCATCATCCTTCGGTACTCCCCTTATCCGAACTCCAACGATTCGGAGCCGACTCCACGGATCTATGGCAGGAAGATGGCTTGTCCAACGCCGGAATTGAAACGATCGCCACCCCCAGCGGAACCTGGACCGCCCCCGAAGGGCTCTCCAGCAAAGTCGGTAATACGGTGTTGAAGACCCTGTCTGCGTATCATGAACGAAGACCGCAAGATCCGGGAATGTCTCTTACGGAGCTGCGTACGGCGATCGACAAACTGGTCCCACCCGACCTCCGTGATCCTATGTTCGAAGCCATGCACGAAAAGGGGGAGATTCAGATTCACCAGAACAGCGTACAGCTGCCCGGTTTTTCCGCCAATCTCCCCGACTCCCTGCAGATAATCGCCCAGAAAATCGAAAGCCGAATGCGCGGCCAGGAATCTCCCACACCATTTTCATCCCAGCTCTCAAAGGAACTGGGCTGTAGCGACCGGAACCTGCTGGATGTGCTCAGCTATCTGCAGCGAGTTGGAAGCCTGGTGCGCATCAACGAGGAGTATTGGCTTCATCAAGAGGTCTATTCCGACTTCCTCCACCAGATCATCCATCGCATGTCGGAAAACGGTCAACTTGAGGTTCAAGACGTAAAGACCATCACCGGTCTCTCCCGAAAATACCTGATCCCATTTCTCGAGCATCTGGACCAACAGAAAATCACCCGGCGGGTCAATACCGAGGCCCGGGTCAAGGGGGCGAAGTGTCCCAAGCTCAACACCGCCTGAAAGCAGTCGCTTCTCAGGCCACAGACTGCGAATCTTCAGGAACGACAGTCCATTGGTCCCAATTCTTTTCTGCCCACCCACGCATTCGCTCCGGCTTGAATCCGCGATGCCGCAGCTGCTGCGCAAACCGTTCCACAATCTCTTCCGTAGAGTCACATCCCTTGATCACGAACTGAATGACAAAGTGATAGGGATCCGAACATTGTGTCTCGGCGTGGAGGCTCGTCTTCCGGCGACTCGTCTTCGCGTACACGGTCACCTGAAAAACAATATTGCGCCCGAGCTTTGATGCTTCGAGCTGAAATCGTGCGTGTTCTTTAATCAAAGGTCGCTCGCGCTCGCACGTGGACAGGAATCGTCATCTTATCGGAGACCATTTGGCTGTCAACGCCAGACCTCAGGGAACCTCGGTAGTTATCTTCTTCAGATTGGACTGAATCACGCTCCCGAATCCATACGACTGAACCGGGTGTTCCGGACTGAGTTGTTGCAGTCGTTCCTGAAGACGGTGGGCCACCATTTGCCCCTTCGCGGCGAAGGGAAGCGGGTCCGGTACGGTACTCAAGAGAGAGACGGTCTGCATCTCAACCAGAAGCACAGCAAACAAGTCTGCATCGCATTGGGGCTCAAACGAAGGGTGGTCGGCAATAGACTCAAGAAGTTCCCAGCCCTCGAGAAGATCTCTAAGGTGTTGCGGGTCGGGCGAGCCGTCACCTAAACGTCGCACCCCGTTCGACAACTGGCGGCGAGCCCAGGCCACCGCGTTCACGGTGCCGGATAGGGTCGTATAATCCACCGCACCAAGGGCCACATCTTCCGCATCGCCCTGGATCGACAAACTCCATTCTCGTAAACATGCCAGCTCCGCAGCGCTCAGCTCCGACTCATTCTCGAACCCCGCCCAGATGCCCTCACTCCAAAGCTGCAAGAACCGTGTATGTTGACCGTTCCAGACGAGTAGCCGTGCTAAAAACAACCGGTCCGCCGGATCCGATGCCGGTACCTTCTGGATATAGTCTTCAATATGTTGTTCTAGTCCAGACCCGGATTGTTGAGATTCCGACAGAGGGAAGGGCCCAAGCGAATCAACCGTCAGGGAATCTCTGAGTTCACTGAGAAACTTGAGAACAGACCGATCCCTGTACACCCGGATGAGGGCCGCCCGGCCGGCACCGCCAATGCGCGCAATTTCTCGAAAGATCGGTCGTATGGTTTCAAGACGTCCTGTCTGAAGAACCGTGCGAAATACAATATCAATTTCGCTGTCGACAGCACTCTGCAAAGCCCGCCGTTCGGCATCCCACCAGGATCGAACACGCTGCTTCAGCTCGGCCCGAGACGGCTCATCCATCGATGCAATCGCTTCAATTGGAACCGATAAAGCCGTTTCGATTTCCTCTTCCAATGATTCGGCTGCCCCCGTTCGGGTCTCGGCAAAATGAACCAATAAATCTATCGAACGCTGTAATGAGGTCGGATCGAGCTTCGGACGTCCCTGATCAAACATGGTACGTATTTCCTCAAGACTCAGCCTCGACTGTTCTTGAAGCCGACGAATCACCATCAATCCGTCCACATGCTCCTGGCCGTAATCGGCAACCGTCTTCCCACGCTTCTTCGGCTGCGGCAGGAGCCCCTCTCGAACATAATAATGGATGGTGCTCCGCGGAATTCCGGTCATCCGTTCAAGATCTCGTATTCTATAAACTGCTTTGCGCTTCACGCTGATGTACTCCCTGGTCGCGCACCTAATTAATCATTCTGGTTACGTTGCGTCGACTCCCGGCGCAGTACTTCGAATTCCCCGTTCCAGTCGGAATAGCGTGATCAACGCAGGTAACAGGAATACATCCGCGAAGAGGGCCATCGCAAGAGTAAACGCGGTGAGGTATCCAAACTGATACATCGCCACAAAGTCCGAAAAGAGACAGATCCCGAAGCCCGCCACCAGGACAAGTGTGGTCAATACGATGGCACGCCCCGTTCCGAGCAGGGTTTGCTCCAACGCAATGTTGACATCGTTGGTCTTACGACGCTCCTCACGAAAACGCTCCAGAAAATGGATCGTGTCGTCAACAGCAATTCCGAGAGCAATGGAAAATATGATGGCCGTCGCGGCTCGAATCGGAACGTGGAGATATCCCATCAGGCCAATGGTCATCGCCAGTGGGAAGACATTGGGGATCATACTCACGAGCCCAATCCGAATACTGCGGAACAACACCGTCATCAATAATGCAATCAGACAAAAGGCCAGGCCGAGAGATGTGAGCAGATCGCCTACGACATGGCTCAAGGCGTCCTGGGCCAGGGTCGATGACCCAGTAATATACACATCGTATCGGCGTCCTAATAATGGATCTTCCTTCAGTTCATGACGAAAGGTTCGAAGCTCGGCCCGCAGCCTCTGCCAGGCTCGCGTTCCCTCATCGGAGACAATGAAGGAAACCTGCGTTCCCGTTCCATCGGGGGTCTGAACCCGGTCGACCATTTCTCCTCCATCTTGCCGTAACGGAAGAAGGATCTGCGCCAGCTCCTGCTGGCTACGAAACGGATACGGTCCGTTCAACAACTGCTCCTGGTCTTCGGGCGGACTCATCGCCGCCAGCATCTCCCGGCTCAAACTCGCGAGATCGTCGATTCGGGTAATGAACGATTTGAATCCTTCATCACGTAACAGACGATGTGAGAGTCCCTCCAGGCGCTCGATTAAACGGGGATCGAGGGTTGTGTAGATGCACTCTCCATCCGTGGCCAATGAAGAGGATTGCACGGCCCCCTCGTCAGCATCGTCCTCCTCTATAAGCTCAAAATCATCTTCCGATTCGTCACTTCCGGCGGCCTTTTGGGGTAGAGAGCGACCCATATCTGCCAAGCGATCTAGAACCGGAATTTCGTTCAAGTCCGTCAACCATTGGATTACTCCGGCCAGGCGTGCGGTATAACGAGTAAACACATTGGATCGCCGACATAGCAGGGCATCACAGCAGCTGGGCCGCGTACAGTCGTCGCCCATACAGGCACAGGCCTGCACATCACAACCGGGTTCCAGACAATCCTTGTCGGTCTCGCATGTTGTCCCTTCAAGAGAACGACCACGAACGTATAGAGCATGCACCAACAAGCCGCTCAGACGTTCCTGCGTACGCTTGGTAGCCTGGTAGATGGGCTGGCTTGGCCGGATCTCCTCCATAAGTCTGGACTCCGACTGTACCCCCCCGAACCCGCCGACCGGAGTCCCCACGACACCAAATAGCCCGAACAAAATGAAAAAGCACATGACCCACAGCATATACTTGGGTCGAGACAGGGTAGCTCGGGCTACCCAACGCATGAATCGGTCGAGAAAACCGCCCGCATAGACGTTGAGCGCACGCTCTGACGGTGGAGGGATCACCGACAGGAAAATCGGGATAAGGATCAACGACAGTACATAGGCTATTAGCACAGACAAGGACACATACAGCCCAAAGCTGCGGATGGTCGGAATGGTGGCAAACATAAGCGAACCGAATCCGACGGCCGTCGTCGCGCTGGTCAAGAAACAGGCCCATCCCATGGATTTCATGGTAATCGCGATGGCCTCTCGCTTATCCCCAAGGCGTCGATACTCCTGGAGATATCGGGCTATATAGTGCACGGCATCCGCAATCCCAACGACCAGGATGATGACCGGCATTACATTATTTAGCAGGTTGATAGGTTCTCTCGTGGCCTGCATAAGCCCCATCGACCAGATCAATGCAATATGAACCACTGTAATCGGGACGGCCATCGCCCAGAACCACCGGTACAGCCACCATAATAGAATGACGATGATCAACGATGCGAAGGGAAGTAATGTGCTCGTCTCACCCAGGGATAAACGATGGTAGGTGTACTCAACGATCGGAACCCCGGTTACAACCACGTCAACGTCTTTGGGCAGGTTCTTTCGCCACACCTTGACCCGTTTCTCCATCCACTGTGCCATCGGTCGACGGAGAGCCTCATTCCGATATGCGATTGAGTATCGGGCGGTCACCAGCGTGGCGCGTCCGTCGGTCGAAATCATGCGACGCGCAAATATCTTGTGCCGCAACACGCGTTCTACAGTTCCCTCGAGCCCCCTGGCTGCGTCGCGAAGCGCGACTGGAAAGCCAGGGCACGACGTTCTAAGACAATGCACCACGCCGGAATCATCCATCTCGGCCGCCTGACGTTCCCTTTCATATCGATGAAACGCATTGCGGACGAAATCGGATTCAATCTGATCCGGCGCGTAGAAATCAGGCAGGCTTAAGACACTGGCGATCCCATTTACTCCGACCTCTTCCCGCCCTCGGAAGTCCCTCTCTATCGCCTCGATTTGGCGCAAAACAGCAGGCTGAAAGATGGTGGTCTCGAGCACCGACGCCCCGTCGGGCTGTTCACTGCCTCCGTCGACGGTGATTAGAGCCGCGTTGAATAGCACATCGGAACCGAACTCCCGTACGAACTCCTGAAACCGCTCATTATCTCCACCAAACTGCAGAAAAGAATTCTGAAACGAAAAGTCGTATCGGATCTCGTTTATGGGTAGGAGAAACGAGCCAAACCAGATCGTGATCGCGCCAATCACCAGGACAAAAGCTGCCCGCCATCGCATACAAATTCTGGCAAATCGCTCCAAGGACACCTACACGGACCAAATGGTCCCGTTCATAGACCATAGCGGCCCGGGTTTCGCAACGCCTTTGCAGTGTTCGCCCGCCCCCTCGCGACAAGCCTGCTGGAGTCGTCAAAAGTGGTCTACAAAACCACTATTTATCGACTTACGGGATAGAATTATCCACCCTCGGATAGGAACCTATCGTTTCGCTCCAAATCCTGCACGTTTGCGATTGACAACCTACGTCATAGACCATAGGCTGCGGCGAAATCATAACCAATGATCACAGGTGTTTTTGGAGGCTTTTTGATGCATCGTTTCATACCCGGTTTAGTGTTCATTTTCCTGGGAACAGGCCTTTTGGTGGGCTGCGGACCAAAATACCCCAACTGTGAAACTGACAAGAACTGCGCCGCTAAGGAAGAAGTTTGCGTCGCAAAGAAGTGTAAGCAGTGCCGAGATAACACCCAATGTACCCAGCCATGTCAGGTATGCTCAGCAGACTTCTCCTGTGTAAAGCAGGACGGATGTTGTGTTAGCGATCTTGATTGTCAGGCGGGTGAAAAATGTTGGCTTTCCGGAGCCACGGGTACCTGTGGTCCCACCTGCAATGCGGAGAGTCCCTGCCCGGCTGGCCAACGATGTGTTGCTGAGAAATGCGTACCGGACGTTGGTTGTGTAAGCAGTGCCGACTGTTCCGCTGGCGAAATGTGTAGTGATGGTCGGTGTACGGCTGGATGTAATCTGGCCAATATCAGCTTCGACTTCGATGAATACACACTTACTTCCGACGGCGTTTCTACCGTCGAATCCAACGCCGAATGCCTGAAAGCCAAAGCGGGCTCCGTCCAGTTGGATGGACATTGTGATGTCCGTGGTGATGATGAGTACAACCTGGCACTCGGAAATCGTCGGGCTGCCGCTGTGAAACGCGCTTTGAGGAATCTAGGGATCTCCTCTGGAAGCATCAACACGCGGTCTTTCGGTGAAGAACAGCCGCTTTGCCACGACAGCAGTGAAGACTGTCATGCGCAGAATCGTCGCGTAGAGACGGGCTCGAATTAACCACTGAGTACGAATTCGAGTCGTGTCCGGCTCCAACGCCAACCCCATACTCGACAACGCCGGCCGACATTGTATGTCGCGTCGGCGTTCTTCTTTTTGCTATCGACTCATCTGTGGCACAAGATGGGCTCAATCAGATGGATGATGATGTACACCTCCTATCCCCGCATCTGGATTGTCTGCCTCCCTTGTCTGTTTCTGACAGGATGCCCGACGCTCGGGCAGTTTCAGGCGCTTGAACAACGGGTAAGTCTGACCGAGAAAAAAAACTCGGAACAGGATGGCACCAGCGAAACGCTGACGAAACGTATCGAGAATCTCTATACAAAGCTGGGGGCCGAGGGCCTGGACCTTCGCAAATCGGGGAATCAACTTTCGACGCAGATCGATCAGATGCAACGTCAGATCCAGGAATTGGAGGGCAAGGATGAAACCTCCAGCTTCAAGCTGACGGGGCTTGCAAAGGAATTACACGAACTGGTCGAGCTACTAGACAATCGCTTCAATATCAGCGCTTCACAGCTCCCCGAGGATCTACCCAAGGGACCGAAAGGCCTGCTTGCGGCTGGGAATGAACGTCTCGAAAGAGGTCGTTACCGCATGGCCCGTGCAATATATCGGGAGCTGTTGCAACGTCATCCCAAATCCAAACAGGCCCCAAAGGCAAAGCTGCAAATTGGGGAAAGCTATGCACGGGAAGGAAATAACGATGCCGCAATCCGTGAGATCAAGGGCATGGAGTCTTTGTATCGAAAATCGCCGGACATGCCCTCTGGTTATCTATTGATCGGTCGGCTCCTGGAAAAAGAGAAGAAATGTAAGAAGGCTGTCGCCATCTACGAGTATTTTCTGGACCAGACCAAAAAGCATCCAAAGCGCAAAGAAGTGAAAAACAAGATCAAAGCGCTGAAGAAACTAGAAGGTTGCAAAGATTGACCTTTGGAACGGTGCCCGACTTGCGACGGACATCCAAAAGCGCCAAACTAGATTAAAGAACATGGAAATGTGAATGATTCTTAGCTATGAGCGTCAATACGGCGCATTGAGAACACCCGGGATTCCCTGCGAGTGGCAACTCGTATGGGAGCATGGGTTGGAACAAGAGGTTTTGATATGAGGATTCGAATCCAACTTTTGCTCACGGTCGTTGCGTTGCTCATGGCCCAGGGCTGCTTTGTGGAAGACGGCTACTACACAGCCAAACCCATGACCTGTACAACAACTCTCGAATGTCCGATGGACTACTACTGTTCTGAGGCGGCTATCTGCACCTATGAGTATGGATGTACCTCCGATCTACAGTGTCTGCTCGGCGAGTATTGTGGCCTCAACGGTATTTGTTACACCCAGGGTTACTGCTATTCCGATGCCCAATGTCCCATTGGTTATGCCTGCGATCCATTTGACGGCTACTGCTACGAATCGTCATTCTGTGCCAGCGACTTCGACTGCCCAGATGGTAACTACTGTGCCGTCGATGGGGCCTGCTATACCAAGTACGGCTGCACATCCCACGCGGAATGCAATACCGACCAGTATTGTGGTGTTGATGGCTCGTGTTATCCCATCGGTGATGAGTGTTCGGACGATATCGATTGTGAGATCGGCGAATACTGCGAACTGAACGGCTACTGCTACGAAGACGAATAGTCCGTAGATTCCGTCACAGATCTCAAGAGTCGGGTGTTGTCGCCTTTCGAGCCTGTTGTATTTCTCGCCGCAATCGGCCCGAATGAAATGGGGCAGGTCCCGTATATTCTGGTTCTTGTTCGAGTAGCTTCGACCACATGTCAATCACAATGGTAGCCCCTTTTACACGCATGGCCTGTAGGTCCAGAACGGAGTTATCAGGGCCCCTTCCACTAGACTGTTGAAAGGTCGACCGTAAATGTTGAATCCAACGGCCGGAAATTGTGTCCGGCTCCACCACAGGCCCGTCGGAAGCCGACTGGAAAATGATCCAACCGAAATAGCCACTGATAAATAATTGGTGGCGGTCGTTGGGGAGGCGTTTGCGCATGTCTTCCGCCGTCTGCATAACAGCCGTCAAGCGCGACAAAGCGCTTCCATCGGCCCGTGCGTTGACCCGATGTGACAACGAAAGAAAGGCTGTGCGCATCTCCGCCAGGCCATTGGACGACACAAACGTGGGCGATGCCAGAAGTGCCAATATCCCCTGTGCTGCCTCAGTCCCGAACAATTCAACCTGTTTGGGCCCCAATACATAGTCTAGAACCGCGTTGCCATGGGTGTCCATGGAGTACCAGTGCAGCGTATATTGGCCCCGATCCACAGAGGCACGAGGTAGAGTCTGAATCCGAGTGTGGCCTTGTACTCTAGCGCTGGAACGGGCGCAATGCAGGCATCCGACCAAACATAAAAGAACGATCAATCGCTGCATATCGCCACCTGGGCTTCAATTCGGGTCGCTGTCCCGCTGTCTTCTAGATCAGCCCATAATTGCTCGATTTTGTATCCCGTAATTGGATCCAGCCAATCCGGCGCAATTTCTGCCAGAGGCGCCAGAACAAAGGCCCTCCGTCGATATTCTGGATGCGGAACCGACGTCCGTGACGATTCGATGCATTGGTCTCCCAGCAGGATCAAGTCGAGATCGAGGGTTCGAGGCCCATATCGTTTATTTCGCACCCGGCCGTATTCGTTCTCAATCGCGTGAAGGCGATCAAGAATCTGCTCCGCCGTCCAGTCGGTCGTAGCGGTCATAGCCGCATTGACGAACTCCGGTTGATTCGGCTCTCCCCAGGGCTCCGTTCGATACAGTGAAGAGACACGAATATCCGAAAGCCATGCCTCTACCAGAAGTCGGTCCACGGCAGATCGTACACATGTTTCGGCGTCACCAATATTCCCACCAAGCCCAATCGCGACGGGAATGCGCGCATCTATCGACTTTTTTTCAGGGGACGGTTTCATGGGTCGTCCGTACCACGCTAGCGATGCAAACGGCAACACGGTGCATTTACATATGCCCTGAACGTAATAGAACCATTCTGTGAACAGCAATCCCGGCTGCCGTCCGGGCGCGCAATACCGCCGGCCCCAACCAGAGCTTCGTTGCTCCGACCGCATCAAAGATGTCCCGCTCCGCATCGCTCCACCCCCCTTCGGGGCCAATCGCAACCACGTAACTATCGACAACCTCGGTAGCAGCAGACAGGGCTTCCGTCGAATCACAGAGGTCGGCATAAAACCGTCTGGACCCCGAACGCATGGCGGCGTCCAGTGTTTCCGAATACTGTACGTCAGGCACGTGCGGACGGCCTGCCTGCGACGAGGCTTCGACCAGGGCTTTATCGAGTCGAGCAGCGGCGGAATCATCATCTGCCAACTGGGGTCGATTCGCTCGATCCGTGGACACAATATGGATCTGATCGACACCGGCTTCTACGGATCCTACTACCGCAGCTTCGAGATCTCTCCCCTGCAACAGGCCCATCACCAGATGTACGGGGCATTGCGGAGAACGAACCATACGCTTCGATCCATCCCAGACAAGCTCTACCTTTCCTTTGTACGCCTTGACCACCAGCACGGAACGAATCGACCCGGCCCCATCGCCCAGCCAGAAACGCTCTGATTCATTCAGGCGCAGAACACGCCCGATATGATGCAGACGGTCGTCAGAAAGTTGTACCTCGGCAGCGTCCAGTCCCGTCGAACCAATACTCCGATCGATAATAAGACGGTTATCCAGCATGACGAACCACCAGACCCATCCAATCCCCCTCCGAACGCTGTAATTCTACCGTTCCCGGGAATTGCGCAAGGAATTGCTCCGTAAAACGCTCGCTCTCTTCACATAGAATCCCGGACAGGATCAGCATACCGCCCGGATGCAGTTTCGCATCCAGAGACGGCGCAAGCTGGAGCAAAACCTCGGAGATGATGTTGACGACGACGACCGGGTAGGTTTGACCAAGCGAATCTACCGATCCCTCGATCAACTGAATCTGATCGCCAACACCATTTCGTTGCATCACCTCCCGGGCCACCTCGATGGCCACAGGATCGATATCGCAGGCGTCGATTTCGGAACAACCCAGCCGAGCTAAAGACGCGGCGATCACTCCACTTCCACAGCCCACATCCGCAATAGGACCATCGATTGGGACGCCCTCGGGAACACAAACGTCCAACGCCAATTCGAGGGCGAGACGCGTGGTTTCATGCCCGCCTGTACCAAAGGCCATCCCGGGATCCACCACGATTTCCGGTAATTCGGAGGCGGGGGAATCACGAAATGGCGGTCGTACAACCAATCGATCCGCAATAACAACGGCCGATAGAAACTCCTTCCATCGTTCCGTCCATTCCGTATCCTCGAAGGGGACGATATCCAGGGATGCCTTTACATCGCGACGTTTAAAGTCCTGACGAAGCGTTTCGGCCATGGAACAAAGCCCATAGGCAATGATACGAAGTCGCCCAGACGCAACGGACGAGACCGTCGACGGATCCTGAATCTCAAACGCGTCTACGCCATGGTCGGCCAACAATCGTTCGATCGCAGGCATTTGCCTGCGGTCTAATTCAAATGTCAGTCGCCAAAGTTCCGGTTCGACAGTCAAGAGGTTCAGGAGCGATCAACCAACAGCTTGAAGGAACCCTTCACACCGTGGGCGAGCTTTACGTCGATATCATGTACGCCAAGCTCCTTGATCGGGCCGTCGATTAGTATCGTCCGGTGGTCCATATCGATGCCTTCCTTGCGAAGGGCATCCGAAATATCACGCGAGGTGACGGAGCCGAACATCTTGTCTTCTTCACCGACCTGACAACGAATGGTCACTGTCACTGTCTTAAGCCGTTCAGATACAGCCAACGACGCCGTTTCTTCACGTTTTACACGTCGCTCGATCTGCAGCTTTTGATGATTCAAGCTTTTGACATTGAACGGGGTGGCTGGTGCCGCCATGTCCTTGGGAAACAGATAGTTCCGGGCGTATCCATCTTTCACGTCAACGATATCGCCAGGCTCTCCGATCGCATTCAGGGAACTCTTCAATATAACTTTCATCGTAGTCTCCGTCCCTTAGTATTTTACGGTCGTAAATGGAACGAGCGCCAATATCCGGGCGCGCTTGATCTGACGACTAAGCTTGCGTTGGTAGGATGTGTTCACACCGGAGATTCTCCTCGGAATGATACGGCCACGCTCACTGATAAAGCGACGCAACAACTTCGGATGCTTGTAATCCAACGCTGCCGCGAGATCCGGATCCGTCGTGAATGGACATAGCTTCCGACGACGAAACCGCTTGGTCCCACGCTTTTTCTTACCTTGATTCTTGGAACTACGAAAAGCCATATCAACTACCTCCTTCTACCGGCTGCGCCGCTTCTTCCTCGGTTTCACCTTCAGCAACCACGGCCTCATCGGTTTCAGCCGCGTCAGTCGCCGCCTTAACGGAGTCGTTCTCATCCTCTTCATCTTTTCTCGTGGAACGCGCCGGAGCTTCGTCGGTACTGTCAGCCACTTCGTCTGTAACTCTATCCGATTCCTGCTCAGCCAAAGGACTACGCTTGGCAGCCCAACCGTCGACATCGAAACTGGCTTCCTCGACGTTATCGAGAACGGAGACCGACAGATAACGCAGCACGTCTTCGTTGATCCGAAGAGTTCTCTCCACTTCAGCCACAACATCTGCCGAAGCAAGATACATGACATAGAGGTAGATACCTTTCGGGTATTTATTGATGGAGTAGGCCAACTTCCGTTTTCCCCAGGATTCCCAGCGAACAACGGTGGCCTTAGCCTTTCCAAGTTCTGTATCAACACTTTCGCGAATCGCGAGTGCTTCGGCTTCGTCAAGATCAGGCCGAATTATAAGCGTCGTCTCATATAGACGCATAGTCATCATAGACTCCTTATGGATCCAAAGATTGGAGCCCCAGAAACTGGAGCAAGGATTCAAACACCGAAACGGTATTGTTCCGATAGAAGGGGGGCTAAGTAGCTCAAACCGCTTGATATTGCAAGCGACAAACGTTCTTAGCCTCCCTTTCACATAGTCTCGCTCGTCTTAGATCATGGGTGCGATTACGAGAGCAACCACACTCATGAGCTTAATCAGGATGTTCAAACTAGGGCCAGATGTGTCCTTGAAGGGATCACCTACGGTATCTCCAACGACTGCGGCCTTATGCAGCTCCGAACCCTTACCGTAGAACTCGCCGTCGACCTGGACACCTTCCTCGATCATCTTCTTGGCGTTGTCCCAGGCGCCGCCAGCGTTGGACTGGAAGATCGCCATAAGAACCCCACATACGGTAACTCCGGCCAGCAATCCACCCAGCATTGTCGGACCGCCAACGAATCCAACGGCCACAGGCGCCGCCACCGCGAGAAGACCCGGAACGATCATTTCACGTATGGATGCAGTGGTAGAGATTTCCACGCACTTACCATACTCGGGCTTACCGTCGGCGGCTTCAAAGATTGCACGGTCCTCTGCACTCCACTCTTCGATCTCTTTGCCTTCGTTTCGGGTCATTGCATCCAGCGCCGCACGGAGCTCGGGAATGCTGTTGAACTGGCGGCGAACCTCTTGAATCATCGCCATTGCGGCCCGACCCACCGCCTGCATCGCCAGTGCGGAGAAGAGGAAAGGCAACATAGCACCCACGAAGAGGGCGGCCATAACCCTGGGTTCAAGAACATTAATGGCATGTATCGCCTGCTCTGGTGTATGCGTCGCATTATACGACACGATAAAAGCCGCAAAGAGGGCGAGTGCGGTGAGAGCCGCAGAGCCGATCGCGAAGCCTTTACCAATAGCAGCGGTAGTATTACCAACCGCATCGAGCTTATCGGTACGCTCACGAACCTCTTTCGGGAGGTTACTCATCTCCGCAATACCACCGGCATTGTCAGAAATCGGGCCGTAGGCGTCGACTGCCAACTGGATCCCGGTATTCGCCAGCATACCCACGGCCGCAATCGCAATACCGTAGAGACCCGCAAACTCATAGGCACCGATAATCGCTGCCGCGATGATAAGAATGGGAATGGCTGTCGAGATCATACCCACGCCCAGCCCGGCAATGATATTGGTCGCGGTTCCCGTCACCGATTGATCGACGATGGACTTGACCGGTTTCGTTCCCGTACCCGTGTAATGCTCGGTGACAAGGCCGATCAGAAGACCCGCAGAAAGACCGATGATGGTCGCGAAAAACACACCATTCGCCGTGAATTCCCGGCCGTCGTACGTCCAGCTCTCCGGAAGCATCCAGTGAATGATGAAGTAGGAGGCCACCAGGAGAATCGCCGCCGAGACGAATTCACCCGTATTCAATGCTTTCTGGGGGTTACCGCCTTCTTTCACACGCACGAAGAAGGTTCCAATAATGGACGCCACAATACCGGCGGCCGCCAAGACCAGCGGCAGAAGCACGGTTCCCAGACCGTTGAATTTGTCTGCAAACTCGGGAACCATAATAAACAAGGAACCAAGCACCATGGTGCCGATAATGGAGCCCACATAGGATTCAAAGAGGTCTGCACCCATTCCCGCGACATCGCCAACGTTATCACCAACGTTATCCGCGATGGTGGCAGGATTGAGAGGATGATCTTCGGGGATACCCGCTTCCACCTTTCCGACAAGGTCGGCGCCTACGTCCGCTGCTTTGGTGTAGATTCCGCCACCCACTCGAGCAAAGAGAGCGATGGAGGAGGCACCAAAAGAGAATCCCGTAATAATGGTGATGACTCGCGTGACATTGGCGGCATTGGCAACACCGTCACCCGTCTGGATGTCGAAGGTGTTTCCATAGATGGCGAACAGGGTGCTTAATCCGAGCACACCCAGGCCAACAACACCCATCCCCATGACGGAACCACCTGCGAAGGCGATTTCAAGCCCCGCGCCCAGGCTCTTCCGGGCCGCATTGGTAGTACGCACATTGGCCTTCGTGGCGACTTTCATGCCGATGAAGCCCGCCAGACCCGAGCATAACGCTCCAACGATGAAAGACACCGCGATCACCATATGCGACTTGTCCGCGTCGGCGGACAAACCAAGAAGAATGGCCACACAAATAACGAAAATGGACAAAACGCGATATTCAGCTTTTAGAAAGGACATGGCACCGTCCGCAATATGCGCCGATATATTGGCCATTTTCGGGGTGCCCACTTCCTGTTTGGTAACCCAGGATGATTTTATGAATGTGTAGGCCAACGCCAACACGCCCGAGCCCATAACAAGGTAAATCAGCTGGTCGGCAGTCATTATCTATTCTCCTAAAACTAAAATTAATGTTGCGACTGGGGTTCAGATGGTTCGGCCGAGTTCTCGGCCACTACGTTCTTGCCATGAATCAAATTCTGGGCGGTCTTAAGCTCTTCTGTAATGAAGAGTTGGGCCGCATCGTACGCGACATCCAGAACGTCCTGCAGATGCCCCTCCTCGACGGGAGAGAAGGTGTTGAGCACGAAAGAGCGCACCTGGCCACTATGTTCCGGTCGACCAATACCGACCCGAATTCGGCCAAAGTCACGAGAGCCCAGATGCTCAGCGATGGACTTGAGCCCATTATGTCCGGCAAGGCCTCCGCCCTTTTTTACCCGAATGGAGCCAAAAGGCAGATCAATGTCGTCATGTACGACCAACACATTATCAACGTCCAGCTGAAAAAACCGTGCTCTATCTGCAACGACTTCACCGGAACGATTCATGTATGTGAAGGGTTTCAACAATGTAACTACACGACCTGAAAATCGGCCCCGGGCATGAGCGAAACGTCGACCTTTGGACCACTGTGCGCCGATACGAACTGCGAGTTCGTCTAGTACCATGAACCCGATATTGTGGCGGGTCTCCGCATAGTCCGGACCGGGGTTTCCGAGCCCGACAATCAACATCAGGATTCTCGGCCCCCACCTTCGGAAGTTTCGCCAGAAGAAGCGCCTTCTTTCGTGTCCTTTGCACCTTCGGCACCTTCGGCACCTTCTGCACCTTCTGCGCCTTCTGCACCTTCTTCGCCTTCTTCACCTTCTCCAGCGGCGACGGGTTCGTCCACAATAAGCACGCGAATCTGGGCCACGGTAAAGATAGGAAAGTTGGTTTGATAAGCCGCCGAAACACCATCCGGAAAGACGACATCTTGCGAATAGAGCGAGTCACCCAGATCATAGGGGGTGACCTCTACATCAATCGCCTCCGGGATCTGATCGACGCGGCATTCGATCTTGAGTTCATGTACAACTGGAATCAGTTGCGCACCCTGCTCCACGCCCACGGGACGCCCACTGTAACGCATGGGGACGTTAAGTGTGAGTATACTGTCCTCTCGGACGCGCATGAAGTCGACATGTAGTAATTTACGGGCTACGGGGTGAATCGTGTAGTCGCGAATAATCGCCAACTCGGTCTCACCACCTTCCTGCTGAAGTTTCAGTACAGAATTACGGCCCCGAGGACTACCAAGAACCCTAATAATCTGACGTGGCTCTACAGCCACTGGGGTATTTTCTGAACCGGCACCGTAGATGATTCCCGGTACCAGGCCTTTACGGCGCGTTGCACGGGCGGCTCCCTTTCCTTTGGGAACCCGTGTGCTCAACGTAAGTTCGATAGTCTCCATGGCAGCCTCCATACGCTTGGTTGCGGCCCCGAGGGCCTGCCGTGGACCCGGGACGAAAGTCGCGGTGGGATAGCACGAGTAGGTCGCCGAGGTCAACCGATTCCGTATAAATCGCACGAATAGAGTTTATTTCTTCCGAGCCTTCCTCTTGGAAAACCACCACGTAAAGCTACCTGTTGCACAACAGAGATGAACACGATAGCTCCAAAGGGTCTCAACCCCGAAGGCACAGTCCATGCCCTCATTCTCCACAGAATTTTATCTCGAGGATCCGGTCGACGTCGCCCAAGGACTGCTCGGAGCGCAGATCATCCATCAGCATTCCGAGCTTGGCCTGCTACGCGGTCGTATTGTGGAAACTGAGGCCTACCGGGGAACGGATGATAAGGCCTGTCATGCCTCGGCGGGTAAAACCGCCCGTACGGCCCCGATGTTCGGTCCGCCGGGTCATGCGTACGTCTATCTGATCTACGGCATGTACGATATGTTCAACGTGGTCACATGGCCCGAAGGGAAAGCGGCCGCCGTTCTTATCCGGGCGATTGAGCCCCTCGAAGGTATCGAACGCAGTACCAATGGTCCCGGACGCCTGACGCGTGCATTGCATATCAGCCGAGACCACAACGAACAGAATCTACAGACCGGTTCTCTTATTCTCGAGCCCGATCTCCAGATTCCTGCAGACCAGATCGGATCATCACCGAGGATCGGAATCGGCTATGCGGGTGAGTGGGTCCAGAAACCGTGGCGTTTCTACGTACGAGACAATCCATTTGTTTCGAAGACTCCCAGGCCCCGGGCTTCCTAGTCCAGACTCTCATCAGAATAAGGCATCAAATGCGCATTCTTGGCCGGCTTCTTCTTTTCTTGTTCCTGGGATGTTGTCTGATCATGACGGTAACACTCCCCATGATCATCATCGACCGGGGCGAACACTGGGAACATTTTGAAAAGAACGCGGTGACGGCCCAGGGCGTAATCGTCGACTCGAAGTACCATGCGAACTGCTGGCGGGAAGTGCCATCGTGTATTCCTGTGGTTGGGTTTACGACCCAGCAAGGCGAAAAAGTCACGGTTTCCGACTTCGAAGTTCGTACCTACCATAAGGGCATGGGAAAAGGGTCTCGAGTCCAGGTCCGCTACCTGCCCGATGATCCCAATACGGCCTATATTGATTTCGGCATAAAAAGCCGAAAAAAACGCGCCCGAACGGAGCGTATTGTGTTCTCGGTTATGTGGGTGATCTGCCTGCTGATAACCCTTCTATTCCTCAAGGAATATGTCATAGATCGGCTGCGCGGAAAGAACCGAACCGAGACCGACGAGACCAGCACCGACGAGAGTGCACCACTCGAAGATTAGCGGGCCGCCGTACGTTTACGATAGCGGCGGACGTTCCGCTTATGTTGGCGATAGGTTCGGGCGAAGTAGTGTCGCCCACTTCCGTCGCCACGAGCCACGAAAAACAGGTCCTTGCTTATCGCCGGATTTAAGACGGCTTCCAGCGCACGACGGCTGGGTGCTCCGATCGGACCGGGCGGTAGCCCTCTGTGCGCGTAGGTATTGTACAGATTGCTTCGGTCTTTTCGGAGACGCGGAGAAGCCCGCAAATGCCAGATGATCGGTCCATAATTGAGGGTGGGATCGGCCTGTAGTTTCATAGAGCGCATCAATCGATTGAGATAGACCCCTGCGATCAACGGCATCTCTTCCGGCACCACGGCCTCCCGCTCGACGATCGAGGCCAATGTCACAATCGCGTGTCGACTCAAGGGGCGCTCGAGAGATATGGGGGATGCCATAACGTCGCTGAAAACATCCTCGAACCGGGCGCGAGCGCGCTGCACAAGTTGCTCTACGGCGTCGGTTGCCGAAACCTCGTATGTGTCTGGATAGAGATACCCCTCCAGATGGACCGGTGACAGACCAGCAGTCGGTCCGGCTTCTACCAGATGAATCTCGTCCACAGTCATAAGCTCGGACCAATCTCCCAATCCCATCTGCTCCATACGAAGCATAACCTCAAAAAGAGTCATGCCTTCTGCAATGGTGACTCGAACGGACGGCCTCTGCGGCGACTTGCATAAAGCACGTAGGGCCTTATGGGGTGAGAGGGGCAACTCAAGTATATGCTGTCCGGCTTTCAGGCATCGGGTCGCATTATGTTTTCTCGCCCAGAAGGACACCCAGATGACGTCCCGAACAACCCCGATCCTTGATAATCGTTGCAATATGGATGCGGAGCTTTCCCCCCGCTCCACGGGAAACATAATTCGTTGTTTTGGTCCGGCCGGACCCGCCTCATAATACACAGCCCGCACATGCAGAAGCATCGCAAACACCACCAGAACCACCCATTCCGCGCATACAAGGCCAAATAGAAAACGAGCAGGTTTAGTCCTCATCTTTCACCTGCGCATCGAGCCAGCTCTGGAGCAATATGGCAGCAGCAATGGCGTCTCTCTTCTGTTTGCGCTCGGCACGGCGGACTCCCCCCTCGATCAATACACGCTCTGCCATTACCGAGGTAAGGCGTTCATCTATTCGTTCGATCCGTGCCGTGCACCAGGACTGCAGCCAGGTTACAAAATCCTCAACCTTCTCGGCCTGGACACCGACACTACCGTCCATCATCAACGGCTCACCTACAACTACGATCTGCACGTCCTGCTCAGCAAATAGCTTCTCCAATCGCTTTTTCAGACGCGTGCGAGGATGGGTATCGAAAAATCCAAACGGGGAAGAGATCACACCAAATGGATCGGACAACGCAAGGCCGATCCGTTTGGTTCCATGGTCAATACCGAGGACACGCATGACTCTATATGTACCAGAAGTTACCCCATGTTCCAGATATCTGATTGACAAGCACGTGTAGCTAACCAATGATCCCGCCGTTCACTAGTTGTGAGGTAGGTCGTGTCCGAGGTGTATTTCATCGACGCAATTCGTACTCCAATCGGACGATATGGAGGTGGGCTGGCTCCAGTCCGGGCGGATGATCTTCTAGCCGATACTCTTATGGCGCTGGTTGAAAAGACCGGGGTCGACCCGGCCCAGATCCAGGATGTCTTCATGGGCTGCTCCAATCAGGCGGGTGAAGACAACAGGAATATTGCCCGGATGGCCTCTTTACTCGCAGGCCTACCGGATTCGGTGCCCGGTGTTACGGTAAACCGCTTATGTGGTTCCGGGCTGGAAGCAGTAATACAGGCCGCACGTGCAATCCGCTGCGGCGAGGGTGACCTGTTCCTGGCCGGTGGCGTGGAGAATATGACCCGTGCCCCCTACTCCCTTCCCAAGTATCGCGGTGCGAAACCCATTGGTAATGCAACGGCCTACGACACTGCTTTAGGGTGGCGCTACCCCAACCCTCGAATGGAGAAACGCTTTCCCCTGGAACAGATGGGGGAGACCGCCGAAAATCTGGCCGAAAAATATGCGATTTCCCGTGAAGATCAGGACGAATTCGCCTTTGGTAGCCATACCAAGGCGGCCCAGGCCATCGACTCGGGACATTTCGAAGGGGAGATTGTTCCCGTCAACATCCCCGGGCGGAAAGGACAAATAACCACGGTCTCCGTGGACGAAGGGCCAAGGCGTGACACATCCCTTGAGAAACTCGCCCGATTGCGTGCCGTCTTTCGTGAGGGCGGTACCGTCACAGCCGGAAATAGCAGCACCCTCAATGACGGGGCCTGCGCCGTGCTGATGGCCTCAGAAGCCGGCCTCAAAGCTCTTGGCGGCCAAGCCCTGGGGCGATTTGTGAGTAATGGAGTAGCAGGCGTGGATCCGTGCATCATGGGTATTGGTCCCGTCCCCGCGAGCCAGTTGGCGATGCGTCGTGCTGGACTGGATCTGGAGCGTCTGGCTCAGATCGAGTTAAACGAGGCCTTTGCAGCCCAGAGCCTGGCCGTGATTCGTGAACTCGAACTGGACCCAGCCAGGGTCAACCCCTATGGCGGTGCGATTGCATTGGGGCATCCACTCGGATGTTCCGGAGCTCGAGTGCTGACTACCCTCTTGCATGGTCTGAAACGAAACGGCGGGGGATACGGTCTGGCTACCCTTTGCATCGGTGTAGGACAGGGAATCGCCACCGTCGTAGAGGTCTGAACCTTCCGATTCGCTCAACGCAAGACGAAGGGGATCTGGAAGGAGAATTTGTCCCGTTTGAAGGGGCGAAATTTCATAGTGCGGAGAGCATTGTTCATACAAGTCCCGACTTCGTTTCCGGAGTAGGGCGGTGTTGTAACCCGTGCACTGCTAACCTTACCTGTCTTTCCAGACACGGAGATCTTGGCCTTGACCCGCTTTGGTCCTGCTCCTCCACTATATCGGCGATAGCAGGAGTTGATACTGGGCTGTACCGAGCTGGCAGCGCGCTTGATCTGAGAAATGGTGGGTTTCTCCGGCAGATGGGAACGGTCGACCTCTACCTTTTCTGTCTTCTCCTTCTGCTGCCCTTTGATATTGGCTAGAAGTTTCGTCGCTTCATTGCTCTCCACCCGTTTCCGCACAACTTTCTTCTTCTCTGTACGTTTTCCCGTCGGTTCCGAACGTTTTGCAGCGGTCTTCTTCTTGCGTTTGGTTCGCTTGGCCTTCTTCTCTTTCGCCTTTTTGGGCTCCGCTGCCTTGACTTCGGCCTCGGGTTGCGAGTCAGCCGGGGCCCCATCGGGGACCTGCCCATCCGCTAGCGTTGCCGCCTCGTCGGTACCGGTCGCCGGTGCTGGTTCTTCTGGTTTCGGAGGCTCAGGCTTCGTGCGCTGGTATTGCCGCACCATATTGGTTTCCATGCCCATGTTCCCCTGACCCATCGTAAAACGCAGGCTAACGATGACACTCGAAGCAACGGTCTCTCCCTCTGCTTTTTCGAGAGTCATGCTACCCGATGCATTGCCTCCCTTTCCCCAGGTCGCCCCACGGATCGTAAACCCCCCATCTGTCTCCTGTTCGTGGCCCTTGATATGGCTGACGGTACGTTGCGTCTGATCGCAATTGGTCAGCTCCAACCCATCCGGTGCAACCACCAGCTTGGACACCCTCTGCGGCTCCGAGCAAGCACTGTACCAAGCACCACGGAATTCCTTAGGGAATGTGATCTGCGCGGGCAACTCATTGTGTACCGGCTTTGAACCGAACAACCTGTCCTTGAAGATCCCTGCAACAGCACCAAGACTAAGAACCGCTGTAATACCTGTGATCATCAGAATGCGCCCGGCGGATCGCACCCGGCGTTTTCGGATCAGAGGCGTGGAAATCTGAATTCGTTCCTGCGAAGCTCGGCTTTCGGGTGCTGCTTCTACCGAATCCGAGACCCGATCCGCAGCCCGGTCAAACTGCCGGAATGGATCCAACTGATCCGATTGCTGCCGAGCCTCACGAGCCACCTCCCG
>Ga0310121_10001342_pt1 | contig 25413 bp, 21 predicted proteins | sample CB27_Tmax_986_MG_FD_203504 | JGI IMG/M metagenome (GOLD analysis project Ga0310121, IMG submission 203504) | Marine microbial communities from Western Arctic Ocean, Canada - CB27_Tmax_986 | ecosystem: Environmental > Aquatic > Marine > Oceanic | place: Canada: Western Arctic Ocean | collected...
GAGCCATTTGTCCAGACGAAGTTTCATCTCGGCAACCTATTTGTCATAGGTTTCCTTTTTTACCACAGCCGATGTAGAGTCGGTCGTAGGCTGACTCTACCGGTTTGGGGTGTTACCCAGCGGTTTCCTGGTCTCCAGAGGCTTCTAATCGTCTCTTTGCAAGGTCTGCGACGGCGCCATTGTCAGACCTCTAACTCCTGGGGTCCTAGACCGCACAGCTGACTGGAATGCAGATGCGGTTTGTGGTAGAAACTCTTGGGATTCCAGAAGGATACGCCGGAACACGGGTTGTATTGATTTCAATGATTTCCTGAAAATTCAAAGTGATTGGAGAGGTATGGCAAGAGCTGCTACCCAGTTCGCACGTGTGCAACGAGTAGAAGCGGATCAGTGTGGCTTCCGGAGGGATTTTCTGGCCGTCGAAGAGCCTCTCGAGATCCGCCTCAAGTTTCAGAGCCAAGGAAAAATGGTCGAGCAGAGCCTCTCAATCACCATGCGCACGCCGGGTCATGACACCGAGCTGGCTGCTGGTTTTCTGCTGACCGAAGGAATCATCCAGAGCCATGGAGATTTGGCCAGCATAAGACCGGCCAAGACGCTGCGGGCAAAGCAAGAAAGCTGTAACACCTTGGTGGTCGAATTGAACCCCGGAGTGAAGTTTGACCCTGCGAAGCTCACGCGGCATTTCTATACCACTTCCAGCTGCGGTGTCTGTGGCAAGGCCTCCCTGGAAGCCCTTCGGATGCAGCAGTGCCCTCTGATTCCCAAAGACCGTCCCCTGGTTGGGGACGATGTCATCCGACACCTGGCTGGAAAGCTGCGACGGGAACAATCCGTGTTTGATAAGACCGGAGGTCTGCATGCAGCCGGTCTCTTCGACGTGGATGGGCAGCTGATGGGTCTATACGAGGATGTGGGACGACACAATGCCGTGGACAAGCTGATTGGTCACCAGCTACTAGACCAAAGGATTCCCCTGAACGAATACTTGATGATGGTAAGCGGACGGTCCAGCTTTGAGATCGTGCAGAAGGCGATGATGGCGGGAATCCCAATGCTAGCTGCCGTCAGCGCTCCCTCGAGCCTTGCCGTGGATTTAGCTCGGCAGTTCGGCATGACACTCATGGGTTTTGTTCGCGAAGGACGATTCAACATCTACACCGGTGAGCACCGCGTTCAGCTCAGCCAGACTGTATCTCCGCCCTGAAGCGGAGAGGCGTCCGCGAGGAGTGAGCCGTCTGAGTCTCTCCAGTGTCGAGCCAGCACAGATGTCCGGAGAGGAGAAGGGATGGAAGGGGAATCGGATCGGAAGAGTTGGACCTCGAAACTGAAGCCTCTGCTAAAGCCGCTAATGGTCGGTGTCGTGGTGCTGGCTGTGTTGGTGTTACTCCGGTATTACGACATCCAGCAGCTCCTGAAACAGGTGCTCGAGACAATATCCTCGCTGGAGAAATGGGCCCCAGTTGCATTCATAACCGTTTACATCGTTGCCACCGTGCTCTTGCTTCCGGGATTCATCCTGACCCTGGGGGCAGGGTTCCTTTTCGGGGTAGGGTGGGGGTCGGTTTTCGTCTCCATCTCATCAATCCTGGGTGCCACCTGCTCCTTTCTCATCGGGCGCTATGTAGCTCGAGACTGGGTGGCCAAGAAGATGCAGAGCCACGAGAAGTTCCAGCCGGTCGATGAGGCGGTTGCCCGTGAAGGCTGGAAGATAGTCGGTTTGACCCGACTTTCTCCCATCTTTCCGTTCAACCTCTTGAACTATGTGTTTGGCATTACCCAAGTCTCACTGCGCGACTATTTTCTGGCCTCCTGGATCGGCATGATTCCCGGTACGGTGATGTATGTCTATGTCGGCTCTCTGGCAGGTGATCTGGCTGCGCTCGGAAGCGAGGGTAGATCTCGCACTCCTGCCGAGTGGGCCCTGTATCTGGTTGGTCTGCTCGCTACTGTAGTGGGCACTGTCTATGTGACCCGCCTGGCACGAAAGGCACTAGAAAAGAGAGTTTCCTGAGGGAGGCCTACGTGTCTGTGAAGGCTCGAGTCGAAATTCCACCGATGAATTCACACAATCAGCGATTATTGGGCGACACCCATCCCCCTGATTAGGTTAATCCGGAACCAGCCCAGCGCTATAACCTGGTGGTCCTCGTAAAGAAGGGCGGTGACAAGATTTTGGGTGCTACGATTGTGGCGAGCCACGCCGGCGACATGATCAGCGAGATCACCCTGGCGATGGTGGGAGGGCTGGGTCTCAAGACCTTAAGCCAGGTTGTTCACCCCTATCCGACCCAAGCGGAAGCGATCAAGAAGGTCGCCGATAATTACAGTCGTACGCGTCTTACTCCAGGCGTCATGAGACTGTTTTCTCGCTGGCTCAGCTCGACCCGTTGAACAGGCCGTCGGTATTGGTCAGGTTAGAGGCTACCCGCAGCCTCCAGCGCAGATCGAATCGATCTCAATCTACGACAGTGGTGTGAGCTCCACTGAGGGATTCTATGGCTCTAGGGTTCCTAGGTCGATGAAAGGTTCACAGAATGGTCAAGTTTTCCACTTTGGTGAACGGAAGCCCCCCGGGGAGACCGCTTCAGCGGTCTGGCGCGAAGCGTAGTAGACCGGTCCTTCAGGGCCGGGTAAGCGGGCAGGCGGTATCAGAGCCTGCTTTAGCAGGCTTCTCGAACACAGGCCTCAGCCAGGCTCCAGGTCGACGTTGGCTGAATCCGCTATTCGAGAAGGACCGTGAACGGCCCTCAGGAGGGTGAAGTAGCGGGCCTACCCCGCGGCGTGAACCCCGGGTCTAATACGCTTCGATCCAGGCCGCTGAAGCGGCCTCCCAGACGGGGTACAGATGAGTGTGCCTTGGCGTTATGAGGTGGCTTGCTGCAAGTAGGGTTAAGGTCGACGGAAGGCGAGGAGGGGAAATGTTCTGGGAATTTTCGAAGAGATTTCTGCTGGTTGTTCCGGTCCTCTTCTATTTGGGAGTTGCGCTCGCCAATTCCGTGACTCCAGATCAGACAGCCGAGACACGACTGGCGGAACCTTATCGAGGCCTACCCCTGTCATTCGAAGCCAACCGAGGCCAGACCGGCAGTCAGGCCAGGTTTCTCGCTCGGGGTAGCGGCTACGCTCTACTTCTGGCTCCGTCGAAGATCATGTTGGTGATGAGCCAGTCCCGGCGGGCGGATCCTTTGAAGCCAATCACCACGAACCAGCCGCCCGAGCCTACGGTATTGGAGTTGCTACTTTTGGGAGGTAATCCGGAGGCACAGCTCCAAGGCTTGGAGCCCCTCCCTGGCAGAAGCCACTACCTTACTGGGAATCGGTCGGAGGAATGGCAGACGGACATACGTCATTTTGCTCGGGCCAAGTATCAGACTGTCTACCCAGGGATCGATCTCGGCGTCTACGGGAACCAAGGTAGCTTCGAATACGATTTCATTATCAGCCCGGAGGTCGACCCTGCCATCATAGAGCTCAGCTTCCAAGGGGCCGAGAAAGTTGCTTTTTCGGAGAAGGGAGATTTTCTGCATCAGTTGGCAGGTGGCGTCCTGCGCCAGGATAGGCCAGTTCTGTACCAGCAGACGCAAGTTGGGACCGAGGCCGTCAAAGGAAGCTGGGTGCTTCGTGGATCGGGCCGGGTTGGGTTTGAAGTGGGTGAGTACGACCGCAGCAGACCCCTCACGATCGACCCGGTGCTGAGATATTCTTCCTTCCTGGGGGGGAGGCTTGGATGATTCGGGTATTGCGGTGGCGGTAGACAGCTCGCGCAACACCTACTACATGGGCGTGACCGCCTCGGTGGACTTTCCGATTCTGGCCGGCGTGAAAGACACGATTGCGCCAGAGGATATCTTTGTTACCAAGGTGAGCAGTGATGGCAAGTCTCTGGTTTACTCCACCTACCTGGGAGGCACCGGGACGGACACGGTTTCCGAGCTCGGTGGTCTCAAGGTCGATGACGAGGCGAGTGTCTATCTCTGTGGCATCACCAGCTCAAGCGACTTTCCCGCTGTGAATCCGATTGAAGTCTTCAACCAAGGTGGAACCGATGCGTTCATTGCGAAACTGAGTCCCGCGGGTGACGTACTCGAATACTCGGGCTATCTGGGGGGCGCTCGCGTTGACCGCTCCCGAAGTCTTTCCCTGGGACCCGGGGCATGGCCTGTGTAACAGGAGAGACCAATTCACCTGATTTTTTGACTGTCATGGCGCTGTAAGGGGCGATGGCGGGGGACACAGACGCCTTCGTGACCTGCCTCAACGCAGCCGGTGACGTGGTCTTTTTAACTTATCTAGGAGGTACTGGCTTCGGCGGTTCCTATGGAATAGATGTCGACGCGATGGGTGATGTCTACGTGGTAGGAGAGACTGTCTCGGTCGATTTTCCGACCATGATGCCGCTGCAAGCGGCCAATGCGGGCGGTCTCGATCTATTCATCACCAAGCTAGATGGTAGTGGCGCACCCCTGATCTATGCGACTTACCTGGGGGGGACAGGTGACGACTTCGGAAGAGCAATCGATGTGACGGCTTCGAAGCGTTTCTATGTGACTGCGACCACATCCTCCGCCGATTTTCCCATGGTGGCAGCCCTTCAGCCTGACCTGTTGGGTGATCGGGACGGGCTCATAGCGGCCTTTGTTCCTAGCGGCTCTCTCCTTATCTACTCCACGTACCTGGGTGGAAGCGACGCCGACAGCGGGCTTGGGATCGCGGTAGATAGTGCCGGAGACGCCCCTGTCATCGGGAGTACTTTCTCAGACGATTTCCCCACCAAGGATCCCATCCAGTCAGAGTTGGGCGGCTTATCAGATGCTTTCTTGAGTGAGGTGAGCGTTTCAGGTGTGGAGCTGATCCACTCGACTTATTTCGGCGGAAGCGGCTCCGACGTGGGGCGCGGGGTAGCACTAGATTCTCTGGATAGCGTCTATATCACCGGGTTTACCGGTTCCGCTGACCTTGCAATATCGAACGCTCTTCAGCCAACGATCGGTGGACGGCTGGATGCTTTCTTTGCCAAGATTTCGAACGTCTTCCGCTTCTTCTTTGCCCAGTTTGGAGATGGTGACGGTATCTCATCGACCCTGATTTTTTCCAACTCGTCATCAACCGAGCTGGCTGAGGGGACAGCAAGGATTTGTGACCCCGAAGGGAATCCACTTTCGGTTGATATCAATGGAGAAGTACAGGAAGAAAGCTTTTCCTTCAACATACCTCCTCTAGGCACCGCCTTCTTCGGGACCGATGGAATTGGGGAACTGATGGTGGGTTCGGCTGAGGTGATGACGACGACCCGGGTGGGGGCGACAATCCTGTTTGCCGGTGGCTTCGGAGTAGCGGGTGTGGGAGCCGTTCGACCTCTGACCAAATTTGTGCTACCCCTCGGACTGGACAGTGCCAATGATCTCAATACCGGAGTGGGTCTTTCCAACCCGCAGTTGACGGCTACGGGTGCAATCCTGACTTTGCTCGCACTCGATGGCAAGCCTGTCCCCAATGGCGGTGTCATGATGACGCTTCCACCAAAGGGGCAGATCGCTCGTTTTCCAAACGAGATCTATGCTGGCCAGGGCATCGATTTCTCCGATTTCAAAGGCGGTATGATGGTGGTGGCAGATGCGCCGATCAACGGCATGGCCATGCGCTCGGAGCCAGGGAATGTTGCAGTCTTGCCCGTGACGGAAGTCGATTGATTCTTGGGACTGCGACGATTCGGATCAGTCCAGTCTGGCGATGATCTCTTCAGTCATTTCGGTGGTAGTAGCCGTTCCTCCCAGATCCGGGGTAAGGCCCCTTCCTTCCGTTGTGACCCTAAACAAAGCTCGTTCGATTCTCTCCGCGGCCTGGTTCAGATCCAGATGGCGCAGCATCATCACGGCCGAAAGGATTGCTGCTATTGGATTTGCGATGTTCTTTCCGGCGATATCGGATGCGCTTCCATGCACAGATTCGAAGACTTCACAGTGCTTTCCGAGGTTGGCTCCGGGAACCATACCCAGCCCGCCTACGAGTCCGGCACAGAGGTCTGAAATGATATCCCCATACATATTGGTCAACAGGAGCAGTTCGAATCTCTCCGGTCTCATGGTGAGCTGCAGCGCCAGATTGTCGACGAGGATCTCCTCGTATTCGATCTCCAGGAAGCGTTTGGCGACCCCGCGGAAGGTCTCCAGAAAGAGTCCATCTCTGCCCTTCAGGATGTTGGCCTTATGACCGGCTGAGAATTTGTTTCTCCCCTTCTTCTTGGCTTATTCGAACGCGAATCGGGCAATGCACTTGGAGGCACGTTCGGTGATTACTTTGAGGCTCAGCGCGATCCCGTTGGCCACCGTATGTTCGAGTCCGGCGTAGAGGTCTTCTGTATTTTCCCGGATGACGACCAGGTCTACGTTGGAGAATCGGGAAGCAATTCCAGGAACGTTCTTGGCGGGACGGACGTTGAAGTAGAGGTACATTTCTTTGCGAAGTGCAACATTCGCGCTCGGAAATCCCTCGGCCACGGCGGTCGTAAGGGGCCCCTTCAGGCCGACCTTGTTTTTCTTGATTGAGGTAATTACTTGTTCTGGAAAAGGCCGTCCATACTCGGCAATTGCTCTGCCGCCTGCCGTCTTCACGTCCTAGTCGATCGTGACTCCAGCGCCCTCCAGGACCCGCACGGCGCGATAACCTCGCGACCGATTCCGTCGCCGTAGATCAATGTGACTTTATTGGGCACTGGTTGATTCTAACAAACTGGCGGGCCTGCCAGTTGACTCGATTGGAGCTGGATCATTCAAAGAAACTTTGGTCGGGGATAGGGGTGATTCTGCTGTTGTCCCGCTCTCTCCTCGGAACGTAGGGGCATGCTGCAGACGAGTCAAGTCGTCCGCAACTCTCGCATACCTTATATAATAGTACTATAACGTAACCCATTTATGGCACCATTGGCTGTGGCGGTTTTGCCAGTACTGCTCACTGCACCACTACTCACTATTCTCCGGTTATGGTGCGAGAGGCTCGACCCTAACTGGACATACCTTCAGTTCCGCCGTTTCGGTGATGGGATCGTAGCCGGATCCGGTCAGGACATTGATGGGAACGTCGTTGAAGCTGAAGCTGGAGAAAACGGTGCCTCTCGGCGACTTGCGTGTCGACTTGATCCGGATCCGGATTGAGCCGCGTCGGCTAGACAGTTGGCACCAATCCCCATCCTGGAGACTCCACTCGATCAGATCCTCCGGATGTACTTCTAAAGACTCCTCCGACAGAAGATAGTCGATGCCCTGAGCTCGCCCTGTCTGGGTGCGGGTGTGGTAAGCCTCGAGCCGACGACCGGTGGTCAGCCAGACCGGGAATTCGCCGTCGATAATTTCGGCAGGATCACGATAGTTCAGGACGGAAAACAGCCCTCGTCCATTGAGGAACTCGTCCCGATGCAGGATGGGTGTCCCGGGATGTCCTTTGTAGGGCACAGGCCACTGGTACTTGCCGCTTGCCGCTAGCTCCCAATCCAAACCGGCGTAGATTGGGGAAACACTGCAGAGCTCATTGAAGATCTCGCTGGCGCTGTCGTAGTCGAGCCCCTTCAGGCCCATGCGCCGGGCCAGACGGCTGATCACCCACCAATCAGGTCTAGAGTCGCCCTGGGGGGAGACGGCCGCACGAACTCGCTGGACTCTTCGTTCGGTGTTGGCAAAGGTCCCATCGGTTTCGCCCCAGGAGGTTGCCGGCAGCACCACATCGGCCAGTTCCGCCGTCTCAGTCAGGAAGATGTCGATCACCACCAGATGGTCCAGGCTCCTCAAGGCGTGCTCGCCATGGATTCGGTCGGGGTCTGAGACCAGTGTGTTTTCCCCGTCGATCAGCATAGCCCTGATCTGATCTCCAGCCGTCTCCAAGGCTCGAACCTTGGTAATACCCTTCTCCAGATCGATCTGCCGGCCGTATAGCTTGGCGAACTTCGCTTGGTGGACGGGTTCGGTTACAGCCTGAAATCCTGGGTAGTTGTTGGGCAGCGCGCCAGAATCGCCGGCTCCCTGAATATTGTTCTGGCCCCGCATAGGGTTGATTCCAGTACCTTCCCGACCCAGGTTCCCGGTCATCAGAGCCAGGTTACAAAGGCTCCTGACGTTATCGACTCCGCAGATGTGTTCGGTAATGCCGAGGGTGTAGTAGATCGCCCCTCGGTCCGCTTTTCCGTAGAGCAGGGCAGCCGCCTCGATATCCTCCTCGGGCAGTCCGGTAATTGTTGCCGCCCAGGAAGGCGGAAAATCTCTCACGTGCTCCAGAAACTCGGATCCACCGCTGGTACGATCTTCAACGAACTCACGATCGACTAGCCCCTCGCGGCTGATGACGTGAGCCATGGCTAGCAGGAGCGCGACATCGGATCCTACCCGCAGTGGGAGGTACACGTGAGCCAGCTCGGCCAATTGGATCCTTCGGGGATCGGCGACGATCATCTTCGCTCCCCGAGCCAGTGCCCTTTTCAGTCGGGTAGCCGCGACCGGGTGGCACTCGGTCATGTTAGTGCCTATGCAGAAGATTACATCCGGCTTTTCCATGTCGGCCAGGGGATTCGACATGGCGCCGCGACCGATGGTGGCTGCCAGACCGGCAACCGTGGGGGCGTGTCAAGCACGGCTGCAGTTGTCGATGTAGTTGGTACCGTACCCCACCCGAATGAACTTTTGCATCATGTAGTTGGCTTCACTGGGAGTGCGCCCGGAGGCGATGCCGTAGATGCTGTGTCGGCCGTGCTGGGCCTCCGCTTGCTGAAAGCCCTGGGCGGCCCGGTCCAGGGCCTCGTCCCAGCCGGCTGGGTGAAGCTGCCCGTCGGTACCGCGCAGCAGCGGGGTGCGCAGGCGATCAGGGTGCTGTACGAAATCGTAGGCGAACTGTCCTTTGACGCAGAGGGCCCCTTCATTGGCTGGTCCGTCCATCGCTGGCTGGATGCCGATGAGTCGATCGTCCTTACTCAGCAAATCGACAGAGCAGCCGACTCCGCAGTAAGGGCAGATCGAGCGAGTCTTCTCAATACCTGATGCAGCCAGTGTCATGGTGCCGACTCCTTTTCACGAGAGGGGATCTCTTCTACAACAGCCAACGCCTTCCGATCGGCTAGGGCACCCGTGGGGCAGGTCTGAACACACTGCCCACAGAAGGTGCAGGCCGAGTCTCTCAGAGTTCCATTGAACTCAGTTGTTATCCCAGTGTGGAATCCGCGGTTCATGATGCTTATGGCGTAGTCGCCTTCCCGCTCAGCGCACACCCGGACACAACGATTGCAGGAAATACAGAGGTCGTAGTCCCTCAGGATGAAAGGGTTATCGTCCTCGAGAAAACTCGCACCTGATTGCTCGCCCGAGAAGCGTCCGGTTCGCGCCTGGTACTTCTCCACCAGATGATGCAGTTCCTGGGATGCATACCCGCGAAGGGGATGGACTGCGACCTCCCGGTTCTCGGACACCACCATTTCCAGCAGGATCTTTCGTAGAGCTTCTACCGTCTCGGTCTTGGTCCGGACCACCATACCCGCGGTAGCCTGGGTGGTACAAGAAGCCACCGGGTTCCGGATACCCTCCACCTCGACCACACAGAGACGGCAGCTGCCGAAGACCTTCAAACGAGGGTCGTAGCAGAGAGTGGGGATTTCGTGACCGCTGCGCGAGGCAATCTCGTAGAGAGTATCTCCTTCGGTGAAGGAGACCTCTTCTCCGTCTAGATCGACCGTCGGCAGAGGGTTGGCGGCATTTTCGCTCATGCGGTTTTCCTTTGCTGTTCTACGTGTTCTATGACCTGATCTGGAAAGTACTTCATCAAGCTTTCGGTGATCAGTGGTGCTGCCATTCCCAGGCCGCAAGCACTAATGGACTTCATCGTACGGCCCAGGTCCGCAACCTCGGCCATCCAGGTGCTCGGGTCCGTCGGGCCGTGGAATCCTCCGAGTCGCTCTGTCAGACGCTGGGTTCCAATTCGGCAGGGGAAGCACTTACCGCAAGATTCCTCCGCGAAGAATTCCATGGCTTGGTGTGCCACCTCGACCATGTTGCGGGTGTCGTCGAATACCATGATTCCTCCGGCTCCCAGGAAGGACCCCTTACCCCGAATCCCTGGTTCGTCCAAAGTGACGTCCAGGTCATCTCCTGCAAGGAAACCACCTGAGAGTCCCGCCATCGTCACCGCCTGGATAGAGCGACCGGGAGCGGGTCCACCGGCCCAGTCATAGAGCAGGATGTTCAAGGGAAAACCAAGGGGAACCTCGTAGTTGCCTGGCTCTTGAATGTCACCCGAGAGGCTGATGACCTTGGTGCCCGCCTGCCCATTCTGGCCCAGACCTCGATACCACTCGGCTCCGCGGCGCAGGATCTGAGGCACGGAGACCAGGGTCTCGACATTGTTTACAGCCGTCGGAAGATCTTCGAAGCCGTGAGTGACCGGATAGGGCGGACGATTGCGCGGATAGGGATGTTTTCCTTCCAGACTGTTTAGCAGCGAGGTCTCCTCCCCACAGATATAGGCTCCGGCGCCTCGACGCAAATAGATGTGGAAAGAGAAGTCGCCCCCCTGGATACTCGTCCCAAGTAGGCCAGCCTCCTGCGCTTCTACCAGGGCCCTCGAGAGCGTCCGGGCCGTTTCAGGGTATTCGTAGCGCAGATAGATAAAGCCGCGGCTGGCCCCAGTGGCATAGCCGGCAATGAGCATTCCCTCGATCACCGCATGAGGGTCATAATCCATGATGGCCCGGTCCTTGAAGCAGCCAGGTTCACCCTCGTCGGCGTTGCAGACGATGGTTTTGGGGACACCCGCTGCATCTGACACCGCTTTCCATTTTCGGCCGGTGGGAAAGCCGGCGCCTCCTCGTCCGGCCAGCTCACTCTCGTGAATCTGGTCGAGCACCTGAGAGGGAGTCATTTCATTCAAGGCGCGAAGCAGACCTTCGTAACCTCCGGTGTTGCGATAGCCTGCCAGGACTTGTCGATCGGGCTCGCGGATAGCCGCAAAAACGCACTCCTCCGACCCTCCCGGGTTGGCCACTGGTATCGGCGTAGGCTGTCGCTGAAGGTTGTCTCCATTGAGTCCAACCAACACCTGATCCCCACAGATGACGGGGATCGGATGGTCACAGAGTCCAGCACAGGGCATCGGAGTGGCTCCCTCCAGGCTCTCTAGCAGTTGGTCGGCGCCGCGGGACTTGCAGATGGGACCGGTACAGACCCGAGGCAGGCTCTGGCCGGGCGATGATCGCGAGAAGTGATGGTAGAAGGTGATCGTACCCCATAGATCGGCCAGCGGAATCTTGAGTCCGCGGGAAACGGCTCTTATCGCTTCGGAGGAGAGATACCCGTCTCGATCATGAAAGGCGTGCAGCAGGGGAAGCAAAGGAGCCGGCTCATTACGCCACTGCTCGACGAGCTCCCCGTTGTTGGGGTTGACCATCGCCAGAATGTTAACACGGAATCAGGTCCCCGGATTAACAGGCCGAGGACTACTGGTGCACGACGGGAAAGTGATGTTGTTGGTGAAGACCAGAGAACGTCAGAAATAGGCTATGGGCAGAAGGGAGACCCCGGCGTCCGCATGTTCGGCGTTTTTCGGCGTTTTGTGGTTTGTGATTTAGCCTTTCTTACTTCGGAGAGGGCAACCGATGAATGATGAACCGCAGAACACCGAACAAGCGAACTCCGAAGTGAAAACCGTCGTTTAGATTTCAGGAGAGTCCGCTCCAACAACGTCACTTTGCTGTCGTATAGCCGAGGACTTCTGCGTACTGTGGGGGATAGAGCGTTCCGTGCACCAATCTCGGTCGCTGGGACTGTTTGACAAACGTGGCTTCCCGTCTAGAATGAATCTGTATTCGGTTGTCCGTTAGAGGATCTTTTTCTAGCCACCGGAGTGGAGCAGCGAAGTGACCGAATTATCCTCATCCGTTTCCAGACGCGGTTTCCTGAAATCGGTCAGGGTATCAGCGGATATCGGCGGTACATTCACCGACATCGTCGTGATGGGTGACGACGGTACCGTGCTCGTGACGAAAATTGCCAGCACACCGGACAACTATAGCCAGGGTGTAGTGGACGCTCTCTCTCAGGCGATGCGGGCGCTCGATATCAAGCCGGAAAAGGTCACTGAGGTCAGTCACGGCTTCACGATTGCCAGTAACGCCATCCTGGAGCGCAAAGGGGAACGAGTTGCGCTGATTACGACGGAGGGGTTCCGGGACGTCCTTGAACTGGCCCGCATCCGAACGCCTCGGCTCTACGATCTGTACTATCGCAAGCCTGTTCCCCTGGTCGAACGGCGCCTCCGGCTCGAAGTCAAGGAGCGGATGAACTTCCAGGGTGAGGTGCTTTCGGCTTTGGAAATGGCCGACGTGGAACGGGCCTCTGAGTTTCTCACCACGGAGGGGATCCAATCGGTCGCGATCTCCTTGATTCATGCCTACGCCAATCCTGATCACGAAAACCGGATCGCAAGCTTTTTGAAGCGCAGAATTCCAGACTTGAGTCTCTCCGTCTCGAGCTCTCTTCTTCCAGAGATGGGTGAATATGAGCGAACCAGCACGACCGTGATAAACGCCTACGTGCGCCCGGTTGTCTCCAGCTATTTGACCGAGCTTGAGCAGAAGGTCGAGGAGATGGGAATCCGCGTGCCTCTGACCGTGATGCAGTCCAGCGGTGGTCTGGCACCAGTGAAGTTAGCTGCCGAGAAGCCCATGTACTGCGTTGAATCGGGACCGGCGGCGGGTGTCGTGGCTGCCTTTCATCTGGGTCGCCGTCTTGGTCTCGGTGACATGATCACGTTTGACATGGGAGGTACCACTGCCAAGGCCTCGATCATCGAAGATGGAGAGATACTTCGGGCTCCGGAGTACGAGGTTGGAGGGGGCATGAATGTGGGACATCGTCTCCTCAAGGGCAGCGGATATATTCTTCGAGTGCCCACCATCGATTTAGCGGAGGTGAGTGCGGGAGGCGGCAGCGTCGCCTGGATAGATAAGGGAGGAGCGCTTCAAGTCGGGCCCCGAAGTGCGGGGGCGGTACCCGGACCCGTCTGCTACGACAAAGGCGGTTCCGACCCGACGGTCACCGACGCCAACGCTCTTCTGGGATATCTCAACCCGGACTACCTGCTGGGTGGAGCTTTTCGGCTCAATCGATCGGGAGCAGCGCGCGCGCTGCTCGACAACGTGGGGCAACCTCTGGGAATGGATGTCACCGAGGCTGCCTACGGTATTTATCGACTCGTCAATTCCAACATGGCACGTGCGGTCAGCGCCGTCTCCCAGGAGCGGGGCCGGGATCCACGCCGTTTTACACTGGTTGCTTTTGGTGGAGGGGGACCCGTTCACGCCGCAGGCTTGGCGCGCACCCTGGGTATCGAGAGAATCCTCATCCCTCCTTCACCCGGCGTTTTCAGCGCCTTCGGCCTCTTGTTTGCGGACGTCGAACACCACTTCTCCCGCAGCTATTTAAAGGAATTCTCGGAGCTCGATCTGGGACGGGCCAATCAGATGTTGAAGGATCTGGATGATCAGGGCCGAGAGCTGTTGCTAGCGGAAGGATTCCCGCAGGAACGGCAGGAAACTCTATCCCAGGTGGATATGAAGTATCTAGGACAGACCTCCCACCTCACCGTGAACCTGATCCAGAAGGAGTTTGATTCTACCTCGCTGGCCCAGTTGGGCGAAAGTTTTCAGCAGGAGCATGAGCGGACGTACGGCTATCGTCTTGATGCGCCTTTTCAGTTGTGCGGACTCAAGATCGTCGCAAGGGGGATTTCGTTGGAGTCCCGCGTCCCGGAATCCATCAACAGCATCGCTCCGGGGAACAAGCTGGGTCCCACCCATCGCCAGGTGTTTTTTGGCTCGCCCCATGAGTGGGTGCCGACGCCGATCATAGAGCGGTCGGGTCTGGCGGGAAGCCCAACAGACGGCCCTCTGATCGTCGAGGAATATGACTCGACTACGCTCATCCCACCCGGCTGGCGGGCCGCGCTGGACTCATTCAACAACATCGCCCTGGAGCATGTCTAACCGATTGGAGAGGTGCCGATGACAGGATCCCAGGCTACTGACCCGGTGACGCGAGAGATCATCAAGAACTATCTCTATAGTGCAGCTGATACCATGGCACTCACCGTGGTTCGTACTGCCTGCTCGGCGGTGGTCAAGGACGGGATGGACTTTTCGACGGCCATCTTCAATGAGTCCGCAGAGCAAGTTGCCCAGGGGCTGACACTGCCCTTCCATGTGGGCGCCATGAAGCCGGCGCTGGACGCTGTGATAGATACTTTCGAAGCCGACATTCGACCTGGGGACATCTATGCCAACAACGATCCCTACGAAGGAGCTAGCCATCTCCCCGACATCTTCCTGTTCAAGCCTGCCTTTCAGGCGAAAACCCTGGTGGGCTGGACCTGCGTGATTGCTCATCAGACCGACATCGGCGGCCGCGTAGCAGGTGGGAATGCCTGTGACAATACCGAGATCTATCAGGAGGGTCTCCGCATTCCGCCTATCAAGCTGTATGAGGAGGGTGTCCTGAATAGCGCTGTCTGGCGAATACTGGGGAAGAACGTCAGGGTTCCCTTCAAGGTCCAGGGTGACGTCCTGGCCCAGACGTCGGCACTGCGCCAGGGAGAACGCGACCTGCTTCGGTTGGTAGAGGAGTACGGCTTACAGGAACTTCGCCGCTACATGACGGAGATCATCGATCATACAGAAAGGCTGACGAGGGCCGAGATCGAGCGCCTTCCTGACGGCGAGTGGCAGTTCACCGATTACATCGATGACGATGGTATCACCCCCGATCCTATCGCCATCCAGGTCAAGGTGGTGATTGAAGGTGATGAAATTCTGGTGGATTTCACTGGCACCTCACCACAAGCCAAGGGTTCCATTAACCCTAATCTTGCCTACACGAAGTCGACGGTATATGCCGTGATCAAGTGTCTGACCGATCCTGATATCAATGCCAACTCCGGTTTCTTCCGCCCCATAACCGTCCGGGCGCCTGCAGGATGTTATGTGAACCCCCAGCACCCCGCAGCCGTGGCGGCGCGAGGCCTGGGAGGATTTCGAATCGGTCACGCCGTTTTCGGAGCGATGGCCAAGGCACTGCCAGACCGGGTGCCTGCTGCCTGGGGTGGAGGGGAAATCGGGGTCAGCTTTGGCGGATACTTTCCGGATGGAAAACCTTTCGTTTTTCTGGAATTCAACAACGACGGTCCGCGAGGCGGCGGACCCTATTTCGACGGTGCCGATGGAGCGGCCGCACCGATTACGAATATGGCGAACACACCCATTGAGAGCATCGAAGCCGAGCAGCCCTTGTTGATCAGGCGCTATGGGTTCGTCGCCGACACGGCTGGTGCAGGCAAGTACCGGGGAGGACTGGCGATGGAGCGCGAGTTCGAGCTCCTGGCTGATGAGGCAACCGTCCAGATACGCTCCGATCGCACCCGATTTCTGCCCTGGGGAGTGCAAGGTGGAGGTCCCGGTACCCGCACCTACAGCATCCTGAACCCTAATACCGAGAATCAGCTTCTTCCCTCAAAGTTCTTGAAGCAGCTGACCAGGGGAGACGTCTACCGCCTGGTCCAGGCCGGTGCCGGGGGGTATGGGGATCCGCTGGAGCGCGATCCGGAGGCGGTCCTAAGCGACGTAGTTCAAGAAAAGGTCAGCCCCGAACAGGCCAAACTCCAATACGGCGTTGTCATCGACGCTGGAACGCACGAACTAGATCTGGAGTCGACGCACAGACTTAAAGATCAGATGCGGAAAACAAGAGAACCGCTCCTCCTGGAGCCTCAGGCAGTCGCTGCGGAGGACAAATCCGTCAGAGCTGTGAACGACTTGAGTCGTTAGCAACATGAGGCCAAGTTCCGAGGAGAGAGCTGGACAACTCTTCCCCACGTAGTGACGCACGATATCGCCTATCCTCAACCGAAGTTTCGTTCTCGAATGGGCAGCACCGCTGGGGGGCACTGACCTGAAGCGCGGAAGTGGTTTCGGTCTCCAGGCCGAAGTATTCTTATTCTTTCGAGCCTTTGGCTCAAGGTACGGCGGTCTGGCGACCACCCTCACAAATCCAACTCACTTGCTGGAACGCTGAATCTTGGCCCAGCTGTCGCGTAAGGAGACGGTGCGGTTGAAGACCAGGCTGCCCTCGGAAGAATCTCGGGAGTCAACGCAAAAATAACCAATACGTTCAAACTGGTAACGGCATCCGGGCGCGGCAGTAGATAGGCTAGGTTCCAACTTTGCCGAACTCAGAGTCTCCAGCGATTTTGGGTTCAAGTTGGATCGATAGTCCTCTCCCTCTTCGGTTTCGTCAGGGTTCTCCCTGGTAAACAGATTGTCATAGAGACGGATCTCCGCGTCCACCGCATGGGCGGCCGAAACCCAGTGCAGCGTAGCCTTGACCTTGCGTCCGTCAGGAGCGTCGCCTCCCTTGGTGGCAGGATCGTAGGTACATCGGAGCTCGACCACCTCTCTGGTTTGCGGATCCTTGACCACACCCGTACAGGTAAGGAAGTAGGCATAGCGCAACCTCACCTCGCGCCCGGGGGCAAGCCGGAAGAACTTCTTGGGAGGGTCCTCCTGAAAGTCGTCTTGTTCGATGTAGAGTACTCGCGAGAAGGGAACCTTTCGGGTCCCAGCTTCTGGCTCTTCCGGATTGTTGATCGCGTCGAGCTCTTCGGACTCGCCTTCGGGGTAGTTCTCGATCACGACGCGCAGCGGGTGGAGGACGGCCATCACCCTCTGGGCTCTGCGATTGAGATCCTCCCGCAGGCAGTGCTCCAGGAGCTGGAACTCGACCACGCTGTCCTTCTTGGAAACACCGATCCGATCGCAGAACGTCCGAATCGATTCGGGGGTGAAACCTCGTCTGCGTAGTCCTGAGAGAGTAGGCATGCGGGGATCATCCCAGCCGTCCACATGCTTCTCCTCGACCAACTGGACGAACTTCCGCTTGCTCATGATCGTGTACGTCAAACTGAGACGGGCAAACTCGATCTGCTGGGGATGGTAGATGCCCAACTCGTCCAGGAACCAATCGTACAGAGGGCGGTGATCCTCAAACTCCAGGGTGCAGATGGAATGGGTGATCTTTTCGATGGAATCCGACTGCCCATGGGCAAAGTCATAGGTCGGGTAAATGCACCACTTGTCGCCGGTGCGATGATGGGTTTCATGCAGGATTCGATACATCACCGGGTCCCGCAAATTCAGGTTTCCCGAGGCCATATCGATCCGGGCCCGAAGCACATGGGCACCACGGGGAAACTCTCCTGCCCGCATGCCTTCGAAAAGGGCAAGATTCTCCTCGATGGATCGATTGCAATAGGGACTCATCCTACCGGGCTCCATCAAAGTTCCTCGATATTTTCTGATCTCTTCGGCACTGAGGCTGTCAACGTAGGCCTTGTCCGCTTTGATCAGCTCGATGGCGAAGGCGTAAAGACGATCGAAGTAGTCCGAGGCGAAGTACAAACGGTCTTCCCAGTCGAAGCCGAGCCACCGGATGTCCTCCATGATGTTCTCGACGTACTCCGTCTCCTCCTTGGTGGGATTAGTGTCGTCGAATCGCAGGTTGCAGAGGCTGCCAGACTCGGTCGCCAGCCCGAAATTCAGACAAATTGATTTAGCGTGGCCGATGTGGAGGTAGCCGTTGGGTTCTGGAGGGAACCGGGTATGGACCCGGCCGTCGAATCGCTTCGTTTCTGTGTCGGCCGCTACGGCACTCCGAACGAAATCGAGTGATCGGCCTGTGTCTTCGTTATTCACCTGATCGCTTTCGTTAGATTGGACCTGAGATACCTCATAGGGCCGATCGAGTGTCCAGAGTACCAGTCGAGATTCGGTTGCCGCAAGACGACGAGAGCCCCCGGGGTTGGACGGCAGGACAGATTCCCTTGCCCCGAGGGCTATGCTAGCATGAGGACACTGCACAATATTCTCAGATTCGGAGAACTTTCATGAAGCAAGTCGGTCTACTGTTGGCTGTGTATGGGTTATCGGTTTCTTGGATCTATCCCGCACAACTGCCGAAGGTGCACGAGGTCGAGCCTCAGCCCTTCGTAGCGCAGGTCGTGCGTCTGTCCGAGGCCCTGAACTTCTTGGGGAGTAGTCTACGGCCCGACGACCTGCGCCGCATCCAGCGGCTGCGGGACGAAGCCCCAACGGCTTCAGTAGTGATCCGGCTACAGGAGATTTTGGACCCCTACTGCCTGGCCATGGTGGATATCAATCCCGAGGCTCGAGTCAAGGTGATCCGCGGGCCGGCAAAGGCCCAGCTCATGCAGGGGGGATAGACCAGTTTTCTGGTCAAGGTCCACAACGCAGCAGCGGTTAACTCGGCTTTGGTCGTCGAGAGTCCGAACGCGCTTCCTTCGCTCCATCGGTCCACCTCGGCCAAACGGATGAAAACCGAGCACGCCATCTCTAAGGGCGATTTGGCGTCCCGCTTCCTGGAGCTGTCACTGTTTCGTCGCCGTCCGCTTCAGGCGAGTCTGACCGGTCTGCAACTGGAGTATGTGCTCCTCCAGGCCTATTCAAGAGACGAAGGACTTCGCGAAGCCAAGATCGGATTTCACGTGGGGCAGGGCACTCAGGATATCGGTTTCCGAAACGCCATCCATGTGCTGTTCAGTTGTCTGCCCGCCGTTCCGGTTACCCTGAGGGTGAAAGATCACGATGGCTCGCCGACCATGGCATCCTTCATCATTACGGATGGAATCGAGAGGATTGCCCAGGATCCAGAGACGAATCCCTTACCCGCTGACTACCGTCACGCACTGGCACTGAAACAGCCCTGGGACAAGACTCGGGGAATCGGAGATACTCCGGTACAAGTAGGTCGACTGGTAGGTGTCTATCCCCTGCCATCACGGAGATTGGCCCGAGGAGACGATCCTGACTTCTTTTTCCACCCTCAGATCTACCGCGCGGATGGAGAGAAGGTGAAGTTGCCTCCGGGAAGCTACGAAGTCCAGTTCGGGCGTGGTCCGGAGTATTTGCCGCTGAGGAAGCGGCTGATCGTCCCTGAAAACGTGGAGGCCTACGAAGCCAGCTTCGAGCTGAAGCGGTGGGTCGACATGGCTAGCCTGGGTTGGCGCAGCGCAGATCACCATGTGCATGCTGCCGGCTGTAGTCACTACGAAAGTCCCGACGAAGGGGTCCGTCCCGAGCACATATGGCGTCAGGCTCTGGGAGAAGACCTCAACATCGTCTGCGTCCTGACCTGGGGCCCTTGTTGGTATCATCAGAAGCAATTCTTTGAGGGCAAGGTTCATCGGCTGTCCGGCCGCGATAACCTGATGCGGTACGACGTCGAAGTCTCGGGCTTCCCATCTTCGCATGCCGGACACCTCTGCCTGCTGCGTCTGAAGGAGGACGACTACCCTGGCGCCAGCCGGGTTGAAGAGTGGCCCAGTTGGACACTGCCCATCCTGCAGTGGGCCCAATCCCAGGGTGGATTGGCAGGATATTCACATTCCGGCTGGGGGCTGGAGCCTCTGCAGCCCACCCATGAACTTCCCAACTACGTGATGCCCAAGTTCGACGGTATCGGGGCCAACGAGTTCATCGTCACCGTCACCCACGATGCCGTGGATTTCATATCGGCAGGCGATACCCCTATACCCTGGGAGCTGAACATCTGGTACCACACCCTGAACGTTGGATTTCGAACCCGGATCAGTGGGGAAACCGATTTCCCCTGCATCTACGATGATCGGATTGGAATGGCGCGAAGCTATGCCAAGTTGGAGGGAGCGCTTGACTTCGATCGCTACATGGATCAGATCAAGGCAGGGCGCAGCTACGTTTCGGACGGCAAGTCGCACATCGTCGATTTCTTTGTCCAGGATCGGGAACTGGGTACCCATTCCAGCGAGCTCAGACTGGATGTTCCGTCCAGCGTGAAGATCAGGGCCAGGGTGGCGGCGTATCTGCCGTCCAAGCAGGATGAAGTCGGTGCCATCATCGCCGGCCGCGATCCGATTCAGCCTCCCTATTGGGACATCGAGCGCGCTCGGATCGGAAAGAGCCGAAAGGTTCCAGTCGAGTTGGTCGTCAACGGAGAGGCAGTGGCTCGGAAAGAGATCACGGCAACCGGCGAATGGGTGGATCTGGCCTTTGAGCACGAAGTCAGTCAGTCCAGCTGGGTGGCCTTGAGAGTGCTCTCCAGCTCCCACACGAATCCCGTATTCGTAATCGTTGCCAACAAGCCGGTCCGGGCTTCCCTTCGCAGCGCCGAGTGGTGTCGACGTGCGGTTGACCGTTGTTGGATGATGAAGGAGGCCAAGATCCGAGAGGATGAGCAAGCGGCGGCAAAGGCTGCCTATGACCATGCCCGCAACGTCTACGATCGCATCTTGTTGGAGTCCACTCCAGAATAGGGTGCGTTGGGAGCCGAGCGACGGATCGGACAATCTGTCAGAGAAGGGTTACCTGAATATTCCGCCAACGGCACTTGGCTCCCTCCGGCCATCCCGTTCCTCCATGGACCTGAACTGCGATGCGACCTTCCGGTCCTAGTTCCTGGGCTACCTTGTTCCGATCGTAGCGGGGGTGCTCGAAGGTACTGCCATCGAAGTTGGAAACCTTCACCTCATTGATCCAGGTAGTGATCTTGGGTGGATTGCCGACCACCCGGAGTCGAGCGGTATTCCAGTCATTCTTCTTCCAGGCTTTGATCCAACTCTCTGGGGTGATCGTATAGTCCTGGGAGAAAGGGGTGTCCAGGGACTGGCTTGTGAAGCCAATCAGCTCTTGGTTGGCATCGTAGAGTCCGTTGATGTCGAAGGGCCGATTGTTGAAGCCTCCGGTTCCCTCTCCATAGATGTGCCCAATGTTCCCCTTGTCGTGATAATCCACCATCATCTGTAGACATTTTCCCTGATCGTTACCGCGAACGAAGACGCCGCTGCAGACTCCCCAGTCCGGCTTCATCTGGATGGTAAGCTCGAAGTCGCCGAATTTCTGATCGGTCAAGAGGATGCCCCCATTTCCGCTGCCGGGAGGGTCCTGTTCCCCGACGATTGCCCCGTCCTCGGCACTCCAGCGCCCGCCGGTGCCATGACCGATCGGCTCAGGGTTGGTGTGCCAGCCTGTCAAGCTGCTTCCGTCAAACAGGGCGATGGATCGATTGTCCGGCTCCGGTGCCCCGCAGCCGAGGCAAAGCATGAGAAACAGGGATAGGAAGAATGAGTTGCTTCGCATTAGGTTGGCCCTCCTTATGAGACGCGCTCCGGACAATAGCCTCCCCAGAGGATCGGGAAACCAATCGAGCTGGGAGCACCAAGGCTATTTCAAATCCTACCCGTCCGTCAACGAGGCTTGGACAGATGGGGTCTAAGATAGATAGGGAAAGAGCGAGGGGAAAGGCAAAGGCACAGGCAAAGGCAAGTTTAAGGGCAAGGGAAAGGGTGAGGTGAGGCGCTAAACACGTACGAGGTGGGCTCCTGGAAAAGCGAGATCAGCGTTGGCCCCCGGTGGTCATTTCTAGTAGAGTGCTCTCCGTCACCGGGGAGAATACTTCATGCTCGACCAACTCAGATGGGCGGACCTTTTCGTGATCTTTCTGAACCTCGGCGCGATGATCTTCATCGGGGTGCACACTTCCCGTAAGAACAGGTCGCCGGAGGCCTATTTTCTGGCCAATCGCAGCATGCCTGGGTGGGTGGTCGGGATTTCCCTGATGGCGACCATTATTAGTTCCATGACCTTCCTGGCGATGCCGGGTTTTGCCTTTCAGCAGGATTGGCGCTATATCCCGGGCCACATGACCTATCTCATTGCCAACGCGGCAGCACTCTTCCTGTTCATGCCATTCTTCCGAGCTGGGCGTTTTAACTCGGCCTACGAGTATCTAGAACGGCGCTTCGGACGCTGGGCGAGGCTCTACGCGGCGGCTGGATTCATCCTTTTTCAGATGTTCCGGCTGGGTGTGATTCTCTACGCGGTATCCCTGGCCATTGAGACCCTGAGTGGATTCCCTCTGCCCTGGATCATCATTGTTTTCGGTGTTCTGGTCGCCTTCTACACCACCGCCGGCGGTCTGGAAGCGGTAATCTGGACCGACGTGCTGCAGGGTTGTGCGCTGATTGGTGGGGGACTCCTATGTGTTCCCATTGTGGCCGGCCTGCTTCCCGGTGGATTTAGTCAGATTCTAGTCGAGGCCCAGGCGGCCGAGAAGTTTGCCGTGGGAAGTACTGCTTTTTCATGGACCGAAAAGACCCTGTGGGTGAACACCCTTCTCTATTTCTTCCTCTTCCTGCAGCTCATGAGCACCGACCAGATGATGGTTCAGCGCTACTCGGCCATGAAGACCGATCGGGATGCCCGTCAGGGTGTCATCCTCGGCGCCTTCTCGGCGGTTGGAGTCTGGATCTACTTTACCTTTGTGGGGACGGCGCTGTTCGTTTTCTATAACCATTTTCCCACGCCTGCACTAGAGAGTCTTCAACCCGAGCAGATTTTTCCCTACTTCATCCTGACCCGGATGCCGACTGGACTAGCAGGCCTCATCATCTCGGGACTCCTGGCGGCGGCCATGTCGACCCTGGACTCGAGTATCAATGCATCCGCTGCCACCGTGACCACCGATTTCTACCGACGTCTGTTCGCTCCGGACCGGGAGGAACGACACTACGTGACGGTGGGTCGCTGGCTGTCGGTTTTTTTTGGAGCGATCATGATCGCTGCGGCGCTGTTGATCTACTTCACCCGGACCGAGACACTGATGGACCTTCAGAGCCTGATCATGTCCATTCTGAGTGGAGGACTATTGGGTCTTTTCCTTTTGGGTTTCCTGACCAAGAGGGTCGACAGCCGCGCGGCTCTGGCGGCAACCCTCACGGTCTTGGTGACTGTCTGTCTCTGGGTTTTTGTCGGCAGCGAGGCGGGTGCCCGCTGGTTGCCAACCGTGAGTCGATTCTTCCCCGACCGATTCTGGATCATTGTTATTGCAAATCTGTTGCTGCTGGGATTGGGGTACGGGATTAGCTTTCTGATCTCCGGAAGACCCGACAAGGATTTGACGAACCTGACAATCTGGACTCGTCGAAAGTCGTCGCCGTCAGCCGGGTAGGTCGAGCCGCAGGAGTCGTCTGTGAAGCCCAACCCTACACGTCGCGAGTTCGTGGCCTCTCTTGCCGGCTGTTCTACCCTGGCAGTGCTTTCCTGTAATCAAGCGAAGCCGAAGGCTGGCCTCGAATCCCCACCCATGGGCACCTTCTTTTTCGTCAGCCAAGGCAAGACTGCCATGATGAACGCCGCCGGCACCGGCCTGCGTGTGCTTGATTTCAGTGAACCGAACCAGGTGACCTGGCAGCCGGCCGGTTTTTTTCCCGATGGCCGAAGAGTCCTGTTCTTGAGCATGGAAGCTCGGCGCGATGGACCGGGTCGCCCCTTCAGTGAGTACTACACGCAGACACCAACTCATATCTGGATCTACGATCTTGACGATAAGACCTTGACCGAGATTGCCACGAAGCAGCGGATGGCAGTCTTTTATGCCCCGCAGTTGCTGCTAGGCGACGGGCGCATGCTGGTTCAGGTGGTACGAAAGAAGGTTAAGCAAGTCTTCAGCATGAACCTCGATGGCAGCGATGCCCGCGAGTTCACGGGCGCGGGTGAAGGTCTGCCCTACGGGTTCGACCTCAACCCGGAGACCAAGCGTGTCGTCTTTCATCTGGCCAGCCCTTCGGGCTATCAGGTATGGACCAGTGATTTTGAAGGCCAGCAGCGCAGCCTGGTTGCTGCCCGTCAAGACCATCTCTATTTTGGACCCTGCTGGTCCCCGGAGGGAGATTGGATTGCCTACCAGGATTGCCACGCTCGACAGGATCCAGGTCATGACTGGTCCGACGTCTGCGTCAGTCGCCCTGATGGCTCCGAGCAACGGATCCTTACCCGGAACCAGCCGCACTGGTTTGGTGCCAGCTATGGTAGTCCGGAGCGTCGGGGCAGCGGTTCGAATATGCTGAGGTGGACGCGGGCCGAATCGATTCTTTTCTCGCGAAAGCTGCCGGGCAGCAAGCCAGCATGGGAGTTTCAATCGCGTCGTCCGGACACGGACCATTTCAACCGCGACTATAGACCTGAGTTGGCACACGGAGGCACCGAGATCTGCCAGATTGATCCCCGTAGCGCTGAAGTGCAGCGACTGACACAGACCGATCCGCCGGTCTGGGATTTTCGCGCCACCGAATCACCCGATGGGCGCACCATCCTGTTCTGTCGGGCGGAGACCAGCAGAATGCCGGGACTCTGGCTGAGGGAAGGGAACAGCTCCAAGCCGAGGCACCTCACGGACGGGCTGGACGACCAGGGAGCAGACCATCCATACTGGGTGCTCAATGGGGCCCGCTCCTTTATTTCGTAGTTTTTCCGGTTGATGCGTTCTAGTCAGGCAGGGCAGAAGAACCCAAGGAGGACATCATGTCGTTTGCCAAGCATCCCTTTGACTGGAACCAGCTGGATTCTCTTGATTTAGGGGAGCGTATCAACTGCCTCAAGAAACGGGCGGAGGAACTCAGCAGTGGAGACACCTTCACCTTGGAAGATCCTGCGATGCCGCCGAATATTTAAGAGCAGTTTTGGAGGCAGGTGGTAGAAACGGAGGAGAAGGAACGCTTCCCACAGAATCAGCTGCGCCTTCCTCCCGTTGATATGCCAGACGTCAGCGATTGCAGTGATGAGGAAGTGTCCCGCATTCTTTGGGATATCATCACCGAATTGGGAGAGCATCGCATCTACCTGGAACAGACCGACCATCTCAGCGATCGTGAACTCTATCAGTGCCTACGTAGTGCTGAAATTCGAGAGCTGTCCACAGAGGTAATTAGTGCCAACGGCGCCTGGAATTTCGACATCCTGGGAGGTTACGGCGAAGAGGACATTCAACTCTACCTGAAGTATTACGCCGACGAACTGACGGTAGAGGATTGGAGGGCAGAGTGTCCCGATATGGAGATTCCTGCCCATGAAGATCTCCCCTACGATCGGGACAGTCGCCTTCCAACTCCAGATCCTCGATTTGGGGGCTCCCGATCGTCGAATGTGAAAGGGAGAGGCCTGGAATCTAGGGTGAGATCTTAGTGTACAACTAAGCTAAAACTTCAAGAATCCGTCGCACGTCTCCTGTCCTCCGAAGGTGCCGACAACGGGTGAACAACCAGCGTTACGAAGCCAAGTCCGACAGAGTCGCGAACGACTTGAGCCGTTAGCAAAATGAGCCCAGGTTTCGAGGAGAGATCCGGACAACTCTTCCCCACGCAGGAACGCTTATAATTGTGCCATATGGCGTATTACTAGTAAATATTTAGAAATAATAGATAAATCATTGTAAAGGCGTTGTTTGTGGGGTCTTCCAGTCGGCCTTCGAGCTCCTTTCAGACCCCACAAACAACGCGCGGCCGTCC
>Ga0310121_10001344_pt1 | contig 25405 bp, 22 predicted proteins | sample CB27_Tmax_986_MG_FD_203504 | JGI IMG/M metagenome (GOLD analysis project Ga0310121, IMG submission 203504) | Marine microbial communities from Western Arctic Ocean, Canada - CB27_Tmax_986 | ecosystem: Environmental > Aquatic > Marine > Oceanic | place: Canada: Western Arctic Ocean | collected...
TTGGTTGGTTACTTGCAATCGTGATCGCGACCACTGCGGCTGTCCCCAACGCGTTGCTCGACCGTGTAAACGCGAGAAGGACCGCGGGTGGTCTTCAGCTCATCGAAGCTGCAGCGGTTGAAGATCCCGATCTTGAGTATGGATTGGTTCGACTCGGTTCCTTGGCGGATTCTCTTGCCGGTTCGGGAAGGGGTGACGTTGATGTTCTTTACCAGGCTTGGCGGGCGAGTGGTCTGGCGGAGGAACTGTTTGCTTTGCGGCTGACGATGTGGGACGAGGCGGGCGAGAATAGTCAGGAACTGAGGATCGGGATCGACGGCGATCCTTCGGACGATCTAGCTGCAATAGTCCGTGAGGCTCAGGAGTCAGGAGAATTCAGGATCCTTCGACCGCATCGTGATGATGCCCGATACGTGATGGCCGTTCCTTTGAGGAGTGGGCAGGTTCTGACAGCTATCGCACCGCCGCTGCCCCCTGAGGGTGCTCGCTCTCCTCTCGCCTCCCTGGTGCGAGGTGGTCTGCCATCGCAGACGGACCCGATTACGCTGATCCCTATTCTTTCTGGTGACCCACTGGGTAGTGACTCTCTTACCTGGCAGCGGACGACCTCGGGGTGGCAGGGGGAGATGGCGATTGAATTCAGTAATGCGAGCTACCATGCACATATTCCTATCAGTCTTCCGGGATCGCTTCTTGCGAGTGCACGAGGATCCCTGCTGTTAGTGCTCAACCTTTTGGTGTTCTCAGCGTTCTGGGTTCTTGGCCGAGGGCTTTTGCACGATACAGTCCCACCAGAGACTAAGATCTCAGGGTTAACGATCTCCTTTCGAGCTCGAGTGACACTAGCCTTGTTCGGCTTCTTCGCTTTGGCGAATACTCTATTCGGTACCCTGGCATACAGGTCGCTTACTCAAGCCGCTACTGCGTCGGCTCGAGTCGTCGCGGAGAGAGTCGTAGAGGACGCCGCTGGCTGGTACCTCTCGCTCGACCCAGGATCCGGTAGTCGCATGGAACGGCTTGCAACTCAAGTTGGTGCGGAACTTCTAGAGTATCGCGATGGAGAACTACGCGGTGGAGGTGGCGTGACGGAGCTAGTGGAGTTGGGCCTGTATGAGGGCTGGATGCCATTCACACAGCACTATTTGTTGGATGGACGCGAAGGGATTCGGGAATTCACAGAGACGTCATTGGGACGCTTAACCTATGTCACGGCATATCGACGACTTCCCGATGGAGACATACTTGGTGCTCAAGTACCGCTGAGTGCTGGGGATACGGCCATCCAGAGGATGGATCTCATTGAACTCCTGGGGTTCGTGATGTTATTAGGCGCAGCACTCTCACTGATACTTGCCTGGATGGCGGGCCGAGCACTCACGAGCCCTATCCGTGCACTTCAAGTTGCGTCGGAAGGTGTTGGTTCAGGAAATCTGGACTTAAGACTCCCGAATGAGAGAAAGGACGAGTTCGGAGCGGTATTCAGAGCCTTTAATAGAATGGTAGATGGGGTGCGCCGGGCTCGGCACCAATTGGTCCGAACATCGCGCCGCACCCAGGCCATCATGGAGGAAGCTGCAGTGGGGATGGTGGCCTTGGATCAGGATGGACGAGTGACTTTGGTGAACCCGAGGGCCGAGCATCTCTTTGGTTCTAGAGTTATCACGGGACAGCCCCTACCCGGGAAAGGTCCATTCGCGGAGGCTCTTTCCATTTGGCTAAGTAATTTCTTCCAGGGTTCTGAAACTGAAGCCAATACTGAAGTTCAAGTAGGAGAAAGCCGGGTGAGAGTTCGTGCGAGACGTTTAGGCACCACCGGTGGAGGACGTGGAGTGGTGGTGGCTATGGACGATATGACAGATGAGTTGCAAACAGAGCGAGTTTTGGCTTGGGGTGAGATGGCTCGGCAGGTTGCCCACGAAGTGAAGAACCCTCTTACACCGATCAAGCTCAGTATCCAACACATACGAAGAGCCAGGGAAGACAGACGCACAGACTTCGACGACATACTCGTTAAGAATGTGGATGCCATATTAGCTGAAATTGAACGGCTCGCAGGAATTGCGCAGAGCTTCTCTAAGTACGGTGCACCGGGAGGAGAAGATGAGATGCCGGTGGGGCAGGTTTATCTGCATGAAATCGTTGATGACGTCATGGCTCTTTACGGAGGAGGGTCTTCTCCCACAGCTTTGTTTGAGCAAGAAATAGCTCTAGGTCTTCCGCCGGTCCGGGCTCGCATATCTGAGTTGAAGGAAGTGCTGATCAACCTTCTTGAGAATGCTCGGGTTGCAGTCACGAAGGGCGACGTAGTGCGAATCCTAGGTAACCAGATAAACGGCCAAGTTGTACTCGCGGTTGTAGATAACGGTACTGGAATTCCTGAAGAGTTGCTTCCAAGGATATTCGAACCACAGTTCTCGACGCGCTCCACAGGTGCCGGCTTGGGTCTCCCTATCGTAAAGCGAATTGTGGAGTCCTGGGGAGGAACAGTTGAAGTAGATAGTGCCACTGGGCGGGGTACGACTGTTTCGGTTTTCCTTAGTCTTTGGACGGAGCCTTTAGACACTGAGGTTGGCTGACTTCCCAAAATGGTCATCTTGAAAGCTTTGGTGTTACACCTATTCGAACCTCTGACTTGGCGACTGCCACTGATGCTATGACCCCTCCTCCTTCAACTGACTTGGGCTCAGATATCCCTATAGAGGAATTCAGAGCACTCGCCCACGAAGTAGCCGATTGGATTGCTGATTATCTTGGAGGTGTTGGATCGTTACCGGTGCTACCCAGTGTCAGACCGGGGGATATTCGGTCAGTTTTGCCAGCGACCCCTCCCGTACAGGGTGAGTCGCTTACAGATGCTTTAAGCGACTTCAGGGATGTGATAGTACCGGGCCTGACCCACTGGAATCATCCGTCTTTCTTCGGTTACTTCGCTATGACTGGATCGGGGCCGGGCATTCTAGGTGAGATGCTTGCTGCTGCTCTGAATGTGAACGCTATGGTTTGGCGAAGCTCGCCGTCCGGCACGGAATTGGAAGAGTTGACAGCTGACTGGCTTCGGCAACTACTCGGGTTGCCTCCTTCGTTCGATGGAGTCATCAACGATACAGCTTCATCTTCCTCTCTGCACGCACTCGCAGCTGCTCGAGAGGCAGCGTATCCGGACGTGCGGAATGGGGGAATGTTCCAGCAAGTCCATGGTCGCATCTACGCATCTGAAGAAGCTCACTCTTCAATAGAAAAGGCTGCCTTGACTCTCGGATTCGGACGATCTGGATACCAGACCATCAGGACCGACGAACAACTCAGCATGTGCTCATCCACCCTAAGATCTGTAATCCAGGAAGATATCGCATCGGGACTAAAACCGGTGGCCGTGGTAGCGACATTGGGCACCACATCGACGAGTGCACTCGACCCTGTGCTTAAGATTGCCGAGTTGGCCCAAGAATTTGGCTTATGGGTTCATGTGGATGCCGCCTACGGGGGGCCGGCTGCAATCGTACCCGAACTCCGTGAACTCTTTGACGGCTGGGAGATTGCTGACTCAATCGTAGTCAACCCACATAAGTGGTTGTTCACCCCCGTGGATTGTTCACTCCTCTACTGTCGTCGTCCTGAGGTATTGAAGCGTGCTTTTTCGATTGTTCCGGAATACCTGAAAAATCCAGGACTAGAAGCGGGTCGGAACTTGATGGACTACGGAGTAGCATTAGGGCGCCGATTTCGGGCGCTCAAACTTTGGTTTGTGCTGCGTTATTTTGGTCAGCAGGGCATCATTGATCGACTGCGCATTCATGTGGAGTTAGCACAAGCACTAGCATCTTGGGTTGATTCGGCACCTGAATGGGAACGCGTTGCACCGGCTCCCTTATCTCTCGTAGCGTTTCGATTTATATCTGAAAAACTGGATGCCACTGCGCTGGACGATGCCAATCATCGAATTATGGATCGTGTTAATAAGAGCGGTGAAGCTTTTATAACTCATACCGTAGTTCGTGGTCGAACATGTCTTAGGGTTTCAATCGGAAATCTCAAAACGACACATGCCCATGTGCAGCGTATGTGGGAACTACTTCAGGAAGCGGCCGCATACGAAGGTGGTGTTCCCTCCTGAAGTGCTTTAAGCGACCTCTCTGTAGCGTCGACCTCAGGTGTGGCTAGGGGAAGGAAAAAAAAGTTACTTAGGCCAGCTCTCTTACTTCGCGTACCAGTTCCGCCATGGATTCTTTCGCGTCGCCAAAAAACATAAGCGTCTTATCCATGTAGAAGAGGTCGTTGTCGATACCAGCAAAGCCTGGTGAAAGGCTGCGCTTCATGACGATGACTCTCCTTGCCCGATCAACGTCCAGGATTGGCATTCCAGTAATGACAGATTGTGGATCTCGCGCAGCTGGATTTACGACGTCATTTGCTCCAACAACCAACACCACATCAGTATTTCCAAAATCATCATTGATCTCATCCAGATCGTAGAGTTTATCATAGCTCACGTCTGCTTCTGCGAGCAGGACGTTCATATGACCTGGCATACGACCAGCGACCGGGTGGATCGCATATTTTACGTCAACTCCGCGTTCCTCCAGCAGATCCCCCACCTTCCGAAGTTCATGTTGAGACTGTGCGACGGCCAGTCCATATCCGGGCACCACCACTACCGAATTAACATATCCTAGTTCAGCTGCTACTCCTTCCGCGTCAGCACTCTGCACTGGCCGTTGACCAACCTCAGATCGATCAACACCCGCAGTTCCACCAAAGCCACCGAAGGCGACGTTTGCCAGAGACCTATTCATCCCCTTGCACATGAGTTGCGTGAGGATTAGCCCAGAGGCGCCAACAAGCGCACCTGAGATGATTAGGACGGTGTTACCGATCACGAAGCCGGCAGCACTGGCTGCTAGGCCAGAATAGGAGTTGAGCAGTGAGACTACGACTGGCATATCCGCTCCACCGATCGGAATCACAAGCAACACTCCGAGGATAAGAGCAAGGCCACAGAACACGTAGAAGAGTGTTTGAGGATCTCCAGACCCGAATACACCAAGGGTCACCGCACCCAAAGAGATGGTCGCTAAGAGCAGGAGGGCATTGAATGAATTCTGGAATGGGAAAGTGATGGGATTCCCAGTTATTAGGCCCTTTAACTTTGCGAACGCGATGAACGAACCAGTGAAGGTCACACTTCCAATTAAGGTACCAAGCAGGATTGTTACTCCTGTGGTACTTGCTCCAATCCCAGGTGTTGCAAGGAACTCAGCGATTGCCACGAGTGCAGAAGCCCCGCCGCCAAAAGCGTTAAAGATCCCGACGAGTTCAGGCATTGCAGTCATTTCAACTAAACGAGCTGCTGCTCCACCGATCACTCCACCTAGGACGACCCCCACTAGGATCCAAGTCCAATCAAGAATTTGGGTCTCGAGTACTGTCGCGATGACAGCGAGAAGCATTGCCAAGGCTGCGAGACCATTCCCTTTGCGGGCTGTCGCAGGTGACTGAAGGCGCTTCAGGCCGACAACGAAGAGGATTGCGGAAAGCAGATAGGTTAGCTGAATACTTATGTCCATTACCCCTTACCTCTTCTTGAACATGGCAAGCATCCGATCGGTAACCATGAATCCACCGATCACATTGACGGTAGCCATGGCGATGGCAATGACCCCAAGTGTCACTTGCAGAGTACCTTCTGCTTTAGCTGCGACAGTGATTGCTCCTACGATCGCGATTCCCGAAATCGCATTAGCACCTGACATGAGCGGCGTATGTAGGGTTGGGGGGACCTTCGTGATCACCTCACGGCCCGCGAGGGCCGCTAGCACGAATACGTAAAGTCCCGTCATCAAGTCGAACTCGCCCATTAGTTCTCCCAGAAGGTGAAGTTGTTAGCCCGGTTCACAGGCTGTTTGATCGCATTGCCGACTTAACACGTTCATTCTGAACCTCACCCCCGTGTGTTACGGTAGAGGGCCCCACTACGTCATTCTCGAAATCCAACTGGAGTTGACCATCCTCTCCAAGAAATTCGCTGATTAGGGTGACAATGTTCTTTGAATACATTTGGCTGGAGTGTACCGGGATACTTGCTGCCAGATTTGAAGGCCCCAGGATTTGGACTCCATGCGCTAGTACGGTTTCCCCAGCCTCGCTCAGTTCGCAATTACCTCCACTTTCAGCGGCGAGGTCAACGATTACTGACCCGTATTTCATGGTTTTAACCATATCCTCAGTGATCAGGACCGGGGCCTCTCTGCCAGGAATTTGAGCAGTAGTGATCACGATATCTGTATCTGTTAGTGTATCGCCGATCAGTTCGAGTTCCTTATTATGCTGGTCTTCGGTGAGCTCTTTCGCATATCCTCCTTCTCCTTCGGCAGTGACCTCCTCTTTTGACTCAAGGAATGACGCCCCTAGGCTCTCTACTTGTTCTTTGACAGCTGGTCGTACATCAAAGGCCTCAACAACTGCTCCTAGTCTTCTTGCTGTAGCAATTGCCTGAAGCCCCGCAACTCCTGCCCCAAGGATGAGTGCTTTGGCCGGGCGGATCGTACCTGCAGCTGTAGTAAACATCGGTAGGAATTTTGGCAGGTGATTGGCAGCGAGTAAAACTGCCTTGTAGCCTGCCACTGTAGCCTGTGAAGAGAGGGCGTCCATCGATTGAGCTCGTGTAATTCGAGGGACGAGCTCCATTGAAATCCCGGTAACCTTTAGTTCGATAAGTCGACGTACCAGGTCAGGATCCGACAATGGGTCAAGAAATCCAACTAGGATTGAGTCCTCTGAAAGATGGGCGAGCTCATTAGAAGACGGCGGATTAACAACCAGAATGAGCTTTGCATCCTCGAGGGCCTCTCGGGCGCTGGCTGCGATCTCAGCGCCGGCTTCCCGGTACATGAGGTCAGAGACTCCCGATGTCTCCCCCGCATCCGTCTGAACAGTGACAGTGAGTCCCCGTTTCACCAAGGTTTTAACACCTAAAGGGACCAGCGCGACTCTGTTTTCAGCAGAACGGGTTTCCTTAAGAACGGCTACCCTCATTCACACTCTCCGGCCGATTTTTCGATGAGTACCTCCAAGCAGAGGCGGCCATCCTATAGAGCGCTAATAAGTAACACAACCCATGCTCCAGTTCTACTCTTCCTGGCCGATAGATTTATCATGCTATCTCGACGCCTCACGGGACTGGTACCTACCTTATCGGTTCACGCTCTAAGTAATGGATCAAGCTGGGAACTATCAGGGTGTTACTGGCATTGGAATGAGCCCTCCCTAATTCAACCATCGAATTGAAATCAGATGCGCCTCTTCATAGGCTTGAACCTCCCCAAGAGGGAGCGCCGCCGGATCCAGAGTGCAACCCAGATTTTACAAGAGGAAGATTTCCCGGTGCGCTGGATCGGTCTAGAAAACTTCCATATTACAATGAAATTTCTTGGTAGGGTGAGTGGTGAGCAGGTAGAGCCGATTGAGGAAGCAATGTCCAAGGTGGCGAGCCAGGCGACAGTATTTTCGATTGCCCTGGGTGGGCTTGGCGCGTTCCCGAGTATTCGCTCTCCAGGTCTGATCTGGCTTGGGCTTGGCACAAGCCCCGAACTCAGGCGCTTGAAACAGGACCCAGAATGGGCTCTCGCTGAGTGTGGTTTCGAGTCTAAAGCGAGGACATTTCATCCGCATATCACACATGCTCGAGCGAAGGAAATGGGCAGTGCAGGTAAGTTTCGCGGACTTGACAAGCCACTCGTTGAGTTAGATGTCAGTGGAAAATTGAAGGTAGATGGGATCAATCTTATTCGTAGTCAGCTATCCAAGAACGGTGCCCGATATAGTGTGTTTTCCGGTGCTAAGCTGGCCTCTGCTTCAGTGGGCTAGGTAGGGTATGAGAAAATTGATGCCTCTAGTTTTTCTCATACCTGCTATCTACGCGGGCTTCAAGTGGGGTCTCTCCCCAATCAATCGTTTTCTAGATTTAGATCCCTGTGAGGGATGTGCAGAGGATGGTCAACCCAGTGTGGCCCTCTCCGATCTTACGATGGATCGTTTTGAGAAGCTGCGTTGGGGTGAATCAGATGACAAGCTTGTGCTAGCTAGCCTCGAGGTATCATCGGTTGTCCGCTATGCGGTTCCGGGGATCATTCCTCCGGGCCTCCTAGAGCCGAGGGTAGAATTTGAAGAAGAACGAGTCAGGTTGTCTGCGCTTGTTGTTGCAGAGGAATTTCCGGGGCTCCCAAAACTAGACGAGATCATCGGACTTTTGCCGGATACTATCACAGTTGAAATGCAGGGTATGATTGCTCCACTAGATCAAGGTCATTTTTCTCTAATCATCAACAGACTCTGGATGGGCAAGATACCGATACCTCCGAGCCTGATACCAGCGATCCTAACAGCCTTTGGACGAGAAGAACGAAGAGCCCTGCCTCGGAATGCTCTATTGATACCCAAACCCCACGGTATAGAGTCGGCGTTCGTCCGTGCGGACAGTCTTTTTCTATTGGCTAATCTTGAGAGAGAAGAACATGCTAGAGACGGGGATGATTAGATGGCCCGCGTGTTGATCGTCGATGACGAGAAGGGGATTCGTAATGCCCTTGCACAAGTCTTTGAGTATGAGGGGCAGGAAGTCCGTGTAGCAGAGGATGGGCCGGATGCTCTTCTAGTCGCTAACGCATTCCAGCCGGACCTGGTGTTCTTGGATGTGAAGATGCCAGGGATGGACGGACTGGAAGTGCTAGCTAGGCTTGGGGATGAAAGTCCAGGGGCTCTGGTAATCATGATTTCGGGTCATGGGACTATCGATACCGCGCTAGAAGCAACCCGAAGGGGTGCGTATGACTTCTTGCAGAAGCCCCTGGATACGGATCGCCTTCTCGTCACTCTTCGTCGAGCACTGGAGTTGAAGGGTCTCACAGAAAGCATGGCGGAACTCCGGAACCAGGTTGAGAGTCGCTATGAGATAGTGGGCAATTCACTACCGATCCGCCGTGTTCTTGAGCGGATTGAGAAGGTGGCGGCAACCAATGCTCGAATATTGATCTCTGGTGAGAATGGTACGGGCAAGGAACTTGTTGCTCGTGCTATTCACCGACTTTCATCAAGATCTGATAGCGTATTCATTGAAGTTAATTGTGCCGCGATTCCATCAGAGTTAATTGAATCTGAATTGTTCGGGCACTTGAAGGGGTCGTTTACTGGGGCTTTCGCTGATCGAGCGGGGAAGTTCGAACAAGCGAACGGGGGCACACTCTTCCTTGATGAAATCGGTGATATGTCGCGGGATGCACAGGCTAAAGTACTCCGGGTACTGGAGCAGGGAGTCTTAACCAAAATTGGAGGATCAGAAGCGATCGAAGTCGATATTCGGATTCTCTCGGCGACGAACAAGGATCTTGAACAGGAAATTGAGGATGGAGGGTTTCGTGAAGACCTATTTTACCGACTAAATGTGGTGCCGATCAGGGTGCCATCTTTGTGTGAGCGCCAAGAAGATATTCCGATGCTAGTGACTCACTTTAGTGAAGGGATGGCTGCTCGTGAGGGCAGCGCATCGCGTGTCTTTTCGGATGCGGCAATGGAGCGGCTAAAGGCATTGACCTGGCCTGGTAATGTTCGCGAGTTGCGCAACACTGTAGAGCGCTTACTGATTCTTTCTGATGGTAGTGAAATCACTTCTGATGATGTTGATTCGCTCACTATTTCACGAGCAAGATCTGTCGACCCGGGAAGGCAACTATTGGCACTAGATAATTTCAGTGCTTTCAAGGAAGAGGCTGAACGTGCCTACATTGTTAGCAAGCTTCGAGCGAATGATTGGAATGTGGCTGAAACTGCTCGCCGTATTGAAATGCCCAGGTCCAACCTCTACAAGAAGATTGAAAAGTATGGTCTTGTAAGAGAGGACTAGGACTCGATTTTTTCATGTCTTCCCAAGGTTATTCTGGAAAGAACCTTGGGAACGCCCGAGTCAATCAAGCCTGATTCTATTCACTGAAACCGAGTGCCCTGTCAATCGAATGGTTTGAATGGCAAGAGTCGGTCGGGCTCATCCCTCGCCCAAACTACCTACGTTATTGATGATCTCCTCTAGCTGCCGTGGATTCTTAGAGGCAGGATCACTGGACCAGTACTTCTAAGGAGATCGGACGCTACCCCCTTATCGACCGTGAAGAAGAGGTTCGACTGGGAAAGCTCATCGAAGAGGGAGATAGGGGTGGATTTGATAAACTGGTTCGCTCAAATCTTCGATTTGTCGTCTCGGTTGCAAAGAAGTACCAGAACCAAGGTGTTCCGCTTTCAGATCTCATAAATGAGGGCAACTTGGGATTAATCCGGACGGCTCAAAAATTTGATCAAGCCAAAGGAATAAGGTTCATTAGCTATGCGGTGTGGTGGATACGCCAGGCGATACTTCAGACGCTTGCGGAACAGAGCCGGATCGTTCGGATTCCTCTGAATCGTGCTGGCGCACTCTATCGTATTGGTCGGTGAAGTTCAGAACTATTACAAAAACTTGGAAGAGAGCCTACGGTTAAAGAACTCGCTCAGGAACTAGATCTCAGCGAAGAAGAAGCGCGCGGGACTTTAGCAGTATCTCACTCGTATCTTTCCCTCGATTCGCCGATAAAGCCAGGAGAGAACAGTCGCCTTCTCGACTATCTTCCTGACCAGTATACGCCAGGCCCTGAACAGGAGACCTATGAGCGTGCGCTTGGTGATACGATTGAGGTAGCACTTGCGTCTCTTTAGGAACGGGAAGCGAAAATCCTAAGACTCTACTTCGGACTTGATGATCAAAAGCCGATGATTCTTGAGGAGATTGGCTCTATTCTGGGCGTCACACGTGGGCGAGTGCGGCAGGTCAAAGAAAAGGCTTTGGTCCGGCTGCGCCACGCTTCACGAGCCAGATTTCTCGAAACCTTCCGGTAGGGCCCATACCGGGATAGGGAGGGGAGCCAGAGTCCTTGAGAATCCCGGTAAAAGCAGGGCCGAACTTCCGTTGACACCATTTGGCACTACAGATATCATTTTTGGCTATACTTTAGCCCAAAAATCTTAATTCTCCGGCATGAAAACTTACACGCCGAAAGCTCAAGACATATCTAGAGAGTGGTGGATCGTCGACGCTGCTGAAAAGCCGCTCGGGCGCCTAGCCACTGAGATAGCAACTGTGCTTCGTGGCAAGCATAAGCCGATCTTTACTCCCCATCTTGATACGGGAGACAACGTCGTTGTTATAAATGCCGACAAAGTTTGGCTGACAGGTAGAAAGGCTGACCAGAAAACGTACTTCCGTCACTCGGGTTACATGGGTCATGAGAAACACATTCCATTTAGTCGCATGATTAAGTCTCATCCCGAACGGGTAGTTGAACTAGCAGTTAAGGGTATGCTTCCGAAAAACAACCTTGGGCGAGCAATGCGGAAGAAGCTCAGGGTGTATGCGGGAGCAGAACACCCCCATGATGGACAACATCCTAAGCCCCTGAATCTATTCGGACACTAGTATGAACACTGAGCAGAGTCAGATCCAAACAGTGGGACGACGTAAGCGGTCCGTCGCTCGGGTAATGCTTCGCCCCGGCACGGGGGAATGGACTGTAAATGGACGTTCTATGACAGATTACTTCCCACGGGAAGTGCATCATATCCGGATTCTTGAGCCACTACGAGCTACAGAGTTAGAGGGTCGGTTCGACGTTACCGTGCGTGTTCATGGCGGCGGACTTACTGGACAGTCCGATGCGGTACGACTTGGTCTATCGCGTGCTCTGGTTGAGCACGACGAGGACATGCGGCCAATTCTCCGCGGGAAGGGGATGCTTACAAGGGACGCACGTCAGGTCGAACGAAAGAAACCTGGCCGACCTAAAGCTCGTAAACGCTTTCAGTTCTCTAAGCGTTAGTTAGCAGGAACCGGCGCGCGAAGAAAGCCGTCGGCATCTTGATCGGGGCGTAATCGGCCCCCCAAAACAGAGAAGGTGGTATGCCTGACGTAGGCCTCGAACAACTCTTGGAGGCTGGAGTCCACTTCGGTCACCAAACCCGTCGCTGGAATCCAAAGATGAAGCCGTTCATTTTCACCGAACGAAACGGCATTCACATAATTGACCTTAGGAAAACGCTCGACCGCTTGAAACTTGCCCAGCAGGCGGTTCGTGAGGTCGTTCTGCGTGGGGATCGGGTGCTCTTTGTCTGCACGAAGAAACAACTGCGTTCAGTAATTGAAATAGAAGCTGAGGAGTCAGGAGCATTTTTCGTGACTGAGCGTTGGCTCGGAGGCATGCTCACTAACTTTCAGACGATTCGAAAGCAGATTCGAAGATTGAAAGAACTCGAGCGTGGTCAGCAAGAAAATGCTTTTGAGTTCTATACCAAGAAAGAACGCCTTATGCTTGATCGTGAACGGATGAAGCTGGACAAGTATCTGGGTGGGGTAACGGACATGGGACGGCTTCCCGGAGCGATTTTTGTGATTGATGCAAAGCGAGAAGTCATAGCCGTTCGTGAGGCCGCGAAGCTCGGCATTCCGATTATCGCGATCACGGATACTAACGCTGACCCAGATCTAGTAGACTTTCCTATTCCCGGGAATGACGATGCCATACGCTCAGTATCTTTGATCACGCACGCGATTGCCGAGTCAATTTCGCTAGCGAGTAAGGAAGTTCCAGATGGTGAGCGGCGGCGGATCGATGACCTTGAGGCGACGATCTATTCGACAGAGACAGGGGAGACTACAGAGAAACAACGTCCGCAACGCAGGAGGCCAAAAAGAAAGCGTCGGCCACGACCTGATGTCATTGCCCAGCACTTGAGTTCAGAGGACGGAGCAGAATCAACCTCGGAGAAGGAGGACTCTGTTGCTGAAACTGAGCCAGATAATTCAGTCCAGGATGAAGGGTTAGACCCGCCGGAAGCCCTTAGCACAGAGGATGAAGTCGACGTGGATCCTGATGGATCTATCGGTGTGGAGGATGTAGCTGAGGGAGAAAAGGATGAGTGAGCCAGGCACGGCGGTGCCCGCAAAGGATGTTAAGAAACTGCGTGATATGACGGGTGCAGGTATGATGGAGTGCAAGCGGGCGTTGACGGAAATGGAGGGTGATATTGAGAAGGCGGTTGACCTTCTCCGGGCAAAGGGATCTGCCAAAGTCGCGAAGCGTGCTGGAAAAGCCGCGAATGAGGGGACAATCGGGAGTTATGTACATTTCAATAACAAGACTGCTGTGATTGTTGAGTTGAACTGTGAGACCGACTTTGTTGCGAACACAGATGATTTCAGGGCACTCGCGAAGGACCTCGCTCTTCATATTGCATCATCTGCACCGATTGCCGTCTCTCGGGAACAAATCCCGGATGAGCTTCTTGAGCGAGAGCGAAGCGTCTACTTAGAGCAAGTTAAAGAAGGGGACCCTAAGCCTGAGCATATCGTCGATAAAATAGTCGAAGGAAAGATGTCTAAGTTCTTGAAAAACAATACGTTACTTGCTCAAGATTTCGTAAAGGATCAGGACAAGACTATTGAGGAGTTGATCACAGAAGTATCTGCTAGAACGGGCGAAAAGATCGGTGTTGGTCGATTCTCCCGGATAAAGGTAGGCGAGGAACCCGCGTAAGTTTGTTTCTCAAATTGCCGGTGATGAAAAGGAATTTCTAAACCGAATTCGATGAACCAGACCTCTCAAGAGCTTAGATATCAAAGGGTTATGCTGAAACTCTCTGGTGAGGCTTTGGCAGGTGACAAGGGTTTTGGTATCATGCCGGAGGTTGTTGATCGCCTAACCGAAGAAATCGGATCCGTTGCCTCAATGGGTGTCTCCTTGGGAGTTGTGATTGGCGGCGGCAACATTGTGAGGGGTGCGATGGCTTCCCGCTCCGGAATGGATCGAGTTCAAGCCGACTACATGGGGATGCTCGCCACAGTCATAAATGCTCTGGCAGTTCAAGACCTTCTGGAGCACAAGGGGATTGAAACCCGAGTGATGACTGCCATTCGGATGGAGGAGATTGCAGAACCGTATATCCGTCGGCGAGCGTTACGACACATGGAGAAGGGACGCGTTGTACTTTTTGCTGGAGGTACTGGCAATCCCTATTTTTCTACTGATACAGGTGCAGTGCTTCGTGCGATTGAAATGGGATCTGATGTCGTGATAAAAGCAACCAAAGTCAGGGGTGTCTACACAGCTGACCCGGTCACAAACGCTGATGCGGAGTTCATTCCGGAGATCTCATTTCAGGAAGTCGTGGCGCGTGAACTTGCGGTTATGGATACGCCAGCTGTTGCGCTTTGTAAGCAAAACTCCTTGCCTATCATTGTTCTGAACTTGGACGAGCAGGGTGCCGTCGCGAGAGCCATCCTTGGTGAGCCAATGGGAACCCTAGTATCCTAGTAGTCATTGTCAAAGGTGATCAGTTAAATACTACTGAAGCCTGTTCTCTTTGACCTGAGCTTAGTGGAGGAATTATGCTGACCGTTGAGGATGCCAAAACGCAAATGGAGGCGGCACTCGAAGCACTCCGGCGCGAATTCGCGCCGGTCCGGACAGGAAAAGCTACTCCTGCCCTTCTGGATACGGTCCGTGTCGACGCCTACGGATCGAAGATGCCCCTGAACCAGCTAGCTACAATTAGTACTCCGGAATCTAGCCTGTTGGTCGTGCAGCCATTTGATAAGACCCTCCTACCTGATGTAGAGCGTGCTATCATGACTGCAGATCTAGGTCTGAATCCGGCTAACGATGGGAACATTATCCGTATTCCGATTCCTCCCTTGAGTGAGGAGCGTCGACAGGAATATGTAAAGCTTCTACATAGAATAACTGAGGTAGGAAGAGTCTCGATTCGCCACGCGCGTCGAACAGTAAGGGACGAGCTCCATCAGCTTGTCCGAGATCATGAACTCAGTGAGGATGAGAGCCGTCGCCGAGAGGATGAGCTTGAGAAAGTGACCAAGGAATACGTAGAGAAGGTGGAGGAACTTCTCAAGAATAAGGAAGCAGAGGTGATGGCCATCTAGCGGCCTCACAGCCTGAAATTTCATGGCCTCCGAGAGCCTAGAGAAGATTCGCCTGAGCGGTGATGTACCAAATCACGTTGCTATCATTATGGATGGCAACGGTCGATGGGCGAAACAGAAAGGATTGCCGCGCCAGGTCGGACATCGGGAAGGGATGAAGTCTGTCCGCGAGACGATTGAAGGGGCGTCTGAGGCAGGAATTAAGATTCTGACTCTCTTTGCATTCTCAACTGAAAACTGGAATCGCCCGCTGAAAGAAGTCGCCTCATTAATGTCGCTCCTGCGGCACTACGCTCGGAAAGAACGTGACAGCCTCAAACGCCAGGGTGTCGAAGTCCATGTTCTTGGGGAAATAGAGCGCTTTGACGACCAGACTCGAGAAGCAGTGGATTTAATCGTCGAGGGCACTAAAGGTGGGCGAAGTTTAAGGTTGAATCTCATGATCTCTTATGGCGGCAGAGAGGAGATTCTGCGTTCTGTAAGGATTTTGGTAGAGCAAGTAGATCAAGGTGAACTTGCAATAGATGACATAGATGAGGAGGCGTTCCGTCAGACACTTTTAACAGTGAGCGTACCAGATCCGGACCTCTTGATCAGGACCTCTGGTGAGTACCGCATTAGCAACTTCATGCTATGGCAGGTTGCCTACACAGAACTGTACATCACTCCTGTACTCTGGCCTGATTTTAGCCGAGAGCATCTCTTTGGGGCGGTTCTAGATTACCAGCGTAGGGACAGGCGGTTCGGGCTTGTCGGGACTTCGTAATTCTCATGAACGATCTGTCACGGAGATGGTTGGTCGCGATCATCTGCATACCTATTGTGTTGGTACTCCTTTACTCTGGGAATTGGGTCCTAGGGGTTCCTTTGTCTGTATTAGCTGCGATGGGTACGCAGGAGGTCTATCGGCTAGCCGCACACACGGGGGTGGGTCCTTTCCGTCTCACAGGAGCTACTGGAGCTGCGGCCCTGGTCTTAGCTGGGACTTGGCAGGGAACGTTCGTAGCCTTTGCTCCTTGGGCACTCATCGTTGTCGGGACTGTTATGATTATTTCGCTTATCCTAGCGGTCGTGAATCGAAGAGCCACAGGTGGCCCCTTGGGGGCTGTATCTATCACGATGACAGGCTGTCTTTACTGTGGTTTTTCGCTTTCGTTTGTGCCTCTCACTCTCATGTTTCCCGCCACGGAGGGGTGGGGCGAAACTGTGGGAGCTCCTTGGCTTGGTGTCGCAGTGATCGCTCTTCCTCTCGCGACCACTTGGATTGGGGATGCTGTGGCTTTCTTTGTCGGTACCAAGTGGGGCAAACAGAAGCTTGCGCCCTCAATCAGTCCTAACAAAACCTGGCTTGGGTCATGGTCAGGACTTGTCGCTACCATTGCTGTAGGCGTTGTGTGGTACTTTGTGACCTCGCCGTATTTGGTTGGAATGCCCATCAACAGTTTCTTGATGGCTGGATTGGTTGGTGCGGTACTTGGACTGAGTGCTCAGGTTGGTGATCTTGTGATCTCGGTTTTCAAACGAGAGGCAGGTGTAAAGGATACTGGGACAATCTTCCCCGGACATGGTGGGATCTTGGACCGTATTGACTCCATCGCATTTACAGTACCGGTTTCATATGCGGCTATAACCTTGCTCGCGAAGGTCCAGTGATCCGTATAGCAATACTGGGTTCCACGGGCTCGATTGGCCAAAGTGCACTCGAGGTTATCCGTCGCCATCCTGGCCAATTCAAGGTGACTTCCTTAGTTGCTGAAACGAGTCGTGATGCTCTCGCAGCCCAAGTGGCCTCATTTAATCCACGTTTGGCAGTCTTGGCGGACGAGGGAGTTCCACTACCAGATGGAGATGGAATGACCACCTGGGCTAGTGGATGGGGGGCGGTATTAGAAGCAGCAGCAGCTCCGGAGACTGATGTAGTTCTTAATGCGCTTGTTGGTGCCGCAGGCCTTGAACCCACTCTCGCTGCATTAGAGGCTGGTCATCGTCTTGCGTTAGCCAACAAGGAATCTCTCGTTGCGGGTGGCCATCTTGTTTTGTCTGCGGCGGAGAGAGGATCTGGTGAGATCGTACCTATAGATTCTGAGCACAGCGCGATCCTACAGTGCCTACAGGGTTATGGTCCATCAGACGTTCAGCGGCTGCTGCTCACTGCATCAGGTGGTCCGTTCCGGGGACGAGATCAAGAAACACTTTGGGGTGTGGGCCCAGAGGATGCTCTCAAACACCCCACCTGGAGTATGGGTGCCAAGATCACGATCGATTCAGCGACACTGGCAAATAAAGCGCTCGAGATTATTGAGGCACATTTCCTTTATGGGATTGCATACGAGAGGCTTGATGCGATTGTTCACCCACAGTCAGTGATCCATTCTTTGGTTGAGTTTGTGGATGGATCGGTACTCGCACAACTCGGCTTCCCGACCATGGAACTACCTATCTTGTATGCGTTGACATATCCTAACAGAATCGAGGACGTGGCCCTGCAAACCTATGATCCAGTTCGTTCATCTCCGCTAACATTCGAACCGATTGACGATGCGGCGTTCCCCCTATTTGAGATTGGCGTACTCGCAGGCCGGACAGGAGGATGTGCGCCAGCAGTGTACAATGCAGCGAATGAAATCGCGGTTCAGGCCTTTCTCGAAAGTACTATCCGCTTCCCAGAGATGGCGGATTTGGTTTCGGGAACGGTAGATCGAATTGGGAATACTGCGGTGACTGGAGTAAAGGATGTTCTAGAGATTGATCAGTCCGCTAGATTGGTCGCTACTGAGATCGCTCATAGCCTTAGTAAGACCAGAGTCGGAGTAACTCGATGAGCACTGTTCTAGCAACCCTAGTTGTCCTTGGCGTGCTGATCTTCATACATGAGTTAGGACATTTCCTTGCGGGTAAAGCTGTGGATGTAGAGATCCAGCGTTTCTCCATCGGAATCGGCCCAAGGCTCTTCGGGTATAAGTATGGAGAGACGGATTATGTCTTCAGTGCGATTCCTCTCGGTGGCTATTGCAAGTTCGGTGGCATGGGAGAGGACGAGATGCTCGAAAAACTCGAGGGCGGCGGGGATGATAGTCCTCGTGTTCCTGGGCCTCGAGACTTCGATGCAAAGCCAATTTGGGCGCGTGCGCTCATACTTTCTGCTGGTGTGATCTTCAACATGCTTTTCGCGTTCGGTGCTTACACCTATGTCATCGCGGAATGGGGTGTTCCCGAGTTAAGTACGACTCGGATAGGTACTGTGCACGATGAATTCCTTCCCCCAGGAACCGAGTCTCTCATGGGGGTTTTTGCAGGCAGTCGCTTCGTTCGGATTGGGGAAACGGAGGTCGGTAGTTGGGGCGATGTCGAGCGGGGTCTGTTTGAGGCTCCATCGGGTCCAATCCGACTTGATCTCGCTGAACCTGATCAATCAGTAGAGATACGGATTCCGGTCACTGAGGCTGAGCGTCGCGCTTTGGTCCGATCCGTGGAAGGCTGGGTGGAAGCAGGAGTTGGCTCAGTGGTGCCGGGCTCACCGGCTGATGAGGGTGGGCTAGAACCCGGAGACAGGATTACTGCGGTCGCAGGTATTGATGTTAAGGGTTGGTTTGAATTCACGAGTGAGATCAGAAGCCGTCCAGGCGAGAGAGTTGAAATCACGCTTGTCCATGAGGGGCGTGAAATCATTCGTGCTGTCACGCTTGACGCCGAGGAAGAGCGGGGCGTTCAGGTGGGGAAGATGGGTGTCTACCCGCCGGTTGGGGCACTGAGTTATTCACCGGTGCCCCTGACTGAAGCTATGGTCTACGGGTACCGTGAGACCATAGCAGTAACAGGCATGATCCTAGGCTTTCTAAGGGATCTTGTGACGGGAGGTATTTCACCGCGTTCGCTCGGGAGTATCGTTACGATCGGTGAAGCGTCAGGACAAGCTGCGGCCGCTGGAGTAGACTCGTTCCTCCGCTTCATGGCGCTGTTCAGTGTGAACTTAGCGATCCTAAATCTCTTACCGATTCCGGTCCTAGACGGGGGTCATCTGGCCTTTCTGCTCATCGAAGGGGTTCGAGGTAGAGAGCTCAGCTTCGAGACCAAAATGCGCTGGAGCCAAGTTGGCTTCCTGATCATTGTGGGGATTATGGTGCTGGCGCTTTCAAATGATTTTATGCGGGTATTTGGCTTCTGAGAACGGGTGGTGCCGAGAGCCTGCTAAAGAAAACTAAGCTGACTTGTACCCGATCGGACTCGTAGGTCTTCCACATCTAGAAGCGCTGTGGGGTGATCCTGGAGAGCAACCTCTAGGTAGCCTGTCCAGCCAGCCTTTTCCAGTGTGTCCCCAACAACACTTCGGGCAAGATCCGGACGGTTACATTCGCTCGACAAGTGAGCGAGCACGATACCAGCCAGTCGGGGATGCATTAGTTCGGTAGCGAGACGAGCAGCTGCCTGATTGGAAAGATGGCCGTGGCTTGAAGCGATACGCTGTCTTACCGATGCGGGATAAGGACCATTGTGTAACATGAGTTCGTCGTGGTTCGCTTCCAAGATCAGGAAGTCGCATGCTGACAGCTTCTGCCGGAGCTGAGTTGTTGGCCGACCTAGATCTGTAGCGATTCCAAGACGTAATCCACTTGATTCATCGATCAACGCCACTCCTACCGGGTCCGCCGCGTCATGTATTGTCACGAACGGCTCAACATAGACATCGCCTATAGTGAAGGGCTGCGCGGGATCATATTCGACTACTGTTTCTTTACCGCGTAACAATTGAGAGCAGGCGGTGTGGGTAGACGAAGTCATGTAGATAGGGGCCCCGTGGCGTCTGGCAAATACTCCGATACCCTTCGTGTGATCACGATGGTCGTGCGTCACGATGATACCATCAATCGAATCTGGCTCTACATCTAGTGACCCCAGCCGTCGAGCTAGATCACGACCACTAAACCCAGCATCAACGAGTAGGCGGGTGTTCCCGGCCCAGATCAAAGTGGAGTTCCCTCGGCTTCCGCTCCCGAGCACAGCTACCTTCATCTACTAGTCCGATTCCTTGCTCGGTCTGCGTGAGGATTTATCATAGAGGTGACTTACTCGGCGAGCCGTTCCGCTGTCCTTTTCCAGGCCTTCACTAGGATCTTTATCACGCCTGGAGTTAGCTCGATCTCACGACGTGCCATGACCTGTTTTGCAGTTGCCAAAAATTCAGTCAGCCGATACCGCGCCAGATGATCTCCCGAGCCCCAACTGAAGGCAGGTACCTTCGAGGGGGGCATCACATTACCGAAAAGATTACTTCCAGCTCCAACAACAGTCCCTGTATTCAAGGTCATTCCAATACCGGTTTTTACATGGTCACCTAAGAAACAACCCACCTTCATCTGTTCTGTATCGATGTAACCCTCGGGTGTCCAAACCCTAACAGACCCGTAGTTGTTCTTGAGATCAGAATTAGTAGTGAATGCACCCAAATTGACCCAGCGGCCAACGAGCGAGTGGCCTATGTATCCGCTATGAGATTTATTGGAAAAACCGATGAATACACTGTCGCTGACCTCGCCATATAGGCGGCACCCGGGACCGATGGATGAAGTCCCAACCCTACCTCCATGAATGACACTTTTAGGACCGATAAAAAGTGGGCCAGTAAGTCGGGCAGGTCCTTCCACCCGGGTATTTTCAGCCAAGCGGATAGGGCCTTGTCTAGTGTCAAACACTATGCCTGGCTCCACCTCAGCTCCTGAACCTAGGGATACCGGCCCATCCCCGATGAGAACCGATCCGTCAGGTACCGAGTGTTGAGGCCACAACATCTCTATATCTGTCTGGATTCGAGCAGGATTGCGGGCTAATAGATTCCAGGGGTGCTCTATCATTTCCCCTTTGAGTTCGAGCGTTCTCGAATAGCCTGGATTAATCGAAGGATCTCTCAGGGAAAGCTCTGATGGAAGTTCTGTTCTCGGTGGCAAGACCCATCCCGCGGGTATTCCATTTACCATGATCCAGGCTGGCTCAGTCGGTACCTCGACTTCTTGGAAGTCTGGCACTGCCCGGCTTGATATCATGATTCGTGTAGTGTCTTCAGGGACATCATCTAAAGAAATAGCTACGGCACTGTCTGGCTCATCAAATCCAACCAATGCATGGCGTGATAAATGTCCCTGACATTCCATTCCAAAGATGTGCTCAGCTCGCTCTCGAAGGGTCAGGCAACCGAATAAGAGTTCCCCAGCTGGCCGGGTGAGTGAGAAGGGTGCCCACCGACGGGCACGTCTATCTTCAAAGAGGTACAGATTGGTCGGAGTCATCGGGTCATCCCTCAAGCTTCTTGAACAGAGTCTTGAGGTCAGAAGCCCGGTCCCGCGGCATAACCAATGTGGCCTCATCCGTGCGAACAACCACAAGATTATCGACTCCGAAGAGAACAACCTGCCCGGCTTCCGAGAAGACGATATTGTTTGACCCCTCTCTCACAGTGCCATCACCGACCACCACGTTGTGATCCTCATCTGGCGCCCTATTACGAGCCAAGGATTCCCAGCTCCCCAAGTCATCCCAAGAGAAACTTGCCTGAACGACCCCAACACAAGCAGATCGTTCGAGGACCATCGTATCTACAGGGCCTTCTGGCACGGCATCAAAGAAGGCTTCTGGGCTCTCCTCTAGAAGGGGTAGGCAGGCACCAATCTCTGGGGCATTGACTCTTACTTCATTGAGAAAAGTCGATGCTTTCCATACGAACATTCCAGTGTTCCACAAATAACCTTCCTGCAGGTACCGTTCCGCATTAGTGGCGTTTGGTTTTTCGTGGAATGCTGAAACTGTAGACGCCTCTATCTCACTCTCTAGGGCGATGGATTCCCCCGGCTGTATGTGGCCATATCCGGTTTCAATCCGGTCCGGCACAGCTCCTATGCAGACCAGGATCTCCCTATTTCGGGCGAGTTCTACTGCAGCGGAGATCGTTCGCTGAAAATCGTCAAGCGGCTCTATCAAATGATCCGAGTGGAGTGAGATCATTACCGCACCAGGGCACTCTCTCTCTATTGACCAAGCTGCCCACGCAAGTGCGGGGCACGTGCCCCTAGCTCGAGGCTCTACCCAATAGACGTCGTCTTCCCACTGTTCGGGGAGTGCTTGAAACGCTGCAGTCAATCGGGCATTGGCTAACAATCGAACTTGGTTTACTGGTACAATTCCCGCAGCACGTCGGAAGGTGTCCACGACTAACGGGGAATCGGTTGCGAGCGCCAAGAGTTGTTTGGGGCGACTCGGGGTGCTTGCTGGCCAAAAACGAGAACCAATCCCCCCCGCAAGGATAACAACGAATAAGTCGTCATCAGAACGCTTTGAGGATACCTTGGATTCAGCCAAGTAATTTCTATCGGTTTGAGGATCAGATAAGATAGTCGTCGGAAACTTTCTTTGCTGTTACTCCAATGAGTAGTACACGATGTCATCCGGACTAGGGGGCCTTTCATAGATCACTGGTATACCCCCTTACCAGTTGGATGAGCTGAGAGGTCCGGTGCTGTTTGCCTCCGTCTCAAAGCCTCTGACTTCTTAGTTTTCAACGGGTGCGATAGGGCTCGTAACGACGAGTTGGGAACCTGCCTGGCGTGGGGGGTAAAGTCAAGTAATTAAAGGGATTTGCGGGGTTGACACCACTATTGGATTTCTGGCAACTTGCCCCAGCTTTTTCTACTCAAGCTAAGGACCAATAACGTGCTACAGCAGCATCAATTCCTTCATGTGATAAAGTTTGTGCGAGCTTCTCTAGTTATAAATGTGGCGGTTCTGGTACTCTTGGCTGCGACTGCTTGCAATGATGATCCTTTTGAGATCAGGTGGGATCTTCAGGCAGATACCGTACTGCTCTATTCCCTCGCCCGTCCAGAGATGAATATGGACTCAGGTTTCAATTTCAGACCAGGAACGCTTGGCCCGGTTCGTATTGAGGCTGCGACCGCTACTGGGACTTGGGATATCGCTTTGGATACGCGTGGTGGTGAGTTGGTTCTTCTGCCACCGAGTGCACTTGGGGTGTCCTCGGCAGCCCGATTGGCCGCTATACCGGGTAAGCGACGTGAAGAAGTGGTTGAGGCCCCGGCGGACACCACCCTTTACTCTGTAGATCAACCTGTATCAGTACGATCTGGAACTGTATATGTAATTCGTACGGATCGGGCCCCAGGTGCATTTGGAAGTCGTTGTTTCTACTACGCCAGATTTGAACCCATACAGATAGATGTAGAAAACGGGAACTTGACTTTTGTTTATGACGCGAGTCCGGTGTGTAACAGCCGTCGCTTGATACCGAGGGACTGATGCTTGATATCCGACGTCTCCGTCTCGAACCAGAAGCTGTAAGTGACGCATTAGTTAAGAGGGACCCTGAGTTAGTTCCTATCGTTGAACACGTACTTTTGTTGGATAAGGAGCGTCGTGAGGGGTTGATGGTGGTCAACGAACTGAAGGCCGAGCGGAATACAGCATCGAAACAAGTGGGTGAACTCAAGCGAAAGGGTGAGGACGCCGAAGAACTAGTTGCAACAATGAGGGTTACGGGTGACCGAATCTCTGAGATCGATCACAAAATCCGGACCATCGACCAGAAACTTCAAGATCTTTTACTTACAATCCCGAATACACCACTCGGCGAAGTACCTGAAGGTGGTGAAGATGAGAATAGGACAGAAAAAATATGGGGTGATCCGCCCACATTTGACTTTGAGCCCTTACCACACTGGGAACTAGGAACCAGTCTCGACATCCTTGACCTCACACGTGGCTCTAAGATTAGCGGATCAGGTTTCTCTGTGCTTAAGGGTATGGGTGCCCGACTACAGAGAGGCCTTATCAATTATTTCCTAGACGTGCATACAGGAGAGCATGGGTATACTGAAGTGCGCGTCCCGTACCTGGTTACCCGAGAGGCAATGATTGGAACGGGACAATTGCCGAAGTTTGAAGAAGAGTCCTATGTGACCACGCGCGATGATCTTTGGCTTATCCCTACAGCCGAAGTACCGATTACGAACCTCCACAGGGATGAACTTCTTAGTGGGATGGATCTCCCTGTCCGGTATGCTGGGTACTCACCTTGTTTTCGTCGGGAGGCGGGTGCTGCAGGGAAGGACACGAGGGGGCTCTTGCGTATGCACCAATTCGACAAGGTTGAATTGGTGCGCTATGAGCATCCTGAGCGCAGCCGGGAAGCTCTCGAAGAGTTGACTCGTGAGGCTGAAGTTCTACTGGAGCGTCTCGGATTGCATCACCGAAGAATATTGATTTCTAGTGGAGATCTCGGTTTTAGTGGTGCGATGACCTATGACCTAGAGGCTTGGGCGCCTGCGGTTGGTCAGTGGCTAGAAGTCTCAAGCTGTACGACCTTTACGGACTATCAGGCCCGCCGTGCCAACCTGAGATTTCGGCCAAGCCAGTCTGAAAAACCGATTTTTGTACACACTCTTAATGCCTCTGGCCTAGCGTTGCCGCGCATTATGGCTGCTCTCTTAGAGAGTTATCAGGAGCGTGATGGCACTGTTCGTCTACCCGACGTCCTTCACCCGTATGTCGGGTGTGAGCGACTGACTCCGGAGTAAGGCGTTTCTAGAGGATGGGTCACGGATACCGGGGCTTGAGGGTTTTCGAACTTCTAGAAGATCGTGAGGGGAGGGTGTTCCCAATCCGTTTGCCTGCCGTCGATGGGTGATTCAGCCTCCCCTCTTCATCTCACTGGCCTGAACACAAACCAGCTCGAGGCGACCTCCCATTTCGAGGGCCCACTACTTGTGTTGGCAGGAGCCGGATCAGGAAAAACTCGTGTACTAACAGCGCGCGTATGCCATCTCATCCAAGAGTTTGGAATATCCCCTAAGAAAATTCTCACGGTAACCTTCACAAATAAGGCTGCAGGGGAGATGCGGGAACGCATCACGAAGCTTCTTGGCTCTGAGCCGATAGGAATGTGGATGGGAACCTTTCACGCTATGGGAGCCCGTCTTTTAAGAAGACATGCGGATCGTCTCGGTTGGGATCGAAGCTTTAGTATCTTTGATTCCGACCAATCGCTTCGGCTCATTAAGTCGGTTCAAGAAGAATTAGGACTTGATTTGAAGCGCTGGAATCCTAAGGCCATACGTGCGGAGATCAGCAACTCGAAAAATCGGCTTGAGGATGACAAGACGTTCCAGCTAGAGACTCAAAGTGGCTCTGAGCTTTTCATCCGAACGGTGGGCCAAGTTTTTTCTGCGTATCAAGAAGCTCTCCAGGCTCAGGATGCCTTTGACTTCGATGATCTTCTAATGAAGCCGGTAGAACTTCTTGAAGGCCACAGAGACCTCCTAGAGCACTATCGTGGACGTTTCTCTTTCATCTTGGTAGACGAGTACCAGGATACGAATCGTGCCCAGTTTCGTT
>Ga0310121_10001345_pt1 | contig 25403 bp, 21 predicted proteins | sample CB27_Tmax_986_MG_FD_203504 | JGI IMG/M metagenome (GOLD analysis project Ga0310121, IMG submission 203504) | Marine microbial communities from Western Arctic Ocean, Canada - CB27_Tmax_986 | ecosystem: Environmental > Aquatic > Marine > Oceanic | place: Canada: Western Arctic Ocean | collected...
CATCAAGTCCTTGTCGAAAGCAGATACGTTCGACTATCATTTTGCCGCGGCGGTTGCATCTGTGGGTTAAAGACAAGAGGGGCTTGTCATATACTGGCTCTGGTTATATCATTCATAGGTGTTGTATTATCCTTACTGTTTATTAAGTATTCTCATACGCACTACATTTTTATTGCGGCATATTGGCTCCTAGCCTTGATCCTCCTGATTTTTAAGACTAAAAAGACGGCGCACAAGAGCGTTTGGTTCAACATTGCTTTTGCCGCCCTTCTTCTCGGCGCGATCGAGATTTACTACGCTTATTAGTCTAATAACCAACGGGGGCGCAACGCCACCGTTGAAGGAGGTTCCCAAAAGTAGTATTATACCAGGCATGATCTCTTGGATTTTGCCCCGGCCAAGAACAAGACTTTTAAATCAAGCAAATCACATGATGGCGCGCTCATTTACGATGTTGCTTTTACGATTGGAGAAGACGGTCTGTGCATCACTCCACCGCGGAAACCCGGTTATGATGAAGGGTGTGTCATATTTTTTTGAGGTTCGTATACCTATGGAGAGGGCGTGAATGATCATGAGGCCATGCCTTATGTTGTCGGGGAGTTGCAAAAGCATAAGGTTTATAACTTCGGCTTTCCGGGATATGGGCCGCACCAGATGCTTTCGGCCATCGAAAACGGGTTGGTGGACTGTAAGCCGAGAATCGCCGTCTGCCAAATGATTACCAACCATGTCGCCAGGGCGGCGGGACACCCGTCTTGGGGTAGGCACGGCCCAAAGTATATACTGCAAAACGGCCGACTCAAACATGACGGCCACTTCGATGACGGTACGAGTTATATTGGAAGAGTGGTTTCCGCGCAATTAGAGAGGTCGTCTTTATATCGAAGGTTATTGAAGAAAGAGGCGCCCACCGTCACCGATCATGATATTCGGCTCTTTCTTGAGATCGTGGATGCTTCTCGTCGAAGGTTGCTCGATGACTATCCGGGCGTTGAGTTTCATGTTATTCTTTGGGATGCGAAGGCGACTGACCGCATCTATCAAAAGGCGCGAGACGGACTGGAGGCGAAACCCATTAGATTTCATTTAATATCCGATATCTTGCCGGGATTCCCAAAGAACAGAGAGAAGTATGAAATCAGCGCTTACGATAAACATCCCAATTCGATGGTCCACCAATTGATCGCGGAGTAGGTCGCGCGTAATATCATCGGCGCGGACGGTTCGATGTCAGATGAATGAACGCGCCAAGAGAATCTGATGGGATAATGCGGCATTGGTTCCGTGAATTGAAAAAAGCCGCGGGTCGGCTCCAAGTGACTGTTTTTGATTGTTTGTAGATGTTTCTGGCCCCAGGTGGCACGACCCGCGCCGAATCGTGGCGGCGATTCCGGTTCCCATTTCAGTCCTTCTTCCGGCCCGAAGCGAGCTGCTCCCTCACGTGCCGGTAGAAGCGCTTGACCAGATCAAAGCTGGGTTTTCGGCGGCGGTCCTGGGTGACCAGGCCCTTGAGGTTGACGTATTTCCAATCCTGGGGGTGGTATTCTGCGTCGCGGTGGGGGTCGGCGAAGTCGTTGTAGAGCCAGATGACGCCGCCGGCGACCCAGTCGCGCCGTTGCGGCTCGAAGATCTGCTCCAGGTGCGCCTGAAGAAGCTTGACCTGGTATTCCTCGCTGTAATCCATCCCGGAGGTCCGGAACGGGCGGGAAGTCTTGGCGCCCAGCGGCGTGGCGGCGCCGAACTCGCTGACCAGGATCGGCTTCTTGGGGTGCTTGGCGTGGAGCTGATCGAGAACGCCGCCGATGTCGTGGATCGTCCCGTAATACCAGCCGTAGTATTCATTGATCGAGATCAGATCGACGTGGGGGAAGCTCTTGTCTTTGAGCCGGCGGTCCGAGGCGAACGTGACCAGGCGGCTGGGATCGAGCGAGCGAACGAAGCGGGTCGCGGATCGGACGTATTCGGCCACGTCGGTTCTGTGCGATTTGAACTCGTTGCCGACCGACCAAATCGCCACCGAGGGGTGATGGCGATGCTGCGTGATCATCTCGGCCAGTTGGTCCTCGGCGTAGGTCTTGTAGACCTGCGGATCGGTCAGGGAATCGGAACTCGTCTTCCAGGCCGGCAGTTCGACCCACGTCAACAGGCCCAGCTCGTCGCACAGGTCGAAGGTCTGGGGATGCATCGGGTAGTGGGACATGCGTAGGAAGTTGCAGCCCAGCTCCTTGATGTCTTCGATGTCCCGGCGGCGGCGTTCGGCGGGCAGCGTCGATCCGTGGCCGGGCAGGTCTTCGTGGTTCGAGATACCGCGCAGCAGGAACCGCCGCCCGTTCAAGTATAGCTTCGTGCCTCGAACCTCCAGGCGGCGAAAACCCGAACGGATCGTCACGCCGTGGCCGCGCGGTTCATCCACCTGCAAGCCGACGCGATAGAGCTTCGCCCGGCCGGGCGTCCAGGTTTGAATGTTGTTGAGGCGGTCGTTGGCCATGACCCGGTTCTTGCCCGGCTTCAGCGTGATCTCTAGCGTCTGATCGAATACCGGCCGGCCGTCGAGCGTCTCGATCCAGAACCGGGCGCGCGTCTGTCGGGTCTCCCCGGTCGTGTTGCGGATGGCGCCGGTGATCGTGAACTCCCAGCCCTTGTCGGCTTTGACCGTATCCATCCACAGGTTCGTGGCCGCGACGGGGGGCCGCAGCTCGATCAGCACCTCGCGCGTCAGGCCTCCGTAACACCACCAGCCGTCCCATTTGTGGTCGGGGATGGCGCGTTCGAGGATCGAGTTGTCGACCAGGACCGTCAGCCGGTTCTCGCCCGACCGGTTCACGAGTGGCGTGAGGTCGAACTGAAAGCCATTATAGGGATAGAGATGCTCGCCGATGAGGCGGCCGTTGAGCCATACCTTCTTGCGGATCGCCGCGCCCAGGAAACGGACAATGATGCGGTCGGCGGGGTCGGCGTCGGCGGGCAGCTCAAACGTCCGCTCATACCAGGCCTTTCCCTGGTACCAGAGTTTGTCGGGGAACAGGACGTTGAACGAGCCGGGGACCTCGATGTTTTGCCACGCCTCGCCGCCGCCCTTGCGCCAGCCTTCGTCCTCGCCGCGGCCGTCGGGATCGAAGCGAAATCGCCACTCGCCGTTCAAATCGAAGACCCGCGAGGAGCTTTGCATGCCCAGTTCAAGCGTGGATGGCTGAAGCTCGGCGGCGGCGGTTAGGGTCACCATGGCTAGTCCAAGCGCGAGGGTCCAGGCTTTGGAGACAGGCGTGATCAAGGGTATCATGGGCGGCCGGCGGTCAAACGGCCGACGGCGGCTTCCAGTCGCTCCATGCGGGCGCGCAGCTCGGCGTTCTCGTTCTCCAATCTCTCCATGGCCAGGTCTTTTTCGCGCATCGTCGCTCCGGTCCGCGCGTGTTGCTCCTTGATCGCCTCGGCCAGGAGCGGGACGAGGGCGGTGTAGTTCACCGTCTTGTAACCATGGTTGTCTTCCTTGACGACGTCGGGGACGACGGCCTCCAGGTCCTGGGCGATGAATCCGAGGTTGGCACCCTCGGGGTGGGCCCAGGGACTCTCCTCGCGCCACTCGAACGTGACGCCCCGCAGCTCCAGCACCTTGTCCAGCGAGTCGGCGATCGGTTCGACGTTTTTTTTGAGGCGTTCGTCGCTGGGACACGAGATGCCGCAACCGACGATGTCCCCGTCGTTCTGGACTTCAAACACCCCGGTTCCATCGTCCTGAGCACAAGCGAGAATAAGAGTGTTGCCGGTTTGATTGAAGACGAGGAAATCGGTGTCCGGGGAGACGGCGCCGACACCGGCGTTGCCCGCCCCGGGCGCGATGATCACGTCCCCTCCGCCACCCCCGATGCGAACATCCTGTGATGAATTCTCTTGCAGCTTAAGGGAGTTCCCAATGGTGTCGATTTCGTCGCCATCGAGGATCATGTTCTGGGCGCTGGTCGTGATTTTCAGCGCGCCGACGCTGCCGTTGTTTTCCCCGCCGATGATGTGGAGGGCGGAATCCGGTTCGGTGTTGTTGATGCCCACTTTTTGACCGGGTTCCAAAAACAATCGTCCATCAGTCACGCCGAACTCGGCGAAGTTCAGCCCGTCATTCAAGTAGTTGAGGTGCCACGTCGTGAAGCCGGCATTGTCTTTCAGACTGATCCATTCCGTGTCCGCGCCGCTGCCCACGATGGTCAAAGGGCGTTCGACGTCGCCGGTCCGGACAACGACCCCGCCATTGCTAACCTGAAGGTCCCCCTCATTGACTTCCACGTCGCCGCTTTGATGGACCTGGAACACGTCGGTCCCGTCGGCTTGCTCGGCGTTGAGGAGCAGGGTGTTGGCGGCGTTGTTCCGGATGTTAAGATCGGTGCTGGGATTGATCTGGTGAATGCCGACGTTGCCCGAGACGACCCGAAGGTCCCCCACGCTTACGTCAACATCCCCATCTTGCCGGACTTGGAACACGTCGGTCCCGTCGGCCTGCTCGGCGTTCAGAATCGTGGGATTGGCGCCGTCGCTCTGGATGTTTAGGTTGCTGTCGGTCGAGACCTCGCCGATGCCGATGTGGCCATCGGGGTCCACGACCAGCACGTCCTGAGGATCGCCGTCGGCGGTATCGAGCGAGTGGCCGTCGGGCGAGAGGGCTTGGAACGCGTAAGGCGTCGGCGTCACGGGCTGGCGCGGCGCGAGGGGGGTGAAGTCCCCCGTGCCCGCGGGGTTGCGCACTTGGACCTCGATCCAAAGCTTGTCGCCGTCGAACGCGCCGACGCCGAAGTCGAGCAAGACGGTGAAAACCCCATCGGCGACCGTGACGTTCTCGCGGCTCAACGGCGCGCCGCGCTGCGCGCCGCCCACGGCGGCGTCGAACAGCTTAAAGGTTAAATCGACCTGACCGTCGACCGGCTCCCCGCCCTGACCGAGCCGCCCTTGGTAGGCAAAATCACCGTCCAGCGGCTCGGCGCCGGCCAGCATTGCCACGGTGAGAAGCAACGCAATAAGCGAATGACGCAAGGCTGCGTTCATGATCCATCCCCCCTTTGAAACAAGAATGGTGTTCGTCTCCCAGAAGGAGAGTCCATGCACTTACCTTCGGTATCAGGCATCCTTCACGGGCCGAGGCCGGTGCTCACGGAGGCTCCGTGCTCGAACCCTCGCGCGGGCCACATTGTTGACGACCCGACTAGGCGCCCTTCGATCAAGATTCCCCCAACTGATTACCCGTCTGACGACGCAAGTTCATTAAGATATTCCTCGATCCGATCGCGAGATCCGAGATTCGGAATCTGTTTATAGGCAACATCTGAAAACTGCGCGAGGGCGGTCCGGTTAATCGTTTGGTGGTCTTCAAAAACACCGGTCGCATGAAAAGGCACACCCCACTTCTCGAATTGATGACACACAATGGTTGCGTTCCGGCAATGATGATCACGGGCTATGAAGAAAACAAAATTAGGCATTTTGACTTTATTTATACGACAATCGACTTTGTAAGACTTCTTGGGATCATGTGAAGGGTCATGGTAGTCAAACTCAAGCCGCTCCTTATTTACTGATTCTAGTATCAATGCCTTCGCGTCCTCCAGGAATGTTGACCGGGCGCGTTCACGCGTAAGATAGTCCAGATCGGATATCTTGACCAGCACTTGGAGAAACGAAAACAGAGCATCTCCAAATCTTTCATCCGGTACCCCGATCCGCAACTCTCCATCGCGGTTTTCAATGGAGAATGACGTGAGAGTCGAATCAAGAATACTGGCGTGCGTCCCATGACTCAGGTCCAAGTCATCGTATTGCATGTGCATGTGCATGAGCGTGTGAGCCTCATCCGTGAAGTACCAGCCGTTCGCGTCTTTCTTCAAGAGGACAACAAAATGATCTCCATCATCGAAGTGAAACGGTTGCATGACAATATACCGGTCGAGGCCTTCGGTTATAAGGCTTACCTCCCGGCATATCTTTTCCTGGATTTCCTGTTCTAGTGTCTTGATATCCATCATTGATCTCCCGATTCCCGCCCGAACCAGGGCTTGGGTTCCGGTGACTCAGGATCGATGAAGCCGCATAGTTGCACAAAGTGCTCGATCGCCTCCTCGTAAGTACAATACGCGGTCGTTGGTTCCGCGTAACCTTCAATTTTCAGGCCCGCATCCTGGTAGTGCTTGGTTGCGCGGTGAATATGAAAACAGGGCCCGAAGGTAGGATCACGGTCACCTTGGAGTTTTTCCAGCCTGTTTGTATGAGGGGAGGGGTGTTTTCCGTTGCAGCGTAGCAAAATGTAGGTGCCGCCAGCCGTGTCCTCGTGAACGAGGAGGATACAAAAATCAAGGGGAAAGAGAGCATTTTACGGCACTTGATGGTAAAAGAGCCTGCGACCGATTGGATGGGCAGGTTCCGTCGGAATTGCCCGTGGATGGGCACCTCCCGAAGGCTTAATCGAGCTCGCCAGCCTCTAGGCAATCGCTTCGGCTGCTTGATGAGTTGGTCTATCTCAGCATCGCTTAGAATGCGAACTATCTTGGTTCCCGATCATCCGTCACCTTTTCCCCGCACTAGTCAGGCTCAGCCGCCCGGGGCCCCAGAGGATGACGGCGAGCGCCATGAGCAGGAAGACGGATGTGCGCAAGATGGAGCCCCAGCCGACGCCGCTTTTGAGCAGGTTGCCAAAACAGCCGCACTCGATATCGAGCCCGCGGGCCAGGGCGGTGATCATCGCGATGATGAAGGCGAGGACCATGGCACCGGTCACCAGCGCCGCGGCCCGCGCCCATAGGCCCAGGACCAGCAGCAGGCCGCAGACGATCTCGTGCCAGATGAAGAGCAGGCCGACCTCGATCAGGATGCTTTCGTGGAGGAGCTTGAAGGCGCCGACCGAGCCGGCGAACGCATGGGGATTCCGGAGCTTGCCGTAGGCCGCGAACAGGAAGATGCCGCCGAGCACCACGCGCGTCAGCGTCAGCAGCCAACTCCCGATCGCCGATGACGTGGTCTGATCCCGCGCCGGCGTCGCCTCCGCCGCGCTCATGGCGTCCCCTCGCCCTCGGTGGGATGTCCCGCGTCGACCCAGCCGGGGTAGCCCTCGCCGATGATCTTCAATTCCAGCTCGGGAAAGGCCATTAGGAGCTGCTGGGCCACCAGCTTGGAACTCTCGCATTCGCCCCCTTCACAGTAGACGACGGTGATCAGGTCGGTGCCGAGGTAATCGAGCTGCTCGGGATAGCCCGCGCCGAAAGCCGAGAAGGGTAGATTGATCGCGCTGGGGATGTGGCCCTCGTCGAAGTCGGGCGGGTTGCGCGCGTCGACGAACTGCGCCTCGCCGCTCTCAAAGAGCTCGAAAGCGCGGGCCGGACCGATTATGCCGATGACGGTCCCCTCGGCATGGCCCTCGCCGGTCTCCTCGGCCGCCACGGGGTCCGTCACCGACGCGTCCGGCCGCGCCGCGCCTGCCGGGGGCCTCCCGGCTGCGACCTCGGGGTGCTCGGGCAGTAGCTCGACCGTCGGCAGGTCGGGCACCAGGCTTCGATGCAAGGCACCCGCCGCCACGCTGACCAACACGATGACGGCGGCCTGAAGCAAGACGATATGAAGGTTAAACCGCATCGATTCAGGTTATCGAGCCATGTTCGCGGGCGTTACGGGTTCGTGGGAACCACTTCGGAGACCTGCGGCTTATCGGGCGCGGCCTCGTCCTCGGCCGGTTTCGCGGCCTTATCGGGCTTGGGCCGGCGGACGCTCGCCCGCACGGGCAGCTCGATCAGGGGCTGACGGGGATGATCGGTCTTGAGAGTAATCTGCGCGTTGTAGCCCCCCTGCTGCTGGTCTTCGGGCAGCGTCAGGGTGAACGTGATACGTTGGACCTCCGGTTTGTCCGATTCCCCGTACTTCCAGGTCACCGGCACGTCTCCGGCCTCCACCCCGGTGATATTGAAGGGCGTGCCGCTGGAACTGCTGACCACCAATCCGCGCGTGGCCGGCTCGCCGGGCTTGGCGCGATTATAGAAAAGCAACCGTGGCGATACGCTCAGGTCACCGGTCACGTCGGCCGAGATGGGGACCTCCAGGAGTGGCTTCTTGGGATGATTCGTCGTGATCTCGAGCTTGCCGCGTTGGCGCCCGATCGGCACCCCCGGCTGGATCGACAGTTCGATCACCGTCCGCGTCCCTTCCTTGGTGCCCGAGGTCTTGGCATCCCTATCGAGCGGCAGCGGCCCTTGGCTCTGCACGCGCGCCTCGACGATATCCGTCCCGGTCACCTTGATGTCCTTGATCTCCAGCGGGATATCGGCCGTCGAGTCGATCTGGAGCGTGCGCGTGGTCAGGGCCTCGTTGCTGACGCGATAGAACCCGATCGAGCGCGGCTTGACGCTGATTTCCTGCGAGACGTAGGTCTTGAACGTCAGCGTGGCGTTGCTTTGGCGGGGGTCGTTGGAGGTCACGGTGATCGTCTTAGTCTGCAACCCCGGCCGGCCCTTGCTGTTGAAGACGCCCAGCAGCTTGGTGATTTCACCCGGGGCCAGTTCGTCTTTCTCCACCCGCACGTTGGTGCAGCCACACGAACCCTTGACCTTACTGATCTTGAGCGGCTCGTTGCCCTTATTCGTGATCTCGTAGTAAAACTCGAGTTTTGTCCCCTCTTCGACCCGTCCCAGGTCCTTGCTCTTCGTGTCGAAATCGATCACGGGGCGATTCAGGTCTTTACCCTCGACGGCCCCTTGTTCCTGGGCACCGGCCGTTCCAGCGCCCAATATCCCCACGGCCAGCAGGACCAGGCATCCAACACCCCAACCCACCCCGCCAAGGGCCTTCGTTTTCCGGTTCGTGGCGACTCGGGATAATCTTTGCGGTTTCGTCCATTTGCTCATGGCCTGTTCTAGGCTCCTTTCCCTCGTGCCTGCCGGACCCTATCCGCTTCATCCAGCGTGAAGCACCCGTGGGTCCCGGCATTGTTCTGACTACCAAACGTTCACGGACATGGGGGATTATAGCTTGTTCCACCCTTTGCGCCAAATCTAAAATTTGTGGACCGAGTAACTATAGGGGTGCTTTTCACGGTTCCGCGAGATGTATCCCCCGCCCTCCCGTCCATGACTCACGCCTTGACGGTTATGATCCACCGGGTCAAAATGAGACGGTGAGGTGCGTTTGAAAGCGGGAAGTAGGCGGGGTGTCGGTTCCATGAAAACGGCGGGTTTCGAAGACAAGCTGCTGGCCCGGCTGGCCAAGCTGGACCCCGATCAGGTGGAGGGCTACCTGAGGCGGCTGCTGGCCGAGAAGCAGTTCCTCCTCAGCGTCTTCAATCACCTGGACGAGGGCATCATCGTCACCGACGGCTCGCTGATCATCCAGTTCATCAATCGGCGCGCGCGGTCGGTGTTAGGCTGGCCGCGGGACAAAGACCATCTCGGCGAAGCCCTCGACCGGCACGTCGCCCCGGACCATCCGCTACGCGAGATCATCGGCTCCCTGCGCCAGGATCTGCGTGAGATCGAGGGCCATGAGTGCTCGTTCGGGCCCAATGGTGATCGGATTTTGCGTTTAACGGTCCTGCCGATGCGCGCCGAGAGGACGGGCGAGGAATATGGCGAAGAGGCCGAGGACCTGCTGATCGTGCTGCTCCGGGACGTCACCGAACATCAACGGCGCCAAAGCGAGCAGGAACGGGCCAGTCGGCTGGCTTCGATGGCGACGTTGACTTCTGGGATCGCCCACGAGATCAAGAACCCACTCACCTCGCTCAACATCCACACCCAGTTGCTCGAGGCCGAGGTCAGCCAGGCGCGTCGCGAGGGCCGGCCCCTCGACCGACAAACGACCGAGCGCGCGTCGCAGGTGATTCACGAGGAGACCGACCGCATGGCGCGCATCATCGAGGAGTTCCTCCAGGCGGCGCGTCCCACCAGTCCCAACCTGGAGGCGCGCGACCTGCGGCCCGTGATCGAGAGCGCCCGGCGCATCCACGCCCCCCAGTGCGAGCAGCTCGGCGTCGAATTTTCGGTGCGCATCGACCCCGAATTGCCCTCGGCGATGGTTGACAACCACTTGATCCTCCAGGCGCTGCGCAACTTGCTCAATAATGGGCTGGACGCGCTCAAGGAGCGGATCGAACAGAGCCGCGAGCTAGGCGAGGTTTTCCATCCGGTGCTGAAACTGGAGGCCGAACTGAGTGGCGATTCGATCCGCCTGAGCGTCAGCGACAACGGGCCGGGCATCGCAGAAGACGTCCGCGAGAAGATCCTGGAGCCGTACTTCACGACCAAGTTCGGCGGGACGGGTTTGGGATTGATGGTCGTCTACCGGATCGTGGCCGAGCACCGCGGGGTGCTGGACGTCGAGACGGACCCCGGACAGTGGACCTGTTTCTCCATCGCGCTGCCCCTTCACCAGCGGCCCGTTCGCCTCTTGAGACATGACGATATGGGCTCCCCAGCGAATTCGGATAGCCAGCAGACCGGAGAGAACGGCGAGGGAAGCATCGAGAGCGGGGCGAGGTAAGCGTTTTCGTCCCGGTGGTGCCGCTCGCCCGTCCAACCCGCGCCAACAGCCCCATCTTCAGGAGTTGATCAGAGCCATGGCCAAACCCCACGTGATGGTCGTCGATGACGAAAGGAATACGCGAGAGGGTCTCAAGTGGAGCCTCGAGGCGGCGCAGATGGAAATCGAGACCGCGGCCGATGGTCGCGAGGCCATCGAGCTGTTCCACCGGCAGCATTTTGATCTGGTCGTGACGGACCTCAAGATGCCGAACCTGGACGGGCTTGAGCTGCTAAAACGCGTCAAGGCCGCGGACCCCACGACCGAGGTGATCGTGCTGACGGCCCACGGGACGATCGAGACGGCGGTCGAGGCCATGCACCAGGGGGCCTTTCATTACCAGACCAAGCCGGTGGACCTGGCGGAATTGCGGCTCAATTGCGAGCGGGCCTTGCGCACGCGCCGGATGGCCATCGAGAACAAAGAGCTCAAGAGCCTGGTCAACAAGCGATACGGGTTCGAGAACATCATCGGCAACACGCTGGAGATGGAGCGGCTCTTCCAGACCGTGCGTCAGGTCGCGCCGACGCGGGCCACCGTCCTGATTCAGGGCGAGAGCGGCACGGGCAAGGAGCTGATCGCCCATGCGATCCACCTCCATTCGGACAGGGAGAAGAACCCCTTCGTCGCGGTCAATTGCGGGGCGCTTACCTCGACGTTGCTCGAAAGCGAGTTGTTCGGGCACGAGAGAGGGGCGTTCACCCACGCCATCAAGACGCGGCTGGGCCGCTTTGAGCTGGCCGACGGGGGATCGATCCTGCTCGATGAGATCAGCGAGACCAGCCCGGATTTTCAGGTCAAACTCCTGCGCGTCTTGCAGGAGCAGACGTTTGAGCGGGTCGGGGGCGTCGGTCCGATCAAGGTCGACGTGCGAGTGCTGGCATCCACCAACCAGGATTTGAAAAAGCTGGTTGAAGAGGGTAGGTTTCGCGACGACCTGTTTTACCGGCTCAACGTGGTGACGCTGACCTTGCCCCCGTTGCGAGAGCGGCGCGAGGACATCCCGCTGCTTGTGGACACGTTTCTCAAGGAGTTATGCGAGGCCAACAGTCGGCCGATTCTGCGTATTTCGCCCAAGGCGATGACGCTGTTGCAGAATTTCGCCTGGCCGGGCAACGTTCGTCAGTTGCGCAACGTGATCGAGGGGCTCGTCGTCATGAGTGTCTCCCGGGATATTGGGCCCAACAACCTGCCCGAGGAGGTTCGGTCGGCCCTGCCGGCGCGTGGGAGCGTCAGCCTGCGGGTCGGCGCGACCCTCGACGATGCCGAGCGCGAACTCATCCGCGCCACGCTCGCGCAAAACAACGGCAACCGGGCGCAAACGGCGCGGATCCTCGGCATCGGCCGCAAGACGCTCTACCGCAAGCTGGAGGAATACAACATCGAATGAGCACGGGCCCGACGCAGCCGGTCGCCGGCCGGCCAAAGCCGTGGTACCAGGTGGCGTTTCAAGAGGCCTACCTGGACCTCTATATGCACCGCGATCAGCGCGAGGCGGCGCGCGCCGTACGGTTTCTCCAGGAAGTGCTCCGGTTCACCCCCGAGGACCGACTTCTCGACTTATGTTGCGGACCGGGGCGTCACTTGGCGCTGTTGGGGGACAAGGTCGGCGTGGCCGTCGGGTTGGACCTCTCGCTTGTTTTGCTGCGCCGGGCGCACCGGCACTTCGTGGTGCTCGGCGGAGGGGAGCAAGCTTCGGCGGAGAGTACCAGACCCCTCTTGATCCAGGCCGACATGCTGCGGCTTCCGCTCGACATGGGCGTCTTCGACCACGTCGTCAACCTGTTCACGAGTTTCGGTTACTTCGAGCGCGAGGTCGAGAACCAGGGCGTGCTGGCCGAAGTGGCGCGGGTACTGCGGCCGGGGGGGATGCTGGCGCTCGATCATATCAATGAGCCCGTGATGCTGGGCAACCTCGAGCCGCGCAGCGAACGAGAACTGCCCGACGGCCGGTGCGTGATCGAGGTCCGGCGCTGGGACGCCCACGCGCGTCGCGTCGAGAAGGACATCACTTGCCAACGGCCCGACGGCCTGGTGCGGCGCTGGCACGAATCGGTCCGCGTTTATCAACCCGACGAACTCGAATCGATGATGCGCTCGGAGGGCCTTGAACCGGTCGCCCGCCACGGCGATTACGACGGCAACCCCTGGCGCGAGGACGCGCCGCGAATGATTCTGCTGGCGCGGCGGGTTGGGTCAAACCCATAGGACGAAGACCGCCCCGGCTCGGCCCTCAGCGCGGTCGCGCCACGACGAAGACGTAGAAGTTCGGGATTTCGTTGGCCTCGGTCAGGGCCATGTCATCGGCCATGATCCGCTGGATCCAACCATTGGCCTCTTCGTCGGCGGGATCGAAGTTGCCGATGATCGCGTGCAGAAGCGGCATGAGCAATCCACCTCCCAACGGACGCATGTGGTCGATGCGCATCGATTGTTCCAGGGCCGGAAGGATGCGGTCCGAGCGGATCGATTCGAACGGCGAATGGCGCTGGATCCACCAGCGGTCGAAAAAGTCCAGGCACTCGATCGTCGATTGGCCGTCCGGGGCTCGGCGAAGGCGGGTGGGCAGGCGTTTGAACCAGTCCTGGGCTTTGTCGCGCACGATCTTGGGGAATTCAAGGTAGCGGGGACCCACGTACTCCTCCATGACGAGTCTGCCGGTTTCCACCGTGAGCGAACCCGCCAGTTGCGAGAAGAGCGTCTCGAGATTGATGAAATGGTGCAGCACGTGCATCGCGAGGCACAGATCAAAGGTCCGGGGCGGGAAACGCGCGAAGTTCAGGTCCATCGCCTGGTAGTCAATCGGGTAACCGTATCGTGCGAACTGGGTGTTGGCCTTTTCGACAAGCTCCTCGGCGATGTCATAAGCCGTGACTCGCCGGGCGATTTTGCCATCGATCAACATCCGGCAGTGCGCGCCATTGCCCGCCCCCAACACCAACCCATGCTCGGCCGGCGCATCCTGTTTAACCAGCCATTCCCAGATGTCGCGGGTCTCCAGGCCCGCGCGGCGATTCATCTCGCGGCGGATCGTGGGGTGTTCGAGCAGGTTCTTCACGCCGGCTTGCTCGCCGCAGGGGGTTGAGTCCGGGCCATCCGAAGTTTCCGTTGGGATCTGTTCGGACCAGTATTGCGCCTCGCGGTCGGCGAACCTGCGGTAATGGGGCGACCGGAGGAATTTGAGCCGCCGCTGCTCGGACTCAAGGTTTTGGAGAAGAAAGCGTGGATCGGGTGGAGGCAGTCGCCGCCAAACCCAGCGGATTCCCGATAGGATTGGGGCGGGGATGCGATTCAAATGCCTGCGCACCAGTTGCGTGAACCTTAATCGACGATTCGCATCTTCTTGAAGTCGTCAACCGAATCGTACCAGGCCCGAACCGCTTCATCGACCGGGAGCCGGTTGAGCAGATCGGCGGCGCGCAGGCCCATGTAAATGGAATGGTCCATGTTGTTGTGGTTGAACAGACCCTGGCGACCGACGGTCATGAGGTTGGGGATGGCCCTCAGCCCTTGAAAGACGGTCTTTAGGCGATCATCGTAACCGAGCTTGTAGAGCGGATAGGCCCAGCTTAGGCGATAGACGAGGCCCTCCTCGACCTCGTGCTCGGCGAAGAGTCCGGTTGACGCGACTTGCTCGGTGACGGTCTTCAAGATCGACGCGTCCGACTCCTCCCAAATCGGATCGCCCCGGCGCAGCGTGATCTCCAGGCACAGAACCGATTTATCCTGGGGTCCCATCGCCGGATCGAAGTTCTTGGCCTCATGGGCCCGATTGAAGATGAGATGGGGTTCGGGGAAATAGAGCCAGTTGTCGCCGCTGATGACCTTGCGCCGCACGATCAGGCAGACGAAGATCATATCCAGATACTCCAACTCCTCGGCGGCACGCCGGGCCTCTTTGAGGGATTCGGTCTTGGGCAGCAAGCTCCCGAGCAGGACAGGGAGGGGCACGGTCGATATGAACGCCTTGGCCGGGGTTGCTTCGCCTTTCGTGCCATGGACGGCGGCCGCGACCCGCCCGGCAGCGTCCAGTTCAAGCCGCTGGACCGGTTGGCCGACTTGTAGCTCTGCGCCGGCGTCTCTGGCGTGTTCCCACAGGTGACGCACCAGCGTCTCGGCCCCGCCCCGGACGTACTTGAATTCCTTGAGGGCGGTTTCGGCGCCGCGAGTTTCGCGCACCAACAGGCCCTTGACCATTTTGGCCAGGCTGCCAGCCGATACGCGGACGCGTGCGGTGTCGGCGTGGAGTTCGTCGGGGTCCACCTTCCAGGTCTTCGCGCTGTAGGGGCGCAGGAGGAACCGGTAGAGTTCGCCCCCGAAGGCGCGGCGCATCAGGGTCTCGTAGGTTTCCCGGTTCCGGGCGGGGCGGATGCGTTCAAGGCCGAATCCCAAGGCGAAACGCGCCATCCGCCATGGGCCGAGATGCCGCAGCATCTCGAGCGGGCGCGGCGGATAGCGCATCCATGCGCCGCGCAGGTAGATGTGGCTTTGGCGCCGGACCGTGAAGAGTGAAGGGGCGGCGATTTGCTCGATCAGCCGCTGAACCTCGGGGATCTCGGTGTGGATGCGGTGAGGCCCCATGTCGGTCGAGACCCCTTTGAAATGGAGCGATTTGGCCAGACCGCCGGGCCGGTCTTCGGCTTCCAGGAGCCAGGGTCGATAGCGTCCCCCTTCGCCCAGGCGCAACGCCGCCGCCAAGCCGGCCACGCCCGCGCCGATCATCCCCGCCCGCTCGCCGCCCGCGCCAGGGCTCGGGGGATCGGCGGTTGCGTGACTCGGATGGGACTGCTTTGACTTGCTCACTCGATGGTCGGTCGGGTCATTGATGTCGGGCCAATTGTTCGCGCAGAACCTGCTCCATAAGTGCCTCATCGGGTTCCCGGCCGCTCCAGATCGCCAGTGCCCGGGCACCCTGACGGGCCAACATGCCCAAGCCCTGGACGGCGCGGGCCCCGGCCTGGGCGGCGGCCTTCAATAGGGGCGTTTCGGCGACGGGGGCGTAGACGGTATCGAAGACAACGTGGCGGGCCTCGATCAATTCGGCGGCCAGCGGGAGAGGGTCATCGGCCTTCATCCCGAGCGAGGTGGCGTTGGCGATCAGATCGGCCTCGCGGGCCGCCGACGCGACAGCCTGGGGATCGCCCGCGACGTTGACCGCGAGTTGCGGTGCATGCCGGCGGATCTCGTCGGCCAGCCGGTCCGCTCGCTCCAGTGTCCGGTTGAGTAGGGTCAATCGCCGCGCGCCGGCCTTGGCCGCGCCCAGGGCCATCGCCCGGCCCACGCCGCCCGCGCCGATTTGCAGGACATGGGCGCCCTTGAAATCGAACCGGCCCTCGGCCTGGACGGCGCCCACATACCCTTCGGCGTCGGTGTTATAGCCGAAGGCCCCCTCGTCGGTGAAATGGACCGTGTTGACCGCGCCGATGGCCTTGGCGGTCGGGTCGATTTGGTTCAGCAATCCCAGGACCTCCTGTTTGTGGGGAATCGTCAGGTTCATCCCGACCATTCCCATCGCTCGCGCGCCGGCAAGCGCCTGGGGCAGGTTTTCGGGGGCGACCGGCAAGGCCACGTAGACCCAATCCAGCCCCAGTGCCTCGATCGCCGCGTTCTGCATCGGCGGCGAGAGCGAGTGATCGACCGGCCAGCCCATGACTCCCACCACGCGTGTCTTGCCGCTGATTCGCATATGTCGCTGCCGCTTGCCACCTCAAGAACCGGTTCCGAGGGCATCCTATCAAATGCCGAACGGGTCTTCCATCGGAGTCCTGGGCCCGGTAATCTTTAAAAACCGCCTCACTTTTCATTCCGAGTCCGGACCGATTCCCATAGAATGGGGGCCGCAAAGTCTCAAAACGAATGGACCAACGTCGCGGGCCGCGCCCATGTCAACCGCACAGGAATCAAGCTCCCCAATCTCCGCCCGCCCGGGTGCTCAGCCGGTCAGTCCCTGGCTGGCCCGTTTACTGGCGGCGCTGGTTTGGGTCTATATCGCCTATATGATCATCGATTGGGGCCTGTGGAAGCCGTTGACCATTCACGGCGTCGATTACCCCAAACACTGGCTAGCGGCCCGCGCCGTTCTGGAGGGCCGCAGCGTTTACATCGGCGACCAGCTGTGGATGGGCTACAACTATCCGCAGGCAAACGCCATTTGGTTTTTCTGGCTTGGCTTTTTCAGTATCGAAACGGCCCAGATCGTCTGGAAATTGCTGATGCTGGCGTTTCTGGGGGCGACTTGGTTTTGGGCGTGGCGCACGTTGTGGCCCGATCATGTCTCCCTGGGCCACCTTTCGCCCTCCGATCAGTTGGTTCGGCGAGCGATCGCTCGGCACTGGACCCTGGCCACGGCGGCGGTGGTTTTCCTTTTCCAACCCTCGATCTCGAGCCTCTACGTTGGCAATATCGATCCGCTCAACACGTTTCTCGCCGTTGGGATGGTGTGCGCGTTGTTTAGCGGCCGCGAGCGCCTTTCCGGGGTGGCGTGGGGGCTGCTGGCCTTGATCAAGATGCTGCCGGTGGCGCTGATCCTGCCGGTTTTCCTGTGGAAACGGTGGCGGGTGCTTCAGGGGTTTCTCGGCCTCATGGTCGTGTATTTCATTGTGCTGCTCGTCATGGGTCGACTCGATGATGAATGGTATTTCGTCACCGAAGTGGCCCCGGGCGTCCCGCGCTGGTGGCGCGGCATCTCGCTGATGCCGGCGCGGTTCGTGCTGTTGGCGTTCGGGCTCGAGAAGGAGGTCTACGACAATCCACACGGTTTCGACCTGGTCAGCCGGATTAGCTTGGTCATCTTTCTGGCCGGGTACGTCTGGCTCCTGATCTGGGCGCGGCGGCGCGAGATCGGCTGGCTGCGCGGATTGGAGTTGGCAATTCTCGCATACCCCCTCCTGACGCCCCTGCTTGAGTTTCATCATTTCGTTTGGATCATGCCGGCGTTGCTGCTGCAACTGCGTCGCTGGCTGAGCGGGCAGATGGGGCTGGGCGTGGCGTGTTGGCTGATGGGCGGCTGGGTCATGCTGAACGCGGGTTTCCAATCGGTATACCAACTGAGCGCCCTGGGTCACTGGTGCCATTTCCCGATCCTGGCGGGGTATGGGTTGTTGATCGTGACTTCGATTGTTGAAGTGGCTAGAGGAACTCGGAGTAAATAGAACACGGATTGAACGGATTTGACGAATTTACACAGATTCTAATTCAATTGCTGGAACGGATGGAAGATGTCCTTGGGACTTATAATTGTCTATCAGTGTGAATCCGTCAAATCCGTCAAATCCGTTCCGTGTCCCATTCTTCTCAACCCTTAAGATCATAAGACCCGATGTCGAAAACCAACTTAATCTGGGAATGTCGCGCGAGGCAGTTTGACCTGAGTCGGCGGCCTTTGGTGATGGGGATTTTGAATGTTACGCCTGATTCGTTCAGCGACGGGGACCGGTTCGGATCTCCCGAGGGGGCCGTCGAACACGCTCTGCGGATGGCCGAGGAGGGGGCCGACCTCATTGACGTGGGCGGTGAGTCAACGCGCCCCGGCTCCCCGCGCGTCCCCGCCGCCGAGGAGCTACGGCGAGTGATGCCCGTCATCGAGGGCCTGCGTGGTCGTCTCCCGATCCCCATCTCGATCGACACTTCCAAAGCGGAGGTCGCGCGGGAAGCCTTCGGGGCGGGGGCCGCGATCGTCAACGACGTGACCGCCCTGTGTGGCGACCCCGCGATGGCCGAAGTCGCTCGCGACACGGGGGCAGGCGTCGTCTTGATGCACATGCAAGGCACGCCGGCCACGATGCAAGACGATCCCCAATACGCCGACGTCGTTGCCGAAGTCGCGGCTTTCTTGCGTGAACGCCTGAGCGCCGCCCAGGGCGCTGGCATCCCGGCCGAACGGATCGTCCTCGACCCCGGCATCGGCTTTGGGAAGACGTTCGAACACAATCTGGAGCTGTTCCGACGCATGCGGGAACTGTGCGCGCTGGGCCGACCCCTCCTGGTCGGGGCCTCGCGAAAGGCGTTCATCGGTCGCTTGCTGGACCTGCCGGTCGAGGAGCGGCTCGAGGGGACGGCGGCGGCGGTGACGGCGGCGGTGCTGGCCGGCGCGCGGATCGTGCGCGTCCACGACGTGCGCGAGATGGTTCGCGTGGCGCGCGTCGCGCAGGCCCTCATTTCCCGTTAGGTTTCGCCCCTTCGATGACTTCGGATTTGAAATAAGCGTCGCGCGACTGACTTTTACGATTCATCATGGGATAAGGATCGAACGACCGGGCTGTCGCCTTGGCGCCCGTGACAGCGAATTCGCCCTATCAACTTCGCCCCGACCTTTGTCCCGAACAACGACGTCGCGCGTCCCGCGCTTTATCGATGAAGTTTTCCGTTTGATCCACGTGAGAGCGAACCGCACCGACTAAAGGGAACCTCTAATAAAGTGGCTCGTGCTCGAATTCATTCGTCCCTGCCGGGACTTCATGTCCCATTTTGCTCGCATTCCCGCCACTTTCGTGGCGGGCTGAAAGCATCCGTCCCTCAAGGACTGAATTATTAGAGGTTCCCTAAAGATGTCCGGCCCTCCCAAACCCCTTCAAATCCTCATGATCGGCCCTGGAGGGCTTTGGGAGCCGCGGGCGGGCGGTGAATTGCGCACTCACCACCTCGCGCGGGGGCTCAGCCACCTGGGCCACCGCGTGGACGTGATCGGACTGGTGGCGCGGAACCATCCGACCGGCCGGCGACGGATTGACGAGCAACTTACCATTACGCAAACCCACAGCCTGTGGCTCGATTTGGCCTCGCTGGCCGACCGCGCCGGGGTGGTCCCGATCACCACGCTGCCCCAATGGCTGCGGCTGATGCGCGGGCGCATTCGCCGCTGGACGGCCGCCCGGCCTTATGACGTCGTCGAGTTCGTCTATCCGTGGTTCGCCTATCTTTATGGCGCGGTCGGCGGCAACGCCCGAGTCGTTTATGGGGCGCACAACGTCGAATCCGAGTATTGGCGGGCCCGGCTGGCGGCGCATCCCCTGGGCGGGTGGTTTGCGCGGGGCTTGCGGCGCCATGAGCTGACGGCGGCGACCCGGGCCGATGGGGTGGTCGTTTGCAGCGAACACGACCAGCGCTGGTTCCAAGAAGAGGCGCCCGAGGCGCGCCCGCCGGTCGTGGTACCCAACGGCTACGACGCCGAAACGGTCGAGCAGCCGAGTCCGGCCACGCGCGATCAGTCCCGCCGTCTGCTGGGCTTGGGGGCGGACGAAAAGATCGCGGTGTTCATCGGTCACGACACTGCGCCCAATCGGGAAGCCGTGGAGGCGATTCTAAAACACGTGGTCCCCCGACAGGGTCCATCGGGGCCAATGCGTACCGTGATCGTGGGACGTGTCTGCGCCGCTTTCAGGGGTCAGCAGGTGGAAGGGGTGCGGTGGGAGGGCCGCGTCCATGACGTGCGGCCATACCTCTACGCCGCCGACGTGGGACTCAACCCGATCCAGTCGGGGTCGGGAAGCAATATCAAGCTGGTCGAGTACTGCGCGGCGCGGCTTCCGGTGATCACGACCGAGTTCGGATTGCGGGGCTTCGAAGCCTTGCGCCCGTGGGTCCACGTCGCTGAGACCGGGCAATTCGCCGCGGCGATCAGCCGGACCGCCTGGCCCAATCCCATTGCCCAGTCCGCGCTCGATCCGTTCAGCTGGGGGGCCTTGGCCGCGAAGCTCTCCGCTTTTTATCAGTTGCTGTTAGAGGAAAGGTAGGTTGGGGAGTTTCATGCCGCCGGTCATCTGCTGGACGCGCTCCTGGTGGATTTGCTTAGATTTCTCGACGGCCTGGTTGGCGGCCGCGACGAACAGGTCCTGGAGCATTTCGATGTCGTCGGGGTCGACGGCCTCGGGCTGGACCTCGACGGACATGAACTCCTGATTGCCGTTGACCGTGACCTTGACGGCCCCGCCACCGGACGTTCCCTCGACCGTGACGTCGGCCATCTCGTCCTTGAGGGTTTCCATCCCCGATTGCAGGTCCTTGCTCATTCGCTGAAACTTTTTCAGGTCAAGCATGATGCGTTCTCCAGATGTCTCGATCTGCTGGGATTCGTAACGACCGCACCGTTGGCGCGCGGTCCATTGTTAACCAACCCGTCGCGGCGCCACAACCGCAAAAAGTGTCACGCTTAACCTGATCGCGAATCTATTTGCCAAGCGGGCCGCCGGCCCATAGGCTTTATGCTGAGCCAGCAGCGTGGGGAACATCTGAAAAGCGTGAATCGAACGGCGTGGAAAGTCCTGGTTATGTGCGTGGTGCTCGGCCCTTTCGTGGGCGCCGTGAGTTGGGCTTCGACGATGCGCGACCTGACTCAGTACGTCCCCGATGGCGCGTTGCTGGCCGTCCACGTTCCGAGCGTCCCGCAACTGATCGAACACTGGGAAGATTCGCCATTCTATAAATTCTATGGCGACGCTCGGACCGCGGGATTCTTTCGCCCCGTCCGGGGTCAAATCGAGCAATATAAACGGCGCATGCTCGATCACCATCAGATCTCGCCCGAGCAGTTCACGGGCTTCTTCAACGGGGGACTGGTGTTGGCGGCGATGCCGGCGTCCAAGGGGGGAAGCGGTCCTTTTGAATGGCTGCTGCTGATCGAACACAACGGCGACCCCCGATTGATCGAACGCTTCAAGGTCGGCCCGAAGTCCGAAGGGGGCAGGATCGAGCGGGTGACCAGGGAATACCGGGGGGTTGACTATCAGACCATCCGGCTGATCCGCGAGGAGAAGTCGTCGATCCCGGTCGGCAAGTCGAAAACCGGCGATGAAAAGGTGCGCACCGGGAATCAGGCGGCCCGACGCCAAGTGGTCGATGAATTCGATGACTATTTCGGCCGCTCGCTCATCGTGCATGCCGGCGCGCGCGGCAAGCCCATTCACCGGGTGCTGGAACTGCTGGCCGATCCCGAGTCGGGGCCCTCGCTGGGGGCCGATCCGGCCCTTCGGGAGCTTCGTGAGACCCTCGATCCGGATCCTGACATCGAGGTCTACGCCGACCTGGAGGGACTGGCCCGGTATTACGAAAACGTGGTCGCGGCCGCGGAGTTGGGCCTGGACCTGAAGGCCCTGCACCTGGATCAGCTCGAGGTGGCCATGATCAAGCTTGACCTGCGGGCCGATCGTGTCGTCGCCGAGCTTGCCGTGCGCGGCCCCGAGCCGCGTCGTGGAGTGAGTCGCTTGTTGTTCCTGATCGAGGGCGACGGGCCTCAATTGGGCGCGCGTCTCGTTCCACCCGAGACGCTGATCTATACCTCGACGCGCCTGCCGCTGAGCCAAGGGTGGAAAATCCTGTGGGAGATGGCGGGCGAGGCCATGGCCGACTTCCGCGAGACGCTGGAGCCGCAAATGGAGGCCCTTGGCCGCGGGGCGGGGATCGACTTGGAAACCCAGTTGTTCGGGCAACTTGGCTCGGATCTGGTCCGGTTCGTCCTGCCGGGCGGCGGCCGGCGCGGGCGGAGCGAGCCGAGCACTTATGTGATCGGCCTGCGCGACGGGCGGGTCTTTGGCGAAGCACTCGATGCGCTGCTGCGGACCGCCTCGCGGACGTTTGGCGGGTTCTTCGTCGAGGAGTCGCAGGTGCGGGGGCGGACCACGCTGACGTTATACTCCGGGCGACCCGAGTTGACGACGCCGGGCTCCACGCGGGCCCTTATGCACATGTGCTCGACCGACCGGTGGTTCATCGCGGGTCGCCGGCGCGACGGAATTGAAGCGGTCCTGGAGCGTCTGGACGCCGATGGCGTGCCCGTCCTGCGCGACAAGCCAACCTACCAGGACGTCATGGGGCAGCTACCGGCCGATCGTTGCGCGGAAAGCTACGCCGACATCGGCGGGATCGCCCGTTGGCTGGCGCGGGGTTTGCCCCCCGGCGTTTTACCGAGCTCATTGCCGGGCGGCGGCGGCGCGAGCGACGGGGGCGCGGGGTTGGTCGCACCGTTCATGACTCCCGCAACCGACGTGTGGGGCGAATATTTCGGTCCCGTGGCCAGCGCCCGCCGCATCGATGGGGACACGTTCCGCATGCAGATCATGATGCTCTATCCTTGAGCGGGGGCCTTGGGCTTGCGACTCGCGGGTATGCCGGCGGATTATTCGCTTCCTACCTGATCGTCTCTTCAATCACAATAGTGCTTGGCGTGAGCGCTTGTGGAACGGGCGGTCTCAGATCCCGTGATGGAGGGGACTTTTCTCTATGCGTCGATGCGGCATTCAGCTAACGCTCGGGTTCCTGCTGAGCGCGGTCGCGGCCACCGTGATCGCCCGGCCGGTCGTGGTCTTGTTGACGGACTTTGGGCTGGAGAACGAAGCGGTCGGGCTCTGTCATGGGGCGATCCTGTCGGTCGATACCGAGATTCAGATCGTGGACCTCAGCCACCAGGTCAGGCCGTTCGATGTCAGGCAGGGTTCGCGAATACTCGGTCGCGCCACGAAGTTCCCGAGGGGGACGGTCTTTGTCGCCGTTGTCGATCCGGGGGTGGGGACCGATCGGGGCTCGGTCGCGGTCAAAACGACGCGCGGTTTCACCTTCGTCGCGCCCAACAACGGGTTGCTGACCGATGTGATTCAGTCACAGGGGATTGAATCGGTCTATCGGATCGAAGAACGGAAGGTTAACGCGCAGTGGGAGGCGGGGACGTTTGACGGGCGTGATCTGTAGGCGCCCGCCGGGGCCGAGGAATTGGTGCTGCTCGATCCGCTCGAGGTCCGGGTCGATCCCGACCGGCGGGTGATCGTTGGCGTTTATGAGAGAACGGACGAACCGTACGGCAATGTTTGGACCGATATTACCGGGCGGCATCTGGAACAGATAGGGCTTGTCGTGGGAGACCGGTTGCGGGTGACGGTCGGCCCCGTCGTCAGGACCGTGCCGTTTGTCACAACATTTGGCGACGTTGGCCAGGGCCGGCCGCTCGCGTATCTTAACAGCGACGGTCGGCTTGCGTTGGCGATCAATCAGGGGGACTTGGGTTGCGCGTGGGGCCTGCGCGAAGGAACGGAAGTGATGGCACAAGCGATCGGCGAAGGCGATGGGGACCATTCAAAGCATGATGATCAGACTGAATCGTCTTCCGGAGAGAAGTGAGGGCCCACGAGAACTCGCCCGGACGGTCCGTCGTTCTGATTATCGGCGGCGGCGGTTATTGGCAATTCCGGTGGCAATTCCGGCCGCTCCCGCGACAATGCGCGTTGAGTGCGTGTCCGAACCCAGTTCGTGGGTATTGAGGCGATGAATCACCAGGACTTCAATGTTCACATCGAGCCGTCCGGTCCGCTGGGGGGATATCTGCAAGTTCCGCCCTCGAAGAATGCCACCACGCGCCTGATCCTGGGCGCGGCGCTGGCCGAGGGGCGGGGGATCGTGCGCGGACCGGCGGTCAACGATGACGCGCGGGTGCTGGCGCGCTGCCTGCGGGCGCTGGGGGCCAAGATCGATGAGGTGGGCGAGGACCTGGAGATCACCGGTTTTGGGGGGCGACCGCGCAATCCGGGGCGGCTCAATCCGGGCAACGCGGGGGCGGTCCTGCGGCTGCTGCTGGGGACGGCCTGCCTGGCCGAGGGCGAGGTCCTGTTCGAGACCGATTACCCCGACTCGCTGGGCAAACGGCCCAACGAGGACCTGTTGGCGGCGTTGCGGCAGCTTGGGGCCGAAGCGCGGGGCGAGGGGCTCGAGGGCCGGCTTCCGATCCGCGTCGCCGGTGGGGCGGGTCGGATGCGCGGGGGAGCGGTCAACGTCAGCGGGGCCCGTAGCTCCCAATACCTTAGTTCCCTGCTGTTTCTCACCCCGTTTCTCCAAGGTGACAGCACGATCCAAGTCACCGGCGCGACCCCGCGCGACCCGCCCGTGCTCGTCTCGCGCCCACTCATCGACCAGACCCGAGAGGCACTCGAGTGCCATGAGGTGAAGGTGGATGCCGACATGGAATCGCTGAGTTTCCGCGTTCCGGGCGGCCAGCGGGCCCGGGCGGGCGAGCACGCCGTGGGGGGGGACTGGCCGTCGGCGGCGGCGCTGATGGCCACGGTTGCCGTGGCCGGCGGGATGGCCACATTGTATGGCCTCATGGAGGACGCCCAGGGCGAACGCCGCGCCCAGGATATGCTTGAGCGGATGGGCTGCCGGTTCACGCGGCCGCGGCCGGCCACGCTCGTGGTCCATGGCAAGGGTAAGCTGACGGCAAGCGAACTCGACGGCGACCTGGCCACCGACGCGGTCCTGGCGCTGGTGGGGGCTGCATGTTTGGCCGGCGGGACAAGCCGGTTCACGGGAATCGCCAACCTGCGGCTCAAGGAATGCGACCGCATCGCCGAGCCGCTCGAAGAGCTGGCCAAGCTGGGCGTCGAGGCGCGCGCGGGCGCGGACTGGATCGAGGTAACCGGCGCCCCGGAGGGCTACGAGGGCGGGATCAAGGTCGACTCGCGCGGCGACCACCGCGTGGCGCAGCTCCTGGCCATCGTCGGCACGCGCTGCCGCCAGGGCCTCACGATCACCCACGCCCAGCACGTGCGCAAATCCTACCCCGAGTTCTTCGACGATCTCGGGCGGCTGGGCGTGAAGCTGCGGACCGAAACGTCACGCATCGCTCAGTCCCGGTGAATGCCCCCTTTCAGGCCGGAGCCAAAATCAATTCTGTCTTCGTTCGTGACCCTGAAGGGGTCAAATGTGATTAGTCGATCCTGAAAAAGCCCCGCTCAAGTCGTCCAGCCAATCAGAGATGAGGCCGGGTGTACTGTCGGCATCCGTTTTCGACTCGTGATTTGCGCCAGACGCAGCAAAAGATAATGAAAAACCGCCGCGTGGGCCAGCAGTTTCCTGAAATTCATCCCCGCCGCGCTCCCGATTGCATTGAA
>Ga0310121_10001348_pt1 | contig 25356 bp, 29 predicted proteins | sample CB27_Tmax_986_MG_FD_203504 | JGI IMG/M metagenome (GOLD analysis project Ga0310121, IMG submission 203504) | Marine microbial communities from Western Arctic Ocean, Canada - CB27_Tmax_986 | ecosystem: Environmental > Aquatic > Marine > Oceanic | place: Canada: Western Arctic Ocean | collected...
TGAGCTTGTTCTCGCAGGAGAGGCCAGCCGGCACGAAGAGGGGCATTGGGGGCGCTCCGAGTGCCCCTTCTTCGTGGGCGACCCCAGCGCTTACGCCCCCGCCAGCAACTCCTCCGCCATCTCCAAGTGCTTGGGCATGCCGATCTCGCGGTAGAGGTCGATGGCCTCGGTGGGGGGCTGACGCGGTGATGCGCTGCCGCAGTAGCGCGGATCAAGGGCGGCGAGAATGCGCGCCTCTTCGCTCTCGTCGAGGTGGAGGGAGGGGATGTTGGCCTCGGCCCGCTCGATGGCTAGCCGCACCACGAAGGTGGCCAGCCTAGTCCGCCGGCCGGAACGTGACGTGAAGCTCCTCGATTCCGCGCAGCACAAAGCCGGGGAGATGCTTGAAGTCGTTCTTTGCGGGCGGCAGCTCGAAGCCCTCGGCACGCTCCACGAGGGTTTGCCAGCTGATGTTCTGCTCGAGACGCGAGAGACCAGCGCCAGGGCACATGTGCTCGCCCTGAGAGAAGGCGACGTGCTTGGCGGCGTTCGGCCGCTCGAGATTCATGTCGTCGGGCGAAGGGAACTCATCCGCGTCGCGATTGGCCGCCGCGAATCGCAGATGGAGCTGAGAGCCTGCGGGGATCTTGACACCGCGTAGCTCCTCATCCTGAGCGGTCATGCGGAAGAGGCCCTGCGTGGGCGACTCGAGGCGCAGGACTTCTTCAACGAAGAAGCGAATACGTGTTCGGTCAGCCTTGAGCCGCTCCCACACGTCCGGTTGGCGAGCCAGCAGCCAAAGCGCGGAGGTGAGAGCGAAGGTGGTCGTTTCGTTTCCACCGATGTAGAGGTGATCGATGATGCCAATGATTTCTTCGTTGCGAAGGGGCCGTTCGCCGGCGAAGCGGACCTTCGTGAGATGCGAGATGACATCGTCCTGTGGCTTGGCGCGGCGCTCCTCAACGAAGCCCTCAATGTACTTCTGGAACTCGACACCCTTTTCCGCGACGTACATCTGCTCCTCATCGGTGAGGCCTACTTTGAATGGCATCACCCAAGCGTTCGACCACACCCGCAAGCGCGGGATGTCCTCGAGCGGGAAGCCGAGCATCCGCGTGATGACACGAACGGGCAGCGGAACGGCGAACTGCTGAACGAAGTCAACTTCGCCTTTCGTGAGGAGATCATCCACGAGCTCATTGACGATCTCGGTGATCATCGCGCGCTGCCGCGTCGCCCCGGCCGGGGAGAAGAACGGGTCCACGAGCTCGCGGTAGCGCCGGTGCTCCGGAGGATTCGTGCCGAGAGGCTGCAGGCGGGGGTAGCCGTGCTCATGGTGGTAGGCCTTGGCCTCGTCGCTGAGCAGTAGCGCAACAGAGCTCCCCACCACGTGCGGGAAGCGCGCCGGGTTGCGCACGATCCAGGCGATGTCCTCGAACTTCGAGATCAGGTACATCTCCGTGCCCGGAACGGAGTAGACCGGGGCCTCGTCGAGGATCGTGTGATACGAGGGGTACCAGTCCTCCTGCGTCTCCGGCGAGAAGAGATCGACTTGGTCAATGGTGAGGGTCATCGGGCACCCCGGGGCGTGTGGTAGTGGGAGTCTACTAGCGCGGCGCTATTCGGGATGCTCGGCGAACGGAGAGCCCGAGCCTCCCGGCCGTTGGTCCTCTCAATTTCGATGAAGTCCGGACTTGGTCGGTAGAGACGCGGGACGGCTATCTCATAGGCGCCCGGAGTACAGCGTCTCTCCCGTTAGCGCCAGGATCGACGAACGCGGCGCGCGCGGACCTCACCCAGGCCAGTGGGGATCGATACCTTGCTGCGCGGGTGGCAATCGCTCGCTCCCTCCTTGCGAACCAGCTGAACGAATGGCAGAGGGCTCTTCGCGTTTTGGAGGAACCACTCGAACCGTTGCGATCGGAGGGCGACCTCTGGAACCTCTCTTACGCCTCGCTAGCAAAAGTCTCGAACCTGTGGCTCTCCGGCTGTGGTGTCTCAAAACCAATCAGGCGGCCTCCCGCCGATAATCGTGGTGTAGACCGCCGAGGATCGGGCGGCTGATCACCCGACCGGGTGGCGCGGAGGACGATCGCGGGCCGTTTGGTGGTTCAGCCGCCTGGTCACTCCACCTCGCGTGGAGCGGCCAGAGGTGCGGCCGCTGACCCTCGAGGAGATGCGGCACTTCCTTTCCTTAGTAGAGGGGGAACGCAGCGCGCCCCTTTACGCTCTCGCCGCGGGTCTCGGCTTACGCCAGAGCGAACTCCTGGGGCTGGCATGGCCCGATGTCGACCTGGAACGCGGAACGCTCACGATTCGGCGGTCGCTGCAACGCTACGACGGTGAGTACCACCTGGACGAAGTTAAGTCCCAGCGCTCGCGACGAACGCTGGCACTTCCCCCGCCGCTCGTTGACGCCCTCGGGCGACAGCGCACACTTCAACTCGAGGAACGCCTGAAAGCCGCCCCGCAATGGGAAGGCGACCAATGGGAGCTCGTCTTCGCCACCGAGGCTGGCGCCCCACTCTCTGCAAAGGCTGTGACGCGGGCGTTCAAGAAGGACCTGAAGGCCGCCGGCCTGCCCGAGAAGCGGTTCCACGATCTACGCCACGGCGCAGCGACCTACGCGCTCTCGCTGGGCGTTCCCCTCAAGGTCGTCCAGGACATCCTCGGCCACAGCACGATCGCGATCACCGCCGACACCTACTCGCACATCGCCGACGAGTTGCAGCGCGATGCCACCGACCGAATTACGGCTGGCCTTTGGGGGGCTCCGACGACCCAAGCCAGAGCTCGTGGCTAACACGGTGGCTAACAACGCCGTCCCACGGACGTACACGCAATCCCGTCGTCAGACGTGTTCCGTCAATACCTCATTGGTTTTTGATGGTGGAGGGGGCAGGATTCGAACCTGCGTATCGCGTCAGCGAGGCAGATTTACAGTCTGCTGCCTTTAACCACTCGGCCACCCCTCCGCGTGCTGACCGCCCGCGCAGCCAGCGGAGCCCAGGAGGGGATTCGAACCCCTAACCTACTGATTACAAATCAGTTGCGCTGCCGGTTGCGCCACCTGGGCCAGGGCTCAGCCCTCCTCGGGCCCAAACACAGAGTCGCCCCCAAGAGGGGACGACTCCCGCAAGTATCGCTCTGGGCCTGCGCGCCCGCAAGAGAACTGCTCGTGCGGTCTAGGGCTTGCGCGCGATGACGTCCGCGGAGACGGGTCCTGGCTCGGCCTGAGCGGGCATGTCGACGGTGTTTCCCGTGAAGCCTGCCCCCTCGATCGCCGCCAGGTACTGGTCCTGCGGAAGCGCGCCGGCGACACAGCCAGCCCATGAATCCATGTCGACGGCGGCCGGCTCGGGCTGCGGCCCCGCCCACACGATGTCGGAGACCTGAAGGCGGCCACCCGGGCGGAGCACGCGGAAGGCCTCACGGAAGACCTGCTCCTTCTCGGGCGAGAGGTTGATTACACAGTTCGAGATCACGACGTCCACCGACTCGTCCGGCAGTGGCAGGTGTTCGATTTCGCCGAGGCGGAACTCGACGTTCGTGGCGGCCACCTTTGCTGCGTTCCGGCGAGCGAGGCCGACCATATCCGGAGTCATATCGACCCCGAAGACTCGCCCCTCCGGTCCGACCTCGGCGGCCGCAAGGAAGCAGTCGATGCCTCCCCCGGAACCGAGATCGACGACTGTCTCGCCCGGCCGAAGGGAGGCGAGCGCAGTCGGGTTCCCGCAGCCGAAGGAAACGTTCGTGACCGACTCGGGCAGCGTCGAGACCTGATCCTCAGCGTAAAGGGGAGCGGACGACGCGGTACCGCAGCCGTCCGGGCCGCAGCAACTCGCGGTGGCGGTCTCGGCTTCGCTCGCGAGGGCGCGGACCGCCTCGGTGTAGTGGGAGGCGACGTGGGTGTGGATGTCGGCGCCGGTCATGGTTGCTCCTCATCGTTAATTTACGATGTTCCTTACGATACCCTTGCCAGGCAGTCAAGCCCCCGGAGGACCGCCGTGAAGACTATTGCAGGGTTGGGGGGCGACGACGAGCGCGCCACCAGGGTGTTTCGCGCGCTGGGAAACCCCGCCCGCCTGCGCATCGTGCTCGAACTCGCCGCGCGCACTGCCTGCGTCACCGGCGACCTCGTCGGCGTGCTGCCGCTCGCACAATCGACCGTCTCCCAACACCTCAAGGTGCTCAAAGAGGCGGGGATCGTGCAGGGGGAACTGGACGGCGAACCGTGCTACTGCCTCGATCCCCAGGCCCTGCGTTGGCTGGCGCAGTTCTGTGGCGACCTCGAGCGGCGTGCGAGCAGCGCGCCGCTCACACTCGCGAGCGGGCCCTCGGCCTAGGGCACGACCTCGAACTCCCAGCCCACAACCTGCCGCGCCGCAGACTGAGCGCGCGGATTCTGGACCGCGATCGCCGCGGTGTGCCGCCCAACGGGCAGTCCCTCGGGGGGCATGAAGCAGACCGTGCCAGAGTCCGGCCCCAGCCGCGCAATGAGGTCGCCCACCGTCACGATCTGGCCGGCCACGACCAGGAGATCGAGGACGGTTCCCCCCTCCGTGGCTTCGATCTGGAGGGTCGTCGGCGGCGAGGTCGCCTGGGCGATGATATCGCCGCGGGAGACGGGATCGCCGAGCCTCACGAACCAGCCGTCGAAGCTCGCTTCGCTCTGGCCCTCGACGATCTCCGGCATGGAGAGCTCCACGATCGGCGGCACGAACCAGGTCATTTCCTCGGTCACTTCGCTCTCGTCGAAGGCAATCCGGAACCATTGCCCAGTCTCAGGCGTCCCAGTGAAGCTGACCTCGACGCAGAGTCCACCCGGTGTGGTCTGCGACGCTGGCCGGGTCGCGGCCTGGGAGATGAACTCGCCGTGGGCGGGGCGCAGCGCGAGGACGTTGCCGCCGAGTGGAGGCGCGGGGCCAAACGCCCCCTCTGCCACCGTGGGCGCACCGGGAACGCTCGTCGGGGCCGGCTCGGACGGGGCGTCATCCCGGCCGCTGCAGGCCCCGAGGAGGAGCAGGCCAGACACGCCCAGCGCCGCCAACCACCAGCGTCCTTGGCCGCTCGATCGCATGTTCGGCAGGCTAGCCCACCGGGCGGCGGCGAGCCAGGGTGCCATCGAGACCTTCGCTTTACTGGTAGCGCCCGCGAGGCTTCTCGTAGACGAATTCTCGGAGGGAGCCACGATGAGCGATGAGCCGGTGATCGAGGCAACGAACGATGAGGCCGGGGAGCCCACGCCGGAGCCGCCCCGCGCCGCGGAGGAGGGCGAGCCCGTCATCGGGGGAGCCGATCCGGCAGCTGCCGGCACTCAGCCTTCTGCGCAGGAACAGGAGCTTGCGGAACGACTGCGAGCGGCGCTCCGCACGACCGCCGGGGAGCTCCCGTCCGAGGCCATCGCGGGCGAGACCCTGGACGAGGTGGCGGCAAACTTTGCCGCCGCCCGCCCGCCGCAAGGTCCTGGCGCCGACGGCGCGCCGGCGGTCCCGGCCGGCGCGCCCGGCCGCCTCGCGCCCCCGCCGATGACCGCCTTCGAGAAGATCCGAGAGGGACTCGCCAGGCGCTAGGCGCATCGAGCGATCGGCGCAGCCCCGCTCCCCAGTCGACGATGCGTGCACCCAGCGCTAGCATCACGGCTGGGAGAGTCGATGAACGTTGCCATCCTCGGCCTCGGGCGCTTCGGGTCCCAGCTCGCGCGTGAACTCGGGCGGCTGGGTGTCGATGTCCTGGCCGTGGACCACGACGGCGCGATCGTGAACACCATGGTCGAAAGCGTCCTGCTCGCGGCCGAGGGGAACGTCGAGGAGGTCGAGTTTCTCGAGTCGCTTTCGCTGCACAACTACGATTCGGTGGTGATAGCGATCGGCAGCGACGTGGCGACGAGCGTGCTCGTGACGCTCACGCTCAAGCAACGGCTGCGGCTCGATCACGTGGTTGCCAAAGCGAGCTCGAACGAGCACACGCGGGCGCTCGAGCTCGCCGGTGCGGATGTGGTCGTGAATCCCGAAAGCGAGGCCGCGCAGCGGCTCGCGCACACGCTCGGGAGCCGTGAGATCAGCGACTACATGGCGTTGGGCGGCGAGCAGGGCATCGCGCGCGTGCGCGCGCCCTACTCCGCCACCGGCAAGGCCATCGGCGACCTCGACATCGATGGTCGCTACAACGTCTTCCTCCTGGCCCGCCTGCGCGAAGACTCGGTCAGCTTCAACCCCGCCCTCGACGAGACCGTGCAACAGGGCGACACCTGGATCGTCGCCGGCCGGGACGACCAGCTGCGCGCCCTTCAACAGTAGGCGCCCCGAGCCCCGCGCGAATCACAAGGCAGCCCTCGCGTGAGGGCTGCACCAGAACGCGGCTGGGGCGCGTGAAGCTCAAACCCCGGCGCTCCTACGACGAAGCCGCCAGCGCAGAGCGCTGGCGGCTTCGTGGCCTTCGGCTGAAGAGGTGGGCGGGCGCCGAAGGCGGGGGTCGGTTCGTTCCGGGCTAGGCCGCCCGCGCCATGCGGTGCTCTTCGTTCGTGATGAAGTCGCTATCGGAGAGCCAGTTCTTGAATTCCTTGGTGGCGCCGCAGTCGCGGCAGACGCCGCCACTGACCGGGCCGTCCGGCTCCTCGATGCGCCAGCGGTGGAAATGCTGGCTGTCCTCGGTTGTGCGAATCATCTTGCTGTTGGTCATGGCCTTACCCTTTTCCTAGTTGACGCGCCGGGAGGGCCCAGCTACGCTTCTAAAGAAGAACCTCCAGTACTACCGTTTTGATAGTACCGGCACGATTGTAGCACTAGTAGCGGAGCCGTCAAGAGGCGATCCCCCTACATCCTTTACGACCTTAACCAGGAGCATCAACAGGTCTATGGCGCGAAGTCCCAAGCCTGAGGCGGCCCGCAAGTCCTACGGGCACCCCTGCCTCATCGCCCAAACGCTCGACGTTCTCGGCGACCGCTGGACCCTTCTTGTCCTACGCGACCTGATGGCGGGCCTCCGTCGTTACTCCGACATCCTCGAGAGCTGCGGCGGAATGTCCCCCAACGTCCTCTCTGGCCGGCTCAAGCTGCTCGAACGCGAGGGGCTCGTCGATCGTCGCTACGAACGTGGGCTCCCACCCCGCGTGGACTACACCCTCACCGAGAAGGGCTGGGCCGTCCGTCCGATCCTGCTCGCACTGGTCGACTGGGGCATGACATACATGCCGCGCTTCCCCCGTGAATCCGTCGGAGACACCGTCCCGACGGATTTTGCTGTCAGGGTGATCCCGACGTTCGCGTTCCGCCCCGAGATCGCCCAGCACGTGCGGGCAACGATGGTGCTCGAGCTCGACGACTGTGAAGGCTGCCAGACCTGGACCTTCGAGATCGCCGATGGGCGCCTGACCCCCAGCCGCAACCGGGCGGAGAACCCCGACCTGCACTTGCGCACCAGCACGGAGGGCTTCTTCCGCTTCTTCCGGGGGCAGGCCGAGCCCTGCGACTGTGGCGAACTCCAGGGCCCCGCCGAACTCGCGCAGGCCTTCCAGGACTGCTTCGAGTTCACGCCCGTGGCCGTAGCGCGCTCGTAAGCGCGAACGGCCCCTCGCGCATGGAAACGAACGACTACGCCTTCCTCACCCGCTGGCGCCTGCGGGGGACCGCCCAGGAAGTCTCGGACACACTCAGCGATGCCGAGGCGCTCGCGCGCTGGTGGCCGGCGGTCTACCTGGCGGTGCACGAGGTCGAACCTGGCGGGCCTGGTGGTGTAGGGCGCGTCATCGACCTGCGCACGCGCGGCTGGCTGCCGTACACGCTGCGCTGGAGCTTTCGCGTGACGGAGTCGCGCGAACCCTACGGTTTCACGCTCGAAGCCTGGGGTGACTTCGTCGGCGAGGGGGTCTGGACCTTCGCCGAAGACGGTGACTTCGTCGACATCGCCTACGACTGGCGCGTCAGCGCCGAGAAGCCGCTCCTGCGACGCTTCTCGGGCCCACTGCGGCCCGTCTTCGCCGCCAACCACCGCTGGGCGATGGCGCGCGGCGAGGAGAGCCTGCGGCTCGAGCTCGAGCGTCGCCACGCTCCTGGGAAGGCGACCGCCATCGACGCCCCACCCGGCGCCCCCAGCCGGACGACCTTCGCGGTCGCGGCTGGCGCGGTCACGGCGGCCCTGCTGGGATTCGCTCTCCTGCGCTCCCGCTAGCGCCATCCGCCACTCTGCGGCGGAATCTCAGCTAAGGCGCGACCACAACCAGCGGCGCGTGGCCGAAGAGCACGCTGAAGCGCTTGCACCAGATGACCGCGCTCTTGAAGTCGCTGACGTCCAGGTCTGCCGGGATTTCGTAGTTGAAGGCGCCGTCGGTCGCCTTGAGGTCGCCGAGATTGACCGCCTCGCTCTCAAAGCCGTCGGCTGAGTGCGAGAGGTAGACGAACAGGTCAGGGCCGTTTCGCACGGAGAAGTTCTCGAGCCGAAGGATGTACACGCCGGGCTCGGTCTCGAGGATGAGCGCCTGCCCCTCGGCGAAGTGGAAGTCGTCGGCGCCTTGCCAATCCCCGAATGCCACGAGCATCGCCATCTCGTCTCCCCCTGCAGCTGCGGTCGCGGCCGCGGTCGGCTCGGGCGGCGGAGTCTCCCCGGCGGCGACGGTTGCCTCCGGAATGGAGGTGGGGGTGGGGACGCCGGCTTCGATCAGCGCACCGCGATCGAATTCGGGGGCCGCTTCTTCGAGGAAGGTCCGCTCCCAGAGGGGCGAGAGCGTGTAGAAGCCGAGCGGAATCACGATGACCAGCAGGGGCACACCGACCGCTGCGGAAACGAACTTGTGCCGCCAGAGCACCAGGTGCCACTCGCTGCGATAGGCAAAGGTGAGGAAGGCGGCAATGGCAACCACCGCGAGCACCAGGAAGAGCCAGCGGTAGGGGTAGATGACTTCGGAGCCGAAACGCTCCAGTTCACCGAAGATCGAGTCCACCTGGCCTCCCGTGCGCGCAACTGCGTCGTTGAAAATACGCTACGGCCGAATCCTTACGATTCGCTTGCCCCCTTGCCCTGGCCCTTACGAACGCCTAGAAGGGGTCGGGGGCGGGGAAACGTGTCCCTCGCCCGGCCGGGAGCGAGCGATGAAGCCAGCGGTCGATCACAGCCTCTGCGAGGGACACGCGCGCTGCGAGGAGACGGCCCCCCGAGGTCTTCGAGGTGGACGAAAACGACAAGAGCCCGGTGATCGTCGAGGCGGTCCCGGACGAGCTCCGGGACCGCCTCGCGGTCGCGATCCGGGTCTGCCCGCGCCAGGCGATCAGCATGGAGCAAGACGCATGACCACTGAGACCCTCAGCCTCGACACGCTCTCAATCACCGACACCACGCGCTACGTCGAGCGCGGTTACCCCTGGGCGGAGTGGGACCTGCTGCGGCGAGAAGCACCCGTCTACTGGTACGACCGCCCCGATGTCGAACCCTTCTGGGCACTGACCAAGTACGAAGATGCGCTCACGATCTCGAAGCGCTCCGACGTCTTCATCAACACACAGCGCCTGCGCATCTTCCCCAAGGCTCAGGAGAAGTACTCGCGGCGGCGGCGCGAGTAGCTGGAGGAGCGCTGCGGCGCCAAGGAAGCGCGCAACCGCTACACGCCCAGCTTCATCGACATGGACGACCCCGAACACGCGGCCTACCGGGCCCTCACGAACCGCAGTTTCACCCCCCGCGCGATGCGCCTGCTCGAGGACCATATCGCCGAGCTTTCGCGGACGTACGCGGGCGATTTATCGACCGGCACGATCGCCGAGATATCGAGATCGGAGTCAGGCGCATCGCGCCCCGAGGCGTAGCTCCCTTCGACGCAGAGCCCAATCGAATCGGGTGCGTACACCGCTGCCCGCTCGACGATGCGCCCCAGTAACTCAGCTGGAAGCGATGGGTGACGCCAGGGGAGTTCGCGACCGCTGCTCATTCTCTTTTCCCGCGGGCGCCGCGCCTAGAGCCGGTCGAAGGCCTCGAGGATCGGCGCGAAGCGGCCCTCGACGCCCGCCTTCAGGTTCTTGTGCGTGACGATGTAGGGCTCGTCGTTGAGGACGGCGTGGAGGACGCGCTCGGCCACGATCGCGGGGTCGATGGGGTCGGGCGGCATCGCCCCGGCCCGCGCCTGGAAGTCACCGGGGCCGCCCATCTCCGCGGGGCGGTTGCGGTCCGACTCCATGATGCGCGTATCCACGCCGCCGGGGCAGAGCACGGAAGCGCTTACCTTCGTTTCCGCGAGATCGATGCGCAGCGATTCCGTGAGCGCGACCACGCCGAACTTCGCGACGTTGTAGGGCGCGATCCCACCGTGCGCATAGAGCCCGGCGATCGAGGCCGTGCTCACGACGTGGCACTCCTCGTCCTGGTCGACCATGCGCTTGAGGAAGGCCTGGATGCCGTAGATCACGCCGAGCAGGTCGACGCCGATGACCCAGTCCCAATCGGCGTCGCTGAGGAGGTGGGCGGGGCCCGTCGAGACGACGCCGGCGTTGTTGCAGAGGACGTGGACGCCACCGAACTCGCGGAAGGCACGGTCGGCGAGGGCGCCCACCGAAGCGCGGCTGGAGACGTCGGTCTGCACGGCCAGGCCGCGGACGCCCTGCGCCTCGATCTCCTTCGCCGTCGCTTCGGCCGCGGGCAGGTCCACGTCCGCGAGGACGACGTTCATCCCTTGCCTGGCGAACGAGAGCGCCATCGCGCGCCCGATACCACCCGCGCCACCGGTGACCACGGCCGTCTTGCCGTTCAGTTCCTGCATTGCGCACCTCCGCGATGGCGGCAGTCTAGCGGGGGGCCCGCGCAAGACCAAAACAGGGGCCGCCGGGTGGGCTCCCGACACGAACCCTTCTTGAGGAAATGCAGCAGATTCAGGGAGGCGCCATGGCACCCAGCTCAATCACCTGATCGTCTACGTCGCCGATACGGAGGCAGCGGTCGCGTTCTCCCGCGACATCGTCGGCTTCGAGCCCAGACAGCTCTCGCCCCGAACGGAGCGAATTTGCGACCGGCGAGGCCACACTTGCACTCCACCGCTCGAGTGAGGGAACCGGCCGGGCTCGATGTAGGCGGGCCCGACCACGCCCGAATGCGACCTCCTTCTCCCGCGGACTCAGCGCACAAGGCGTCGACTTCCCCCAGCCGCCGCGTCAGCGAGGGCACGGCATCCGCGGAAGGCTGCGCGATCGCGATCGCGCAGCCGGGAGCGTAGAAGAGGCCTGAGCCGCTAGAAGCCGGCGAGCTGCAGGCTCGACTCGATGCGGGCCGCGAAGGAGTCCGCGCTCCGGAGGAAGTTGAAGCGGTCGAGCTCCCGCCCCTGTGCATCGATGAACACGAAGGTCGGGGTGCCGCGCACGCCGTAGCGTCCCGTCGCATTCCGATCCTGCCGGATCGACTTCTCGACGAACCGCAGACGCCCCTGGTACTGGGACGCGACTTCGTGCGCGAAGGGCTCCATCTCTTCGCAGAACTCACAGGTGACCGCGGAGAACCAAACGAGAGTGGGAAGCCCGTTCCGCTCTGGCTGCTGCTCGCTCGGGAGCGGTGCCGCCGAATGGTAGACCGTGTGATTCGAGCCGGTGAACACCTCGACGGGCGCACCCCCGGCGTTCTCGCTGGCGAGGATAGTGACGGCGGGATCCTCTTCCGTGCTGCTGTTCGCGACGGAGACGAGGTAGTAGCCGATCGCGACCACCGCGATCGCGATGACGGCGTAGGTTCCGTATTGCTTCCAGCGGAAGGGCTTCCTGGGAGGCGGCGCCTGCCCGCCGCGGCCGGTTGCCCGCGCGCGGGCGCGCTGCGCGCCCCGCTCCCGCGCCTTTCCTCGTGCCTTCGCCACCGCTCGTTGCCTCCGCCGGCCCCGGGTCCACCCCGCCCGCTCCTGGGAATGCGGGCTTTACTGCACTCCACCCGGGGGGTCTTTACAGTGATCGGGATCGCAGAGGCCCTTGGGGGCCGGTGTCACGGTGAGACGCAGCGTCACTCGTAGGGACGCACCGACCATAATGGGTGTGAGGGGGCGGCGGATGGCGTCCGGCCGGGAGACAGTGGCAGCGGAGGCACGGGGCGAGGCAGCTCCCGCCTTGGGCTGGCGCCGCGCGATCCCCACGCGCAGGCGGCGCAACCTCTACATCACCTTCGGCATCCTCGCGCTCATTCCGATCACCGTGTTCGCCATCGGTGGCGTCGACGCGCAGACCTTTGGACTGAAGGGCGCCGGCGGCCCCTTCGTCGCCTTCTCCGCAGGAGTGCTCTCGTTCGTCTCCCCCTGCGTGCTGCCGATCGTGCCGATCTACATCACGAACCTCGCCGGGGCGACGGTCGAGAACGGCCAGGTCGTCGCCGACACACGCAAGATGTTCACGCACTCAGTCGCATTCGTGCTTGGGCTCAGCGTCGTCTTCATTGCGCTGGGGGCGAGCGCGGGCCTCTTCGGGCTGGCTCTCCACGACTACATCAGCGAACTCGAGACGGTCGCGGGCGTGCTCCTGATCCTGCTCGGCGCGCTCCTGATCCCCTCGTTCGGACGCAAGCCGCCGCTCACGGTGGCGGTCGCGCTGCTTGTTACCGCCGCCATCTTCTTCGTCATCGTCCAGGTCTCAGAGCTGCAGGACGAGCGCGGGCGGATGCTCCTGCTGGGACTCGCAGGGCTGGTGGCCTGGGCGAAGTACTCCGGTTACATCCAGTTCAATCTGCTCCAGCGCACGTTCAAGGCCGACCTCGGCGGGAACCGCAAGGTGGGCTATACCCGCTCGGCGATGGTCGGGAGCGCCTTCGCGATCGGCTGGACGCCGTGCGTCGGCCCCATCCTCGGCGCCATTCTCACGCTGGCGGCAACGTCCGGCGATGCTGTCGTCGGCACGTACCTGCTGGCCTTCTACGCGGCCGGGCTGGGATTGCCGTTCCTGCTCGCCGGCATCGCCATCGGCGATGCGACGCGTACCGTGAAGAAGCTGCAGAAGTACATGCCCGCCTTCGAGATCGCGAGCGCCGGGATGATGATCGCGCTGGGGGCGCTCCTGCTCGCGGGCACCCTCGCGAACCTGAACGAATACTTCGGCTTCGCCGAATTCAACCAGGGGCTTTGATAGCTTTATAGCTCGCTTCGCTCGAACCCCTCCCAGCCGTCCCCACCCGCGCTCGTCTGCTGCGTCTGCACAGCCTCCGGCTGTTCCGCCTTCGCGCTCGCTTTATAGCTCGCTTCGCGTTGCTCGCGCGACTGATCGGATCGCAGCCCCGACGCTACTGCTACCGCCCGATAAAGGTAGGCGCGCGCTTCTCGACGAATGCTTCCGCGGCACCCCTAAAATCCTCGGACTTCGAGGCGCCGATCATGTTGCCCGCCTCGAACGTGAGCGTCTCTGCGAGCGAGTGGGTCGCGCCGTAGGCGAAGTTGCGCTTCATGCGGGCGTAAGCGGCGGTGGGGCCGGCGGCGAGCTGGTGGGCGAGCGCTAGCGTCTCCTCCAACTGCGCGCCGTCCGGCACGACGCGATTGACCAGGCCGAGGCGGTGAGCGGTCGCGGCGTCGATCTGCGTGCCGAGGAGGTAGAGCTCTTTGGCGCGAGCGAGGCCCACCAGCCGTTCGAGCAGCCAGCTCCCACCGAAGTCTCCCGTGAGACCGACACGCGCGAAGGCCGTCATGAAACGGGCGCTCTCGCCCACGACCCGGATGTCGGCGGAGAGCGCGAGCGAGAAGCCGGCACCGGCGGCGGCGCCGTTCACGGCGGCGATCGTGGGCTTCGGCATCTCGGCGAGCAGGAGCGAGATCTCCTCGAAGCGCCGGAGCGTGGCCACGCTCCCGAGCGGGTCGAGGGCGTCGCCCGTGCCGATGCCCTTGAGGTCGCCGCCCGAGCAGAACGCGCGGCCCGCGCCCGCGACCACCACGCAGCGCACGGCCGGGTCGGCGGCGGCCTCGCGGCCGCGCGCGGCGAGAGCGTCGAGAAGCTCGCCACTCATCGCGTTCAGGGCATCCGGCCGGTTCAGGGTGATCACGGCGACGGCGCCGTCGGTCTCGTAGCGCACGGTGTCAGACATGGGGCAGCTCCTCCTCGGACGAGCGACAATTCTAGCGGCTCACCGGGCCGCCCCCACTAGGCGATGCCGAGGAGGGCGGGCAGCTCGGCGAGCGCGCCGATGTGGTGGTCGGGTCCGGCTTCGAGCACGGCCTCGCCGTGAAAGCCATAGGTCGCCGCGATGGTGGGGACGCCCAGCGCTCGGCCCGCTTCGATATCCGCCCGCGTATCGCCGACGTAGACGGTGGCCGCGGTCGCCTCCTCACCGCGGAGCCCGAGCAGCTCCAGCGCGCGCCGCAGAGGCGCCGGATCGGGCTTGAGTGCAGGCGCGTCCTCGGCCGCGACCTGCGCCTCGAGAAAGCGGTCGAGACCCGCCGCCGCGAGCGTGGGACCGCTCGTTCGGCGCGAACGGCTCGTCACCGCCGCGAGGCGCAGGCCGGCCTCGCGCAGTCGCTCGAGTACCTCCCGCGCGCTCGGAAAGGGCCGCGCCAGTTCGATGTGCTCGCTCTGAAAGGCTCGATGGAGCTCAACTGCCTCGGCGACGCGCGAACCGGCGAGCCGTTCGTAGATCTGCTCCAGTGGGTCGCCGGTCATTCGGCGCAGCACCTCATCAGTCGGCACGGGGAGGTGCAGCGCCTCGAGCGCGGCGTGATAGGCGCCGAGGATGAAGCGCTCGGTATCGAGCAGGGTGCCGTCGATGTCGAAGAGCACGACTCGGGCGTGGCGCAGGGGCGCAGTCACAGCGCCATCATCGTTGCCGGCGGTTCGACAGCGGCTAGCCGACCCGTCACCGATACCTCCTCTGGTGAAAGTTGCCCTCAGCGACCATACCGGCGACGACGTTGATCAGTCGGGACGCTTCCTGGTTCATATCGGCATAGACCTCGATGACTAGTCCCAGCAGGTGGCCGTTAAGCGCACTCGCAGCCGCGCATTGCGCTCGGATGACGTCGAGTGCGCGGGCAGGATCGATCACCGCGCTGGTCCTCGGGAGCAGGAGATCGATCTCGTTCTCGGTCGGACGATTCATCCATGGAAGCCAGGGCCGCGGGCCTTCCGGGTCGCCGATGAGGCGGTGGGGAGCGATGAGCGCGCGGGCCAGCAAGTCGGTCTGACTGGCCGCCTCTCGGGTGGCGTCCCTCGCGCAGTACTTGATCGCGATCGGGACCATCGCCCAGAAGAAGGTGGTCCACCACTGCAGCTGCTCCAACCACTCGCCCGGCGAAAGAGGCGTTAGGTCACAAACTGGGAAGGCCTGCTCCTCGAACAGTAGCCGGTAGCTACTCGGCTTTGTCGCCTTGCTGGCCGGGCCGATGTTCCAATCCACCAGCAGCAGGCCTCGGAAGTAAACCAGCTGGAACACGGCATCGCCGTGGGACAGGTTGTCCGATGGCATCTCCGGCTGTACCAACAGCGGCTCTCCCACGGCGGCGTAGAGCTGTGGCTTTCTTCCAGGAACCGCTCAAAGGAATCGTCCTCGACCGCTACGTGGAGGTCGAGGACGGACCATTCATCCTCCTCTCCACCACCGAGCGAACCCGAAAGCCAAGCGCCGAGAACACGATCGTCGGCGCGCAGCGTCGCAACGATCCTCGCGAGCAGCCTATCCCGAAGAGCAGCCTGTTCCCCAGGGCTGCCGAAAGCGACCTCCTCCCCCGCATCTGCGCTGTTCACGTCAAGCCCTTCCAGGACGGGCAATCGAAGCTGCCCTGGTATCGATATCGTCTGCTCTGTGAATCAATGGCGCAGATCCTAGCGCGCCGGAGTGCTGCGATCGCCGCGGACCTAGCGCTCGCGCCTGCGATGGTGCCGTGACCGAGGACCGCCCGACTCCCCGCCCGACCTCACGCGTGCTCGTGCTGGATCAGGATGATCGCGTCCTCCTCTTCCGCATCGTGGACGCCGACATCCGGGACGCGCCCTGGATCTGGGTCGCGCCCGGTGGCGGCGCGGAGGCGGGCGAGAGCGAGCAGGAGACGGCCGCGCGCGAACTGTGGGAGGAGACGGGCGCCGCAGCGGCTCTCGAAGGGCCGATCTGGCGCCGCCGGCACGTCTATCCCTTCCGCGACCAGTGGTTCGAGGCGCGCGAGGCGTACTTCGTCGCGCGCGTGGGCGCGTTCGTGCCGAGCCGCGACAACCACACGCCGCTCGAGCGCGAGGGGCTCCGCGATCACCGCTGGTGGTCGGTCGCCGAGATCCTCGCGGCCGATGACGAGGTCTTCTTCCCGCGCGCGCTGGGCGAGCTCCTCCCCGCCCTGATCGCGGGGGAGCGCCCGGCGGTTCCGATCGAGGTCGGTACTTAGCGGGCGTCCTCGGCCTCAGCCAGGGCGAGAGGCGCGCGGATGAACGGCGACTTACGGTGGGTGTAGGCCGCGACGTCCTTGGGGTCGCTGGCAGCGAGGTCGCGCTTGAGGCGCCCGTACTCGGCGGCGGCGTCCGGATGGGCGCGCAGATAGTCGCGAAAGCGGATGGTCTGCCGCCAGCCTCGACCGCCCTCGACGACGAGGTGGAGGTTGTGAGTACGGTGCCCTCCTTCCTGCTTACGAAAGTAGAGGCGGCCGGGAATGCCGACCTCGCCCACGTACTCCCATCCGATCTCGCGTAGGGGCACGACGGCCTCGCAGGCTTCATCGAACGTGCGTGCGCCAGCCTGGAGGTCGATGATCGGCTTTGCCGCAAGGCCCGGCACCGAGGTGCTGCCGACGTGCTCGACCACGAGACCGGGAGCGGCTTCGCCGATGGCGGCCTGTTCGCGCTCGAAGAGCGCTGGCCAAGCCTCGTCGTAGTCGACGACGACCACCAGTGAGGTTCGAGCGCTCGTGCGCGGCCCCGGGATGGGGGCGAGGCGCCGCCGGTAGCGCACTTCGACGGTCTCCTCGCCCGCGAACTCCAGCGCCTTGCGGCCACCGTCGGCTTCCATCGCCGCTGCTTCGTAGAATCCGCGGGAGGGCGCGTTCTCTTCCAGCACCCAGAGCGTGGCCTCCACGAAGCCCTCTCGAGCGAGCGCTTCGAGGGCATGAACGAAGAGCATCTGCCCGATCCCGTGGCCCTGCCACTCCGGGTCGACGTAGAGGGCGTAGACCTGGCCGGTTTCGGGGCTGGCATCTTGGTCGCTCGCTGGTCCGCTGCTCGCGAAGCCCCACACGACGCCCTCGACTTCGGCGACGACGGTGCCAGAACCGGCGGCGAGGATCCTCGCCCAGCTCTCCTCTCGGTCAGCGATGGAGAGGGCATCCAAGTACGAATCCGGGACGATGCCGCGATAGGCGGACTGCCAGGTGCGGACGTGGACTTCGGCGACACCCGCAGCGTCTGCCGCCGCCGCCGGGCGAATCTGGGGCAGCCGCGGGATAGGCTCGGTCAGTCCTGCCACGCCAGCTCGGCCTCGCCGAAGCGCACGGTGTCGCCGGCGATGACCCCCTCACGCCGCAGCGCCTTCGCCACGCCCCAGCGCTGGATGCGGCGATCGATCTCATCGCGCGCGCCATCCATTTCGAGGTCCATCATCTCGACGAACGTGACCACCCGCTGCCCCTCCACCACAAACAGCCCCGGCCCCCCGCGAGCGATAGTGAAGCGCTCCTCGGGCTGCGGGCGAACGACGGGGAGGATGGCCTTGCCGCGCTCCAGGGCCGCCTCGCGTTCCGCCTCGACGAGCCCAAGCAGCTGCACCATCAGCTCTTCGGTGCCTGAGGCTGCGTCGGCCGAGACCACCTCGACAGGCGCCTGAACGTGCGCACTCAGCGTGGCCGCCGCGTCGAGCGCGATCTCCTCGTCGAGATCGGACTTCGTCACGGCGATGACACGCGCGATCTCGTCCAGAGACGGGTCGTACGCGTGCAGCTCCGACTCGATCAGCTCGTAGTCGGTGACGGGATCGACGGAGCTGCAATCGACGACGTGGAGCAGGACGCGGCAGCGGCGGACGTGCTTGAGGAACTCGAAGCCGAGTCCGTAACCCTCGCTCGCCCCCTCCACGAGCCCCGGCAGGTCGGCGAGCGTGAAGCGCTCGTAGCCAACGTTGACGACGCCGAGCATGGGCTCGAGCGTGGTGAACGGGTACGAGGCGATCTTGGGCTTGGCGTGCGAGACGCCCGCGAGAAGGGTGGACTTGCCCGCGTTCGGGAGGCCGATCAGCCCCACATCCGCCAGTAGGCGCAGCTCGAGCCGGAGGGCGAGCGACTCGCCCGCGTGGCCGCGCTGGGCGTAGTGCGGCGCCTGGTTCGTGCTCGTGGCGAAGCGCTTGTTCCCCCAGCCACCGCGCCCTCCCCAAGCTACGAGCTCGGTCGCACCGGCCTCGGAGAGGTCGGCAACGGGTTCGCCCGTCTCCTGATCGAAGGCGATCGTGCCCACGGGCACATCGAGCGTGAGATCCTCGCCCTGAGGCCCCGTGCTCTGGCTAGGCCCCCCGGGACCACCATCGCCTGCCTTGAAACGCTTCTTCGAACGGAAGCGCTCGAGGGTGTACGCATCATCGACCGCACGCAGGAACACAAGCCCGCCGCGGCCGCCATCACCGCCGTCCGGCCCGCCCAGGGGGATGAACTTCTCCCGATGGAAGGATCTCGCGCCCTTCCCCCCTCCCCCACCTTCCACGGTGATCAGCACGCCATCGAGCATGCATGCGATCGTAGGTCATCGTGCGCGGGCAGGCAGGCTCGTTGAGGGCCCGGCCATTCTTGAACAGCGTCGCCAGTAGCGGCTCCCTCTCCTGCCCCATCCTTCTCTGAGCTGCAGCGCGTCCGGAACGACCTGTCCCAACGTTCCCACGTACACGTAGCTCCTCAAGTTCTCAAAGAGGAGTCAGCTAGGTTCTTATGCCTCTGGGTTGGTGATGGTGATAAGAGGGGTGGGCCTGCGGGATTCCGGCCGAACGCCTTTGCGCTGGGGACGGGAGTCGCTGCCGCCGCGGTGGAACGTGCGGTGGAAGGCGATGGAATCCGTACCGCTCGCCAGAGCGAGGCTGCCTACGGTGGTGTCGACTCCCTCTCTGATACACAATCCGCTGCAATCCCAACCCGAATCCCACCGGTACCCAACAAGCGAGCGCGAAGGTGGAGCAGCCCTTAGGGCGTGAAGCCGTAGCAGACGAGCGCGGGGGGAGGTGGGCCGGGGGCCCGAGCGCTAGCGAGCTTTCTCGGTTACTCGCCGCCGGCTGGCGCGGGTGTCGCCTCGCCGAGATCGCCGCGGCGGCGGCGAGCGACGGCTTCGTCCTCGCCGAGGGCACCCTCCTCGTCCTGCTCGTAGGTCATCTTGTAGAGGTTCGCGTAAACCCCGTCCGCGGCCAGGAGTTCATCGTGCGTGCCGATCTCGGCGATACGGCCGGTGTTGAGGACGACGATGCGGCTGGCCTCGCGGATGGTCGAGAGGCGGTGGGCGATGACGAAAGAGGTGCGGTTCTCGAGCAGGTTGCGGAGCGCTCGCTGGATGATGACCTCCGTCTGCGTGTCCACGTAGGCGGTCGCCTCATCGAGGATGAGGATGCGGGGAGCGGCGAGGACGGCGCGCGCGAAGCTGAGGAGCTGGCGCTCACCGACGGAGATGTTCTGGCCACGCTGGTGCAGCTCGTGGTTGTAGCCGCCGTCCATGCGCGAGATGAAGTCGTGAGCACCGACGGCCTCCGCGGCCTCTTGGATCTCTTCGTCGGTCGCTCCGGGCTTCCCGTACTCGATGTTGTCGCGGATCGTGCCGCTGAAGAGGTAGGGCGTCTGCAGGACGACGCCCATGAATTGGGTGAGCGAGCGCCGCTTGATGTCGCGGACATCGTGGCCGTCGATGCTGATTGAACCTTCGGAGACCTCGTAGCCGCGGCTGATGAGCGTCGTCACGGTGGTCTTGCCGGAGCCTGTGTGGCCAACGAGGGCGATCGTTTCGCCGGGCTCGACCTGGAGGTCGAAGTCATCGAGCACCGGGATGCCTTCGACGTAGTGGAAGTTGACGTGGTCGAAGCTGACGCGGCCCTCGACGTCGGAGAGCTCGATCGCGTCCTCTTTGTCGCGGATGCGGGGGACGGTGTCGAGCACCTCGAAGATGCGCTGGCCCCCGGCCATGGCCCGCTGCAGCATCGTGTACTGCATCACGAGGTCGCGGATGGGCTCGAAGAAGCGCAGGACCGCGAGGATGAAGATGAAGATGACGGCGAATGTCGCCGCAATGTCGATGTTCGCGGGGTCGCCGTTGAGGGCGCGGTAGCCGGCGACGATGAGCACGGCCGCGGTCGAGATGGCAATGCACATCTCGATCAGGGGAACGATGACGGCGGTGAGCGTGCCCGCCCAGATGTTCGCGTTGCGGTTGCGCTGGTTCATCTCGTCGAAGACGCGCGCATTCTCGTCCTCACGGTTGAGCGACTGGACCGTGCGCACGCCGGAGATGCTCTCGCCGAGGTTCCCGTAGAGCTCGCTGATGCGGACGCGCACGTTGATGAAGGCGGCGCGCGCGTACCGTGCCCAGAAGAAGAGGATAAAGATGAGTGGCGGCACCACCGCGAAGGTGATGAGCGCGAGCTTCCAATCGGCGCCCATGAGGATGCTGACGGCGATGCCGAGTCCGATGATGTCGGCGAGGAAGGTGAGCGAGCCGGTGCTCAGGAGCTCCTGCATGACGGTTACATCGCTCGTGAGCCGGCTGATCATGCGGCCCGTTTCCATCTCGTCGTAGAACGAGAGGGAGAGGCCCTGCATGTGCTCGTACATCTCGGTGCGGAGTTCGTAGAGCAGCTGCGTGCCGAGCCGGGCCATGACCAGTTGCTGGATCATGCCCGAGATCCAGCCGATCACGCCGAATCCGAGCATCGCCCCCATGAGCCAGGGCACGCGGGCGGTGTCGCCGGAGGCGGCCGCGCCAACGGTCCAGCCGATGAGCAGCGGCTGGATGAAGACGGAGACGGAGACCAGCACCATGCAGAAGAAGGCGAGAAGCATGGCGGGCTTGTGTTTGCTCAGGTAGGGGATCATCCTGCGCACGACTTCGGCGTCGTAGGGCTTGCCCAGGTACTCCTCGTCCCAGCCATCGGCGCCGCGGTTGCCGCCGCGCACCATCCCTTGCTGCCCGCCGATGCCGCTGCTGTAGCCGCCCGCGCCGCCGCCGCCCCCGAACATGCCCATTACTTGGCCCCTCCGCCCGCAGCGCTGGACGCGACCTGTTCGCGTTCAGCGGCAGCCGCGCGGACCTCGCCGAGCGCGTCTTCCTGGTCGCGAAGCTCGAGGTCGTAGATCGTGCGGTACAAGCCTTCTTCTTCGAGCAGCTCCTCGTGGCGGCCGCGCTGCACGACGGCGCCCTTATCGAGCACGATGATCTCGTCGGCGCGCATCACCGTGCGCAGCCGCTGGGCGATAACGAAGGTGGTGCGCCCCTCCATCAGCGTGTTCAGGGCCTGCTGGATGAGGAACTCGGTCTGTGTGTCCACGCTCGCCGTGGAGTCATCGAAGATGAGGATGCGGGGGTCGAGGAGCAGCGTGCGGGCGATCGCGGTGCGCTGCTTCTGCCCTCCTGAGAGGGTGACCCCGCGCTCGCCGACCCACTCGTCATAGCCGTAGGGCAGGCTCATGATGAAGTCGTGGATACGGGCCGCCTTGGCCGCCGCTTCGATCTCCTCTTGGGTCGCGCCCGGGCGTCCGTAAGCGATGTTGTCGCGGATGGTGCCGACGAAGAGGAAGACGTCCTGTTGGACCGCGCCGATGGCCGTGCGCAGCGACTCGATCTGGAAGTCGCGGATATCCGTCCCGTCGATTGTGATCGCACCCTTCGTCACGTCGTAGAAGCGGGGCAGCAGGTTGACGATCGTGGACTTGCCGCTCCCGGTGGGCCCGAGGAGGGCGATCACCTTGCCCGGAGGGGCGTCGATCTCGATGTCCCGGAGGACGGCGCTGACGTTGTCGTAGCCGAAGGAGACATCCTCGAAGCGGACGTGGCCGAGGGCATCAACCAGAGGCTTCGCATCGGCTCTCTCTTGAACCGCGGATTGGGCGTCGAGCAGCTCGAAGACGCGCTGCCCGGCGGCAATGGCGCGGGAGAAACTCGTGATCATGAAGCCGAGCATGCGGACGGGGTTCTGCAGCATCGCAAGCCAGAGGAGGAAAGCGGAGAGCTCCCCCACGCTGAGGCTGCCTCCCGAGACGTAGTAGGCGCCGATCCCCGCGGTGACACCGGTCTGGGCGATGGAGATGCCCTGGAGAAGGGGGGCGTGACGCGCCATCATCGTTGCCTGGACGAGCTGCTGGTCGCGGGTGTCCTGGGCGGCGATGGCGAACTTCGCCGCCTCCACGGGCTCTCGGCTGAAGGCCTTGACCACGCGGATGCCGCCGAGGCCTTCGTCGGCCACTTCGGTCAGCCGCGCCTGGCTCGCTTGGATCTTGATCCAGAGGGGGCGCATCACGCGGTGAACGGCCCAGGAGCGCCAGGCGATGATCGGGAGCGTCGCGCAGCTGATGAGCGCGAGCTGCCAGTGGAAGATGAACATCCCGGCGACGCCCGCGACGATCATCCCCCCGATCATCAGGAGGCGCAGGGAGGCCATGGACATGAACATGCGAATGTTCTCAACGTCCTGGGTTGCACGGGACATGATCTGCCCGGACTGGACCTTGTCGTGGTAGGCGTAGCTCAGCCGTTGGACGTTGTCGTAGATGTCGTTGCGGAGGTCGTAGGCGACTTTCTGGCCCAGGCTCTCGGAGATGTACGTCTGGACGAAGGCCGAGAGGCCGCGGCCCGCCGCGAAGGCGACGACGGCGAGCGCCGCGATTACCAACGAGCGCTCGCTGCCGCCGAAGCCCACGATCTCGCTTTTGCCGTCGACAATGCCCCGGATCGGATCGAGGCCAATGTCGATTGCGAGCTGGACGAGGTAAGGGCTGCCCATCGAGAACACGACCGCGCCAGCGGTCGAAAGCAGCCCAAAGAACAGCATGATCCGGTATGGCCGCGCGTAGCCGGCGAGGCGCAGCAGAATGCCCAAGGGTGTTCCTCCGAATAGTCGAAGCTACCACACCCTTACGCAAGGGTGAAGTTGGGCGCGCGCGGGCTTCGCGAAAGAACATAAGCGCGGCCCTAGCACTCTCGCGGGGAGAGTGCTAACATCGCCGGCACGTTCGAAATCAATCGAAAGTAGTGGAGGAACCTGTGCCCGCCAAAACAGCCACGAAGACCGAGCTGCTCCCCCTCGCCGACCGCATCGTCGCGACCGCCCTCAAGCAGGACGAAGTCACGGCCAGCGGCCTGGTCATCCCCGACACCGTCAAGGAAAAGCCGCAGCAGGGCGAAGTCCTCGCCGTGGGCCCAGGGAAGGCAGACGAGAGCGGCACGCGCCACCCGATCGACCTGGCGAAAGGCGATCGCATCCTCTACGCGAAGTATTCCGGCACGGAGATCAAGCTCGACGGGATCGAATACATCGTGCTGAACGAGAAAGACATCCTCGCCAAGCTCATTTCCTAGTCAGGATCGGAAGGAAGTTCGCCCATGGCCCCGAAGCATTTGCTCTTCGACGAGGCGGCGCGTCGCCGCTTGAAAGATGGGGTCGACGCACTCGCCGATGCCGTCAAAGTGACCCTCGGTCCGCGGGGCCGCAACGTCGTTATCGATAAGAGCTACGGCGTGCCCATAATCACGAAGGACGGCGTCACGGTGGCGCGCGAGATCGAACTCGCGGACTCCTTCGAGAACATGGGCACGCAGCTCGTGAAACAGGTCGCCACCAAGACCAACGACGTCGCCGGTGACGGCACGACCACGGCGACGGTGCTCGCTCAGGCGATCGTGCGCGGTGGGGTCAAGGTCGTGGCCTCGGGCTCCCACCAGATGGCGGTCCGCCGCGGTATCGAAAAGGCGCAGGCCGTCGCAATCGACTACTTGCGCTCGCGCGCCCAGCCGGTCCTGACGAAGCAGCAGATCATGCACGTCGCCTCCATCTCGGCCAACGATCCCTCGATCGGTGACATCATCGCCGACGTGATGGAGAAGGTGGGCAAGGACGGCGTCATCACGGTCGAAGAGTCACGCGGGATCAAATTCGAGACCGAGTACGTCGACGGCCTGCAGCTCGATCGGGGCTTCCAGTCGCCCCACTTCGTCACAAACGCCGACCGCATGGAAGCGGTGATCGAGAACCCCCACATCCTCATCACCGACAAGAAGATCGCGGCGGTGCAGGACATCCTGCCGGTGCTCGAGCAGGCGATGCAGGTGAGTAAGGACTTCGTCATCATCGCCGACGATCTCGAGGGTGAGGCGCTGTCCACGCTTGTGGTGAACAAGATGCGCGGGACGATGAACCTGCTGGCGCTCCGCGCCCCCAGCTTTGGCGACCGGCGCCTCGCCATCCTCGAGGACATTGCGATCCTCACGGGCGGCACGCTCATCACCGAGGCGATGGGGCGTCAGCTCCAGAGTGCGACGCTGGCCGACCTCGGACGCGCGCGCCGCGTCGTCGCCAGCAAGGACGATGCGACGATCATCGAGGGCCAGGCGACCGATGAGGCCATCCAGGCCCGAATCAAGCAGCTGAAGGCGCAGATCGAGGACACGACGAGCCCCTTCGACCGCGAGAAGCTGCAAGAGCGGCTGGCCAAGCTCGCCGGCGGTGTGGCCGTGATCAAGGTCGGGGCCGCCACCGAAGTCGAGCTCAAGGAGAAGAAGGCGCGGGTTGAGGATGCGCTCAGCGCCACCCGCGCCGCTGTCGAGGAGGGGGTCGTCGTCGGCGGCGGGGTCGCCCTCATCCGCGCCCAGCGCGTGGTCAATGAATTGGCGGAGACGCTGGAGGGCGACGAGCGCACGGGCGCGCTCCTGCTCTCCGAAGCGCTCGAAGAGCCGACCTGGCTGATCGCGGACAACGCCGGACTCGAGGGCTCGGTAATCGTCAACAAGATCAAGAAGCTCAAGAACGACAACGACGGCTGGGACGCAGAGCACGATCGCTGGGGGGACATGTTCGAACTGGGCATCGTCGACCCGGTGAAAGTCGTGCGCTCGGCTCTGGAAAACGCGGCCAGCGTGAGCTCCATGGTGCTCACCACCGAATCGCTCGTCGCCGAACTCCCACAGGCCGCAATGGCGGCGCCGCCCATGCCCGAGGAGTACTAGCCTCCGGCTAGGAACTCGGTCAGCAGACTGAGAAAGCCCCCGGCGCGATGCGCCGGGGGCTTTCTCGTGGCGGGATGCTGCTACGGCTAGCGCGGGCGGCGCCTGGAGAGGAAGGCCGCAAGGCCACCACCGATGGCGACCACGAAGACGATCGCTACGATCAGCGCGACGGTCGTGGCGGAGATGCCGCCCTCGTCCGCGGGCGCGGGGATCGTGCGGTCGTCAGGCTCCGGCGTCGCGGTTGGATCAGCTGCCGTTTCGGCCGTCGGGGATGGCGTCTCGGCGGGAGCCGTGGCGCTTGCTG